>Ga0326727_10000508_pt1 | contig 160533 bp, 143 predicted proteins | sample MB2enrmetagenome_FD_207643 | JGI IMG/M metagenome (GOLD analysis project Ga0326727, IMG submission 207643) | Lab enriched peat soil microbial communities from McLean, Ithaca, NY, United States - MB29MY | ecosystem: Environmental > Terrestrial > Soil > Wetlands > Peat | place: USA: New York...
CCCGTACGGCGTGGGCAGCCGCTCGATCACGTCGACGCTGAACTGCGCCTTCGAACTCTTCAGGAGGGCGTCGGTCAGGAAAATCCCCGACGGGCCGGCTCCCACGACGGCGATGCGAAGGGGGCGGCTCTGGGGGTTTGCGTTCTCGGCGGCGCTCATCCTTAGGGATTAACGACGCGTCACTCGAGCGCCTTCGCGTCCCTTTCGCTGGTCCGGATGCGGATCGCCTCTTTGACGGGGAGGACGAAGATTTTTCCGTCGCCGGCCGTGTTGGTCCGATTCGCGTCGATGATCGTTTGCACGACCGCCGCTAGCCGTTCCTCGGGCACGACGACGGTGAGCAGCCGCTTGGGGACCAGCATGGGGCCGTCGCCGAGCTGCGCGATGGCTTCGATCGCACCCTCTTCGGCGCCGTGGAGCACGCGGAAATCGACGTTGCCTTTGCCGCGGCCCAAGACCTTACGAACCGTGAAGCCCGAGACGCCCGCGCTGACCAATGCCTCCCTCGTCCGATTGATCGCCTGCGAGCGGATGATCGCGACGACCTGCTTCACGCCTCCTCGTCTTTCGTGCCGGAGCTGATCGTATACGACTCGTCGACCGGGAGAACGAAGATCTTGCCGTCGCCGAAGGCGCCCTTCCCCTCGGTGCGCGCCGACGCGACGATCGTGTCGACGACGAGGGGAGCGTCCTCGTCGCTGACGACGACGATCAACTGCTCTTTGGGCAGCTCGTCGTAGGTGATCTCGCCGACTTTGAGGCCTCGCTGCTTACCTCGCCCGAAAACGTCGACTTTCGTCACCGCGGGGAAGCCCGCGTCGAGCAAGGCCTTCATGACGCCGTAGACTTTTTCGGGCCTGACGATTGCCTGAACCATGACAAAGGGTGGCATCTTGTTCCTATTCTATTCGAGGGAAACGAGCCCTCGTCATTCCATGAGGCCGTATTCCATCAGCGTGCTCTCGAGCTGATCGGTCGTCAACGGCTTCGGTATGACGAACATGTCGTTGCCGTCGATCGCCTTGGCCAGGTTGCGGTAGTGGTCGGCCTGCCCGCAGGTCGGATCGTGCTCGATGACCGTCTTGCGATTGATCTCGGCCCGCTGCACCATGTTGTCGCGCGGGACGAAATAGATCATCTGCGTGCCCAAGCGCTTGGCGAACTCCTCGATCATCTCTTTTTCGTTGTCGACCTTGCGGCTGTTGCAAATCAGCCCGCCGAGCCGCACGGTGCCCGTCTGCGCGAACTTGAGGATGCCTTTGCTGATGTTGTTCGCAGCGTACATCGCCATCATCTCGCCCGAGCAGACGATGTAGATCTCCTCCGCCTTGCCTTCGCGGATCGGCATCGCGAAACCGCCGCACACGACGTCGCCGAGCACGTCGTAGAAGACGTAGTCGAGCCCTTCGCCGGCATCGTAGGCGCCGAGCTGCTCGAGCAGGTTGATCGAGGTGATGATGCCGCGCCCGGCGCAGCCCACGCCCGGTTCCGGACCGCCCGATTCCACGCAGATCGAGCCGCAGAACCCGTCTTTGCGAATGTCGTCGAGCTCGACGTCCTCGCCTTCCTCACGCAGCGTGTCGAGGACGCTCTTCTGCGCGAGACCGCCGAGCAAGAGCCGCGTGGAATCCGCTTTCGGATCGCAGCCGACCACCATGACTTTTTTCCCGTCTTCGACCAGGCCCGCGACCGTGTTCTGCGTTGTGGTGGATTTCCCGATCCCACCCTTTCCGTAGATCGCGACCTTTCGCATGGCTGTTGCAACCGCTCCCATAGCAATAAACCTCCGGCCACGCGTTCGGCGCGCGGCGTCATCGCTGGACTTTCGCCGCGCCATCGCACGCAGCGATTACCACACTCATTTTAAGCGCACGGCGCGCGGCGATGCATGTGCCATAAACCAAGCGTATCGCCGCCTTCGTGCAACAATCGCTCTACTTAAGCGACGAGCGCGCGCCGCGCAACATCGCGCGCGCACTCGCCGCGACACGTATTTAAGGATTGCCTAAATAAAGCGCGGAGCGACCCTGCTTGCGCGAGCATATTAAGATGAGGCATGCATCTGACACCGATCGGAACGATCCGCACGCCGTTCCGGCAGGCGACCGGCACGCCGATCCAGCCGGTCCGCGCAGCCGGCACGCTCGGGACGGTCGAGATCTTCGCGCCGTTCGTCGCCGGTCTGGCGGACCTCGCGGGCTTCGAACGCATCTGGCTTATCTACTGGTTCGACCGGGCCCGCGAGGCTCGCATGCGCGTCATCCCCTATCGCGACCGCGTCGAACGCGGCTTGTTCGCCACGCGCGCCCCGGCGCGCCCCAACCCGATCGGCCTCTCCTGCGTCCGCCTCCTGCGCGTCGAGGATGCGCTGCTCCACGTCGCCGAAGTCGACATCCTCGACGGCACGCCGCTGCTCGACATCAAGCCGTACGTCCCGCACTACGACGACTATCCGGTGACGCGCTGCGGCTGGGTCGACGAGGTCCCCGACGTCCCCGTCGTCGCCGACGACCGCTTCGAGCGCCCCACCGCACAGCCCGCCGGCGACGAGCGCACCGACGGCGAGCCGGCGGAGCGCTGACGTTACACTTGTCTATTTTCTCGCCGGACGCGAGCTGCTACGCTTCGTCCCATGGACGCTGCCGCGACGACGCCGGGCACGTGCGCTTGCAAGAAAGTCAAGCCGTTCCGGCGCGCGCACGGGCTCTTCGCCATAGCGTTCGGCACGTTTCTCGCGGTCCATCTCTTCGTGAACGCGTCGGCGCTCGAGCCCGCGCGCTTCGGCACGAACGTCGCCGCGCTGCGGGCGCTGGCCGCAGCGCTCCCCGCGCTCGAGGCAGTCGCGATCGGCCTGCCGCTGCTCGGTCTCGTCGCCTGCGGACTCTTTCTTTTATATCAGGCCGGCCTGCGCTATCCCGCCAAGGGCTGCAACCGCGGCGGCAAGGTTCGCTATTTCCTGCAGCGCACGAGCGCACTCGTCATCGTCGCCTTCATCGCCTTCCACGTCGCGACGCTGAGCACGTGGGGCCTGAACGGCGGAGCCTTCGAGCCCTCGCGCCCGTACGCTTCGGTCGCCGCGGCGCTGCGAAGCCCCGCCGTCAAAGCCTTCTATCTCTTGGCGATCGTCGCCGTCAGCTATCACCTCGCCAACGGGCTCTTCACCGGCGCCGGCCTCTGGGGTCTTGTGCGCAGCGACGAAGGCAAACGCCGCTGGCGCTGGGTCTGCGCCGCGCTCGGAATAAGCCTAGCATCGTTAGGAAGCGCCGCCTGGTACGCATTCTAACGCTTCGACAGGACGACCGCGGAGAGGGCCTGGGCGGGCTCGGTCACCGACCAGGGTCCGCCGGAGGTGCCGCCGGTGAGGCGGATCTGCTCGAAGTGATCGAGACCGATGCCGCGCCACGGTGGGACCGTCAGCGTGCCGTCCTCGCGCAGCGCGCCGCGCTTGGGCAAGCGCGAGCAGACGATCTTGAAGTGCAGGATCGCGTCGGTCGAATCCGAGCTCGTATGACCCGTGATGTCGACGAGCTCGTAGAAGTTCAGCTTGTCTGATTCCGGCGTCAGATCGAAGAGCAGCGTGGCGACGGGCCCGGCCTCCGGCTCCGCGATGCGCAGCACGGCCTCCCGCGTGAGGTTCCACGTGCCGTCGTGGCGCGTGGCCAGCAAGTGCGCGTTGCGCGCAAGAAAGCCTTTGTGTCCGACGAGGGCGAAGCGGCGGACGCGCTCGATGCGCACGCTGCCGTCCTCCGTCGCCGCAAGCTTCGCGATGATGAAACCCATCAGCCGACTCCGACCCTTTCCTGCTCCGCTGCGAGCGTCTTGAGTTGATCTTTTCCCACGGGCGCTTTGCTGCGCAGCGCCGCGAGCTTCACGCGTTGGAGCAGCCGCTCGAGGTCGAGCCCTTCCAGCGGCAGCTCCGCGTCGCGGCAAGCGTGCGCGAGCGCGGCGGCATTCGAATGGCGGCCCAGCACGAACGACGTGGGACCGCAGCCGACGAGCTCGCTCGGAAACGGCTCGTACGTCGCGCGGTCGCGCAGCAGACCCGTGCAATGGAGTCCCGACTCGTGCAGGAACGCCGCCGCGCCCGTGACGGGCTTGGCGAGCGGGAGCGGCCGTCCCGCGGCGCGCGCGACCAGTTGCGAAAGCGCGAAGAGGCCCCGCGTGTCGATCCCCGGATCGATGCCGCAGCCCAGCCGCAGCGCGAGCACGACTTCTTCCAGCGCGGCGTTGCCGGCGCGTTCGCCCAAGCCGTTGACCGTGACGCTCGCCGCATGCGCGCCGGCCTCGAAGGCCGCGACCGTATTTCCGGCCGCCATGCCGAGATCGTTGTGCCCGTGAAACTCGAGCTCGAGCTCGGGCGCGGCGGCCGCCAGCGACGCGATCGCCTGCGCCGTCCGCGCGGGCGTGAGCAGGCCGACGGTGTCGGCCAGCCGCAAGCGCGTCGCGCCGGCCGCCTGCGCCGCGCGCGCGAACTCCGCCAGAAAGGCCGGATCCGCGCGGGTCGCATCCTGCGCCCCGACCGAAACGTAAGCGAAGCCGGCGCGCGCTTCGTCGATCATGCGCGGCAGCGTGCGCAGCACCCAGGCCGCATCCTTGTTCCAAGCGCGCAGATGGAGCGCGGAGACGGGCCACGAGAGGTGGACGCCTTCCACGCGGCAGCGCGCCGCGCCGGCCAGATCGGCATACGACGCGCGGCACCACGTCTCGATGCGGCAGCCGGGGACGGCCTCGGCGACCGCGTTGATGTCGTCGATCTCGCTCGGCCCCATCGCCGGCAGACCGACCTCGAGCTCGGGCACGCCGAGCGCGGCCAGCGCGCGCGCGATCTCGACTTTCTCCTCGCGCGAGAAGGCGACGCCGGCGGCCTGCTCGCCGTCGCGCAGCGTCGAATCGATGAGCCGGAGGCGTCGGCTCACGCGCAGCCCGTTCCGGTCCCGCCGCAAGCCGTGCCGCGGCTGCAGCCCGTGAAGCGGCGCTTGAGCGTCGCGGGGACCGGCCGGCCCGCGTAGACCGCGCTCAAGCCCTCTTCGATCAGCCCTTCCATCTCGATGACCGCGATGCCGCGCGCTTCGAGCACGTCCTTCGGTTTGGAGCCCGAGGCGCTCACCAGAAAGGCGCGGCAGTCGTGCAGGTGGTCCGCCAGTTCGACCCAGCGGCTCTTGCCGCCGCCGGGCTCGGGAGTGCGGCGAATCTCGATGAACTTGAAGCCCGAAGGCGTCGAATCGTCGCGTCCGAACACGAGCACGCGCGCCGACTCGCCGAGGTGCATGTTGACGAGCGCGCCTTCGCGCGAGGCGACGGCGACGTAGGGGCGCGTCTCGCCGGCGTCGATCTGCCGGCGCGCGAAACGGTTGAGCCGCTCGAGCTGTTCGCTCGACATCGCCTCCCCGACGAAGCCCAGCGAATCGGCCCGGCAGCGCGCGCAGTGCGTCATCTGCGGCAGATACTGCCCCGCCTGCAGGCGGATGCGCAGCGTCGTCTTGGCGTCCGGCGTGCCGAGCTCTTCGAACTCCGTGCCGGCGACCGGGACCAGCGGCATGCAGTTCTGGATGTCGACGCCGAGCTCGCCCGCGACGCGCGCGATCTCGGGGATGTGCGTGTCGTTGATCCCGGGGATGACGATCGAGTTGACCTTCACCACGATCCCGCGCGCTTTCAGCTCGCGGATCGCGGCGAGCTGCCGCTCCAGCAGGACGCGCGCCGCGCTCTCGCCGCGCAGCGGCCGTTTCCCGTCGCGGATCCAGGCGTAGATCTTGGCGCCGATCTGCGGATCGACCGCGTTGATCGTGATCGTGACGTGGCTGACTTCGAGCGCCGCCAGCTCCTCGATGTAGGGCCCGATCCCCAGACCGTTGGTGGCGATGCAGAGCATGAGCGCGGGGAAGCGCGTGCGCGTGAGGCGCAGCGTCTCCATCGTCTCCTCCGGGTTCGCGAACGGATCGCCCGGCCCGGCGATCCCCATCACCGCGATCTCGGGGCGCAGCGCCACGACCTCGCTCAGATACTCGATCGCCTGCTGCGGCTTGAGCACGCCGCTCGTGACGCCGGGACGGCTCTCGTTGACGCAGTCGTACTTGCGGTTGCAGAAGTTGCACTGCACGTTGCAGCGCGGCGCGACCGGCAAGTGGACGCGGCCGTTCGTCTTGTGCGCGTCCTTGTTGAAGCACGGATGCTTGGCGAAATCGAGCTCGCTCATAGGTAGGAATAGCCCACGGCCGACGACTCCTGTTTGGCGTCGAGCAAAGCGTTGACGATCCGGTCGAAGAGCTGCAGGGCGCCGCGATAGCCCACGTGGAGGACGCGCTGTCCGCCGATCCGGTCGTGGATCGGGAACCCGGCGCGCACCAGCGGCACGCCGAGCTTGCGCGCCAGGGCGTAGCCCTTGCTGCTGCCGATGAGGATGTCGGGGCGCAGCGACTCGGCGAGCTCGCCGATCTCGGCGAAATCGAAACCTTCGCGGATCTCGGTCCGCTCGCCGAGCGAGGGGATCGCGCCGCGCAAGGCCGCCGCCAGGAGCTTGCTCTTTCCGCCCGAGGCGCAGAGCACCGGCACGATGCCGATCTCCGAGAGGAACGAGGCCAGCCCGACGACGAGATCTTCCTCGCCGTAGACGATCGCGCGCTTTTCGAAAACGTACTTGTGACCGTCGATCAGCGCGTCGACCAGCCGCCCGCGCTCCTTCGCGTACGCGCTCGGCGCGGGGCGTCCCGCGGCGCGTTCCAGCACGCCGAAGAACGCATCGGTCTCGCCGATGCCGACCGGCAGCCCGAGGAGCACGCGCGGGACGGCGAGCTTCTCGTTGAGGTAGCGCCCGGCCGTCTTGAAGTTCTCCAGCGTGCGGCCGAACTCGACCGAAAGCTGCGCCTCGCCCGTCGCCGCGATGTCCTCGAGCGTCGTGCCGCCCGCTTGCAGCTTCTCGTATTCGCTCCAAGTGACGCCGTCCATCGATTCGGAGTAGTCGGGCAGCAGCGTCAGCGGCAAGCCGAAGTCTTCCGCGATCTCGCGCAGGTGGCGCAGGTCGGCCGCCGAGACCATGCCGGGGAAGAGGTTGATCCGCTTCGTCCAGGGACCGATCGCGGCGAGCTTCTCGACGACGGCGCGCGCCGCGGCGTGGAAGCCGTCGACGTGCGTCCCGCTGTAGCTCGGCGTCGACACGGTGACGAGGTGCGGGTGCTCGGGCGTTCCGTGCTCTTCGAGATACTCGTGCACCATGCGCTTCATGTCCTCGCCGATCGTCTCGCTCAAGCACGTGGTCGCGACCGCGACCATCTTCGGACGGTACTGGCGAACGACGTTCTGCACGCCCTGATTGAAGTTGACGCCGCCGCCGAAGATCGCCGACTCCTCGGAGAAGTTCGAAGCCGCGATATCGATCGGTTCGCGGAAGTGGCTGATGAGGTACCGCCGGATGTAGGTGCTGCAGCCCTGCGAGCCGTGCAGGAAGGGGATCGCGCCCTCGATGCCGCGGAACGCCAGGCACGCCCCCAGCGGCGTGCACAGCTTGCAGGCGTTGCGGGTCGCGGTGCAGTGCTCGTGCTGCGGCTCGTCGAGCTCGAGCGCGGCGGCGGCCTCGGCCGCGCTGAGAACCTTCATGCCGGCAGCGCTTCCGCGCGCGCCTTGGCGGCCCGGCGCGGCGCGAACTGCCAGACGGGGCTGGCCACCGTCGAGTAGACTTCGCGCGCGAAGTTCAACATGCCCACGAAGCCCGCCAGCGGTTCCTTGCGCTCGTGGTTGTGATCGCAGAAGCCGATGCCGAGCTTATAGGCGATCGGGCGTTCCTTGACGCCGCCGATGAAGAGGTCGACGTCCTTTTCGAGGCAGAACTTGGCCAGCTCGAGCGGGTTGGAATCGTCGACGATGATCGTCCCCGGATCGCACATCTCTTGCAGCTGCGCGTAATCCTCGGGCCCGCCCGTCTGCGAGCCGACGACCGACGTCTCCATGCCGAGCAGCTTGAGCGCGCGCACCAGCGAGAACGCTTTGAAGGCGCCGCCGACGTAGATCGCGGCGCGCTTCCCCTCCAGCCTGGCGCGGTATTCGCGCAGCTTGGGCCAGATCGCGGCGACCTCTTCGCGCACCAGATCCTCGGCCCGGCGCATGATCTCGGGCTCGTCCGCGAAGAACTTGGCCGTGTCGTAGAGCGCGGCCGACATGTCCTCGATGCCGAAGTACGAGACGCGCCGCAGCGGAATGCCGTGGTCACGCTCCATCATCGTCGCCAGGTGCGCCATCGAGCCCGAGCACTGCACGAGGTTCAAGCGCGCGCCGTGCGCGCGCCGCACGTCGCCGATCCGGGCGTCGCCGGTGATGCACGAGACGACCTGCACGCCCATCCGCTCGTAGTAGCTGCGGATGATCCACGTCTCGCCGGCGAGGTTGAAATCGCCCAGGATGTTGACGCTGTGCGGCGAGATCCCGTCGGTAGAGCCCGTCCCGACGAGGTTGTAGAGCGCCTCGCAGGCGGCCCGGTAACCGTCCTTCTTCGTTCCCTTGAAGCCCTCGGAGTGGACGGGGAGGACCGGGATCCCCTTCTCCGCCGCCACGCGCCGGCAGATCGCGGCGACGTCGTCGCCGATGATTCCGACGATGCAGGTCGAGTAGACGAAGGCCGCCTTCGGCTCGTAGGCGTCGATCAGCTCGATCAGCGCGTGGTAGAGCTTCTTCTCGCCGCCGTAAATGACGTCGAACTCCCGGATATCGGTCGAGAAGCTGTTGCGATGGAGCTGCGGCCCGCTCGAGAGCGCGCCGCGGATATCCCAGGTGTAGGCCGCGCAGCCGATCGGCCCGTGCACGAGGTGCAGCGCGTCGGAGATCGGATAGAGCACGACCCGCGAGCCGCAGAAGACGCAGGCCCGCTGGCTGACCGAGCCGGCCGCGCTCTTCTTCCCGCACTCGATCGGTTCGTCGCCGCTCCCCTTGCGACGGACTTGCCCTTGCCGCTCGTCGAGGAGGTCGATCACGCGATCGCTCCCCGCCGCGCCTTCAGACACCGACGATCGCTCCGTTGGGGCAGACCGCCTCGCAGCTCCCGCACTCGAGGCAATCCGCCGGGTCGATGCGGTACGGCGAGCCGCGCTTGATCGCTCCCGTCGGGCAATTCTCCTCGCACGTTCCGCAGCCCGCGCAGTCGTTCGTTATCGTGTACGCCATCAGCGATCGCTCCTCACTGGACCAGCTCGAGCAGCTCCTCGGGACATTCGCGGTCGCGCTTGTCGAAGAGCGCGTCGATCATCTTGTCGATCAGGCGCAGCGCGCCCTGATAGCCGACGGTCGGGAAGACGCGATGGCCCATGCGGTCGAGGATCGGGAAGCCGAAGCGCACGAAGGGGACGTTCTCGGCCCGCGCGACGTACTTGCCGTAGGTGTTGGCGATCAGCAGATCGACCGGCTCCTGCTTCATCCACTGGTGCAGCTCGAAGAGGTCGGCGGACTGCTTGATCTTGGCGTCGGGGACCTGCTCGCGCAAGATCTCCTGCACGCGCCGCTCGAAGTGGTTCCCCGGCGAGCCCGTGATCACGTAGACCGGCTTCATGTCGAGCTCGACCAGGAAGCGCGTCAGCGCGATGACGTGATCGGGATCGCCCGAGACCGCGACCCGCTTCCCGTAGAGGTACTGCCCCATGTCGCCCATGACGTCGAGCAGACGGCCGCGTTCGCCGGCGAGCGACGACGGGACGGTCACGTTCGCGTAGCGGCGCAGGGCGTCGACGAACTCGTCGGTCGCGCCGACGCCGATCGGCAGCTCGAGTCCGACGAACGGGACGCCGCACTTGTCGTCGAGCGCGATGGCGGCGGGCTGCGAAGCGAAGTGCCCCAGCGCCAGCGTCGCCGCGCTGTCGCCGGTCGTCCGGAGCTGCTCGACCGTCACGCCGCCCTTGGGATACATCTCGTAGATGCCGGTCTGCGGCAGGTCGAGCACGTCGCTGGTGTCGGGGAACAGCACGATGTTCGCACCGAGTTGCGCGGCGATCCGCTTGAGCTCGCGCATGTCGGGAGGGTCGACCCAGCCCGGGATCACGTTGATCTGGTCGCGCTCGGTCCCGCTCTTCTCGGAGAGGTACTTGACGAAGGCGGCGACCATGTTGGCGAAGCCGGTCACGTGCGAACCGACGAAACTCGGCGTGTTCGCGTGGATGACGATCTTGTCGGCGGCCAGCTTGCCCTCTTCGCGAGCGCGCTTGACGATCGTCGGGACGTCGTCGCCGATCACTTCCGAAAGGCAGGTCGTGTGGACCGCCACGATCTCCGGCCTGTAGATCGTGAAGATGTTCTCGAGCGCCTGATGGAGGTTCGCCAGCCCCCCGAAGACCGACGAGCCTTCCGTGAACGAGCTCGTCGTCGCGATGACCGGCTCCTTGAAATGGCGCGTCAGATGGCTGCGATGGAACGCGCAGCAGCCCTGCGAACCGTGGCTGTGCGGCATGCAGCCGTGGACGCCGAGCGCCGCGTAGACCGCGCCGATCGGCTGACACGTCTTGGCCGGGTTGATGCGCAGCGCGCTGCGCTCTTTGATTTCCGCCGTCGTACCGTTCAGCATCGTCTCAGCGCGCTCCGCTCGAGTAGCTCGCCTGCAGTTGCGGCTGCGCGATCCAGGGCGGAACGACGAACTTCCAGACCTTCGTATGCAGCATGCGGTCCATCTCGCGGTAGAAGTTCGCCGCGCCGGTGAAAGCCGCGTAGGGGCCGCCGTAGTCGTAGCTGTGCAGCTGCTTGCACGGGATGCCCATCTTCTCGATCACGTATTTGTCCTTGATCCCCGAGCAGATGATATCCGGACGGTAGAGCTGGACGAGCTTTTCGATCTCGTGGTGGCTGATGTCGTCGATGATGAGCGTGTCTTTCTTCATTTCGGCCATCATGCCGGCGTAGTCTCTGAACGTGAACCCGCCCTCCGCCAGCTTGGCCAGCTGCGCTTCCGTGCGCCGCGGCGCAAAGCGCTGCGGATCGGGGACGACGTCGAGCTCTTCGATGTTGCGGCTGTCCGCGTCGACCTTGATCGTCGGCAGCACGCTGCGCCCTTCGTAATCGTCGCGGTGGGCGAACTCGTGGCCGGCGGCGATCGTCTCCATGCCGATGTCGGCGAAGAGCGCCTGATAGTGGTGCGCGCGCGAGCCGCCGACGAAGAGGGCGGCTTTCTTGCCGCGGCAGCGGTCGGCCACGATCTTGCGCACCGGGTGCAGCGCGGACATCTCCTGCATGATGACCTGCTCGACGCGCGCGATGAGCTTCTCGTCGTCGAAATACTGCGCGATCTTGCGCAGCGACTTGGCCGTCTGTTCCGCCCCGATGAAGTTGACCTTGATCCAGGGGATCCCGTACTTCTTTTCCATCATCTCGGCCATATAGTTGATGGAGCGGTGGCACATGACCGTGTTGAGCTGCACGGTGTGGGCTCGGGCGATCTGATCGTAGGTCACGTCGCCGCTAAGCGTGCAGGTGACGTGGATCCCGCACTTGCGCAGCAGCTCGTCGATCTCCCAGGCGTCGCCGCCGATGTTGTATTCGCCCAGGACGTTGATGGTGTACTCGGCTTCGTCGGCCACATCGTCGAGCCCGACGATGTGCTTGAAGACGCCGTTGTTCGCGATGTGGTGCCCGGCCGACTGGCTGACGCCCTTGTAGCCCTCGCAGCTGAAGGCGAAGACGTTGATGCCGAGCTCGGCCTTCATCTCTCGCGCGACCGCGTGCACGTCGTCCCCGATGAGTCCGACCGGGCAGGTCGCGTACACGGAGATCGCCTTGGGCTTGAAGATGTCGTAGGCTTCGCGGATCGCCTGGCGGAGCTTCTTCTCGCCCCCGAAGATGATCTGCTCTTCCTGCATGTCGGTCGTCATGCAGTATTGGATGTAGTTCGTGTCGCCTTCCTTAGAGCGTCCGAGGTTGCGGCGCGTGCCCCAGGTGTAGTACGAACATCCGACCGGGCCGTGGACGATGTGCAGCACGTCGTGCACGGGGCCGAGAACGACGCCCTTGCAGCCGGCATAGCAGCAGCCGCGCTGCGTGATGATGCCGGGCGTGCTGCGCGCGTTGGCGCTGACGACCGGTATCGTCTCGGGATCGTTGAGGACGATCTGCTTCGCCCGCTTCTTGCGCGTCTTCGGCGGATACGCCTTGAGGATCGCGTCAAGCGCGGATTTCGCCGCGCTTCCCTCGCCGTCGTTTACGGAAGAAGCTTTCTCGTCGATAGCCATAGCGGGCTCGCGTCTCCCTATTTCGAGAATAACAGCAGTACGGGGAGTCTTGCTCTCGCCGTGAACCTGTTGCAGCGAGCATACATCCTCGGTCTCGTGCCCGACATCGTGCAAAGAGGAAGCGCCTCGTTCGTCCGTTGCAACAATCGCACATGCCGCCGAGGATCCCCTCACGCCGTTGGAACGAGGCCGCGCATCAACTATTTTACAATTGAAGTAAAGTCGGCTTCCTTATAGCGTGACGGTCCGCGAGGACGGCAAATAAGCTTTTTGGCATTCCTAAAAAGCACGGACCGGTTCGCGCGCAGCTTTCTTGCAGCGCAGAGTACCTCTCGGCGGCGGCGGCGTTCGCGCGCTGCGCCGGAGCGTCAGCTCAAGGAGTGGGAGCGGTCGCGATCACCGTAGGGCCGCACCACACGCCCTTGTCGTCGCGCCAGAAGTGGACGAGGGCGCTGCCGTCGGCGAGCAGGCCGACGACTTCGAGGTGGCCGTACGAACTCTGGATCAGCGACGCGCTCGAAAACCGCCCGAGCTCGGTGCCGAAGACCGTCGGCCCGATCCAGGGCAGGTCGGGATTGTTGTTGTCCCGCCAGAAGTGCTGCAAGCCCGCCGGCACGGCGGGGACGACGACCTCGAAGTTCGGCGTTCCGCCGTAGGTCGAGGTCCGCTTCTGGATGAAGCTCGCGGCGCCGGTCATTCCGGCGCTTCGATTGGGTTTTTGCACGACCGCTTTCTCTTGGCTGACCACGGGCTACCCCCCCAACGAGCGTCTAGCCCGAGCGTGCCGGTGACACCTGCTATGGAAGAGGCGCCGGCCGGGAGAGTTCGCCCGGAAGCGCGCCGAAGCGCTCGCGACACCATGAGCGAAAGCCTCGCCACCGCCCGCCGGCTCATCGTCAAGATCGGCTCGGCCCTGCTGGTCGACGCGGCGACGGGCGATATCCGCCGCACTTGGCTCGCCGCGCTGGTCGAGGACATCGCCCTCTGCCGCGCGCGCGGACAGGAGGTGCTGCTCGTCTCCTCGGGCGCCATCGCCGTCGGGCGGCGCCATCTCGGCCTCGCCGGCCGTACCCTCAAGCTCGAGGAGAAACAGGCCGCCGCGGCGACCGGGCAGATCCGCTTGGCGCACGCCTACCTCGAGGCGCTCGGGCGCCACGGCATCGGCGTGGCGCAAATCCTGCTCACGCCCGACGACACCGAGGAGCGCCACCGCCATCTCAACGCGCGCGCTACACTGGAAGCGCTCCTGGCGCTCGGCGCCGTGCCGGTGATCAACGAGAACGATACCGTCGCGACGGCCGAGATCCGCTTCGGCGACAACGACCGCCTCGCCGCGCGCGTCGCCCAGATGATCAGCGCCGACACGCTGGTGCTGCTCTCCGACATCGACGGGCTCTACACCGCCGATCCGCGCCGCGACCCGGAAGCGCAGCACATCGCGGAAGTCAGCGCGATCACCCCGGAGATCGAAGCGATGGCGGGGCAGGCTCCGGCCGGGTACAGCTCCGGCGGGATGGTGACGAAGCTCGCGGCGGCGCGCATCGCCACCGCCGCCGGCTGCCGCATGGCGATCGCCCGCGGCAAGGGGCTGCGACCGCTGGCCGCGATCGAGGCGGGCGCGCGCGTCACCTGGTTCCTGCCCGATTCCGAGCCGCGCACCGCGCGCAAGCGCTGGATCGCCGGCGCGGTCAACGTCACGGGCGCGCTGGTCGTCGACGACGGCGCCGCCGCGGCGCTCGCCCGCGGCGCGAGCCTGCTGCCCGCCGGCGTCCTCGCGGTCGACGGCAGCTTCGAGCTCGGCGACGCGGTCATCGTCCGCGGCCGCGATGGGCGCGAGCTGGCCCGCGGGCTGGCGGCCTATTCGAGCGCCGAGGCACAAGCGATCGCCGGACACAAGAGCCGGGAAATCGAAGCGATCCTCGGCTACCACGGCCGGGACGAGATGATCCACCGCGAAGACTTGGTGGTGAACGGGAGACGCCCATGAAGACGCTCGAACGGGATTCGCCCGAGCTCGACCGCGAGATGCGGGCGATCGGGCTGGCGGCGCGGGAGGCGGCCGGCGTGCTGGCCCGTGCCGAGCCGGCGCGCAAGAGCGCGGCGCTGCGGCAGGCCGCCGCGGCGGTGCGGGCGGCGCGAAGCGAGCTCCTGGCCGCCAACGCCGAGGATCTCGCCGCGGCCGAAGGGATGTCGCTCTCGGCGCCGCTCCTCGACCGTTTGCGCCTCGGCGACAAAGGGATTGAGGCGATGGCCCAAGGCCTCGAGACCGTCGCAGCACTCCCCGACCCGGTCGGCAGCGAGCTCGCCCGCTGGACGCGGCCCAACGGCCTCGACATCGCCCGGGTCCGCATCCCGATCGGCGTCATCGGCATCATCTACGAATCGCGGCCGAACGTGACCGCCGACGCCGGCGGGCTCTGCCTGCGCGCCGGCAACGCCGCGATCCTGCGCGGCGGCTCCGAGAGCTTCCGTTCCTCGCGCGTCATCGAAGCCTGCCTGCATCGCGGCCTCGCCGCGGCCGGCCTCCCGGAGAGCGCGGTCCAACTCGTGCCGACCCGCGACCGGGCCGCCGTCGGGATCATGCTCGGCATGACCGAGCTGATCGACGTGATCGTCCCCCGCGGAGGCCGCTCGCTGATCGAGCGCGTGCAGCGCGAGAGCCGCATCCCGGTGATCGCCCACCTCGAGGGGATCTGCCACACCTACGTCGACGGCGCCGCCGATCTCGAGAAGGCGCGGCGCATCGTCCTCAACGCCAAGATGCGGCGCACCGGCATCTGCGGCGCAACCGAGACGCTGCTCGTCGACCGCGCCGTGGCGGCGACGCATCTGCCGCCGATCCTGGCCGACCTGCACGCCGCGGGCTGCGAGATTCGCGGCGACGCCGAGACGCAGGCGCTCGACCCGCTGGCGCTCGCGGCGAGCGAGGCGGATTGGAGCACGGAGTATCTCGATGCGATCCTCTCGGTGCGCGTCGTCGCCGGCAGCGGCGAAGCGATCGCCCACGTCAACCGCTACGGCTCGCACCACACCGACGCGATCGTCACCGAAGACGAGGCCGCCGCCGCGCGCTTCCTCAGCGAAGTCGGAAGCGCGATCGTGCTGCTCAACGCGTCGACGCAATTCGCCGACGGCGGCGAATTCGGCATGGGCGCCGAGATCGGCATCTCGACCGGCCGCCTTCCGCCCCGCGGCCCCGTCGGCGCCGAGCAGCTCACCAGCTACAAATACGTCGTCCGCGGCAACGGCCAAACCCGCCCCTGACCCCGAGCGCCGGCTCGCCGCAGGCGGCTTTGCCTGTTTAGCTGGTCTTCCCCGAGGTCAGCGGCCGGGCGTTAGCTCGAGTCTTTGAGGCGTTGCAAACTGGCCTTGAGGAACGGCTTCGCCGCGTCTCCGGAGGCACCCCAGAAGCCTTTGTCATAGCCTTTCAGCGCCTCCGCGCCGGCCGAGATCCACGGATTGTACTGTTGCGCGGCCTGGCTGACCGCCGCACTCGGCCCTTCGGTCGCGAGTTTCACGGTCGCCCGGTACGCGGTTTCCCATTGCGGGCCGAACTCGACGCGGATGAAAGCCGTCGCTGCGTAGTCGGCCTCGAACGCTCCGGCGCTTTTCCGGATCTCCGTCGGGTCGCCGCCGACGGCGGCTTCGATCAGCGCGTAGGAATACTTGTAGGGCCCGACGCTCGAGGCGTAATCGGCGATCGTCTTGACGTTCTCGGCGCGCTTCAGGTAGTCGTCGAATTGCACCGCCCGTTCGTTTTCCTTAGCGGCTTCTTGTTCGTACTCGCCGCCCACCAGATCGCTCACCGCTTTGAACGCGGCCCGCAGTTGCGTCACGTCGATGGTGCCGGCGTGACGGTCGATGAAATCTTGCACCGTCTCCTGCTTGTCCGGCGGAGCCAGGGCGACGAGGTGTTCGAGTTTTTCCCGCGCGCCCAGGGCCGCCAGCATCTCTGCCTGCGAGTCGCGGATTCGCTGGACGAACAGATCGTGGGCGTAGTCGTCGTAGGCGGTGCGCGTGTGCACGTCCTTGCCCGTCTCGATCGACGCGATCAGATCGCGCTCCGCACCGAGGTCGGCTTCGTCGCCGAGGATGCGCCGCTGCAGCTCCGCACGACGCGCGGGATCGCGTTCGTTCGCGAGCGCGGCCTTGTCCTTGTCGAGGGTCGATTGGATGATGCCGATGTTGCGCTGATGGAGCGCGATCTCTTCGGCCTTCTCGTCCGATCCGTTCGCCGGCGCGGTCGACGCCGGGGGGGCGGCGTTATGGAATGCGTCCCACAGGTAGGGCGATCCGGCGCACTTGCTCTTGTCGAACCCCGGGGTGTTCTGTGCCCGCATCTCGCAGTTCAGAGCCCGTTCGTACCAATCGTAGCAGGCACTGCTCCACTGCCCATTTTCGTTTTCACATCCCCCCGAGTACGGAAAGACGGCATACCGGGGTAGGGAATTGCCGGTGTCCTTCACCCAAGTCTGCAGGACGGCGCAATGGCTTGGGTTGACCCACTGGCCGTCGGCGTCGGCGCCGCACATCGTTCCCGAGAGGATCTTGGGGTTCGAAGCGACGTTCGACTGCGACGGTGAGGCCGTCGCCTTCGCCGGAGGGGCGGCGCGCAGCGGAGGGACGGCCTTTGCTTGCAGGGCGAGTTGATGCAAAGCCGCCTGCATCGCCTGCGCCATCTGCAGGTACGCGGAGGCGATGGCCAACTGCTCGCGGGCAGTCTTCTCGTCGCCTTTGTTCGCCGCCGCCGCGGCCGCGCCATAGGCGGTCTGCACGCCTGCGAGCGCGACTGCCGCGCGCGTGCGCAGGTCGACGGCCTGATAGAGATCGCTCGCCAGCGCCTTGGCGTTCGTCACCGACGCGGTCGAAAGCCGGCCGAACGGCGGCGCATAGGCGGCGGTCTTTGCCCCGGCCGCCACCTCGGTCCCGGCAGCAAGAAGCGCGAGCACCTGGTTCGCGCCAGCGCCGGAGAGCGCGCCGAGCGTGGCCTCGGGCGCGGCGATCGCCGTGGTTACCGCGATCGTCGACACCGAGGCGCCGGCGGTCGTTTCGCCGCGGACGAAGCCGCGCACGAAGCTCATGCCGCGGTTGCCGCTCGCGGCGTTCTGCGCCCAGGTCGCCGGGTCGCTGTCGAGGATCGTGTACGTCCCCGGCTTCACCGTGAGGTGCGGATAGACGATCCAGTTGACCGGAAGCGCGGGCTGCTGGGCAACCGCCTGCCATGGTCCGAACTGCTTGCCGTCCTCCGCGCGCCGCAGAGCGATCTCGCCCGGTGCGGCACCGCGACCGCCGTTCCAGTGATAGTCGAGGACGCTCGTGATCGTCGTCGTCTGCCCGAGCTTGAAGACCGTCGGCCGGCGAGGGCCGTTCTCGACGCCCAAATCGTTCCCCGAGGTGAAGAGGATCGTGCCGGCGGCGCCTTGCGCTTGGCCCGCGGCCGCGGCCGGCGCCACGACCACCAGCAGTACGGCGGCTGCGGCCAGCATCGCGTTTGCGAGTCTCACGGCGTTCTCCTCAAACCAGTCACTTGCTTTTCGTTGCGGCGAAGAAAACGTCGCGGCGGCGCGGCTCGCTCGCAAGGCGCTGGCGCGCTCCCGCCAGGAGCGCGCCGGCCGCTGCGTCGCCGATCTCCGCCCGCAGCCTTTCTTCGAGCCTGACGAGCGCCCGCGCGACGCGCACGCCGCGCTCGGGCGACAAAACGACGTGCGAGTCCAGCCGGTAGTTCGCCGCTTCGAAGAGCGCGCGGTAGTCGCGCTGGAACGTCGGCAGGGGCGGCTCGCCCGCACCGGTCCATTCGCTCGCCGTGCAACAGAATCGGCCGCGAGGCTTGAGAATGCGATCGAGCTCGCGAATGACGGCGGGCGCGTCCATGTAACTGAGGGCATCGAACGACACGGCGTCGTCGGCGCTCGCATCGGGCAGGCCGGTCGACTCGGCCGCGGCGACGTAGAAGCGCGTATCGCCGGCGTGCCCTGCGCTCGAGGCGAGCGCCCGGGCGCCCTCGATCGCGGCGGGCGAGAGGTCGATGCCGACGAGTTTGGAGTCAGCGAAACTTAAGAACCACAGCGACCCGCCGCCGAGACCGCAGCCTAGGTCGACGACCGTTCCACCCGGCGGCGATGTCATCACCGAGACCGTGCGATAGAGATCCGCTCCGTCGAGCCAACCATAGGGCACCATCCAGGAGTGAATCGGCGGATCCGCTTCGCGCAGCGCTTCGCGATAGACGGTGCTGGCGGCGATGGCCGCGTATGCCGCCTCGCCGGGACTGCCCGGGACTTCAAGCATGTGGCGGATTTCGCAAAGAGACTCCGGCAAAGCCTCGGAGGCGAGCGCGAACGCCCAATCCCTTACGGGACGGGCGTTCGAAAATGTGCCGAGAGCCAGAATCGAACTGGCGACACCAGGTTTTTCAGACCTGTTTAAGGACGCACGGATTGTTGCTTTCCTCGTACTTCTGCGCTCTCATTCGTCTCATAGGTGCCGAGCTTCTCGGCCATTGAGGGTACGAATGAGGGTACGAAGGGACGCCATCGCGCTTGGCCTCAATGCATAGTAGGTCGCGAGTGTGAGTCGGCGCATTTATGCCGTCGGTCCCTAGGTCGGTTTCCCGCCAAGGAGAACTTGACCTCGGTGGAGCGCCGGCGTTCCGTGAGTCCGGCGACGGCGACGGACCGCGCAACCTTGGCCTCACCGCGTCCCGTTTCGAGTGGGCCGAGCGGCGTCGCGCTTCCCGCCATCGCCGCGCTCGACCCCGAGCGGGCCGACGTCTTAGTGATCCCGGGCGCCGTCGGCAGAGAAGAAAGCGGGAGGGTCGGGATTCAAATTTGAGGAGACGACGAGAGAGCCACCCAGGGTCGTGGCCGGCCCGTTGACGTCGATCCTCGCGGTCCGATGCGGTCCTGGCTGAATGTGCTCGCTCCGACGGGCGAGCCCTAGCGCCGGTTCGGGTCCGTCACTCTCTTGCCGTTGCCATTGGATCGCATCGCGCTCGACGAACATCTTTATCCGACCTCCTCGACCGTAGATAGCAAACAAACCACAATCGGGACCGCTCCGCATCGGTGAGAAAGGGGGTAAAGAATCGGTTGCGGCGCGGGACCAACGCGCGACGAAGAATTGCCGGTGATGCCGCGACGTTGCCGGACTCATGTTGAGCCCTTCATGGACGTCGACGCTTGACGAGTTACTCATCTGCAGGATTTCACGGGCACGTTCGACCTCGCTCGGAACGCCGTGCACGATGATGAGATAGCGGCCGCTTCTGATCGCGTCCTCGTATTGCAAGGCCAAGTCCCTGGGAATTCCAAAACCGTGGAGCGCCGTTGCGAGAGAGCCGCTCGGCTCGGAGTGGGGATAGCCTGCAACGGCAATCGCGGCGGTTTTGAAGTTTGCAGCGGTGAGCCGCTCCGCGGCAGCCTCGACGAGTTCGCGATCGTCGAAAAGCGCAAGCGCGGCGGTATCGCTGCCGGAACGTCGACCGGCGCCGTCTCGTTGCCGCATCATGTCGAGAAGCACGGGTTCGTGTAGCAACCGGTCCGTAGCGCGCCGTGAAGTCCCGCGGAGAGCTCGCGTGCGTCGGAACCCTTCGAGAGGAGGCAATTCGCGCCGGCCAAGTGGCACGCCAGGCCCCACTCACGCTCGAGGAGGCCGGTGTACACGGCGATCACGCACTCGGGCAGCACGAAACGGATCCGCCGCAGCAACTCGAGCGGGTCGACTTCGAGGTCGTCGAGATCGCACACGAGCGTGTCGGGATGGAGTCTGCCGAGTTCTGAGACGTCGAGCCTGGCGAGAGTCGCCGGATCGGAAATTCCGGCACCCTTGAAGACGCCGGCGAACATGGAGAGCAACGCGCAATCGATGCCGGCCAAACAGCAGGTGCGGGCCATGCGGGAAACGCTTTCACGAGTTCCGGGCGCGAAACCGGAGGCGCGGGCACGGGTCGCGGCAAGGCAAGTGTTTCCTGCTCTGCGCGTCGAATCCAACTTCAGTCTAGCATTTCGGTAGAGGCAAGCATATCGTGAAAAAGGCCGATCGGCGAAAGGGAGCGGCGCCGCGTCCGCCGGTGAAGGCCCCTCGGCTGAAGGCTGAAGTCGAGCCCGATCGGGAGCTTTCACTCGAGGACGCGATGCCGGAATCGCATCCTGCGTATCCGATTCTCTCAGGAGTCCTCGCGATCGTCCCGGCCTCACGTTGGACCTTCGCCCAAGTCGCGCCCAACGGCGAACTCGTCTCGCTTTTCAGTTCGCATTCGAACGGCTCAGCACTGGGCAGACTCAAAGACGAGCTCGGGCGCCAGCGCACGAAGTCCCCGAGCGGACCACGCATCGCCGCAACGCTGGGCACCCTCGACGGTTTTGAGAGCGGCATCACGCTCGTGTTCGCCGACGCGCGCTCGCACTTCGGCATCCTCACGCTCTTGCGGAGGACGGAGTTAGGGCCGTTCACGTCGAGCGAGATCAGCATGCTGACGTTTTCCCTGGACGCGCTCTCCGACCGTCTCTCCGCGCTGCGCTTGCAGCCGCTGGCGCCGGTCGCAGCGGAGATCGAGCTCGGCGCGGACTCCGACTCCTTGCCTGAAGCGTTCTACGTGCTCGACAGCGATTTCCAGATCGTCTTGGCGTGGACTTCCGAAGCTCAGCGCCGCATCGCCTTGACCGGGCTTCACACCCGGATCGCCGAGCGTCTGCCGAAGGTCCTCGAAGAAACCGTGCGTCATTTGACCGCCGCGTGGTCTAGCGACTCGACCAAAGAATCCAGCTCGGCGCGGCCGGTGCCTTTTCTCGTCGTTCGGACGCAGCCGATGTCGGGCCCGGCGGGCCTTTTCATCGGCGTGCACATCGATCGATATCGGCCGAGCAAGTCGCTTACCGGCGCGGCTGCGCGATTTCACATTTCTCCCCGCGAGGTGCAGGTTTTGGCGCTGCTCCTCGACGGTAACCATCTCGACCAAATCGCCAAGCAGCTCTACATCACGTCGTCGACCGTACAAGATCACATCAAAAGCATGCTCGACAAAACCGATAGCCGTAATCGCAGCGAACTCATCGCCCGCGTGTTGGGCTGGGAGTCGACGCCGGCCGCTCGCGAAGCTTGACGGCAAACGCGGCGCGCTCGTGCCGGCGACGCTCGCGCAGCAGCGAAACGGTGACGCTAGTGCTCTATTCTGATGTTGGAGAAGTCGATCTGCCGAACCAGCGTCGCCCCGTCGTACCCGAGAACGCGAATCGGGAGATTCGTCAGCGTCGATATGTCGATGACCTCCTGCGTGAGGCCGGCGTCGGCTGCGGGAGAGCTGGGCACGAGCGTGACCGCCACCGTCGGGACGCTGAGAATCGTGGGACCGGCGCTCTCCGAGACCGTTCCAGCGGTGCCGTTCCCGTGCTCGAGGATCGCGCCGAAGCTCAACTGATCGATCGACGACCCGCGGATCGTCGTGACGATCGGATCGTGCAGCGAGAACGATCTCTTGAAGAGCGCCAGGAAACCCCCGCGATGGGCGACCACGGTGTCGCCGCCGTTCCAGACGGCCGTCACCCCCGCGTTCGGGCCCATGTTGTAATGCGCCGTCGCGCTCGACGGCTTGTGAAACGTGTAGTCAAACACCCAGTTTTGCACCTGCGTGCCCTCTTGCTCGAAGGTGGTGACCGTCGCGCTGTACGAGGAGATGTTCGCCCACGCGCGTTCGAAGGCGACCCATGCCGGCAGACCGGCCGAGCGTGCCGGGGGCGGCGGCGTGACGGCTGCTGCGGGGCTGGCAACGGCGCTTTGCGGCTGCGCTGAGGCCGGTAGCGCTCCCCACGAGAAAAGGACCGCACACGCGAGAGCGAGCGAAACGATTGCGATCGGGATCGGCGAACGTCGCCGCGTCAACTGCCTCATTATCACGACCATAGCATCGTCGCCGAGGCGATCGTATCGTGAAATAGGCGACAGCCGAAAGGCGCTTTTGGTACGGTAAACCTACTTTCTTCCCCATTCTCCCGGATACTCGGACGGGCCGGAGGGGACTACGATGGGACCGAGCCTCGACTGGTGCTACCCAACTCTGGCTCGTTGAACCACCGACGGCACGGCGCTCGCAATTTCAGCCGTCGCAAACGAAAGAAGACCATGGCCTACGACCTGCGCAAGCCTCCAGCGCACCAAACAGCGCCCTCCCGCGCGCTCAGCACGCGAGACATCGTACAGATGAAGCCGCCCGCGCACCCCGTGAAGGGCGTGATCGTCGGCGCGGAGCCGCTCGTCTCGGGCGGCGTGCGCTATTGGCAGGTTGCCTGGACGTTCGCGGGCGAGGAGCGGATCCGGTGGTCGCCGGAGTCCTCGATGCTGCGTTTCGATCCGGAAATCGTCGCCTAACGACGGACCCAGCGGCGGCGCTGACGTCGCTCACGACAGCTTCAGCCGGCCGAAAAGCGGCAGCCCCGGCTCCGCGACCGGCTGACGGCTGACGGCTGACGGCTGACGGCTGACGGCTGACGGCTGACGATCGAGGCATTTTACGAGCTCAAGCGGAGCAACGCACAGTGCGCGCTCGCAATCATGTGCGTCGGCGGCGGCAAGGGGTCGCCAGCGTGTTCGAACGGCTGCGAGCGGCCGGCTTACTCTTCCTTGGCCGGCGCAGCCGTAGAACGGTCCGCGGCTGCAGCCGCAGCGTCAACGACCTTCACCGCCTGCTGGATCATCTTTTTTGCCAAGCCGCGCGTCTGCTCGGAGGATTCTTGCAGCGCATGGAAGCCTAGCGTCAGGTAGTCTTCGAGGCGGGACTTGGCGGCAGCCGTATTCTTGCACACCATCTCGGCTTCCGCTTCCATGTGCTTCGCGAAGGTTGCTTGGAGATCGCGCGCCGTGTGCAGCGAGCTCTCGATTTGCGGTTTGATCTCGTCGGTCGCCTTGCTGAAGGCGTCGATGATCGACTGTTGGAGCTCTCTGGCTTGCTCCAGCGCGCGCTCCAGCGACTCGTTGTTAAGCACGTTCTGGTCTCCCTCTCTCGTCAATGATACTGATGCAGTTTTATCGCCTTCTTCTGTAGGGCACACACGGTGCTCGTTTCCTTGGCGCCACCATAACATGCCGGCGCCGTCGTAGCGGGCCGCGACGTCAATCCTCAAACGAGCCCGCGTCGCCCGGGACGTCGGGGTGCCGGAAGTGCGGATCTCCCCGCGGCTGAAGGTCGAACGCTCCGCCGTGTCGAGCGAGGCGTATGCTTGCACGAAGCTCGGAGATTCTGAAACGACTTAGGTCGGATCGCCTTTCAGGGTGCTGCTGGTGAGTGGCTGCGAACGGATTAGCGAAGCGCAACGCCAGGCTCGTCGTGAAGAGTTTCTTCACAGCGTCCGGAGCAAGATCGATCTCACCATCCGATTGACGCAGCGAACCGGACAGAGGGCGCAGTTTGGCCGCTCGGGGTCAGCTGCTGCCGCCGCCATTGCCGTTCAACCCTGGGGAAGCACCTCGTCAAAAAGGGGAACGGCGCTGTGTCCGGTCGTGCGCCAGGCGTCGTACAGCACTGCGACGACGCAGGAGAACAGTCGCGCGCGTTCGTCGTCGGTGCGGCTCGTCAGCATGATCGGCACCTGCGCGCCGAGCACGATTCCCGCGCCTTCCGCCTGAGCCGCGTAAGTCAGCTCCTTCGCCAGGATGTTGCCGGATTCGAGGTTCGGGACGACGAGCACGTCGGCTCGCCCCGCGACCGACGAGACGACGCCCTTCGTTCGGGCCGAGGTCAGGCTGACCGCGTTGTCCATCGCCAGCGGGCCGTCGACCAAGCCTCCGCGGATCTGACCGCGCTCCGCCATCTTCGACAAGATGGCGGCGTCGAGCGTCGAGGGGATCTTCGGATTCACCATCTCGACGGCCGAGAGAATGCCCACCTTGGGCAGAACGATTCCGAGCGCGAGCGCGAGTTCGATAGCGCTCTGCACGATGTCGACCTTGTCCTCGAGCGTCGGCGCGATGTTGACGACCGCGTCAGTCACGAGCAGCAGCCCGCTGAGCGCGGGAGCGTCCATCACGAACACGTGGCTGAGGCGCCGGAGCGTGCGCAGGCCCCCCTGTGATTTGGCGACGTGACGCAGCAGCTGGTCGGTGTGCAGATCGCCCTTCATGATGGCGGTCACGCGGCCCTGATGCACGAATTCGACCGCGAGGGCCGCGGCCGCGTCGTGGCTCGGCACGTCCTCGATCGCGATGCCGTCGAGCGCCGCGCCGCAAAACGCGGCGACCGCGCGGATCTTCTCTGCATTTCCGATCAGCACCGGCTCGATCAGACCTTCGCGCGCGGCGGCGAGCGCGCCGCGCAGCGCCATCTCCTCCTCCGGCGCGACGACCGCGGTCACTAGCGGGGGAAGATCGCGGCAGACTGCACGCAGCCGCTCGACGCGGGCGTGGCGCGCGATCGTAAGCGCCGGAAGCTCCGTCCCCGAGCCGGCGACGCGGGTAGCCGGCGCCCGAACTTCGGCCAAGCCGTCGGCGATCGTCGCACCGTGGCTCGTCATCATCGTCCGCAGCACGATCGTGCGCGGCGGCCGCTTCTCTTGGACGCGAACCGTCACGTTGAGCGTCTCGCCCACCAGTGCCCGTGCGTAAAAGCGCAACGTCTGCGCTTCGTACGTCGTGCCGGGCCCCGGCAGCAGGTTCCCGAGCACCGCGGAAAAGAGCGATCCGATCCACATCGCGGGCGCCGGCGACCCTTCGTCGCCGGCGCTCAGTTCGCCGCTGGGGGGCAGGTTGAGCGGATTGAGATTGCCGCTCACGTGAGCGAAGACGTACAGGTCGTCAGGCGTCACGACCCGCTGGATCGACGCCTCATCCCCAAGGGCCAAGTCATCGTACGTCTTGCCGACGAGCGCCGTGCGCGAAGTCGCGGTGCCCCTCTCGCTGTTCGGACCCGCGCCGTTGGCGCGAAGATCAGGCACCGGCCGTAGCCAAAGCTTCGGAGATCGCCGCGGCGCGCGGCGCCTCGACCGCCGGTAAGAGCGGCGATTGATGCTTGACGCTCGTCACCTAATGGTTACAACCACTGCGGCGGGCTACGGAGCCGCGTTCTTGTGACCGTCGCGCTTCATCGCGTCGAGGTTGGCTTGTGCCGTGTCCTTCGCTTGATTGAGCAGCGAACGGGCCTTGTCGCCCAACGCCATTCCGTCACCGGCGACCTCGCGCTTCTCTTGCTCGGCCCCGGCGTCAGCGCGATGCCCGGCTTCACTCGCCACGCTCTTGGCGTTGTCAACGGCATCTTGCACGTTGGCTACGACTTTGTTGAATTCGTGCTTTAGTCCCATATGTTCTCCTTTTTACCATTGCCGTCGCTTCGTGCAGCTTCTCCCTGTGACAGACCAGATCGGGACGGAAGCCGGCGTTGGCTTCGTCGAAACGAACGCGGTCGAAGTCATGGGTGCTGAAAGGGGCGATCTTCACGTGGTCCGCCTCATGGGGTCTATACTCGGACACCCCGCCCGGTCAGGAGATTGACGACGATCAAGACCAGCGCGATGACGAGCAACAGGTGAATCAACCCGCCGCCGAAGTGCAGCGTGAAGCCAGCCAGCCACAAAACGCCCAGAACGACGATTACAGTCCACAATAGTCCGCCCATAAAACCCTCCACCTATGCGCAGGCGATGTGCACACGGTTCATATCTATCCTACCAGCAAGCGCCGGCAAGGATAATCCGGGAAACGGGGGACTCGGCTAGTGCTGCGACTCCCACCGCCGCGATCGCGCCTACCCCCCTTCTCCCGGATGGTCGGATCGGCCAAAAGACCGTACGCTGAGTCCCCGGCCATCGATACCCATGGCGGCTTAAGGCAACATATGATCGATCCAATCCACCGTAGCCTCAAAGGCATCGCCGTTGGAATAGCCCTCGTGGCTGGTCTGACCGCTACGGTGCCCCAGCCCGCCCGAGCGGATACGACCTCGACGGTGCTCATAGCTGCCGGCGCGGCCGCGATCGTCGGGGCACTCTTGATCGACGCGAACAATCGCCCGTACTACGTCAACGATAACCGTCGATACTATGTCACTCAAAGTGAAGCGACCTACTATCGCTCCCACCGCGGCGCGGTGCGGCGGCAAGCCTGGGTGCCGGAAAATCAGTTCCCCGTCGAGCGCAACGCCGGCTATAACATCCCGCAGCAACGCGGCGGTCATGGCGGTCATGGCGGTCAAGGCAATCACCGATAGCAGCCTTGCTGCTGACAATGGCATTCAACGAGGAGTGAACACGTGAGCGAAACGACACCCCCCCCGAAAGTCACCGAGTTGGTCGGCGACGCCTATACCACAACAGCAGATGCCGTCGCGGCGGCGAATCACCGGCTCCTCGCTTACTGGAAGACGCTGTGGGACATCACCACGCGTCCTTACGCGTCGAGCGGGGTCGACGCGGCCGTTCGCGAGAACTTCGACCGCGCCAGTGAGATCCTCACCTTGACCGTGGACGAGCTTAAAGCGCAAGAGAAGCAACTGCAAGACCTTACCGAAAAGGCCCTGTCGCATGGCGAGAAGCTGCAAGATGCGACGATCACGGCCTTCCGCGGCGTCCTGGACAAGTCGATCGCAAACCTCAAGCACGTCCAAGAGTCGACCAGCGCACGCGTCGAGGAACTCAAGAAGCAGATTAACAAGGTCCCCGACGCCGCTTCCCGCTCCGCGAAGTAGTCGAGCAGCAAGCCTCGTCGCCATCCGCGGACGGCCCGGGCGCTTCCTTGCTCATCCTTCACATCGGGCCGCTTGGTGCGAAGTCAGGCAGACGGCGGCCGCCGCACTCAGCTATGCTGGAAGCGGATCCGTCGCTTCCGCCGGACGAATCGCCGTCAGCCATCAGCACGTTGCTCGAGTCATCGCGTTGTGACGCCGGGAAGCAGCCATGACCGCTCACGTTCACCCCTCCGATGTTCCGGAGAGCGCGTCGACGAGCTTGACGCTCGACGGCATCAGGCTGAGCACGCGGACGATGCCCGCGCTGGGCAATCTCCGCGGAGGCGATTGGTGTGAGGCTTTCGCCGTCTCGGAGCACGTCATAGCGCTCTCCATCGGCGATGTCTGCGGACACGGACCCGCGTGTTTTCAGCAGATGGTCAGCCTGCGCCAGATATTGCGCGCTGCAGCCCACTGCGGCTTGGATCCTACGCGAGCCCTCGTCGAGGCGGCGCGCTCTCTCGCCGGCGAACCTCAAGATTCGTACGCCACGGCGATTTTCGCCCTCCTGGACAGCCGCCGACGCACGGTCAGCTTTGCGAATGCGGGCCATCCCCCGCCGCTCGTCGTGGGCCCGAATGAATCGTGCTTCTTGGACTTTCCGTCGAAGGATCGTCCCCTGGGGCTCGCCTTGGACATTCCGCCGGCGCTCCATGTCGTGAAGCTGGCCTTGGACACGCTGATCGTGCTCTACACCGACGGCGTAACGGAGCGGGACCGCGATCTCTTTGGCGTAAAGGATAACACCTGGCGGCCCATCACTGTATGCAGACTTCGACGCGACGGTGCAGAATTTCAGACGAACATTCTCGGGGATGACAGAGGGTCCAACCTAGCAATATGGCCGAAACCCCACCGCCCGCTGATAGTCGCGGCTCCTGGCGATCGACGGCGGCTTGGCCCAGGCTTTCCGAGCGCGTCGACCGTCGCGACGACCAAACCCACATCGGGCATCACCTGGCTGAGCATTCAATTAAAATTCCCAGCTCAGTGATCACGACTTCGCCCCGTTTCGGAAGTCACGCGTCGCCCGGTGGCCTGCTAGCCCACGAGTGCAGTGTACCGTCCGGTCGAGCGAACCAGCCAAGCTGGATCGTCCTGCCATGGGTTTACTTCCGAGCGTTCCTCTGTCGGACAATCCGCTGTACGTGCTTGCCCCAAAGGGGCCCGCGTCTTGCGATAGGCACCTAAATGGGCACCTTCACAAACGCGGATTCGGCCGAAAGTCTTGTGCCGAGAGCGAGAATCGAACTGACGACACCAGGTTTGGCGGCCGGCTGGGACCTAGGACCGTGAGCGAATGTTCCCCGAGCGCTACGGCCGACGCATGTGGAAGCCGGCGGCATCAAAGGCAAGCCGATAGAGCAAGTCATGGCCAGCGTCCCCATCCGGTCCAGAAGTAGGCTACGGAATGGTATCGAATCCCCGGCCTAGGGATGTCAGGCTCGCTAAGCGCCCGAGCGAAGACCAAGCGCGGCCGAGCGCGCGGCGAAGGCTCGATCCGGCGCCGTAAAGACGGCAAGTATGAGGGGCGCGTCTCTCTTGGGTGCGACTCGGCCGGAAAGCGGCGGCAGTGTTCCGTCTATGGCAAGACGCGCGGCGAAGTCCTTGACAAGATGCACGAGCTGCGGGCGCAGGCTCGCAGCGGAATCGAACCGCCGAAGGTTGCGGCAGCATCCACATTCTTTGAAGGTTGGCTCGAATCGCTGCGTGGCCGGCGCGAGCCGTCGACGGTGGCAACGTACGAGCGCACCGTTCGGCTCTATCTCGCACCTTGGTTGCGAAAACGCCCGCTGACGTCCCTGAGGCCCGACGATGTCGAAGCGTTTCTGCAGGAACTGGCGAAGCGCGGCGTCGGGCAGCGCACGATTGCGAAGGCTCACGCGACGCTTCGAGCCGCGTTGGCGTACGCCCTGAAGACGGAGAAAGTCTCGCGCAACGTCGCGGCGATGATCGAGCCGCCAGCCTACGAGCCGAAGAAGAAGACCGTCTTCACCGTCGCCCAGGCGCGCGCGTTCCTCACCGCGATTGAAGACCATCCTACCGAGGCTCTCCTTGGTCTGGCTCTCCTGACGCAGATCCGGGAAGGCGAGTTGCTTGCGCTTCGGTGGAGCGACGTCGACCTCGAGGCGCACACGATACTCGTGCAACGAACGATGCAAGATGACGAGGCTGGGCGGCCGCGCATAGGCACTGCGCCCAAGACGCGGGCCGGCGTCCGGCTCGTCCTTCTTCCCGCGGTCGCCGTGGCGATGCTGGCCAGGCACTTCCAGCGGACGAACGGCACCGCCGGCGATTTTGTGTTTGCGACGCGATCCGGGACGCCGCCCTCACGCCAAAACGTCCTCCAGCGATGGCTCTACCCGCTCGCCGACGACCGCTGCCAGTGCGGCCACGGTCCGCATGAGGGTACGGCCTGCCGGAATGAGGGTACGCCCTGCGGCTGCACCGCGTACGAAGCCCGAATTCCACGCGTGACCTTCCACGAGTTACGGCATAGCGGGGCGACTTTGCTCGGCGACGAGCACCTCAAGGCGCTCCAGCAGCGCCTCGGCCATTCGTCCTCGAGCACGACGGCCGACATCTACCTGACGCTGCCGGTCGCCGCGCAAAAGCCGCTCGCAGACCGGCTCGACGCCCTCTTCGCCCGTCCGGAGCCAGCCTCGAATGAGGGTACGAATGAGGGTATTGAGGCCAAAAAAGGTGCGTCGGCCAAGAAGTGAAAAACGCCCAATCCCTTACGGGACGGGCGTTCGAAAATGTGCCGAGAGCCAGAATCGAACTGGCGACACCAGGTTTTTCAGACCTGTGCTCTACCGACTGAGCTATCTCGGCGGATACGACTTGCGGAGCTATGCCGGGACGCGCGGCGCCTCCTGCACGGTCGCTCTCTCGGGCGACCCTCGCACCGGGCTATTCCGAGAAGCGAAGGATGCCGTCCAGCGAGCGGGGGCGCGCCTGAGGCGGATCCATCGCGGGGCGGCCGAGGTAGATGAAGGCGACGATCCGGTCGCCGGCATCGAGCCCGAGGTGCTCGCGGATCTCCCGGCGGTAGGCCATGCCGCCGGTCCGCCAGATCGCGCCCAGCCCGCGCGCGTGCGCCGCCAGCAGCAGGTTTTGCACGGCGGCGGCGGTCGCGGCGAAATCCTCGTCGGCGACGACCGGGTCGGGATCGGTGCGCACGCTCGCGGCGATCACGACCGGCGCGCGCAGCGGCTTGCCCGCCTCGCGGCTCGCGAGCGCCTCGCGCCGCTCGACGTCCAGCGGCGTTTCGCCGGCCACGAGCGCCGCCCAGGCGCGGCCGAGCCGCTCGCGCGCCGCGCCGCGCAGCACCGTGAAGCGCCACGGCTCGGTGAGCCGGTGGTTGGGCGCCCAGAGCGCGGCTTCGACCAGCTCGCGAATCTCGCCGTCCGTGACGTCGCCCGCGAGCTTGCCGATGCTGCGCCGCGTGCGCAGCGCTTCGAAGAGGTCCATCCTGCATGCCTCGCAAGCCGAGCGCCGGCTCTCCTCGCGAAGGCCGGCGCTCGATCGAAAGTGGCGACGTTGAAGGGGCTCGAACCCTCGACCTCCGCCGTGACAGGGCGGCGCTCTAACCAACTGAGCTACAACGCCAGGCGAGTGGTGGGCACGGTTGGGATTGAACCAACGACCCCCCGCGTGTGAAGCGGATGCTCTCCCACTGAGCTACGCGCCCATAAGTCGAGTGCCGTCCACCACCCAGCGAACAAGCAGTATACCCTAGGGGCTTCTGCCTGTCCATCCGCGTCGCCGCGGTAGCGTGCGAGGTTGGCTCGTCGGGCCCGCGTTCCTCTTCCTCAGGCCCCGGACGGCGCGGCGCCAGGCCGCTACCGGAGAGCCCCGGTCTGAAGTCGCCCGGAAGGAAGCCGGCTCCCCGTTCGATATTGAACGACCTCTGATGCTCGAGCAATTCCGTATGGTCCAGCGCTTCCGCGTGCCGTTCTCCGATTGCGACATGCTGCGCCACGTCAACAACGTGGCCTACGTCCTGTGGGCCGAGCACATCCGCTGCGAGTACTTCGTCGACGTCCTCGGCGAGGATCTGATGGGCGAACGCGGCATGATCCTGGCCCAGCTCGAGATCGTCTACGAGCGGCCGATCTTCTATCGCGAGCGCGTCGCGGTCGGGTGCCGGGTCAGCCGGATCGGCAACAAGTCGTTCGACTTCATCTGCGAAGTCTGGAGCGAAGACCGCGAGCTGCGCTGCGCCTACCTCACCACGCGCATGGTGGCGATGAACTACCTGACCGAGCAGACGATCGCGGTCCCCGACGCCTGGCGCGAGCGGATCGCCGCCTTCGAACTGCCGTCCGCCGCCGCAACCTAGCCAAGGTACAGGGAGATGCCCGAAGAGATCGTCCCGCTCGTCAGCTCCAGCGTCGCCGGCCCGCTCGGCGTCCTGCACTTGCCGCGCCTCTGGCTGAAGGTCTTGCTGCACGCCTGCGGCCGCTTGCCGGAGGGCTACCGGCACGGTGCCGGCGGCTTCGACGAGCTGCTCACGGCCAGCTTGGGGATCGACAACGCCGCTTTCGTCGCCTACCTCGAGAACGAGAAGCCCAGCTACCTCCAGCTCGAAGCCTGGGTCAAGGCGCATGCCCGGAACCTCACGCCGGAAGCGGTCGCCGCGTTCAACCACAAGATCCGCACGCGCGACATGGGCGCCAATCTCGCCGTCGAGCGGCGGGCGCGCTTCGGCATCGCGGACGCTTCGTTCGCGCACGCCGTGACGCTCAACGATCTCGACGACTGGGACCAGGTTTACCGCCGGCTCACGAGCTCGGCGGAACCGCCTCCCGCAGGCTGAGCGAGGGGGCCGCGGCGAGCGCCTCGTCGACGGTCGCGAACGTCGGCACGCGGCCGATGATGCCCACGATCTCGAGGATGCGGCGCGCCGTCCCGCGCTCGTTCACGACGAGCACCAGACGCTGGCGGTTCGATTCCAGGCGGGCGCGGAAGGCCATGACCGCATGGACCGCCAGGCTGTCGAAATAGGTCGCATCGCGCAACGAGAGGATCACGACGCCGCGGTCGAGCCGCCCGGCCCCTTCGGCCGCCGCCTCGAAACGGGCGATGCTGAGGTGATCGAGCTCGCCGCGAACCGCGACGATCGGAAACGCGCCCGCGGTGGTGAGAGCGACGTCGCATATGCTTTCCTTCATGGCGATACAGTCTCCGAAAAACGGACGCTCGTCGTCCGGCCGTTGCGGACGATCTCGACGGAGGGGCAGAGGGCGCGCATCAGGTTGATCCCATGGCCTCGGCCCTCGCTGCGCTCGGCGCGCCAGTGTCCGAAGTCGATGATTTCAACCGAGATTTCCTTAGTCGTGCGATAGGCGCGCAGCCGGACGTCGCCGACCGTCGCGCCGTAGGCGTGTTCCATGACGTTGGCGATCGCCTCGCCGACCGCGACTTCGAGCGCGAGCAGGCGCCCCGGCTCGAGCCCGGCCTCCAGCGCGATCCGGCGGACGGCGTGGCGCAGGGCCCGGGCGCTCTCGGCCGTGGCGGGCAGCTGCACGTCGAGCGCGCTTCGCGGACTGGGGGGCACGGCAACCGTGAGGATGGCGACGTCGTCGCTCGGCTGAGCCGAGATCATCTTGCGCCGTATCTCGTCGGTCGGGTGGCTGCTCTTCGCCTCGTAGACCTCCAGCACGACGTCGCGCAGCCGCCGTTCGTTCGCCTCGATGTCCCGGTCGAGCTCGATCAGGCCGTCGGTGTAGAACACGAGGAGCTGGGAGGGCACGAGCTGCAGCGAGTACGCCTGCACTTCCTCGCGACCGATCATGCCTAGCGGAAGCGTCCGCGGCTGCTCGATCAGTTCGACCATGTCCTCGCCGACGGCCAGCGGCCCGGGGTGCCCGGCGTTCACGAAGGTCAGCGAGGACGCCTCGGGATCGACCAGGCCCACGATCGCGCTGACGCCGAGGCTCCCGTCGAGCCGCAGCATGCGGTCGACGTTCTTGACGATCGTGCGCGGGTCGGGATCGGTGAGGGCGAAAGCCCGGATCGCCTGGCGCACCTTGCCCATCACGATCGCCGCCCTCAAGCCGCGGCCCGCCACGTCGCCGATCGAGAAGATCGCGCGGCTGTCGGGGAGCGCGAAGGCGTCGTACCAGTCGCCGCCGATGTCGGCATCCGCGTCGCCGGCGACGTGCACGGCGTCGAACACGACCCCCGCGAGCTGGGGCAGGACGGTCGGGAGCATGGCGCGCTGCAGCGAATCGGCGAGCCGGCGCTCGCGGCCGTAGGAACGGGCGTTGAGGACCGCGAGCCCGATCCGCGAGGCGAGCTCTTCGGCGATCGCGACCTCCGCGTCGAGGTAGCCGCCGCCCTCCGGCCGCCCGCACACCATCACGCCGATCGCCTCGCCGCGCCCGACGATCGGCACGATCAGCGTGCGTTCGCCCCAACGCGTCCGAGCGAGCCGCGTCTGGCGCGAGGCGACGGCTTCTTCCGCCTCGAGCTCGGCCAGGGCCTGTTCCCGGTCGGCGCGGCGCAAGGCGACCGCAGCGTCGCGGGCAGCGTCGGCGTCGGTTCCGGCGACGCCGACCGCGCAGCGCCCGCCTTCGTCGAAGGCGAGGACGGCGCAGCGTTCGCCGAGTTCCAGGGTCGCGTGCTTGGCGACGAGGGCGAGCATGTCGTCCAGGTCGAGCGTCTGCGCGAGCAGTTGTCCCCCCTGGGCGAGGAAGCGCAAGCGGGCCGTTTCGCGCCGCTGCCGCGCCTCACGTTCCCGTGCGGCGCGCTCGGCGCGCAGCAGGCGTCCGAACTCGAAGGCGAGCGCGGCGAGCAGGGAGATCGAGCCGAACAGCGCGTTGACGAGCGAGAGATACCAGCCCAGCGTGAACGGGTCGACGGCCAGCAGCGTCAGCGCGACCTCGAAGACCGCCGCCAGGACGGCGACGCCCAGCCACGTCTCGATCACGCTGGAGCGGTCGCGACGGGCGAGGAACGCGGCGACCGCGATCGCGTTGAAGGTCAGCAGCACGGGTCCGACGCCCGCCCGGAAGAGCGTCTGCGCCGGATCGAACAAGGCGATCCAGGGCAAGTGCCCGATCGAGGGGATCGAGAGCTCCCAGAAGACCAGCGCCGCCGCCGCGGCGTACGCCGGCGAGGCCCAAACGATGCGGCGAATCCCGGCGTCGGCGTCCGCGTCCCCGGCCGGCACGTACCGCCGCAGCAGGAAGTAGGCCACCACGAAGACCGGGAAGCCGCAATGGCCGAAGACCCACAGCCAGGCCGGGGTCGCGGCGTCGGCGGAGAAAAACCGCTCCGCGCCGTGCGCGCCGGGGAACGTCAGGAGCTCGCCCAGGCTCATCAGCGCACAGAAGAGATAGCCCGCCGCGAGCATGGAGATCGCCGGAAGCCCGTTGGTGCGGGCTTGGCTGAGGAGCAGGATCGCCGTCACCAGGTCCGCGACCGCGACGAAGGCGGCGAAGGCCGGGAAGAAATTCGGGATCGGTGCGAGCGGCTGGCCGGCGAACGGCAGGGTAGCGAGGAAAGCGAGCGTCAGCAGTCCGGAGGCTGAGAGAAGCAAGCGCCGCTGCATCGCACCGGCGCGCGGGCCGGCGATCGGCTTGTCGGGCGCCGGAAGCACGCCGCGGCGCAGCTCCCCCTGCAGTACCATGCTTTGTAAAGCATCGGCAAAAAAGACGCCGAAGGTCAGCCGTTCCTCGCGCCGAAGCATCAGCGCGGTCCCGGGGGCGCGTAGCTCAGGGGGAGAGCGCTACATTGACACTGTAGAGGTCAGAGGTTCGAAACCTCTCGTGCCCACCATTGAAGCCCGCCCCCGCGGGCTTTCTGCTAAGCCAGCCGCCGCGGGCTTTTTGCTGAGATCCGTCCCGAGCGCATGCGCGCCGCCCGAGGGGCTCTCGCCTTCTTGCGCGCGCGGTCCGTTCAGATGCCAGGACGGAAGGTGCCACGTGAAGCGAACGGGTTTGCGGTAAACGATCGAATCGACGACCTGCACGTCGCCGGATCTCGCCGCCGGCTTCGAGGTCGAGAGCGCGTACGATAACGTGGTGCTCGCGCGGTTCACCGTGGTGCTGAAGGTTGCGCCGGTATACAGCAGCCCTGCGAGGCAGATCGTCCCCGCCATTGCGACGGCGAGCGTATACTCGACAACCGCCTGGCCGTTCTGGTCTCTAAAGAAGCTGAGCACGATTCCCCTCATTGTAACGTTTGTGTAATATCTCATGCGGCGAACGCCAATCTCTTGCGGCCATATAATCGAGCGGCGCGCCAGCGTTCTTTCTCTAAATATCGGCCGCCGATGCGATCGTCCTAAAGTAAATGCGCGTGAGCACAAGTACGAAAGCTTTTGCCGTTCCGGCTGATAAAATGTGAGATTCGCGCGGCGCGACGAAGCGAGGCCGCGCGCGAGCGCGTTGCGATGCGGGCCGGAGCTCACGATTGCGTCGCCGGATCAGCTCGCCGAGGACCCGGCACAACCCTGCGCCGGTGCCGAAGAAGCCCCGCCCAGGCCGGAGCGAAGCCCGCCCGAGCCTCGCGCGGAGGCGCACCGGCGGCGGGCGGCCAACTCCGCGCTATGATCTCCGCAGCCCCTTCGCACCACGACAGTCTGCCCCTCGACGCGCTCCGCCACACGGCGGCGCACGTGCTGGCGTACGCCGTGCAGGATCTCTTCCCCGAAGCAAAGCCCACGATCGGCCCGGCGATCGAAAACGGCTTCTACTACGACTTCGACCGCGCCGAGCCGTTCACGCCGCAGGATCTCGAGCGCCTCGAAGCGCGCATGAAGGAGATCGTCGCAGCGAACTACCCGATGACGGGCGAACGCGTCACCCGCGAAGGCGCCCTCGAGCGCTTCGCGGGCAACCCGTACAAAATCGAGATCGCAAGCGAGATCCCGGAAAGCGAGCCGATCACGCTCTACACGATCGGCGCCTTCACGGACCTCTGCCGCGGCGGCCACGCGCATTCGACCGGAGAGATCGGCGCGCTCAAGCTGACGAGCGTCGCCGGTGCGTACTGGCGCGGCGACGAGACGAAGCCGATGCTGCAGCGCATCTACGGCACGGCTTGGCGTTCGCAGGCCGAGCTCGACGCGCACCTGCTCTTTCTCGAGGAAGCGCTGAAGCGCGACCACCGCAAGCTCGGCGCCGAGCTCGGGCTCTTCTCGATCGAAGAGGAGGCCGGCGGCGGGCTCATCTTCTGGCACCCCAAAGGGGCGATCGTGCGCGGCATCGTCGAGGACTTCGTGCGCGAAGGGCTGCGCGCGCGCGGCTATCTCGGCGTCGTGACGCCGCACATCGTCAACGAGAAACTCTACGAGACCTCGGGACACCTCGAGAACTTCGCTCACGGGCTGTTCGGAGCGATCGAAGTCGAAGGCCAGCGCTTCCGGCTCAAGCCGATGAACTGTCCGGGACACATCCTGATCTATCGCAGCGAGGGGCGCTCGTACCGCGACCTGCCGCTGCGTTATTCCGAGTTCGGAACGGTCTACCGTTTCGAGCGCAGCGGCACCCTGCACGGCCTCACGCGCGTGCGCGGCTTCACGCAGGACGACGCGCACCTCTTCTGCACGCCCGAACAGCTGCAGTCCGAGTTCGAGCAAACGGCCGACGAGGCGATCCGGCTCATCACCGCCTTCGGCTTCACCGACGTCGAGTATTTCCTCTCGACGCGCGAGGAGAACGTGCGCGTCGAGACCGACGCGATCGCCGAGGACGCGATCCGCAAAGCGCTCGAATCGCGCGGCCTGCCTTACAAAATCGACGAGGGAGGCGGCGCCTTTTACGGGCCCAAGCTCGACGTCAACGTGCACGACGCGATCGGACGCACCTGGCAGCTCGGCACCGTGCAGGTCGACTTCGTGCTGCCGCAGCGCTTCGATCTCACCTACCGCGGCAGCGACGGAGCCGACCACCGGCCGGTGATGATCCACCGCGCGCTGGCGGGCTCGCTCGAACGCTTCTTCGGCGTGCTGATCGAGCACTACGGCGGCAACTTCCCGCTCTGGCTCGCACCGGTTCAAGCCGTCGTCGCGCCGATCTCCGAGCACCAGCTCGACTACGCGCGCTCGGTGCGCGACCGTCTGCGCGCCGCGGGCTTGCGCGCCGAGCTCGACGAGTCGAACGAAAAGATCGGCTACAAGATCCGCAAGTGGAAGCTGCAGAAAGTCCCCTACATCCTGGTCGTGGGCAAAGCCGAAGCGGCCGAAGGATGGGTCGCACCCAACGAACGCGGCCGCGACGAGAAGCGCCCGCCGCTCACGGTCGACGCGATGATCGCCGAAATGCGCGAGCGGGTCGAGCGCAAGACGTAGCTCTGCCTCTCTGGAAACAGAACTCCTACGAGGCGCGAGCGATCGGTCTTATCCGCGCAGTCGCTCTGCCGGCGCGTCCATGGACTGCATCGTACATATCGACTGTCAGCTGCATCCGCATCCACGACTCTGCGCTGAAGCCGAGCGCTCGCTCGAAGCGTAGCGCAGAGTCCATCGTCACAGGCCGCTTCCCATGAACGATCTCGGAGAGGCGCGCGTTCGTGACGCCGATGTGCTTTGCAAAAGCCGACTGCGTGATGCCCAACGGCTCGAGAAACTCTCGCAGGAGGATGCTGCCGGGATGAGTCGGTCGCCGATGGGTCGGGATCGAAAGCGGGCGATTCATCATCAACTCCTAATCATGATAATCGACGATCTCGACGTCGACCGGTCCCGTTTCCGTCCAGCGGAAGCAGACGCAGTACCGGTCGTTGATTCGGATCGAAGGCTGTCCGGCGCGATCGCCGTGCAGGGTCTCGAGCCGATTTCCTGGCGGGATGCGCAGCTGATCCAAGCTCACCGCTGCGTCCAGCAGAGTGAGCTTGTCTGCGGCCTTCTGACGAAGCGCAGCCGGGATGACTCTGCGCGCCGCCTTCGAAGCGATGCCGTTGTAGAGATCCCGCGTTCCGCGATCCGCGAAGTCCACACCCTATTTTATCATTAGCCGATAATATCGTCAAGCGATAAAGGAAGGTCCGGGCCCCGGCGTCGCAGTCGCGCTCGACAGTGAGCCGGCGCGGCGTCAGCGAAAAGAGAGGTATGCTGCTGCTGGGGATCGAGACCTCGTGCGACGATACGGCGACCGCCGTCGTGCGCGACGGGCGCGTGGCGCTCTCGAACGTCTCGACCAATCAAGACGCGTTTCACGCCAAGTTCGGCGGGATCGTGCCGGAGATCGCCAGCCGCCAGCACGTCGCGCTGCTCGGCGCGGCGGTGCAGGACGCGCTCGAGCGAGCGAGCGCCACGCTCGCCGAGCTCGACGGCATCGCGGTCACCGCGGGGCCCGGCCTGATCGGCAGCCTCGTCGTCGGCGTCGCCTCGGCCAAAGCGCTCGCCTTCGCCTCCGGCAAGCCGCTCTACGCCGTCAATCACCTGCACGGCCACATCTTCGCGCCGTTCCTCGAGAGCGGGGTCGAACCCGAATACCCGTTTCTGGCGCTGCTCGTCTCGGGCGGGCACTCGCAGCTCGTGCACGTGGCGAGCCCGCTCGACCTGCGGGTCGTGGGCCGCACGCGCGACGACGCGGCCGGCGAGGCCTTCGACAAGACGGCCCGCCTCCTCGGCTTGCCCTTCCCGGGCGGCCCCGCCATCGACCGGCTCGCCCGCGAGGGAAATCCGGCGGCTTTCGCCTTCCCGCGCCACCGCGCCGAAGGGGCCTCGCTCGACATGTCGTTCTCGGGGCTGAAGACCTCGGTCAAGTACTTCCTCGAAAGCCGGGCCGGCCGCGGCGCGAACCGGGCCGATGTCGCCGCCTCGTTTCAGGCCGCGGTCGTCGACGTCCTGATCGACCGGCTCGGGCGGGCGGCTCGGCGCGGCGCCTACCGGGCCGCCGTCCTCTCGGGCGGGGTCGCGGCCAATTCCGAGCTGCAGTCGGCCTTCGCCCGCTGGGGCCGGCGCGCGGGCATCCCCGCCTTGGTCCCGCATCTGCGCTTCTGCACGGACAACGCCGCCATGATCGCCGCCGCCGCCGACCGGCAAGGCGAAGCCGTGCGGGCCGACCCGCTGACGCTGAGCGCCGACCCGAACCTCCCGTTCGAACCGCTCGGCCTGGCCGCGACGCCTTAATGTGAACTTACGCTTATCGGCGATTTTCCACAGTTAGGGGGGTCCCCGTGCTGTGGATGATGTGGAGAATCGTGATCCGCATCACACTTTTTCCCAGCACCAGCGCAGGATCGCGCTGCGCAGGACGCGGTGCTCGAGGGCGTGCAGGCGCGTGAAGACGGACTCGCGCGACTCGCCCGGCCAAACCGAGAGCGGCGCGCGCGCGAGGACCTCGCCCCGGTCGACGTCGAGCCCGACGCGATGGACCGAGGCCCCGATCCAGCCGCTCCCCGCGTCCAGCGCCTCTTCGACCGCGTGCGCGCCGCGGTAGGCGGGCTGGACGGTGCCGTCGGGGAGCGTCACCTCGTCGAGGGCCGCGTCGAGCGGCAAAAAGGCCGGGTGGATGTTGAGCAGCTCGGGGAAGCGCCCGAGGAAGCTCGCGGGCAGCACGTGCATCCAGCCCAGCAGCAGGATCAGCTCGGGCTCGTTCCGGGCGACGGCCGCGAGCACGCGCTCGTCGTAGGCCGCGCGCGTCTCCTCCCGGCGATTCCAGGCGACGACGGCGGCCGGCACGCCCGAGCGGGCCGCGCGCTCGAGCGCGTAGGCGCCGGGGCGGTTGACGACGAGCGCGCGGACGTCGAGCGGAAGCTCGCCGGCGGCGCAGCCGTCGAGGACGGCCTGGAAGTTGCTGCCGTTCCCGGAGGCGAGCACGGTCGTGCGCCAGCGGCGCCCGGCGGGGAGCGGCTCGAAGCGCTCGACGACCCGCGCGTTCGTGCTGCGTTCGAGATAGGCGATCAGCGCGGGATCGTCCGCGACCGTGAGCAAGGCCCGCCGGTAGCCGCGCTCGCGCAGCGAGAAGAGCGCCGCCGCCAGCAGCACGGCCCCGATCCCCAAGCCCCGCGCGCGCTCGACGACGCCGAACGGGCCGAGGATGCCGACGCCGCGATCCGCTTGCCATGCCCGCAGCCAGGGAAAGCGCAGCCCGCGCGCGTCGAAGGCGGCGAAGGCGACCGGACCCTCCGCGTCCGAGGCGGTCCAGACGCCGCCCGCGGCGGCGTGCGCCGACCACGTCCCGCCGAAGGCGAGATCGATCCAAGCCAGGATCGCCTCGGGCGTGCGATGCTCGCGGACCGGGCGGATGCCGCACTTGTCGAGCGCGCCGAGGGCGTCGCGAATCTCGCCCTGATCCAAGCGCGAATCGTCGAGCTCCGCCAGCAGGTTGACGTGCGAGTCTTGCAGCGTTCCGCTCGCTATTCGCTGCGGCCCGGGTGGACGACCACGGGCGGTTCGCCGGGGAGGCGCGCCTCGATCCAGCCGACGACCCGCGCTCCCGGGACGGCCTCGATCGCCTTCGCCGCCTGCGTGAGGGGAACGATCGCGGTCAGCCCGAGGCCCATGTTGAGCGTCCGGTAGCGCTCCTCCAGGCTCAGCCCGCCGCGGCGCACGAGCTCGGCGAGCAGCGGGGGGACGCTCCAGCGGGACTGTTCGAAGATCGCCTTGCAGCCCGCGGGCAACGTGCGCGGCACGTTTTCGCGCAGCCCTCCGCCGGTGATGTGCGCCATCGCCTTGACGTCGGCGACCGCCTGGATCGCGCGGACCGCGCGGTAATACGACGGGTGCTCGGCGAGCAGCGCGTCGGCGTAGGTCGCGCCCTCGCCTGCCGCGGGAAAGGGCTCGTTCCATTCCTCGGGCCCGATCAGCGAGCGCGCCAGCGAGTAGCCGTTGGTGTGCAGCCCGACGGAGGGAAGTCCGACGATCGCGTCCCCCGGCGCGACGCGCGCCGGGTCGGGGATCGCCTCGGCGTCGACGACGCCGACGATCGTGCCGGCGAGATCGAAGTGCTCGGGCTGGTAGAGCCCCGGCATCTCGGCCGTCTCGCCGCCCAGCAGCGCGCAGTCGTGCGCACGGCAGGCACCCTGCACGCCCGCGACGATCGCCCCGGCGACGCCCGGATCGAGCTTGCCGACCGCGAGATAGTCGAGGAAGAACAGCGGCGTCGCGTTGACGACGAGGATGTCGTTGACGCAGTGATTGACGAGGTCGGCGCCGACCGAACCGTAGCGGTGCAAGTGCGCGGCGATGAGGATCTTCGTGCCGACGCCGTCGGTCGAACCGACGAGGATGCGCCGCTCGTCGCCGGGGAGCTTGAAGAGTCCGCTGAAACCGCCGATCGCGCCGATCTGGTTGGGATGACGCCAGCTCGCCGTCGCCTCGCGATAGCGGGCAACCGCGGCGTTGCCCGCGGCGATGTCGACGCCGGCGCGCGAATAGGCGTCGCGCAGGGGCGCTTCCTCCCCCCGCAAAATCGGATTGGAATCGTTCATATTAAGAGTACACTCGTCTGGAAGGTTCGCTCGCTCGCCCTCCGTTCCGCTCGCTGAAAGGTTCGTCATGCAAATTCACGTCTCGCCGGGGACCGTCACGACGCTCGAGGTCGAAGCGCTGGTCGTGCCCGTTTTCACGCACGGCCGGCTCGACGGAGCGGCGGAGGCGGCGAACGCCGAGCTCGGCGGCGCGATCGCGGACGTGCTGGAAGCGGGCGAGATCAAGGGGAATGCCAACGAGCTCGCGCTGATCCGTACGGGTACGCGCGGTACGAAGCGGGTCCTCGTCGTCGGTTTGGGCGAGCACAAGTCCTTCGAGCCGAGCAGCCTCGCGAAGTACGCCGGAACGGCGGTCCGTTACCTGGGGAAGCGCAACGTCCGCTCGATCGCTTTCGCGCTTCCGCTCGAAGCGCAGCATCACCCACACGCGGCTTCGTTTCTCGTCGAAGGCGCGCTGGCCGCCACGCTCGACACGACGGCCTACCGCAGCGAGCCGGACAAGCCGATCGCGCTCGAAAAGTTGACGATCGTGAGCACGGCGGGCGCGCATACCTTCGACGCCCGCGCGCTCGAGGCCGGCGCCGAGCGCGGGCGCATCCTGGGCGAAGCCGTCAACTACGCGCGGACGCTGGCGCTCACGCCGGCGAACGACATGACGCCGACGATTCTGGCGCAGCGCGCCGAAGAGGTCGCCGCGAAGTACGGCCTCGGCTTCGCCGTGCTCGACGAGGACGCGATGCGCCAGAAGGGGATGGGCGCGATCTTGGGCGTCTCGCAGGGCAGCGACGAGCCGGCCAAGATGATCGTGCTGACCTACGACGGCGACCCGTCGAGCAGCGAGAAGCTCGCGCTCGTCGGCAAGGGCATCACTTTCGACTCCGGCGGCATCTCGATCAAGCCCGCCGACCGCATGGAAGAGATGAAATACGACATGTCCGGCGGGGCGGGGGTGATCGCCGCGTTGGGCGCGATCGCGCAACTGAAGCCGCAGGTCAACATCGTCGGCGTCGTCCCCGCCAGCGAGAATCTGCCGGGGCCGCGCGCGGTCAAGCCCGGCGACATCCTGCGCGCGATGAACGGGAAGACGATCGAAGTCATCAACACCGACGCCGAAGGGCGTCTGATCCTGGCCGACGCGCTCTGCTACGCGCGCGAGCTCGGCGCGACCAAGATCGTCGACGCGGCGACGCTCACCGGCGCGATGGTCATCGCGCTCGGCCACGCCGCGACCGGGGTCGTCTCGAACGACGACGCCTTCGCGCAGCACTTCCTCGGCGTCGCCAAGCCCACCGGCGAGCGCTACTGGCAGCTCCCGCTCTACGACGAATTCTCGGGCACGGTCAAGAGCGAGATCGCGGATCTGCGCAACTCGGCGGGACGCGCCGCGAGCAGCCTGACCGCCGCGGCCTTCCTCAAGGCCTTCGTCGGCGACACGCCGTGGATCCACCTCGACATCGCGGGCACGGCCTACCTCGACGGCGAGAGCTCGTTCTCGGCCAAAGGCCCGACCGGCGTCCCGATCCGCGCTTTCGTCGCGCTCGCCGAAGATTTCGGCAAATCCGCCGCACGCGCCGAGAAAGGCGAGGCCGTCGCGGCGCTGACGTAAGCCGCGCCCGGCGCGCGCCCGCCGTCAGCCGCGCGCCGTGCTGAGCTCGGTCGGGCGCTTGGGATAATCGTACAGCGGCGGGCCGTGGTACGTCTCGGGGTATTCGCCGGTGAAGCAGCCCAAACACATCTCCCCGCGCTTGCGGGCGGTCGCCGCGAGCAGACCTTCCTTGCTCAGATAGCCCAGCGAATCGGCGCCGATCCGCCGGCAGATCTGAGCGACCGTCAGGTTCGCGGCGATCAGCTCCTCGTGCGTCGCCATGTCGACGCCGAGGTAGCAGGGATGGACGATCGGCGGCGAGGTGACGCGCACGTGCACCTCGCGCGCGCCCGCGTCGCGCACCAGCTTGACGATGCGCGGCGTCGTCGTGCCGCGCACGATCGAATCGTCGACGACGACGACCCGCTTGCCGTTGAGGTTCTCGAAGATCGGGTTGAATTTGAGCTGGACGCCGCGGTTGCGCATGCTCTGATCGGGACTGATGAAGGTGCGGCCGATGTAGCGATTCTTGATCAGTCCCTCGACGTACGGGAGCTTGCTCTCTTCGGCGAAGCCGATGCCGCCGGGGACCGCCGAGTCGGGGACGGCCATCACGACGTCGGCCTCGACGGGATGCTCGCGCGCGAGCCGGCGCCCCATCTCCAAGCGCGCCATGTAGATCGACTTCCCGGCCATCACCGAATCGGGCCGCGCGAAGTAGATGTATTCGAACATGCACAGCGCGTGCGGTTTGCGCTGTACCATCTTGTCGACGTGCAGCCCGTCGCCGTCGATCCAGAGGATCTCGCCCGGCTCGAGCTCGCGCAGATACTGCGCGCCGACGGTCGCGAGCGCGCACGACTCCGAGGCGGCGACGTATCCGCCGCCGGGCAGGCGGCCGTAACAGAGCGGCCGCACGCCCCACGGATCGCGAAACGCGTAAAGCGCGCTCTCGGTCGACATGACGATCGAATACGCGCCTTCCGCGCGTTCCATGACCCAGCGGATGCGCGCGACCATGTCGCGTCCGGGGGCTTGCACGATCAGCTTCGCCAGCACTTCCGAATCGGAGGTCGCCTGCAGCACGGTCGCCGGGGCGAGCTTGCGGCGCAGCTCGTCGGTATTCGTCAGGTTGCCGTTGTGAGCGAGCGAGACATCGCCGAAGCCGGCCCGCTCGAGCAAGGGCTGCGCGTTGACGACGACCGAGGAACCGGTCGTCGAGTAGCGCGTGTGCCCGACCGCGATGTAACCGGTCAGGCGGCCGAGGATCTCCTCGTCGAAAATGCTCGAGATCAGCCCCATCTCGCGATGGCAGACGACCGACGCGCCGTCGGAGACCGCGATGCCGGCCGATTCCTGACCCCGGTGCTGCAGCGCGTAAAGCGCGAAATAGGCTAGGCGGGCGACATCGTGACCTGGAGCGTAGACGCCGACGACACCGCACGCTTCATGCAGGGTATCGCCCGCCGGAAGCGGAGCTTCGGCGTCAAACGATCGCGCCATCCTGCCTCATTCTCCGCCGGGCAGGAAAACCCTTAAGGGCCTTAAGCAGGCTCAATCGTCGCGGCTGCGCATGCCGAGAATCTGCAAGATCGCGAGGAAGATGTTGATCGAGTCGAGGTAGATCGAGGTCGCCAGCTCGATCGCCGTGGCGCCGCCTCCTCCGCCGCGAATGCGCGCGAAGTCGACCAGCACGAGCAGCGTGAAGACCGCCAGCGTCAGCCACGCGTACACGCCCGGATGCAGGAAGTGCGTGAACGCCGAGATGAGGCCGACGAGCACGAGCGCGATCAGCGCGCCGAAGGCGGCGCCGGAGAGACGCCGGTAGTCGAAGCTCGTCAGGTAGACGACCGCCGCCAGCGTCAGCATGCCGAGGCCCGTCGTCGAGGCCGCGTCGACGACGATGCCGGGGCCGTCGAGGCGGGCGTAGGCTCCGATGACCGGGCCGATCCCGATCCCTTCGCAGGCGGTGAAGAGGTAGAACATCAGCATCGAGAGCGCGGGGTTGCGCCTGGTCCCCGAGATCGCGATCAAGAACCCGAAGCCCACGAGCATCGCGATCAGCGAGATCCCCGAGGGGAGGCCGGCGGCCTGCGTCACGTACGCCGTGGCGGCGGTGATCAGAAAACCGGCGCCGGTGATGCCCAGGACCTGGCCGAGCAAGGAAGCCGTCGAAACGGCGGCGGGCGGCCCGAAGCGCGGCTGCTGCGTTTGATACATAGCGATCTCAACTACCCTTCCGACCCGGCCGAGGTTTCGCCGCACCCCTCGGGCCGCCTGGCGGAGTCAAAGGGCATATCCCCGCCCTCAGCCAGGAGTGAAAGCGCATGCGCACAGCCGGCCGCCTCCCTCGGCGCAAGCACGTCGAAGAGCATTTCACCGCTTCGGAGACGGTTCGCGACGTCGTGATCGGCATGTCCGACGGGCTGACCGTGCCCTTCGCGCTCGCCGCCGGGATCTCGGGAGCGATCGCGGCCTCGCACATCGTCGTCACCGCGGGCTTCGCCGAGCTGGCGGCCGGCGGCATCTCGATGGGCCTGGGCGGTTACCTGGCCGCCCGCACCGACGCCGAGCACTACGAGAGCGAGCAGCGCCGCGAGGAGGAAGAAGTCGACGAGGTACCGGCCGAGGAGCACCGCGAGGTCTACACCATCTTCCGCGGCTACGGCCTGGGCGACGCCGAGGCGCAGCAAGTGACCGCGGCGCTGACCTCCGACCGCAAGCGCTGGGTCGATTTCATGATGCGCTTCGAGCTCGGGCTCGAGAAGCCGGACCGGCGCCGGGCTCCGACGAGCGCCTTGACGATCGGCGGCTCCTACGTGATCGGCGGCCTCGTTCCGCTGATCCCCTACATGCTCGTCGCGGACAGCGCGCGCGCGCTCTATTTCTCCTCGGCCGCGACGATGCTCGCGCTCTTCCTCTTCGGCGCGATCAAAGGAGCGCTCACCGGCGTCTCCTGGATCGCTAGCGCCATCCAGACGGTGTTGATCGGCGGCGTCGCAGCGACCGTCGCCTTCCTCATCGCGCGCCTCGTCAACGCGCATTGACGCGGACCGCCTCACCTGCTGCGCCGAGACCGGAAAACGCAGCACGAACCGGAACATCCGATAAGGCCGAATCGTTTTTTAGTCGAGTTCGCAACGAATGTGAAAAAGGAGTACCGCTTGCGGCATCAACCCGGGTCCGGCAGTTTTCAGCGCTTCGCGCTCGCGGTGCTTGCCGCCGTCTTCACGTTCGGAACCGCGGCGCCCCTCTGGGCGCAGCCCGCGAAGAAGGCGGTCGCCTCCGAAGCCGATCTGCCGCGCTTCACGTATCCGCTCCAAGGCTCGGCCTCGCAACTGCTGCAGGCGGATCCGGCGACGTTCGACGCCTTCGCGGCACGCGTCGGAGCCGACGTCGACCGGACGCTGGCCGAATACGACGTCGCGGATCACGCCACGCTCGCGGACCTGCTGCAGACGAAGCTCGCCGTTTTCGCGCTCGCGGGGAAGACGCACGAGGCGCTGGCGCTGATTCCGCAGATCCGCTCGCTGCAAGACAAGCCCGACGCGAAGCTCGTGGCCGATCTCAGCGTCGAAACCGCCCTCGAGGCGTCGCTGCAAACGAAGCAGACGTCGGGGCCGGCTTTCGAGGCCGCCTTCAAGACGCTCTACGAGCGGAGCGTCGCGCCGCTTCCCTACGCCGTGGTCGGCAACACGCTCAAATCGGCCAAAGCCGGCGTCGAGATCTTCACGCCGGCGCTGGCGATCGGCCAGGTGCAAGCGAACCTCGATCCGGCGGTCGCGAAGGATCACTCCCTCAGCGGCGAGTTCGCGCGGGCGCTGCTCGGGGCGCGCCTGCGAATCGAGCTTCTCTATCCCGCAAAGGCACCGTCCCTCGCCGTGCTCGACGCCTACCTCGCGCGCAACTCCGCCGCCACGAAGCCTGACATTTTCGCCGAACGCGACGTGCCGCTCGACGGGAAGCCGAATCTCACGCCGGTCCCGATCGCGATCTGGGACGGCGGCACCGACATCTCGCTCTTCCCGCAGCAATTGTGGGACGCTCCTCCGCCGCAGGGCGCCGACCCGCACGACATCGCCTTCGATCTGCTCGGGTTCCCCACGCACGGCCCGCTCTTTCCGCTGACGCCCGCGCAGCAGCGCGCGTATCCGCAGATGATCGACGACATCAAGGCCTTCAGCGACCTGCAGGCCAACGTCGACAGTCCCGAGGCGAGCGCGCTTCGGCAGCGGTTGACCGCGCTGAAGCCGGCCGAGGTCGGCACGTACCTCGAATCGCTCGATCTCTACGGCCAGTACGTGCACGGAACGCACGTGGCCGGGATCGCCGTACGCGGGAACCCCGCGGCGCGGATCGTCGTCGGCCGCCTGACCTACGACTACAAGCTCATTCCCACGCCGCCGACCGACGAGATCGTCCGGCGAAGCGACGAAGACGATCAGAAGTTCGTCGACTATTTCAAGGCGCTGGGCGTGCGCGTCGTCAACATGAGCTGGGGCGGGACGCCGGCGGATTACGAGAACGCCCTCGAGAAGAACGGGCTCGGCAAGGACGCCGCCGGGCGCAAGGCCGCCGCCCAGCGCTGGTTCGCGCTGGACAAGGCCGCCCTGACGAAAGCGATCGCCAGTGCGCCGCAGATCCTGTTCGTCTGCGCGGCCGGCAATTCGAACGCCAACGCTTCCTTCGAGGACGACATTCCGGCCTCGCTCGATCTGCCGAACCTGCTGGTCGTCGGCGCGGTCGATCAGGCCGGCGACGAGACCTCGTTCACGAGCTACGGCCCGACCGTTCGCGTCGACGCCGACGGATACGAAGTCGTCAGCGCGTTCCCCGGCGGCCGGCGCGTTCCGCTCTCGGGGACGTCGATGGCTTCCCCCAACGCCGCCAACCTCGCAGCCAAACTCATCGCCCTCGATCCGAAGCTGACGCCGGAACAGACGATCGCCCTCATCGAGAAGGGCGCGACCACGACCGCCGACGGCCGCCGGCACCTGATCGATCCCAAACGCAGCGTCGAGTTGCTCTTACAGACCGCAGCCAAGCCCTGAGCGCAAGCGGCGCTCAGCCGAGCTTCGCGATGTCGCTGCGGTAGGTGAGCGCGAGGCCCGTGCCGATGCGGTGCGCGAGCTCGTCGACGGCGGCGTAGGCGTTGGCGCGCGCTTCCGCCACCCCGGCGCCGAGCGCGGTCACCGTCAGCACGCGGCCGCCGCTCGCGTCGACGGCGCCGTCGCGCCGCGCCGAGGCGCCCCAAAAGGCGACGCGGCCCTCGCCGAGCGCGACGTCGGGGCTGAGGTCGCGCAGCGGCGTGCTCGAGCGCGGATAATCGGCCGTCGCCAGCACGACGCCCACGCACGCGTCTTCGGTGAAGCTCGCCGCCTGCGCGTCGAGCGCGCCGTCCGCCGCGCTCTTGAGCAGGCGCGCGAAATCGCCGCGCACGCGCGGCATCATCACCTGCGTCTCCGGATCGCCGAAGCGCACGTTGAACTCGATGACGGAGGGGCCTTGCGCGGTCCACATCAAGCCGCAGTAGAGCACGCCGACGTAGCGCTCGCCCTCGGCCGCGAGCCCGCGCGCGACCGGCTCGAGGATGCGCTCGCGCACGATCTCGTGCAGCTCCGCCGGGAAGCCGCTGGGCGGCGAATAGGCGCCCATCCCGCCGGTGTTCGGCCCGGTGTCGCCGTCGCCCGCGCGCTTGTAGTCGCAAGCCGAGGCGAAGGGCGCGAAGCCCTTCCCGTCGCCGATCGCGAAGACGCTGACCTCGCGGCCTTCGAGCTTCTCCTCCAGCAGCAGGTCGCTGCCGCCGCCGGGCATCCCGCCCGAGCCGTACCACTCGCGCACGAGGCTCGAGGCTGCAGCGGGATGGGGCGTCACCACCACGCCCTTGCCGGCCGCCAGGCCGTCGGCCTTCACCACGCAAGGGCCCTGCCAATCGGCCAGGATTCGCTCCGCGCTCGCCAGCGAGTGGGCGACCTTCGCCTTTCCGGTCGGGATGTGGTAGCGTTCCATGAAGCGCTTGGCGAAGATCTTGCTCGATTCGAGACGGCTCGCCGCGCGGTTCGGTCCGAAGGTCGGAATCTTCGCTTCGCGCAGCCGGTCCGCGACGCCGGCGGCGAGCGCCGTCTCGGGGCCGACGACGACGAGATCGATCTTCTCTTCGCGCGCCCTGGCGACGAGCGACTTGCCGTCGGTCGCCGCGATGTTCCAGTTCGTGCCGCGCGAGGCCGTGCCCGCGTTGCCGGGCGCCGCGAAGATCGCGGCGCACGACGGCGAGCGCGCCAGCGCCCAGGAGAGCGCGTCCTCGCGCGCACCGTTGCCGACGATCAGAATCCGCATGCGACGCTCACTCCCACTCCACGGTCGCCGGCGGCTTGGAAGTCACGTCGTAGGCGACGCGGTTGACGCCGGGCACGTCGTTGACGATGCGCGTGCTGATCCGCTCGAGCAGCGCGTGCGGCAGCCGCGCCCAGTCGGCGGTCATCCCGTCCTCGCTCGTGATCGCGCGGACCGCGACGAGGTTGGCATAGGTGCGGCCGTCGCCCATCACGCCGACGCTCTGCAGCGGCGTGAGCACGGCGAAGTATTGCCACGGCCGCGGTTCGAGCGGCGCCGCTTCGATCTCGTCGGTCACGATCTTGTCGGCCGCGCGCACCGTCTCCAAGCGCTCCTCGGTGACTTCGCCGAGCACGCGCACGGCGAGGCCGGGGCCGGGGAAGGGCTGGCGTTCCACGACCGCCGGCGGCAGCCCGAGCACGCGCCCGACCTCGCGCACTTCGTCCTTGAAGAGCGAGCGCAGCGGCTCGACGAGCTCGAGCGCCATCGTCTCGGGCAATCCGCCGACGTTGTGGTGCGACTTGATCTTGTGTCCGGCTTTGGAGCCCGGCGTCTTCGACTCGATCACGTCGGGATAGAGCGTGCCCTGCACGAGATACGCGACGTCGGGGAGCTTGTTCGCTTCTTCTTCGAAGATGGCGATGAACTCGTGGCCGATGCGGATGCGCTTCTCCTCGGGGTCGATCACGCCGGCCAGGCGCGCCAGGAAACGCTCTTTCGCCTCGACCTTCACGACGTTGAGGTGCAGCACGTCGCGAAACGCGGCGACCACGCCCTCCGCTTCGTTCGCGCGCAGGAGCCCGGTGTCGACGAAGATGCAGGTGAGGTGCTCGCCGATCGCGCGCGAGACGAGCGTCGCGGCGACCGCCGAATCGACCCCGCCGGAGAGCGCGCAGATGACGCGGCCTTCACCGACCTGCGCGCGGATCTCGGCGATCGAGCGGTCGACGAACGACCCCATCTCCCAAGCCGGCGCGATCCCGGCGATCTCGTGCAGGAAGTTCGCGATGATCCGCTTGCCGGCTTCGGTGTGGACGACCTCGGGGTGGAACTGCACGCCGTAGATCCGGCGTGCCGCGTCGCCGAACGCGGCGACCGCGCATTTCGGCGTGCCGGCCAGCGTCGCGAAGCCGGGCGGCGGAGCCAGGACCGTGTCGCCGTGCGACATCCAGGCGCGGCTGTGCTGAGGCACGCCGGCCGTCAGCGGCGAGGGCGCCACGACTTCGAGCAGCGTGGGACCGAACTCGCTGTGCTGCGAGCGGACCAGCTGGCCGCCCAGGTCGCGCGCGATGAGCTGCATGCCGTAGCAGATGCCCAAGAGCGGGATCCCCGAGGAGAACACCTGCGGATCGACGCCCAGCGCGTTGGGCGCGAGCGTGCTCTCCGGGCCGCCCGTCAGGATGATCGCCGCCGGCTCGCGGCGCGCGATCTCGCTCCAGGGCGCGTCGTGGGGCAAGATCTCCGAGTAGACGTTCGCCTCGCGCACGCGCCGCGCGATCAGTTGGCTATACTGCGCGCCGAAATCCAGGATCACCGCCGTTGCCGTCGCCATCTCGTGAATCGCTCTTCCATTCGGCCGGAGTCGGCCCTGCGGCCGACAAAGACGGCGAGCACGACCATGAGCGAACACATGCGCGCCGCCGTCCTGCACCGACCGGGGAAGGTCGCGCCGCGGCGGCTGCGGATCGAAGAGCATCCGATACCCGCGCCGGGGAGCGGCGAGGTGCTGCTGCGGGTCCGCGCCTGCGGCGTCTGCCGCACCGATCTGCACATCGTGGAGGGCGAGCTGACGCCGCACCGGCCGAGCGTCGTGCCGGGCCACCAAATCGTCGGCACGGTCGAAGCCTGCGGCTCCGACGTCGCCCTCGCACCCGGCGCGCGCGTCGGCGTCTCGTGGCTCGGCGGGACCGACGGGACGTGCGCGCACTGCCTGCGGGGCCGGGAGAACCTCTGCGACACCCCGACCTTCACCGGCTACGACGTCGACGGCGGCTTCGCCGAGTACGCCCTGGCCCGGGCCGACTTCACCTTCCCCCTCCCCGAGGAGCTCGACGACCTGCACGCCGCGCCGCTCCTGTGCGCCGGGATCATCGGCTTCCGCGCGCTGCGGGTCGCCGGCGTCGAGCCGGGCGAGCACGTCGGCCTCTACGGTTTCGGCGCCTCGGCCCACCTGGCGCTCGCCGTGCTGCGCCACTGGGGCTGCCGCGTCTCGGTCGCGACCCGGGGCGAGAGCCACCAGGCCTTCGCCGAGCGGCTCGGAGCCGACTGGGTCGGCGGCGCGCTCGACCGGCCGCCCGAACAGCTCGACCGGGCGATCACCTTCGCGCCGGCCGGCGACGTCGTGATCGCGGCGCTCGGCGCGCTGCGCAAGGGCGGCGTCGCCGCGATCAACGCGATCCACCTCGACCACATCCCCGAGTTCGACTACGACTCGCTGCTGTGGGGCGAGCGCGAGCTGCGCAGCGTCACCAACATGACCCGCGCCGACGCCCGCGACTTCCTCGCCCTCGCCACCCAGATCGGCCTGCGCCCGCAGTCGACGACCTTCCCCCTCGAGCGCGTCAACGAGGCCCTGGCCACCCTCAAAAACGACGCCATCGACGGCGCCGCCGTCATCGTCCCGTAGTTAGCGGGCAGCCCCGCGTCGCCTCGAAAGCGTCACTTGATGAGCCGCACGATCGTATCGGCCGCGGCTCTCACGTCGGAGCTCGCAATCGTCAGTTCGCGGACGTCGTCGAGTCGTAGGGAAGCGATATCCCAGAGAGCGACGTTCTTCCACTCGGGTAGGTAATAGGACCACCAGGAGACGCCGATCCAGACGCCTTCGATGAAGAGCGCGCGGCTCCAAGCCTGGCTCGCGGCGCGGTTCCGGGTGATGACGTCCGTCGGCTTGAGGTCAAGCCTGACGAGCGTCCGCGCGTCGTCGAGGTCGCAGATACGCAGGTCGCCGAGCTCGAATACGGCGATGGCGTAGCGGCCGCGGGGATGCTCGAGCATCGCTTCATCCCAGACGGGAAAGCGGCCGAACGTTTCGCCGATCGCTCCCGCCGCGCTGTCCGAGAGATAAAGCTCGTTATACAGCGACGCGTTGGCGATCCGGTTGTGGCCTCGTGACGGCGGAACGAAAAGCGCGCCCCCGCGCACCGCAGGGGCGGCGCTCGGGTCGCTTCGGAAAACGCGATAGAGAATCGTGCTCAGGCGTAGACGCCGTCTTCGATGCCGTCGAGGGCCTCCAGGACCGGGCCGGCTCCGCGGAGAGCCAGGGCGTCCAACGGCCGGGCTCCGCCCAGAAGCGGTTCCGAGCCGAACAGCCACGGCGCGACGTTCCGGGCGGTGAAAACCTGATGGGCGCGCAGAATGACCGCGTACAGAGCCGCGATGCGCGCCGACATCGTGTCGCTGATGGGGTCGCGCTCGGACATCCAGCGCGAGACTTGGGCGCGATCGACGTCCAGCATCGAGGCGACGGCGCTCGCGCTGTAAGAGCCGACAAGGCGCTGGAGGAGCGGATGCACGTCTCGCAGGGCGTCCGCGTCGCGAGCGGTCTCCAAGCGTTTGAGAGTCGGAGACCAAGCCGAGGAGGGCACAACTCAACAATATATGATGAGTTACCTCGATGTCAAGTTTCACGCCCGGCTCGCGCTTCGATGGAAGGCTCGAGCGACTGCTGTACCGGCCTCGTTTCCGAGCACGCACCTCGCGCGGGCAGCAGTTGCTGCGGAGTCCGGTGTTGTAAGAAAGTATTGATATGTATTCGCGACGCGGAACCACTCATGCTCGAACTTGGCTCATCACCGGTGTCTCCCGCGGCCTGGGCCGCGCGCTGGCCGAAGCGGCCCTCCGCCACGGCGAGCGCGTGCTCGGCACGACGCGCCACCCCGAGGACCACGACGAGCTGCGCGCGGCCGGCGTCGAGACGCTGCAGCTCGATCTGACCGACCCGGCGGGCGCCACGCGGGCGATCGACGAGGCTTGGCAAGCAGCGGGCCGCATCGACGTGCTCGTCAACAACGCCGGCTTCGGCGTGCTGGGCGCGGTCGAGGAAGTGGACGAGGCCGACGTGCGCCAGGGCTTCGAGGCGAACGTCTTCGGAACGCTGGCCGTGATCCGGGCCGCCCTCCCGCACTTTCGCAAGCAGCGCGGCGGCTACATCGTCAACGTCTCGTCGATCGGCGGGATCGACGGCCATGCCGGCTGGGGGATCTCCAACGCGGCGAAGTTCGCGATCGAAGGCCTCTCGGAGGCGCTCGCCGAGGAACTGCGGCCGTTCGGCGTGCGGGTCACGATCGTCGAGCCGGGGATGTTCCGGACGGGGCACCTCGGCGCCGACTCGCTCCTCGCGGCGAGCAACGTGATCGAGGACTACGCCGCGAGCAGCGGCCGCGCGCGCGCCGCGGCGAGCGACTTCGAGGGGCGCGAGGCGGGCGATCCGGCGCGGGCCGCCGAGGCGATCTACGCGGTCACGCGGGCCCCCGAGGCGCCGATGCGGCTCGTGCTCGGCGCCGACGCGATCGCGCGCGTCCGCACCAAGATCGCCGCGCTGGAAGAGGACGTCGGGAATTGGGAGCGCGTCTCGCTCGAGACGGCCTTCCCAGACGCCGCCTTCCCGAGCGCCGGGCTCAGGTAACGATTTCGCGCAAGCGGTCCGCGTCGCGCGCCATCACGACCTCCAGCGCGATGCGCTCGCCGACCGAGACGTCGCGCCCCCAGCGATAGGCGCTGTAAGGCGTGTAGCGCGTGCCGGGCGAGCCGGGGACGCGCAGCGAGACGTCGTAGACCACGAAGCCCTTCGGCGGCCCGGCGACGATGACGCACTGCAGCGCGAACGGCCCGATCACGCCCGGCGGGTTCGCTTCGCGCGCGGCCCGCACGAACCGCTCGCCGAGCTCGAAGGCTTTCTCGAGCATCGACTCGGTCAGCGTGGTCGCGATGTGGCCGGCCTCTTCCATGCGCACGGGGATCGACGCGGCGGCATGCAGTTGGCCCGGCGGCAGCGCGCGCAGGCCGTCGAGATTCGTTTGGCGGCGCGTGTCGGTGCCGAGCAGCTCGAGCTCGTCGAGGAGCGGCGAGTAGAAAAAGTTGAGGTTGATGCTCGGGCCCAGCGCGTATTCCTCGATGCGGGCCGCGGCCAGACCGGCCTGCGTCACCATCCCCGCCTCGAGCAGGCGGTTCGCCTGCGCGTCGTACTCCGCCGGCGAGCCGCACAGGAAGAACGCCCGCTCGAAGCCGACCTTGGCGTGAGCGGCTTTGACCATCGCGAGGCGATCGATCTGCGCGGGCGACGCAAAGGCGCGCGGGTGGCGGATCCCGGCGCTCGCCAGCAGCGCGTACTGGTTGCCGTCCTCGTCGCGCTCCTCGGCGCGCAGCAGGCGGCGGTTGCCGAAGAACGGCACGGCCATCCCGCGCTCGATCTCGTCGTACGAATAGCGCTCGTGAAGGTAGACCTCGAACGAGCGGTTCGGAACGAAGAACACGTTGTGCGCCAGGAGCTGCGCCTGAACCTCGGGACGCAGGATGTCCGCGAACGCTTCGAGCTCGAGCGTGACGTCGACGCAGCCCCGCTCGGGGGCCGAGCTCCGCTTGAAATAGCGCGTGTAGGTCTGCTCCCGCCCGCGGGCCGTCACGACGACGTTGCGCAGGCCCTGGGCGCGCGCGCCGGAGGCGACGTCGAGCGCGGAGTGGCTGCCGACCGAGCAAAGGGCTAGCGCGGAGCGGTCGTAGCGTTCCAGCGCGGCCGAGATTCGTGGTTCGAGCACCGCCGCGTCCTTACGACGCGACGACTTGCAGCGCCTCGCGCGAGGCCGCGTACTGCACGAGCAGGATGTCCTTGATGCGCCCTGCCGCGGCAACGGCCTTCTGCGTGCCGACGCGCTGCAGCAGGCGGTAGGTCTCGAGCAGGTTTTCGGGCAGCGTCTGATCGTGCGGATATTGGCGCTGCCAGTCCTCGACGGCCGAGTCGACCAGCAAGGCGTCGGACTCCATCCGGTAGCTCCAGCCCTGGTCGAGATACTTGCCGATCCGCACGAGCTCGTTGTGGACGCCCAGCGGCGAATAGCGCAGGCTCCCGAAATACTCGTCGGCCGGGGCCGTCCGGGTCAGCCGCAGCTCGTGCGGAATCGCGCTGACGCGCGCGATGACCTGCAGTTCCGGAGTGTGCGCGCGGCGGTAGGCGATGGCCCGCGCGTTGGCGCGATCGTCGTCGTCGAAACCGTCCCCGGAAAGCGCGTCTTGCGCGATCGCGAACACCTGGGAATACTCCGGATCGGGGATGCTGCTCAGCGGCGCGTAGGCGTTGGCCGCGTGCTTGAGCATGAGGCTGCGGTAGACCGGATCCTTGGTGAGGTTGTAGCAGCGGATGTCGGCGACGATCTGCATCACCAAGGCGTCGGCGTCGCCGCGGAACTGCGCCACGTCGGCGGCGGCATCGTAGGCCGCCTGCTGCGCCAGCACTCTGGGATCGCCGTCACCCTCCAAGAGCCTCTGCTGCAGCGCCCGCGCCTCCGCCTGATGGAGCGGATCGCCGTGCTGCTCGAGATACTTCGCGGCCTCGCGCACGTACCACAGCGCGGCGTCGTTGTTGATCAGCGGGTCGTAGTGGAGCTGCGTCGCGACCTCGACCGCCAGTTCCGCGATCTCGGTGTAGGCCGGGTCGTTCGAGCGAAAGAGCGAGTAGGCGCGGCCCGCGTCGAAGATCGTGCTCTGATAGTAGAGCTGGGCCTCGAACGGCCAGCCCTTGGCGATGCCTTGGTCGTAGGCGCGGCGCATCGTCTGGTAGAGCTCGTTCGGGTCGGTCTCGATCGCGGCGGCCGCCGGAGCCGGTGGGAAGGCCGAGAGGACGGCGGCCAGGGCCAGAACGCTGAAGGTCGTGAAGCTATTTCGCAAGACTCGCATCATCGAGGACGGCGTGGAGGCTGTTCGAAAGGAGCGCGTTCTTGATCTCGCGCGCGATGCGGCGTCCGGTCGACATCGGCTCGCTGTAGTTCAGGTACGAGTAGGGCGACCCGTCGATGAAGGGATTGGTCCCGGCGACGATGCGCGCCGAGATCTCCATCACGTAGAACTGCGCGTCCGGCGTGATGATCGTCTCGATGCAAAACGCGCCGAAGAGGCCCTTGGGCGGGCAGATCTCTTGGCTGACGCGCACGACCTGCTCGCCCATGCGATACGCCTCGGCCAGCATCGACTCGCGCAAGACCAGCGGCGAATTGCCGACGACGACGTAGCTCGGCTCGACGTTCATCCCTTCCTGCGCCGCCGCCGGGATGCGCCCCAGCGAGTCGACGTTGGTCTCGTAACGGCGGTCCATGCTCATGATCTCGAGCTTGCCGGTCAGCGACGAGTAGAAATAGTGGATGTAGGCGGGGACGCCGATGATGTACTCTTGCAGGATGTAGTTGCGCCGGGCGAGTTCGGCCGCGCGCCGCTCGAAATCGGCCGGGTTGCGCAGGAACATGTAGCCCTTGCCGCCCGCGGCGCCGTAGAACTTGACGATGACCGGCCGGTCGATCTCGGCCCCGGTCGTGAACTGGCGCGGGATCAGCAGCCCGGCGCGCGTCAGCCACTGGCGCTGCAGCTCGCGGCTCGCTTCCCAGTCGAGGACCGCCTTGTTCCCGAAATACGGGATCTGCATCTTCTTGTGATCTTCGGCCGAGAGGTAGGCCACGAACGAACCGTGCGGCACGATGATGATCTTGCGCCGCTCGAGCTCGGGGACCAGCCGCATGAAATCGCTGTACTGCTCGATGACGATGACTTCGTCGACGAACGAGAACGAGCGGTAGAGCCGCTCGGTCTCGAGGTTGGCGATCGCCAGCGTGTTGAAGCCCTCGTCGTGCGCACCCTTGAGGATCTGCAGCGCGGAATGCGAGCCCAGCGTGGCGATCGTGTAGAAGTCGCTCGACTTCTGCTGCCCGGGCGTGGGGAGGAGATCGGGTGCGATCATACGCGTTGTGACCTTTGGAAAGCGGGGTTGCAGAGCAAGGTTTCGGCCGCGAGCGCGACGACCTCCGCAGCCGCCGGGCGCCCTTCAGCGTCGACCACGCGCCAAGCGGTGAAACGTTCGACGGCGCGGACGCCGCCGAGGGTCCGCCCCGCGATGCGGACCGGTCCGCGAGCCGCGGCGGCGGCCGGGTGGATCTCGTCGACCCACAGCTCGCCCGGCTGCGGCGCCGGCTCCGCCCGCACCCGCAGCGCGTGCTTGTTCGGGTTGTAGATCGTCTCGAGGCTGCGCAGCGCCGCGAGCAGCGCCTCCCTCTCGACAGGCTCGATCTCGACAAGCTCGATCTCGAAACGATAGAGGTCGGCGCGCTCGAGCCCCCCCAGCGGGACGCCCAGGCGCGCGAGCGTCGCCAGCGCCGTCTCGGCCTCGTTGTCGGGGATCGTCAGCACGACCTCGACCGCGAGCTGCGCCGTCACGAAAGCGCCCTCGCCAGGCTTTCGAAGAGCGCGATGCCGCCCGAGGGCGCGAGCATCGCGGCCGTCGCGCCGCGCGCGGCCTCGCGCCGCGCGTCGTGGTGCATGAAGGTCCAGCCGTCGCGTTCGGGATGCGGCATCAGCGCCAGCACGTTCCCCGCGCGATTGGTCAGTCCGGCCGCGCCGAGCGCCGAGCCGTTGGGAACCGCGCCGGGCGTCGCTTCGCCCCGCGCGTCGCAGTAGACGAAGGTGACGTGGCCTTCGCGCGCGATGCGTTCGAGCGTCGCCGGCTGCGCGGCCAAGCGGCCCTCGCAGTGCGAGGCCCAGGCCGGCAGGACGGCATCCGGCGGGAGGCTCGCCGTGATCGCGCAGCGCGGCGGCGCGGCCGCGAGCTTGACGTACACGTGGGTCGAGCGGAACTTGCCGAGCGGAGCGTTCTTGGCGAAGCCCGCCTGCGGCCGGACCTCGCCGTCGAGTCCGGGCGCGAGCCCGCTCTCGAGCAGGATCTGCGCGCCGTTGCAGATGCCGAGCACGAGCTTGCCGGCGGCCGCGCCTTCTTTGACCGCGAGCATCAGCCGGTCGTGCGCGGCGATCGCGCCGGCGCGCACGCGGTCCTCGTAGGCGAACCCGCCGGGGAGCACGTAGGCGTCGAGCGCGCGCACCGCGTCGAGCTCGGCATTCCAATGCACCAGCCGCGCGTCGAGGCCCGCGGCACGGCAGGCGCGCAGCGTCTCATCCTCCGAATTCGTGCCGGGAAAGACCAGCACGCCGACGCGCGCGCGGCTCATTGCGGGACTTCCTCGTAGAAGCCGCGCAGCGGCGCGCTCCAGATCTCGCACAGCTCGCGCAGGGCGTGGCCGCGCGGCTCCTCGGCGGTCACGATCGAAGGCTCGGCGCTCGTCTCGCCGATCGCAGCGAGGGCGACGCCGAATTCCGCGGCGAGCGCGGCGAAGGCCGCCGCGTCGGTCGCTTCCACGACGAAGGCGCCCGCTTCGCCGAAGTACGCCTCGCGCGGGCCGGCCTCTTCCCCGGCCCAAGCTGCGACGGGCCGCAGGCGCACGCCGAGCGGCGTGCCCTCGAGCGTCGGGAAAGCCATCTCGGCGAGCGCGGTCAGCAGCCCGCCGTCGGAGACGTCGTGCGCCGCCGCGACGAGCCCGCGCTCGTGCGCGGCGAGCAGCGCCGCGAGCTCGCGCCGCAGCGCGGCGTAATCGATGCTCGGCAAACGCCGATCTTCGGCCTTCAGGAGCTCGGCCGCGACGGAGCCGCCCGCGGCGTTTTGCCCGCGCCCGAGCAGAAAGAGCGTCGCGCCGGGACGCTTGAGCGCGAGCGTCGCCGAGTGCGAGATGTCGGCGAGCGTGCCGACCGCGGCGATGATCGGCGAGGCCGGGATCGAGCTCCCGCCGGCCGACTGGTTGTAGAGGCTCACGTTCCCCGAGACGAACGGGACGGCGAGCTCGCGCGCCGCCTGCGCGATCCCCTCGACGGCGGCCACGAACTCGCCCATCTGCCGCGGATCCTGCGGGTTGCCGAAGTTGAGGCAGTCGGTGAGCCCGGCGGGCCGCGCTCCGACCGCGACGACGTTGCGGACTGCTTCGCAGACGGCGAGCTCGGCCGCGCGCCGCACGCCGAGCCGGGCGTAGCGCGGGTTGCCGTCGACCGCCAGCGCGGCCGCCAGCGGCGCGCCGGGGATCGGCACGATCACGCCCGCGTCGGCGTAGCCGCACGGAATCGAGGTCGTGCCGCGCACGACCGAATCGTAGCGCTCGTAGATCGGCCGCCGCGAGCAGACGTCGCGGTGCGCCAGCACGCGCGCGAACAGCTCGCCCTGCGTCACCTCGGGCGATGCGGCCGAGAGCGGCGCCGCGCCGCGTTCGGACTCGTCGCCCGGCACGTCCGGCGGAAGCACGTAGGGCCGGTCGTAGCGCACGCCGCCCGTCAGGAAGTCGATCGGCACGTCCATCACGACCTCGCCGTGGCGGCGCAGCACGTAGTGCCGGCGCTCCGTGACCTTCCCGATCGCCGCCGCCTGCGCGCCGCGCGCGATCTGCGGCAGCGAGAACTCGTCGTTATAGATCGCGAGCAGCACCGGGGTGAACTCGGGCGGCACGACCCACGCCAGCCGCTCCTGCGTCTCGCCGACCGCGATGACCGGCGCGGGCAAGTTCGCCTGCGAGGTCGGGCAGCGGTCGAGATCGATCTCGGCGCCGAAGCCGCCGCTCGCGACGAGCTCGGCGGTGCAGCCCATGATTCCGCCGGCACCGAGGTCCTTGAAGCCGGCCGTCACGCCGCGCGCGCGCAGCACTTCGAAGGCGCGGTACGAAGCGCGCATGATCACGTTCTTGAGGAACGGGTCGGGGACTTGGACGGCGCCCTTGTTCGCCTCGGCGTCGGCCTCGTCGAGCACGAGCGAGGAAAATGCCGCGCCGCCGAAGCCGCTGCGGTCGGTCGCTTTTCCGACCAGCACGATATCCCAGCCCACCGAGCCGGCCGGCGCCGCCGAGTGGATGATCTCGCTCTGCTTGACGAGCCCGAGCGCGACGACGTTGACCAGGCAGTTGTCGCGAAAGCCTTCGTGCACGTAGACGTCGCCCGCGATGTTGGGGACGCCGATCGCGTTGCCGTAGGCCGCGACGCCGTCGACGACGCCTTGCGCGACGTAGCGGCAGTGCGGCTCGTCGAGCGGGCCGAAACGCAGCGGATCGGCGACCGCGATCACTTCCGCGCCCATGCACAGCACGTCGCGCACGATCCCGCCGATCCCGGTCGCCGCCCCTTCGAAGGGGACGACCTGCGAAGGATGGTTGTGCGACTCGTGGGCGATGACGATCCCGTAGCGCTCGCCGTTCCACTCGCCCAGGTGCACGATCCCGGCATCTTCCTGCGGACCCTGCATGACGGTCGGGCCTTCGGTCGGCAAACGTTTGAGATACTGCCGCGAGCTCTTGTAGGAACAATGCTCGCTCCACTGCGCATCGAAGCCGTGGGCCTCGACGAGCGTCGGATCGCGCCCGAGCGTCGCGGCGATCGTGCGCAGCTCGTCGAGCGCGAGCGCGAGCCCGTGGGCGCGTGCCTCGCGTTCGAGCGCGGCGTCGTCGGCGTCGAGCACGCGGAGCACGGCCGGCGCGGTGAGGCCCGCGCCTCCCTGCGGCGCGCTACGCAAGCGTCCCGTTCGGCGGGGCGGCGGGCGCGTTGAGCTGCGCGTCGGCTTGCAGGATCGCCGAGCGCGCCGCCGCCTGCGTCAGCATGACGCGCCCGAACATGATCGTGTCCTCGAGCGCGAACGTCTTGGCGAGCGCGAGGGCGAGCTCGTCGGGCTCGAGCTCGGTCGCATCGTAGACGGGCGACGTCGTCGCGGCCGCGATCATCGCGGCGAGCTGCGGCCCCGAGGCGACGTAGACCAGCCAGGGAAAGGTCGCGTCGAGCTGCTGCAGCAGTTGGATCACGTAGTTCGGAAGGACGTGCGACGAGACGACGCGGCGGAGCGTCTGCACCGGAAAGCGCCCGAGCTCGCGAAGCAGCGGATCGAGGAGGGGAACGCTCTGCGGGCCGTCGGCGACGAGCGCGACCATCCCCTGCCGGGGCGACAGGAACGTGTTGACGAGCTCGGCGACCTGCTCGTAATTCCGCTGGATCACGTCGAGGTCGGCCTGCGTCACCGTGGCGAGGTTGCGATAGAGCTGCTTGTCGAGCATCAGGTCTTCGCGTCCCTGCGGCCAGATGCGCCACGAGTCGTTGTCGATGACGTCGGCGAGCACGACGCTGCCGCGCCCCTCGCCGCTGACCAAGCGCCCGAACTCGACCTTCATGTCGACGAGCAGCGTGTCGCGGCGGCGCCAGGCGTGCGAGAGAATCTCGAAGGTGATGCGCGCGACCTCGCTCATCAGGCCGATCTCGTGCGGCGAGGCGATCCCGCGGCGGACGATCTCGTCGGGCTCGATCAGCGGATCGTGGTTGGCGTCGTCCTTGAGGAAGAACTCGACGATGCGCGGCACGAGGATCGAGCCGCGCGCGATCTCGGGCCGGCGGCGCACGAGCGAGCCCGCGGCGACGCCCCGCACGACGACTTCGAGCGGGATCATCGTGCAGCGGCTGACGAGCATCTCGTTGTCGTCGTCGTCCTCGCCGCCCGCGCGATAGTGCGTCGGCAGGCCGCACAGGTTGAGCAGGCGGAAAATCCGGGCCGTCGTCTTGGCGGCGATGCGGCCTTTGCCGGCGATCTCGTTCCGCCTCGCGCCGTCGCCGGCCGTGATGGCGTCGAGCGCCCGAACGACGAGCACGTCGGGCTGGCCCGGCTTCTCGTAAAGGATCTTCGTCTTACCGCGAGCGACCTCGAGGCCTTTGTTCACGGTGTCGTCTCCAAGAGCGCGCGAGGCGCGGGAAAGGGGCGCAGCTCCTCGACCCGCGCGACCAGCGCCCGGGCGCGCTCCGGCGCGTCGCCGAGGTGATCGGTCGGATCGAGAAGGTGCCGGATTTCGGCCGGATCGAGCAGCGCGGTCAGCCGTTCGTCGTCGACGAGCAGTTGCCCGAGCGGATTGTCGCCGCCCTGGGCGAGCCGCTCGTGCGCCGTCATGGCGGCGTCGCGTAGCGCCTCGTGCAGGATTTGGCGGTCGCCGCCGGCCTTGACCGCTTCCAGCAGCACGACCTCGGTGCCGGCGAAGGGGCCGTAGGCGCGCAGGTTCTGCGTGATGCGCCGCTCGTCGACGCGCAAGCCGCCCACGACCTTGCGCGCCAGCGTCAGCAGCTCGTCGGCGCACAGGAACGCCTCGGGCAGGATCGTGCGCCGGTTCGCGCTGTCGTCGAGCGTGCGTTCCAGATAGTTCGTCGCGGCGTTCTGCCAGGCGGCGTCGGCGTAGCCGGGCAGCAGCCGGGCCAGCGAGCCGATGCGCTCGCACAGCACCGGATTGCGCTTGAAGGGCATCGCCGAACTGCCGACCTGCTTGCTGCCGAAAGGCTCGAACCATTCGCCGAACCCGGGCGAGGCCAGCAGGCGCACGTCGGCGGCGAACTTGGAGAGCGAGGCGCCTAAACCCGCCAGCGACGAGAGTACGAGATAGTCGAGCTTGCGCGGATACGTCTGCGTGCTGACGTCGCGCGCGGTCAAGTCGAAATGGCCCAGCACGTCCGCTTCCTGATCGCGCGCGCGCCGCTTGCTGCCGCGCAGCAGGCGCTCGTAGGAAGCCGACGTCCCGACCGCGCCGCGGATCCCCTTCGCGGTCAGCGCCTCGTAGGCGGCGCGCAGTTGCGCCTCGTCGACGAGCAGATCCTGCGCGTAGACGGCGAGCCGGTAGCCGACGGTCGTCGGCTCGGCCGGCTGCAAGTGGGTGAAAGCCATGCAGGCCAGGTCCGCATGCTGCGCGATGCGTTTGGCGAAGGCGGCGAGCAGCGCGTGCAGGCTCTCGCCCACGAGCGCCAGCGCGCGGCGCATGCGGTAGATCTCGACCGTGTCCTCGATGTCCATCGAGGTGGCGCCCAGGTGCAGCTTGCCGCCGCCGATCTTCGCCTGCGAGGCGAAGACGCGGATCTCGGCCATCAAGTCGTGGCCGATCTCACGCTCGATCGCCAGCGCCGCCGCGAGGTCGATCTCGTTCGCGTGCGCGCGCAGATCGTCGAGCTCGGCGCGCGTCACCAGGCCGCTGCGCTCCTGCGACGCTGCCAGCGCTACCCAGACGGCCCGCCAGAGGCGCCGCCGTTCGCGTTCGGAGAACAGCTCGCGCAACTCGGCGCGCCCGTACCTCCACGAGAAAGGGGAGGCGTAGGTCTTCTCGTCCATGCGTTTCGCCTCGTTCTCCCCCCCGCAATCACCGGCCTTGGGGAAAACTCGCGGCGGCCGTCGCGAGGTCGATCACGGTGCGCGGATCGTCGGCGCGGCCGGTCACGATCGCCTCGAAGCCGCGCACCGCGCGCTCGAAGCCCAGCCTGGCGCGCCGCTCGCCCAAGCGCCGCGCGACCGGCCGCAGCTCGCGCTCGCGCCAGAGGGCGCGCGCCGGCAATTGGCCGCCGGGCCGGGCGGCTTCCCAGACCAGGCCGTACTCGGCGGCGAGCGCCGCCAGCAGCGGGACCGCGGCCCCGCGCGGATCGGTCGAGAAGAGCTCGTGCGCCAGCGCCAGCGCCTCGGCGGCACGGCCCGCGACGGCCGCGGCGGCGTAACGGTAGGCGCGCACGTCGCTGGTGACGAGCGTCTCGCGCAGCACGTCGTCGAGCCCGATCGTCGTCCCGCTCAGGGCGAGCTTCTCGAGGTCGGTGCGCAAGCCCGCGAGGTCGGCCTCGCCGCCGAGCAGCGCCGCCAGCGCGGCGGGCTCCGCCTTCACGCCGAGGGCGGCGAGCGTCTCGCGCACGAAGCGCTCGCGCGCGTCGGCGGTCGGCGAGGTGTCGATTCGCAAGGCCGCGCGGCCGAGCGACTTCGCGAGCGGTTCGGGGCGCTTGCTGCTCGGGGAGACGCGGTCTTCGATGAGCAGCGTGTTCCCCTCCGGGACCCGCTCCGCGACGGCGAGCAGGGCCCGGCGCGGCTCGGCCCGCAGCTCGTGCGCGCCCTTGACGACGACGACTCGCGCCGAGCCCAGGAACGGCAGCGCGGCGACCGCCGCTTCGACCGGGGCGAACGAGGCGAGCTCGGTCGCGACGAAGCGGTCGAGGTTGAGGTCGCGCTCCTCGGGCCTCAGCGTGCGCTCGACGACGGCCGCGATCGCGCGCTCGGCGAAGAGCTGCTCGACGCCCTCGACCACGACCAGCCTGCCGATCGGCGGCGCCTTGTCGAGGAAGTCGTAGAACTTCACCGCGTGTCGAGCGCGAGCAGCGCCGCGAAGCTCGGACGCGCCGCCAGCTCCGGGATCGACTCGCGATAGGGCGGGCGCGCGACGCCGTACTCGGTGACGATCCCCGCGATCAAGTGGCCCGGCGTCACGTCGAAGGCTGGATTGAAAGCGGGGACGTCGAGCGGCGCGCTCTGCGCCGCACCGAAGCGGCGCACCTCGTCGGCGCCGCGTTCTTCGATCACGATCCCCTCGCCCGAATCGAGGCTGAAGTCGATCGTCGAGCGCGGCGCCGCGACGTAAAACGGAATGCCGTGGTGCGCCGCGGCGATCGCCACGGCGTACGTTCCGATCTTGTTGGCCGTGTCGCCGTTGGTTGCGATCCGGTCGGCGCCGACGACGACCGCCTTGACGTCCTTCGTCCGCATGGCGAGGGCCGCGGCGCCGTCGGCGATCAGCGTCGCGGGGACGCCCGCGGCGGCCAGCTCGACCGTCGTCAAGCGCGCGCCCTGCAAGAGCGGGCGGGTCTCGTCGACGTAGACGTGCAGCTTCTTCCCGGCGCGGTGCGCCGCGATGATGACGCCGAGCGCCGTCCCTTCGCCCGCGGTCGCGAGCGGGCCGGTGTTGCAGTGCGTGAGCACGCTGCCGCACTCCGGCAGGAGCGCCGCCCCGTGCTCGCCGATGGCGCGGTCGACCGCGCGCTGCTCGGCGTGGATCGCGCGGGCCTCGGCGAGCTGGTCGGCCGCCGCCAGAGTGCGGTCGACCGCCCAGGCCAGGTTGACCGCGGTCGGCCGCGCGGCGCGGATGCGCGCCGCGCCGTCGGCGAAGGCCGCGTCGGCGGCGTGGAGCCGGCGCGCCAGCGCGACGCCGTAGGCCCCGAAGACGCCGATGCACGGCGCGCCGCGCACGGCGAGCGTGGCGATCGCTTCGACCACGTCGTCGACCGAACGGGCGCGCGCTTCGATCAGTTCCAGCGGCAGCCGGCGCTGATCGACGAACGCTATCGCATCACCCTCCCAGCGGACGACGTCGAGGGGCGCTTCAGCGGAGATCGGCATGCGAAGGTGCTTCGCACGCCGCGCCGGGACGGCCTGGGTTGGCGGGGCTTAAATGCGGGCCGGGGCCGAGGCCGCGTAACAGGCGCGGCAGTAGACCGGCCGGTCGCCGCGCGGCCGGAACGGGACCGTGGTTTGCACGCCGCACTGCGCGCAGACCGCGTCGTACTGGTCGCGCGCCGCGGTCGGCTGCGAGCGTTGGTTCTTACGCTGCGTCCGGCAGTCGCGGCAGCGTTGCGGTTCGTTTTCGAACCCCTTCTCGGCGTAGAATTGCTGGTCGCGCACCGAGAAGATGAACTGGGTTCCGCAGTCCTTGCACGTCAGGGTCTTGTCTTGCACCGGAGCCCCCAAATGAGCGATGCGGCCACGCCTGAGGCGGTGCCGTATCCGCGAGTATAGAGAACCCTTAATCAAAAGGCAAGGGAGGAACCGCCTTGCCGCCGTGTCAGCCGACTGCCAGCACGGCGAGCGCTGCCACTACCGCTTCGTAGCCCTTGTCGCCCCGCGCCGGGTCGGCCCGCTCCTCGGCTTGCGCCAGCGTTTCGGTCGTCAGGACGCCGAAGCCGACCGGGACGCGGGTCGCGAGCTGGACGTCCATCAGGCCGCGCGCGCATTCGCCGGCCACGTAGTCGAAGTGGGGCGTGTCGCCGCGCACGACGACGCCCAGCGCGACGACCGCGTCGTAGCCGGCGTCGATCAGCCGGCGTGCCGCCAGCGGCAGCTCGAAGCTGCCCGGGACCCGCTGGAAGGTGCGCGCGTCGGGTGCCACGCCGCAGTCGTCGAGCGCGCGCCGCGCACCGTCCTCCAGCCACGCGGCCAGATTCTCGTAGAAGGACGCGGCGACGACGGCAACCCGCTTCCCCCGTCCGTCGGGGAGCGCCGCGCGCGCGCCGGAGGCGGCGAGCTTCACGACGCCGCCGCCCCGGTGCCGTCGGGCGATGCGATGAGGTGACCCAGCTTGTCGCGCTTGGTCTCCATGTAGCGCGCGTTGTAGGGCGTCGGCGCCGTCACGATCGGGACCCGGTCGACGATCGTCAGCCCGTAGCCTTCGAGCCCGACGATCTTCCTCGGGTTGTTGGTCATCAGGCGCATCTCCTTAACGCCCAAGTCGACGAGCATCTGCGAGCCGAGCCCGTAGTCGCGCTTGTCGACCGGCAGACCCAGGGCCAGATTCGCCTCGACCGTGTCGGCGCCGCGATCCTGCAGCGCGTACGCGCGCAGCTTGTTGGCCAGGCCGATGCCCCGCCCTTCTTGGTGCAGGTAGAGAAAGACGCCGCGGCCCTCGCGCGCGATCTGCTCGAGCGCGCCGTCGCGCTGCGCCGCGCAGTCGCAGCGGATCGAGTGCAGCGCGTCGCCGGTCAGGCATTCGGAGTGCACGCGGACCAAAATGTCCTTCCCGTCGCCGATCTCGCCCATCACCAGCGCGACGTGCGCGACCTGGTCGATCTCGGTCTCGTACGCGACCCCGCGGAAGGTGCCGTAGACCGTCGGCAGCTTGAACTCGGCGATGCGCCGCACCAGCTTCTCGTTGCGCATCCGGAAGGCGATGAGATCCTTGACCGTGATGAGACGCAGCCCGTGGCGCTTGGCGAATTCGCGCAGCTTGGCGAGCCGCATCATCGTGCCGTCCTCGTCCATGATCTCGACGATGACGCCGGCCGGATAGAAACCCGCCAGCCGCGCCAGATCGACCGCCGCCTCGGTCTGTCCGGCACGCACCAGCACGCCGCCGTCGCGGGCGCGCAGCGGAAAGGTGTGGCCCGGCCGCAGGAAGTCGCCGGGCTTGGCGCCGGGATCGAGCAGCGCTTGAATCGTCGCGGCCCGGTCGAAGGCCGAGATCCCGGTCGTGGTCCGGCCGCGCGCCTCGATCGAGACGGTGAAGGCCGTCTCGTGCAAGGCCGTGTTCTCGGAGACCATCTGCGGGATCAGCAGCTCGTCCAGCCGCTTGCCGATGAGCGGGACGCAGATCAGGCCACCGGCTTCCCTGCGCATGAAGTTGATCGCATCCGGCGTCACCATCTGGGCGGCCATCACCAGGTCGCCTTCGTTCTCGCGGTCCTCGTCGTCGAGGACGATGACCATCTTGCCGGCCCGGATGTCGGCGATCGCGTCCTCGATGCAGTCGAAGACCGAGTCCTCGATCGGCGTGTCGGCCAGCCGCGCGGCCAACTCGGGCAGAGCCTTCGAAAGCGCCTGGATCGAGCGGAACGACGGCGTCCGCCGCCCCGAGCGCAGGTATGAGATCGCCCCCTCCGTCAAGCCCGAGCGCCCGGCCAGCTCCGCGGCCGTCACCCCCGCCTGGTCCATCGAAACCCGCAGAGTCTCAGCAAACGTCGTCATGCCCGAGACTTCGCCTTAACGATCGTCAACCCCGCCGCCGTCAGTTGACGATCGCTAACCCATGCGGTGGATTGCGCGCGTTTCGCTCACTCAGTTGGGAGGCGGGTGCGGAGGGCTGAGGCGAGCTCTTCGGGGAGGGCGACTTTCTTTTTGTGGCCGAGGTGGACGCAGGCGGCGACGAGCTTGGCGAGGGCGAGCGGTTTGCGGTCGGCGGCGCGGAGGACGTCGATGCGCAGACGCACCGAATGGACGCCGACGCCGTCGACGCGGGTCTGGAGCACGAGCTCGTCATCGAGCAGCGCCGGCTCGAAGAAGTCGAACTCGAGGTGGACGCGCGGCAGGAAGACGCCCAGCTTCCGGAAGCGGTCGTACGTGAAGCCGAGGTCGCGATAGAACTCGATCTCGGCGATCTCGATGAAGCGCGCGTACGCGCCGAAGTAGATGATCCCGGCGAGGTCGATGTCGGCCCAGCGGACGCGCTCTACGACTTCGAACGGCACGCCGGCCGGCGCGGTGCTGCCCTCAGATTTCATACGCTCCTACCCGTTCCTCGCCCGACGTTCCCGGGCCGGCATAGCGCGCGGCCGCCGCCAGCGCGTAACGCGCCACCGGATCGACCTCGAGGTTGACCGCGGCGCCGGCGCCCTTGATGCCGAGGGTCGTGCGGGCGAGGGTCTCGGGGATCAGCGCGATCTCGAAGCCGCCCTCGCGCACGGCGGCGACCGTGAGGCTGACGCCGTCGACGGCGATGTATCCCTTCTCGACGACGTAGGGCGCGAGCGCCGGCGGCGTCTCGATCGTCAGCCGGTGCCCTTGGCCTTCCGGCGTTTTGGAGAGGATCGGCGCGGTCGCGTCCACGTGCCCGTAGACGAGGTGTCCGCCGAGCCGGTCGCCGAGCCGCAGCGAGAGCTCGACGTTGACCCGGTCGCCGGGCTCGAGCGCGCCGAGCGCGGTGCGCGCGAGCGTCTCCGGCACCACGTCGAACTCCATCGCGCGCGCGTCGCAGGCGACGACCGTCAGGCACGTGCCGTCGATCGCGACCGAGTCCTTCGGCGCGACGCCTTCGGCCAGCGCCGCCGGCGCCTCGACGCGCAGCCGCGCGCCGCCCCGAGGATCGCGCTCGAGAGCGATGACTCGCCCCGCGTGCGCGATCAATCCGCTGAACATCATCACCCTCCGGAAAGGTCGACCGAGACGAGCAGATCCTCGCCCAGCCGTTCGACGCGTTCGAAGCGGAGCGCGCTGAAGCCCGCTCGCACGTCCGCGTCCCCCAGCGCCGGAAGGGCGCGCGGGTTGCGCAGCAGCGTGGGAGCGATCAGCCAGTCGAGCCGGTCGGCCAGCCCGCGGGCCAGGAGCCGCGCGGCGAGCGTCGGTCCGCCCTCGCACAGCACGCTCGCGACCCCATACGCTTTGAGTTCCACCAGCGCGGCCGTGAGGTCGAGCTGCCGCGCGTCGGACTCGCCGGCGTAGAGCACGTCGGCGACCTCCTCGAGCGCGGCGAAATCCGCGCACAAGCCGGCCGGGGCGAGCACGACGCTGCGCGCGTAACCCTCGAGCGGGGCGAAGACGCGGCTGCCGGCGGGGACCGGCGCGCTCTCGCAGGCGACGACGCGCACGTAGGGACGGCGCCGCGCCCGCGGCGGGCGCACCGTCAGTTGCGGGTCGTCGACGCGGACCGTCCCCGCCCCGACCAGCACCGCGTCGTGCGCGGCGCGCAGCTCGCGCACGTATTCGCGCGCGCGCGCGCCGGTCAGCCAAGCCGAGCCGGGCTCGGCGGCGACGTAGCCGTCGAGCGAGGCCGCGAGCTTGAGCCGGACGTACGGGCGCGAGGCGCGCACCGCGACCGTGAAATCCTCGATCAGAGCGCGCGCCCACGGGTCCTCGACCACGTCCACGGCGATGCCGGCCTCGCGCAGGCGCGCGACGCCCGCGCCGGCCGTCTTCGGGTTCGGATCGAGCGCGCCGACGACGACGCGCGCAAAGCCGGCCTCGATGGCGGCACGCGTGCACGGCGGCGTCAAGCCGGTGTGGGCGCAGGGCTCGAGCGTCACGTAGAGCGTCGCGCCGCGCAGGTCCGCGCCGCCCGCGGCGCGCAGCGCTTCGACCTCCGCGTGCGCCTCGCCGCGGAGGCGATGGTAGCCTTCGCCCAGCGTCTGCGCGCCGCGCGCGATGACGGCGCCGACCGCCGGATTGGGCGACGTGCTCCCCCGGCCGCGGGCGGCGAGCTCGCACGCCCGGCGCAGGAAGACGCGGTCGACGGCGAGCTGCGCTACGGTTCCACCTTCACGCCGCGCCAGAACGCGATGCGGTCCTTGATGTTCGCCGCCGCCGGCTTCGGCTCGGGATAGTACCAGGCGGCGTCTTTGTTCTCGCGCTCGCCGACGACGATCGAGAAGTAGCTGGCCGTGCCCTTCCAGGGACAGACCGTGTGCGTCGGGCTCTCCCGCAGGTAAGCGCCGTTCACGCTCTCGCGCGGAAAATAGTGGTTTCCCTCGACGATCTCCGTGCTGTCGCTCTCGGCGAGGACGGCGTTGTTCCAGACGGCTTTGGGCATGGCGTGCTCCCCTCGTTCGATGCGCTGCCCAAAACACCGCGCTCGCGCTCGGCGATGCAGGTCTGCGCCACGACGAGCGCCGCGCGGACCGTCGCGCCCGCTTCGCGCAAGACGGCGCCGCAGTCGGCCAGCGTCGCGCCGGTCGTGACCACATCGTCGACGAGGACGATCCGCCGCCCCGCCAGCGGCACGCCGGGAAGGCAGAGGAAGCGTCCGCGGGCGCTCAGCCGCTCGCGGCGGGTGCGGCCCTGCTGCGCCTCGCCGCCCCGGCGGCCGAGCGCCGCCGCCGAGGGGAGGCCGGTTCGCTGGGCGACCGCGCGCGTCAGCAGCGCGGCTTGGTCGAAGCCGCGCGCCAGCCGCCGGGCGCCGCTCGTCGGCACGGCGACCAGCAGCGCGTCGGCTTCCAGCCCGGGCCCGAAGCGCTCGGCGAGCAGCGTCCCCAAGATCGCGCCGACGTCGCGCCGGCCCGCCTTGAGCGCCAGGACCGCGCGGCGCAGCGTCCCTTCGTAGGGCCCGAGGGCGCGGACCTCGAGGCCGCCGTAACTGCCCCGCGCGGCCGCCGCCGGCGCCGGACGGCACGCCGCGCACAGCGCCTCGCCCGCGCGGCCGCAGGCGACGCAGGCCGGCGGGAACAAGGCCGCGAGGAGCGGGGCGAGGCTGATCCCGGACGCGCGCATCTCCCGAGGGTTAGTGCCCGCGGCACGAGCTTAGCGGGCGGCGGGCTCCGGCTCGGGCTCGTTGGCGACGATTGCGCCGCGCAGCGCCGCGCCGGGCGCGACCGTGAAGCCGCTTCCGACGATGCAGTCGCTGACGCTCGCGTACGCGCCGACCCGCGCGCCGTCCCACAGGATCGAGCTTTCGACGACCGCGTACGGGCCGATCGCGACATCGTCGCCGACGACGCTCGGCCCCACGATGCGGACGCCCGCGCCGAGCCTGGCGCGTTCGCCGATCCGCACGTCGCCCTCGATGTGCACGTCGTCGCCGAAGATCGTGTCGGGCGGGATCCCGCGCGGCCGCGCGGCGCCCAGCAGGCGCACGCGCCCGGCGAGCACGTCGTTGGTGGCCCGGCGATACTCGGCGGGCGTGCCGATATCGGTCCAGTAGGCGGCCTGCATCTCCAAACCGTAGAAGGCCGCCCGCGCCTGCTGCAGCTCCGGGAAGACGTTCCTTCCGAAATCCCAAAACGTGCGGGGCGGGATCCGGGCGAGGATCTCGGGTTCGAAGACGTAGATGCCGGTGTTGACGAGGTTCGACTTCTCGGTGCCGCGGGCGGGCTTCTCCTGAAACTCGACGATGCGTCCATCGTCATCGAGCACGACGACCCCGTACTGCGTCACGTCGTCGGCGTGAACCAGCGCGATCGTCGCGAGCGCGCCCTTCTTGCGGTGAAACTCGACCAGCGTGTCGAGCCGCAGATCGGTCAGATCGTCGCAGCCGACCACCACGAACGTCTCGCCGGAGAGATACGCCTCCATCCCCTTCACGGCGCCGGCGCTGCCGGTCAGACGGTCTTCGTGGAGATACGTGAGGTTGACGCCGTAGCTCGAGCCGTCGCCGAAGCGCTCGATGACCTGCTCGGCGTGGTAGTACACGTTGATCGCGACGTCTTCGATACCGAACGAGCGCAAATAGCGGATGACGTGAGCGGTGTTCGGTTCACCCGCGACCGGAACGAGCGGTTTGGGGACCGCCTTCGTCAGCGGATAGAGCCTCGTGCTCATACCGCCGGCGAGAATCATCGCTTTCAAGACCCTAGTGTCCTCCGAGCCGGTTTCCTGCGACTCGCTCGCGCAACGTCAACCAGACGAACTTTGGAAGCGCGAGCTGGCGGCGCCAGCGAGCCGGCTCCTTGAGAAGGCGGTAAAGCCATTCTGCATTGAGCCTTCGCCATAAGGCGGGCGCCCTCTCCACGTTCCCGGCGAGAACGTCAAAGGAACCGCCAACGCCGATTCCGACGGAGCAGCCGGTCTCCTCTAGGTGTTCTGCGAGCCAAAGCTCCTGCCGCGGCGAGCCGAGGCCGACGAACAGCACCCGCGCGCCGCTCGCCGCGATCGCGGCTGCGACGGCGGCATCCTCGGCGGGCGGGAAATAGCCGTCGCGGGCGCCGGCGATCGACAGCTCGGGATAGCTTGCCTTCAAATTAGCGGCGGCTCGTTCCGACGTATCGCCGCGTCCGCCCAAAAAATAGACGGAGAGGCCGGCGCGGGCGAACCGGGCGCACAGCGGGTCGATCAGGTCGACGCCGGTGACGCGCCCCGGCAGGTGCACGCCCTGCAGGCGCGCGGCATACATCACGCCGATCGTGTCGCACAGCGAGAGCGCGCTCGTTTCGACGACGCTGCGGAAACGCTCGTCGCGCTGCGCGTGGACGACCATCTCCGTCGCGAGCGTCACGACGAGCGAGGGCTCCGCGCCCTGCGCGAGCTCGACGATGCGGTCGAGCGCCTGCGAGCTCCCGAGCGCGTCGACCCGGCAGCCGAGGACCCTCGCCTGCTGCACGACGCCGCCTAGGCCGGTCAGGAGACCGGCGCGAGGGTCGCCCGGCGCGCGCGCTCGCGGTATGGTTCGAGCATCGGCCCGAGCGTCGCAGCCAGCCCGTCGGGGATCGTCCCGAGGGGCGAGCGGCACGGGCCGAGGGCGAAGCCGAGCTGGTTCATCGCCCACTTCACCGGGATCGGGCTGGTCGTGGCAAAGAGCGCCGCGACCAGCGAGCTCAGCGAGAGGTGGATCGCCGAGGCGCGCGCCACGTCGCCGCGGACGAACGCCTCCCGCATCTCCCGCAGCTCGCGCGCGCAGAGGTGCGCCGAGACGCTGATCAGGCCGTCGCCGCCGAGCGCCAGTGAGGCCAGGAACATGTGGTCGTCGCCGACCCAGAAGCCGAAGCCGGGCGGCCGCTCGCGCAGGATCGCGGAGAACTGCGCGCAGTCCCCGCTCGACTCTTTCACGCCCGCGATGTTGGGATGGCGCCGCGCCAGTTCGAGCAGCGTCGCGGGCAGCATGTTGGCGCCGGTCCGCGCCGGGATGTTGTAGATGATCACCGGCAGGCGCGTCGCCTCGGCGATCGCGCCGAAGTGCCGCAGCATGCCGTCTTGGGTCGGCTTGTTGTAATAGGGGACGACCGCCAGGATCCCGTCGACGCCGAGCTGCTCCGCCTGCTTCGTCAGCTCGACCGAGTGGCGGGTGTTGTTCCCGCCCGTCCCGGCGACGACCGCGGCCCGTTCGCCGACGGCCGCCTTGACCGCGGCGAAGAGCTCGAGCTTCTCCTCGTCCTCGAGCGCGGGCGATTCACCGGTCGTTCCCGAAACGACCAAGCCATCGTTCCCTTCGTCGACGAGATAGCGTGCGAGGCGCGCGGCCTCCCGCAGATCGACCCGGTCGGACGAATCGAACGGGGTCAACATGGCGGTGAGGAGCGGGCCGATCGTGGCTGCGCGTCCGTTGTCGCTCATCGCGTCACTCCTGCGGTCATCTCGCGCGGCGTCGCTTGCTCTCCGCGGCCGAGACGGAAGTAGTCGTGGATCGCTTGTTCGGCACTCGCGACCTCTTCCTCCGGCACGAGCACCGAAATCGTGATGTTCGAATCGGTCGAATGGATGATCTCGATCTGCGCGCCCGAGAGGGCCTGCACGACGCGATACATGACGCCCGGCGTGCCGCGCATCCCGGCGCCGACGATCGAAAGCTTGGCGCAATGGGCGCGAACGCGCAAGGCGAGGTTGAGGCTGCGCAGCTCGGAGCGCACCAGCTCGATGTCGTTGCCGTCGACGATGAAGAAGATCCCGGCGTTGTTGACGTTGATCATGTCGACGGAAACGCCGTGCTCGGCGAGCCGCCGGAAGATCTCGAGCTCGAGCTGGCGGCGCGCCTCGAGATCGTCGATCTCGCCTTGAATGACGCGCACGAAGGTCACGTCGCGCAGCGACGTGATCCCCGAGACCGGCCGCGCCGCATCGGGCGCGTGCCCTTCGTCGATCGTCGTGCCGAAGTTGCTGCGCAGGCCCTTGACGACGTAGGGCGTGTGGGTGACGCGCGCCAGATCGGCGGCCTTGGCGTGCATGACCTTGGCGCCGTCGGCCGCGAGTTCGGTCATCTCGGCGTAGCTGACGCGGTCGATCGTGTGCGCGCCGGCGATCCGGCGCGGATCCCCGGTCATCACGCCGCTCACGTCGGTGAAGATCTCGACCGCCTCGGAGCGGAGCGCGTCGCCGAGGGCGATTGCGGTAAGGTCGCTGCCGCCGCGTCCCAGCGTCGTGACCGCACCCGCCTCGCTGACTCCTTGGAAACCCGTCACGACCGGGATGACGCCGCGCTCGAGCGCCTCGAACAAGTTCCGCGGATCGACGCGCACGATCCGCGCGTCGCCGTGGCTGTCGTCGGTGACGATCCCGGCCTGTCCGCCGGTCATCGCCTGCGCGGCGGCGCCCCAGGTGGTGAGCAGCTCGGCGAAGACCGCGCACGCGATCGCCTCGCCGCACGAAAGCAGCAAGTCACGATTCGGTCCGCCGCGGGTCGGGCCGATCAGCGCCAGCAGCGAGTCCGTCGCGTATGGCTCGGGAGCGCGCCCGATGGCGGAGCAGACGACGACGGGCGAGACGCCCCGGGCTCGTGCTTCGAGCACGCGCGAGGCCGCGATCTCGCGCAGTTCCGGCGTCGCCAGCGACGACCCGCCGAATTTTTGTACGACCGTCTTGATGCGGGATACCCCCTCAGGCGCTGACACGTTCATTCGCCTTGCGCTCTTTGTTCTTGAAATGCTCGCGCTCGATGAGGAGCTCGAGAATCTGCACGCCGTTGGTCGCCGCCCCTTTGCGGACCTGGTCGCCGACGACCCACATCTGGAAGTGCCGGGGCGAGTCGCCCTCCGCGCGCAGACGCGCCACGTGGACGAGATCCTGGCCCTCGACGTCGCGCGGCGTCACGATCCCGCCGGCGTGAAAGACGACGCCCGGCGCCGCTTCGAAGGCCGCGGCCAGCTCGGCGACGCTCGTGTCGCGCTCCGTCTCGAAGAAGACGGCTTCGCTGTGAGCGTAGCGCACGGGGACGCGGACGGTCGTCGCGGCGACGTGCAGGTCGGGACGTCCGAGCATCTTTTTCGTTTCGGCGACGACCTTCTTCTCCTCGCCGGTGTCGCCGCGTTCGTCGAGCGAGCCGATCAGCGGGATGACGTTGCGGAAGATCGGGGCGGCGAAAGGCGAGCGCAGGTCGACGTCGTCGAGCGTGAGCTCGGCGCGCTCCTCGGCTTCGAGCGCGTCGAGGCCGGCCCGCCCGGCGCCGCTGACCGCTTGATACGTCGCGACGCGCACGCTGCGCAGCCCGGCCGCGCGCAAGACGGGCGCGAGACCGACGACGAGCACGATCGCCGTGCAGTTGGCGACCGGAAAGATGGCGTGGTCCGGCTGGACGGCGCCCGGATTGACTTCCGGGACGACCAGCGGGACGCCCGCGGCCATGCGGAACGTGGCGCTGTTGTCGATGACGACCGCGCCCGCGGCCACGCAGCGCTCCGCCAGTTCCGCGCTCGCGTCGTCGCTCGAGGCGAAGAAGACCGCGTCGTAGCGGCCGGCGGCCAGCGACTCCGGCGTCGCTTTACGCACCGGGACGGCGCGGCCGCGAAAGCTCAGCGGCTCCGCACGATCGCGCGAGGCGAACGCGCCCAGCTCGTCGACCGGGACCTTCCGCTCGTCCAAGACGCGCAGGATCATCTCCCCGACGACGCCGGTCGCACCGACGACTGCCAGCCTCACGCTACGGGTGCCCTCTCTTTGACGGCCGGGTCGAGCCCGAGGAAGGAGTCGAGCCCGAGCGCGAGCTCGTTCCGCGAGCGCACGCCGCGGACCGCCAGCAGCACTCCCGGCATGAACGAGTCACGCGAGAACGAGTCGTGCCGGATCGTCAGCACCTCGCCATCGCCGCCGAAGAGCACTTCCTGGTGCGCCACCAAGCCGCGCAGCCGGACGCTGTGCACCGGAACGTCGGCCCCGCCGTTCGCGGCGGCGATCCGGGCCGCGGTCAGCTTGGCCGTCCCGCTGGGACGGTCGCGTTTGGCGTCGTGGTGCAGCTCGACGATCTCGACGGTCGGGAAGAAGCGGGCCGCCGCCTCGGCGAAGCGCATCATGAGGACCGCGCCGACGGCGAAGTTGGGGACGAGCGCCCCGCCGACGCCCTCCCGCCGGCAGGCCGCGGCGAGCTCGTCCCGATCCGCCGCGCTCCAGCCGGTCGCGCCGATCACGGGCGACACGCCGTGCTGAACGGCCTTGCGCGCCACGTCGACGGTCGCCGGATAGACGGTGAAATCGACGACGACGTCGGGCTGAGCGCCGGCGTACAGCGCGCTCACGTCGTCGTAGAGCAGGCCGCAGGGGCGCGGCAGACCGAGCGTCTGCGCCAGCGGTTCGCCCACGTACGTCAAATCGAACCCGCCCACCAGTTCGAGATCGCTCTGCTGCGCGATCGTCGCGCAGACGACACGCCCCATCCGGCCGAGCGCGCCGGCGACGGCTACTTTCAAACCCATTCTTACGCCTCGATCTACCTAATCTCGCCCCAAAGAACGAGACACTACACTTTCTCGAGCGGAGCGTACTTCAGCATCACCATCTTCTCCCCGACGTTGGGGAAGCTGATCGTGAGCAACCCGTCGCCGCCCGCTCCCGCAACGTTCGAGACCAGACCCTCGCCCCACTTCGGATGGCGGACGCGATCGCCGACTTTCAAACCCAGTTTGACGCCGTTGCCGGCCGTCTCGTGGATCGAGACCTCGCGCCAGCGGCCGCCGGCCGGACGCGGCAGGGCGACGACGTTGCCGATCGCCTCGACGCTGGGCATCTCCTCCAAGAAGCGGGATTTCGGATGGGCGAAGGTGTTGCCGAAGAGCGTTCGGCGCATCGCATGCGAGAGGTATAGCCGGTCCATCGCGCGCGTGATGCCGACGTAGGCCAGGCGGCGCTCTTCCTCGAGCTCCGTCATGTCCGTCAGCGCGCGGTTGTGCGGGAACACGCCCTCTTCGAGCCCCGTCAAAAAGGCGACCGGGAATTCCAGGCCTTTGGCCGCGTGCAGGGTCATCAAGGTGACGTAGGACGAGCCCGGATCGAGCGTGTCGATGTCGCTGATCAGCGCGACGTTGGCGAGGAAGTCGTCGAGCGTTCCGGCGTTCTCCTGGCTCTCGAACTCGCGGGCCACGCTGATGAGCTCTTGCACGTTTTCCAGGCGCGCGCGGGAATCGGCCGTGTCCTCGCCCTGCAGCTCGCGCAGATAGCCCGATTCCTCGAGCACGGCGACGAGCAGATCCGAGATCGAATACGAGGCCAAGCGCTCGCGCAGAGTCACGATGAGCTCGGCGAAGCGCTCCAGCTCCTTTTGCTTCTTGGGGACGGCGCGGCGCAAGAGCTCCTTGTCGAAGACCGTCTGGCCGACCGAGACGCCGGCCGCGTTGGCCGCTTCGACCAGGCTCGCGATCGTCTGCTGGCCGATGCTGCGGCGCGGCACGTTGACGATGCGCCGGAAAGCGACCGCGTCGGAGGGGTTCACGATGTAGCGCAGGTACGCCATCATGTCCTTGATCTCGGCGCGGGCATAGAAGCCGACGCCGCCGACCACGCGGTACGGAATCCCTTCGCTGGCGAAACCTTCCTCGAAGACGCGCGACTGCGCGTTGGTGCGGTAGAGGACCAGGAAGTCGCGGTAGGCGGCGCCCTCGCGCACGAGCTCCTTGATCTTCTCCATCACGTAGCGCGCTTCGGCGCGTTCGGTCTCGGCGCCGTAGACGGTGACCGGCTCACCCTTCTCGCGCTTGGTGAAGAGCTTCTTCGGCGCGCGCGACTTGTTATTTTCGACCAGCTCGTTGGCGGCGTCGAGAATGAACTGCGTGCTGCGGTAGTTCTCCTCGAGCTTGAAGACGGCCGTCCCCGGGAAATCCTCCTCGAAGCGCAGGATGTTCTTGTAGTCGCTGCCGCGCCAGGCATAGATCGACTGGTCGTCGTCGCCGACGACCGTCAGGTTCTTGTGCTCGCCGGCCAGGATCGCGCAGAGGCGGTACTGGGCGTAGTTGACGTCCTGGTACTCGTCGACGAGGATGTAGCGGAACTTGTTCTGATAGCGCGTACGCACGTCGTCGACCGTCTCGAGGACCTCGACCGCCTTGGCGATGAGGTCGTCGAAGTCGAGGCCGTTCGATTCGCGCAGCCGCCGGTCGTACTCGCGATAGACGTTGCCGATGCGCTCGCCGAAGAACGAGGTGTTGCGCGCCTCGTAGGCTTCCGGCGAGAGCAGCGCGTTTTTCGCTTTGCTGATCTCGTCGAGCGCGGCCCCCGGAGAGATCTGGCGCTCGTCGTAGTCGAGATCGTGCAGGACGTCGCGGATGATGGCCCGCTGATCGGTCTCGTCCATGATGGCAAAATTCGAAGCGATGCCCACCCGCTTGCCGTCGCGGCGCAGAATGCGCACGCAGATCGCGTGGAATGTGCCGACCCACAGGTCGCGGGCGACCGCACCGACCATCTCCTCGAGCCGCGCCTTCATCTCGCCGGCGGCCTTGTTGGTGAAGGTCACGGCGAGGATCCGGTCGGGAAAGACCTGCTTCTCGTTGAGCAGGTAAGCGATCCGGTGCGTCAGGACCCGAGTTTTCCCGCTCCCCGCGCCCGCGAAGATCAGGACCGGCCCATCGGTATGCCGGACGGCGTCACGCTGGACCCCGCTGAGTTCGTCAATCTGAACAGCCATCGCCGCATTACTTCGCCGTCGGGGCCCCACGCGCCTCGGCGTGCCGATTCCTGCTCGTTTTCGGATTCCGCCGAGCGATCTAAGAGATGCTCCGGACCTCCTCGCGCGCGTCGCGCGCTACCTTTGTAGCGGGATCGGCGAGGGCAAGCGCACTTGCGAGGTATGCGAGCGTCGACTCGGCACCCATGTTCCGGTTGGGCCCGCCTTCTTCCAGCCCGTCGAAACAGCCGCCCGCGACGACCATGGCCGTCCCCCGCGAATTGCGGCCGCCGTACCATCCCAGCCCGATCGAGGCCAGCCTGCCGTAACGCGCGTCGCCGCTGGCCGCCTGCGCGGCCAGCGCCGCGTCGACCAGCGAGGCCGCCTCGAGCGGCTGCTGCCCGTAGCGCGCGCGGGAAGCGCCCCGCACGTACCAGCCGGCGTTGCCGATCGGGACAAATAGTTCTTCCTCAATCGTGATCGACTCGTAGAAACGCAGCGTCTTCAGGCCCAAGTCGACGAGCGCGCGATCCTCCAGAACCATACCAATGCGCAAAGCGGCTTCCGGCAGCCGCGCGTTGTCGTAGGTCAGCGAGTTTTCGAACCAATCCCAGCCGGGTGCCGCAGCCCGCTCGTAGCGCTCGCGCAAATCCTCGCCGAGCCCGCGCAGCAGAACGGGCAAGCCTGCCGCGGCGGATCCGCCCGCACGCACGGCGTGCGTCAAGCCGAGCGCGGCGTAGACCCGCGAGCGGACGTGATCGAGCTCCGGGACGTGGGGCAGGGCCCGCTCGAGCGCCGCCCGGCACACCTCGCGCCACGACTCGCGCGGGGCGAAACGCAGGCCGTAGCCGAGCGCCCAGATGGCCCGGCCGTTGGCGTCTTGCGTTCCGACGTCGTCGAGCCAGGCGCGGTCGTAGCTCATGAAGTTGTGAAAACGGCCGTCGGGGAGCTGCGCGTCGATCAGGAAGGCGAGGTAGCGGCGGGCCAAGCGCAGCGCTTCTTCCCTTTGTGAACCAACCTTAGCAGCGGCCAGCGCGACCATGAAGGCTCGCGCGACGTCGTCCGTGCAGTACCCCGTCGAGCGGTTGGGGACGTCCCACACGGCGTGCTGCACGATGCCGACGTCGTCGCTGAGCGCGATCAGGTGCTCGAGCGAGGGCACGTGCGCGAAGTCCATCGCTCAGGCGGGCAGCACGAGCGCCGGGAGGTAGACCGGCGCGGGCAGGACGTCCGCGAACAGCTTGCCGTACGCTCGGGCGACGTGCGGCCAGGTCATCTGCCGCCCGAAGCGGTAAGCCCGGTGCTCGGTCGCACGGCACAGCCAGGGATCGTCGAGCAGCGCCTCGAGGCGTGCCGCGAGAGCGCCTGCATCGCGGAAGGGGACGAGGAAGCCGCGGCGCTCGGCCAACAGTTCGCGAGCGTAGAGATACGGCGTCGAGACGATCGCTTTGCCCGCGCCGACGGCATAGGCGAGCGTGCCGCTGACGATCTGCTCCGGGTTGAGGTACGGCGTCACGTAGATGTCCGTCGCACCGAGGTAATTCATCAGCTCGTCGAACTCGAGATACTTGTCGACGAGCGCGACGTGGTTCTGCAAGCCGTACTCCGCGATCTTCGCGACCAGCGACTCGCGATACGACTCGCCCTCTTGCCGGCGCACGGCGGGATGCGTCTCGCCGAGAATGAGATACAGCGCTTCAGGATGCTGCTTGACGACGCTGCGCATCGCCTCGATCGCGTACTCGAGACCTTTGCCGCGGCTGATCAAGCCGAAGGTCGACAAGACCGTGCGCTGCCCGACGCCGAAGGCCGCCTTCGCAACCTCCGTCGAGCGGAACGGAACGTCCGGCACGCCGTGATGGATCACGTGCGTCTTGTCGGGATCGGCGCCGTAACCGCCGATCAGAATGTCCTTGCCCGTCTGCGACAGAACGACGACGGCGTCCGCGCGATCGCAGATGCGGCGCGTGACGTCGCGGTGCGAGGCGCTCGGCTCGGGCAGGACCGTATGCAGCGAAACGACGGCCGGCTTTTCGAGCGCGAATAAAAAATCGAGGAACCAAGCACCGTCCTGGCCGCCGAAAAGCCCGAACTCGTGCTGCACGCAGACGAGTTCGGAGCGATGCGCGTTGGCCGCACGCGCGACGCGCCGGTACGAGGAGCGGTCGTTCTGCTGCAGACGCGCGAATACGCGCCGCTCGTGCAGACGGTTCTCACCGCCGGGCTCGTCGATCGCGATGACGGCGCTCGACGTGCCGAACGCGCGATCGTAGCTCTCGACGACATCTCGCGTGAAAGTGGCGATTCCGCACTCGCGCGGCGGATAGGAGGCCATGAAAAGCGCGCGAGGCGGCACGGACTTGAGGGCTATAGAAGATGTGCCATCGTGCAAGTAGACACCTCCTGGCGTGCAGGGGTTCTCTGTTTACCCATTACGGGCGACCCGCAAACGTCGGACTAGGTTTCAGCCGGCTGCACGACCGCAATGCGCGCGTTCGCTTCGACGATCGAACCGGCGTCGATCTCGACGTCGTGTCCGATGACTGCACCCGGTTCGACGACCGCACCCCGGCCGACGCGCACATTGCTCGCCAGGATCGCGTCGTAGACGCGCGCACCTCCGCTGACGACGACGCCGTCCCACAAAACCGAGCCCCTGACTTCAGCCTCCGGGCCGACGTGAGAGCGCTCGCCCAGCACGGTATAGGGACCGACGACGGCGCTCGCATCGATCGTCGCGCCTTCGCCCGCGTAGACCGGCGGACGGATCGTCGAGTGCAGCGCGCCCTCATCCGGCGAGAGAAGCGAACCGCTGCTCGCCGCGGGATCCGCGCTCGGAGCGAGGCGCAGTTTGCCGGCGAGAACGTCGCGATGCGCTTGGATGTAGTGCTCGGGGCGGCCGAGGTCCAGCCAGTAGTCCTCCGTCACGTACGCGTAGAGCGCGGCGTCCGCGGCCAGCAGCCGGGGAAACGTCTCGCGCTCGATGGAGACGTTGCGCCCCGGGGGGATCGCGTCGAGCACCGAGCGCTCGAGCAGATACGTGCCGGCGTTCACCTCGTCGGTCGGCGCTTCGCCGCGCCCGGGCTTCTCGACGAATTGCGTGACGCGCCCGGCCGCATCGTGAACGACGCAGCCGAAAGCCGAGGGATCCTCGACCCGGATCAAGTGGAGGACCCCCACCCCGCCCTTCTCGCGGTGGCAGGCGAGCATCGCGCGCAGGTCCAGACTGGTCAGCACGTCGCCGTTGAGGACGAAAAAGGTCCCGTGGATCAGCTCGGCGACGTTGCGCAGGGCTCCGGCGGTCCCCAGCGGCGACGCTTCGATGACGTAAGTCAGCCGCATCCCCAGACGCGAGCCGTCCCCGAGGTGCTCGGTGATGGCCTTCGGCATGTAACCGGCGGCCAGGACGACGTCGTCGATCCCGGCCTCGTGCAGCCGATAGAGGGTCCGCTCGAGGAACGGGACCCCCAGGAGCGGGACCATCGGCTTCGGGGTCCCGTAGGTCAGCGGCCGGAGCCGGGTCCCCTCGCCCCCCACCAGGATGATCGCTTGCAGGTCGCTTCGTGTTGCCATAGCCCGGTCATTCCCATCGTTGCCGCGTTTGAAGGGGCAAGCAGGGCCCCGCGGTATAAATGGCTTCTGCCGCTGTACGGACCTCCCCGCTTTGGAGGGGTCGACATCCGTGCGGCCAATGAACGTCCTCCGCCAAACGATCCCGGGTCGTCTAACGGTAGGACAGCAGGCTCTGAACTTGCTTATCGTGGTTCGAATCCATGCCCGGGAGCGCTGCGGCCCTATCGTCTAGAGGCCTAGGACGCCGCCCTCTCACGGCGGTAACACGGGTTCGAATCCCGTTGGGGCTACCAGAAAAAGTCTTATACCATCAGGGTTTGCGGCGCATTTCCGGGGTGCCGGGCGCCAAATCTCACATTTTTCTCACACAACTCCCCGGCGCGCTCAGCGGATCAGCCGCGCAAACGCCTCGGCCGCCGCAGCGTCGCGACTCGTGTAGACGGTCAAGTACCGCTCCACGGTGACCCCGATGCCGCTGTGACCGAGCCGCTGGCTGACCACCTCGATCGGCACCCCCGCTTTCGCCAAGAGCGAGGCATGCGTGTCGCGGAGATCGTGGAGCGTGATCGGCGTAACGCCGGCGCGAGCGACGAGGTCCTTGAACGCCGCGCCGAAATTCCACGGCGGCACGGGCGTCCCATCGGGCTGTGCCATGACCAGGCCCTGCTCTTGGTATCCCTCTCCGAGCGCGAGCCGCTCGCTTGCTTGCTTTGCCTTATGGGTTCGTAGGATAGCGACGAGCTGGCTTGGGAGGACGATGGACCGTGTCTTCCCGTTCTTCGGTTCCTTGAACGCGAGGCCCGATCGCGGCTCTGACAACGATGAACGGATCGTGACCGACGCGTTGTCCAGATCCAGGTCGGTCCACTTCACCGCCAGGACCTCCCCACGACGGGCGCCCGTGCACGCCGCAAAGGCGACGGCGGGATAGAACCACGGTTGCGAGCTAAGCGTGCCGCGCGCCTTGGCCCGTTTCGTCGGCTTCTTCGCTTCCGCGAGCAGCCGGCGCAACTCGGTTTCGTCCAGAACGGTGTTCTCCGGTTTGGTGATCCTCGGCAAGTCCGCGGTGGTAACCTTCGCCGCGACGTTGGTCGCGATGTAGTCGACGCTGACCGCCCAGTTCAGTGTCGCGCGCACCAGGTCGTGAGCGTGCCTAATCGTGCGTCCGCTGGGCCTTCGTTCCCCTCGGGCCTCCCATGCTGCATATGCTTGGATGAGATTCATCTTCTTCAACGATGCGATTTTGAGCGAACCGAGCTCCGGTCTAATGTAGGTTGCGTAGAGGCTGTTGTAACGATCCCGCGTCGTTGCGGCCAGCCGTCTACGCGTTCCCATGAACTTTTCGAACAACTCCGACACGGTAATAGAGGCATCGGCAACTCGTTCGCATTTCGCCGCGGCTTCTTTTCGTTTCGCTAGGATTGCCTGGGCCTCACCCTTTGTGACGCCCTCCAGCGTCTCGGTCTTCTGTTGACGTACCCTTCCGTTAGTCGGCGGAACGTCGTAGACGATTCGGTACTTCTTTTCACCGACTCGCTCGAGTCTTGCCATTGGTTCCTTTCGGGTCCCGGCACAGGGCTATTCGATGTTTCCGCCGAGAAACTCCCGCACGGCCGCCTTGGTAACCAGAAGCTTCTGCCCAACTCTGATGCTCTTGATCGCCCCGGTCTTAAGAGCCCTGTACACCGCGTTTCGACCGATCGGGAGAAACTCGATCAGCTCTCGCGGCGTGAGGATCTCTGGCAAGTCGGCGAAGCGACGACCTGCGCTAGCCTGAGAGCTATCACCAGCCGGCTCCCTGTAAGTCGCGGCGGCCTGCTCAACAAAAAGGGAAGTCCCTCGAGCCCATCGCCCCTTATGATGCATACGCGATGATCTATACGCCGCTTAGGTTGCCGCTGCGTTGTCCGTAACCTACGGCAGCAGCCACCATCGCCAAGCACTGTTGCCTTGACAGGCTCTTTCCCACAAGTGCCTTATTTTCGGAGTTTTTGGAATCGGGATGACAGGATTCGAACCCATCTCCTGAGGGTCGCCGAGGGTCGCTGGCGATCAGAAAAGCCCGTAAAGTAAGCCTTTCCGCGCGAAGTTTGGTCGCCGAAGGTCGCCTGCGGTTGCCACGGAGGGCAACCGTTTGGCAACCGCGAGTGCCCCCCTGGCCCCTCGTCGTACGCATAGTTGCCGGCAGAGGAGTTACGGACCCACCTTGTGGATCGAAACAGCGTAGGCGCCCGCGGTGGCCGCCGAATCGTCGGGGGCTGGAGAGATCGCGGTCGCCCGCGCGAGCTCCGTTAACCCCTAGGGCGCTGGTCCCGACCGCCGGCGGCGCGAAGCGCGGCGCGAGGAGGGCGGTCTGCGCTTCCGGGTTGACCTGGGGGATGTCCGCGCGCCTTTCCACAACTTCTTCTTCACGTGAAGAGTGTGAAATCTTATCTCGCGTTCTTGAGAATGAGATCTTCTCAGGTGCGGATGGCCATCGGCGCAGCACTTCGTCGCTTGCCCCGACCGTGTCGGCTCAGTCACAACGAAACTGCGACCACGGCCAAACAGTCCCGTTAGCGCCGAAGTCTCTCAAAGCGTCCAGCGAGACGTCGCACACGACCGGGACCTCAGGCCTTTTGTTTCCGGTCGTTCGGTCAGGGCTGACACTGAAGCGTTGATTACGACTTTCTCTGCGAACGCTCCAGATGGTCGTGAACGCGACATCTGTGAATCCGCACATCACGTACTCCTCGGGTTGCACCATGTCTCTACGTCACGCTCCGATAACTCGGACCTGTCCACGGCCTTGGCCTAATCTGGAGAGACATTCCTTGCTTGTTGCCACTCCCTATCGAACTGCCCCGAAAGTTCCTGGGCGATAGATTCGTCTCTCAAAACGAGGCCGAAATCTATTTGGCCAGGCGCACCACCTGTAGCGTTCGCTGATCCAATCCAGACGGCGCTTCCCGCTACCGCAAATTTTTCGTCTGAATTCAAAAGACGCACCTTCACGCCAGATGCCGCTAAGGAGCCTAGTGTAGCCCGCTCGGATGGTCGGCGATTGTATTCCGATTCAGCGACGATCAGATCAACGTCATCGCCCATGGCTGCAAGGTTCTTCAGTTGTTCGAAGATCGGACTTGAGCCGCTAAACGACTCGCTCTCGACCTGCACGCGCCGAGACTGCGATTGTGACAACATGTCGGCCTCGGCCGCGAGAGCATCCGCTTTTCTTGTCCAAAGATGGTCATTATTGCCCGTCTCTCCAAGGACCGCACGTTCGATAAGGGTGCGGTCCCCAGGAATCCGGTCAAGCAAGACGATCTCTTCACCAGGTTCTCGTGCCCAGTTACGGTCACTAAGATAAAGATTACCATCCAACATGACCGCCTTCATGTGCGTCGCCTGTGTGGCGCTCTCCAAAACATGTACGCGTATGCCATGGCCACCTAACTCGGTCGCCGTCTCCTCGTTCTCCCTTACGTATATCCCGAAGCCTCGGGACAGCGCAACAGAAACACGAGCACCACGGTCCGCCGCCACCTCTAGGTCGTGCACGACCGTAGCGGTCGGCTCCAGTGAATACGCAGTCAGTGTAATCGTTCGGGCCCGAGAAATGCCATCCAAAACAGTGCTCATCGAAACCAACTCGAAACCATTACTCGCAGTCGGGCTCGCTGCAGGAGTTGACGTCCGAATAGCCTGGCTCATCCTACTGATAGTTAAGCCTCCGATCAAGACGACGGCGGCCGTAGAGAATATGGACAGGATGACGACCAATCGTCTCCGTCGCCTTCTCTGCGCCGCGTACGTTAGATTACGTGGGCGTCTCATTCTGTATCTCTCCGCGCACTCAGTTGGTCGCGAAAGGATACGTTGTCACAACCGGGACGCCTGGACCTTTTGAAAGTGAGCCGGATTCTCGATTGACGCCGCTGTTGAACCGTCTCGTGCAAGCGCTTCACATATCTGAACTCGTTCGCCCGTCGTCCACTGCTGCGCCTGGATTCGCATAATACCAGCAGACGAGACACTATAGGAGCGCCCATCAGAGCTTCTTACGGATGTTCCCCCATCGCCCACGGAAGAGATGGAAGCCGAGCGGCATTGAACGTCGCTGCTCCGAGTCTGCCCAACGACAGTTGCCTGGACTTTCTGATAATGCGACTGATTTTCGATTGATGCCGCCACGTTTCCGTTGGCTAATGTTGAACTGCAAACGTTAACAGCATCCCCAGTGCTCCATTGCCCGGCCTGAATCCTCATAATGCCCGCAGAAGACACTGCCATTGTAAGACCGTCGGATGTATCGATGGTGCCGCCATCGTTGTACATCCTTACAACCTTGACGTCCGCACAATCGACTCGAGAAGTAGCACCTGCCGTCGTCAGAATCGCCTGGACTTTTTGGTAGTGCGCTGGATTCGAAATCGACGCGTAGGTTATGCCATCATTCGCCTTGGAGAGACAAACCTCGACGGAATCTCCCGTACTCCACTGGCCAACTTGAATTCTCATGATGCCGCCGTCGGATATCGAATACGCCGTACCATTTGCCAATTTGACTGTTGCGCCATCGTCCTCCATGCTCGTAATTGCCGTGTCAGAGCAGCCGGCCTCAGGCGCGGACACGACACTCTTTGCAGCAGATGCGGTGGCAGCCGCGGGCACCGGTACCTTCGTCGATGCCGGCTGAGCGGCAGCGCGTGCGACGATCGCTGCCGCAGGCGGCGGTCCGCCACTTGTTCTTGACGGTTCGTACGAGCCAGAGGTCTGAGCTACATTGCTCGATGCCACGGATCGTGCTTGGTCAACGGGCCAGGTCTCCGTCGTGACAGGTGTGCCCCGTGGTTGACCGTCCTCTTGGACGGTAGAGGACGCCTGTTGATTGGGGAAGCCGTGTGAGGCACCACCGAGGACCCAGGTTCCAAACAATAGGCCTATCACGACAACAAAAAGGCAAGAGCCCCATTGGAATTGTGGTTTGGGCTTTATCGCGTCACGACCGGAGTCGCTAAATATATAGCCACTCCTCAATGGGTCGGCACGCATCTCCAGTTGATGATTACCGACAAGAAGCGTGTGACTGAGCCTCGATATTTGCCCGAAATCGGGGCTCTTCATGCGAGCAAGCATCATTTCGAGATTGAGCCTGGCGCTCGCAACGGCAGCCTTACGCTGCTCGTTCATAAAATGGTTGAGAAGTTGCTGCTTTAGGGCAACGTCATTGTCAGAAAGCCAGTCGAACCGGCGCTCCAAGTGTGACGGTATCTTGTACTGGACGTTGAGTCCGTCGAAATACTTGTCGACCTCTGACAACACTGCTTCGGGATCACTATCGGGGCCGAAATAAAGAAACTTGCTTGATCGCGGCCCGTACTGCTTCCAGACCATCTCGAAGACCTGATGCTTCTGCGCTATCGGCATGAAGGGCGGCATCAAGTCGAACAGCCGTTGCGCTACCATGCCGCTCATTTGCACGGAGCCAGAGTGCCATTTCGGAATCGTCTGTTGGGCATAGGCTCTTGCTGAAGCGCCGTATAGACTCTCGTACCTATCGAGGAGGTACGTACGAGCGGAGCCAGAGAGCGAGAAGAACGCTTTCTTTACAATATTGTCCGCGTTGCCTACTTCAGCTGAAAATGCGTGCGCTTCGTCGATGTGCAACCGAGCGCGCTCACGCCCGTAATCGCTTCTTGATTTTCGATAATGCGAGCGGCGCGGCATTGTAAGTCAGAGCCGCAGGAATGAAAAAAGCGACCTGCCACGTGATTTGCCTGAGTGGCCTTGATTCGCTTCCAGGGTCACTTGATAATCTTCGGACGAAGCAATTTTCTTAATGGCTGTGCTGATGCCCGAGGTGCTAAGTTCTGATAAGGTCTCGCTGACGTTGGTTATCAGCGCCTCCACGTGTTCCAACATCAGATGCGACTTGGCAGAGGTGAACCGATGCTTCTCAGCCAGTCGTTGCAATTTGCTAAGTTCGCCTGCTACGTCCATGTCGCGAGTTACGATAATGTAGGCTTTCAGCACGATTAGTGACGCATGAAGATCGAGACGAGGATCAGCAGCACGATAACGGCGCCGACGACGTAAAACGGGGTCATGTTTCGCTCGCCGGCCATCGTTCGAGTCAGTCGACCGCTGGCTGCCTGCGCCGTGTTGCCCATGATCACCTCAGTCTTGCCGACGGAGGTCTCTTGCGTATGCGACATCGTTACCGACGTGTTTTCCTGAGACGATAGTTCTCGGGTCTTCGAGGCCATGACGTCGAGCATGTTCTTGAACGCAGTAACATCAACGTGCATCTGGTTCGCACGCTTTCCGATGTCGAGGGTTCCGCGGGCATACTCCATCATGAGCGAATTCCGCTGCTCTTCGGTCAAGGAAGCGAAGACGTCGGCGCTCGTGATAGGATTGAGCGGGTCGAAGCGAATCGCTTGGCCCTTTACGGGCTGGATCGCGCCACCTTCGGAGCTGGAACCGTCGGTCACCGCTGAGCCCTCCTATCCGTGAACTTCGTTTCCAGGTCCGAACCTGAAAAGGCCGGCCTGGCTACTCCTGAATCAATTCTGGGACCCGAGACGGCTTCCCGCGTGGATCCGGCTGCCAGATTACCCGTGGGGGGCGCACGGTTCGTATGCGGCGTGGATTCCAAGGTGTTCCCACCGCACCGGGCTAAGGCGCCCCTACCGAGTTAAGGCGACCGGCGCGCAGCTCAGCCTTCGGCCCGGTCGCCGGCAGCCGCGCACGTACAGCCGTGGCCTTCCTTGCGGGGATCGTATTTGGCCCCCGTGATCCAGAAGCAAAGTCCCGCCTCCAAGAGTCGCAGATCACTCGGACGTTGACGGCGACGAGTTCGGCGCGCCGGAATGCCCGGCGTAGCCAGGAGCAGCAACGCTCGGTCGCGCGGCGCCGCCAGGTTGACACGACCTGCATGGCCAGCAAGATCGCCGGGAACATCGATGAGCAGCACGTATTTCTTCGCCGTACCCGTCTCGAGATCGCAGACCTTGAGCGTGTTGTCGTGGGAGCCCGAGACGGCGCGTCGTCCGTCGGGGGGCACCGCCACTGCCCAGTTATGCTACGAACGCCTTCCTAACTCGCGCGGCCCTACGCCGCGAACCAGCCTTCGCCAAGGGCGATAAGCGACCGCGCGATCTCGCTTCCCCGCTCGCGGCCGGGCCGCGGGTTGTTCGACAGCAGGCTCCGCTCGTAGAAGACCAGGTAGTCGTTAACCGACTTGTAGCGCGCGTCCGTCGGCCCGCCCGTGCCGTTCTTGCGGTCGAGCAACTCGGGCAAACGCAATCCGCGCTGGAGAAGACCCTCCAACAATTCGGCATCGCCCGCGTCCAGAAGCTCGATCGGCTCGCATCCCGCAAGGAGCCCTTCTCCCGCAATCGCCGCGGGGAGGACAGTATAAAGCAGATACACGCGCGGCCACTCTGTGGGGGTCACAATGACGGGGAAAATGCGCTGGCCGTTGGGACGCGGCAGCTCGGGGAACAGCGAGCCATCGCGGTAGTCGCAGATCCGCTTGTTGAGTTCGCGCGCCTTCGCCACGAACGCCGCGACGTCGGCCTGTATTCCGTCGTCTTTGAGCGCAAGCACCGATTCGATCAGCTTCGGACGCTTCGCCATGACTTCAATGAACAGCACGTCGCCGTTCTCGGCCACGACGATATCGGTGCTCTTTATCCTCTGCTTGCCTTTGACGTACATGGTCTCGGGGCGCACGATTGCGTCGCCGCGGTCGGCGTAGCCGCGCGCAAAGCAGCCGGCGACGTAGTCCTCGAAGAACTCGCCGTAGAACCGCCTGAACTTCAGCCGGTCCGATCCGAGGTATCCGTCGAACAGCAGGAAGAACGCTCCGTCGCCGAGCGCGTTCTGGATCAGCTGGGGATAAGGTACAAAGAACCTTCCGCCGTCGTACCGCACCACGGGTTGGCGCCACAGTGAGCCGGATGCGGCGAACGACAGCGATGTCGCTACGGCCCATTCGGCACGGAGTTCCGCGAGCGGAATGCTGCTGACCGCGAACCACCGCTCCAGCGCGCTCTTATCGCGCATGCCGACAAGCCATTCTTCGAGGCTGAATAGCGCGCTCATGCGGCCAGCGTATCGCGGGTCGCCGACCGACGTGCATCGTGAAAACGCGGCATAGGCCGCCGCCGCGTACTCGCGCCAGCTTAGGCCCGTGAAGCGGCGGAAATCGTCCTCGATGGGCAGCGCGTTCTCCGACGCCGCGGCGTTCGGCGTCTTGGACCAATCGAAGAACGCCTCGGCGCGCGCGAGTAGGTCGTGCGGGTTGTCGAGGTGCAACACCGCGGATCGAAGTTCGGAGCGCAGCAGATCGGCGGCAGAGTTCTGCGAAGCCAGCGGCACGATCTCCGTACCGAGCAGCTCGTTTGCGATGAGGTTCGCGCGCACGAACGCGTCCGCGAACTCCAACTGCGATGAACTGGGTTGCGCCTGGGAGACGACCGCGGCGCGGAGCACAGCGAGCATCCCCTCGCGGGTGAAAACCGGGCGATGCGGCTCCAGCGAGTACCTTCGCGTCAGCGCGTGGCCATAGAGCGGTAGGAGCTTGGCAAAGTTCTTAAGGATGGGCGCTTGATGCTTTGCGGTCTCGACACCGTCAAGCCACGATGCGCCAAGGAATCCCCAGACCACCTCGACGACGCCGCGCCAGTCTATTTTGAGGACAGTGGCTTCGAGCACGTCGCGCGATGCCTCGCCACCCCAGACGTCGGCGTGGTAAAGCGGGATGAGGAATCCGGGCGGTCGCGCCACTGCCATAGCGGCAGCCTCCAATCGAACAGCGCTATGCCGCGATCACTTCGACGGCCGCCGAGAGGCATACTCTGTTTGCCGCCGCGAGACTCAGCTTTTCGAGCCGCACAAGCCAGTCCACACGAACGTGACGCGCGATGAACGTGCGGCCCTTTACGCCCTGCACGGCGGCTGCGGACGTTCTCGAAGTGGCACTGGCGCGATAGAATGTTTGATCCATGGCGCTGACAGACTTAGCGTCTTCTTCCGCGCCGCAACAGGTCGTCGAGGCAGAGCGCGACGGTTTCGGGACTTGCCGGCCAGGACGTCATCGCCGCGGTCAGGGCACCGGTGCCGCCCAATCGACGGCGGGCATCCATGCGCTCCTCAACGCCGAGCAGTCATACTGCTCCTCAGCTCCTAGGCTAAAGTCGACAGGGATGGGCAGCGCACTGTTGTTCGCCTTGCGCCTCGAGCGGTCGAGATACCGGCGCGTCATCCGGATGTCGGCGTGGCTGACGTCGTCGGCGATCGCCTCGAGCTCGGCGCCGCCCACGCGCCAGCGTGATATAGGTGGCCCTCAGCAGCCCAATGAGCGCTTGGCACGTGCACTCCCGCCGCGCGGCGCGCAGGCGGGCCCAGCGCACTCGACGGAGCGGCCGCGAGCCGTCCCACCGCGCCTCCGAGGGCGCCACCGGCACGAGCCCAGCGGCGGCGAAGGTGTGGGCCAGCACGCTGCGGATTCCGCAGCGGCTCAGGCGGAAGTCCCGGCAGGTCGAGCCGAATCCCACGAAGACCGGCTGGGCGGGAGGCGCTTCGTGAAGCAGCGAGAGCCACGCGCGCAAGAGCGCCACGACGTCGGCGCGCAGGTGGACCCGGCGATCGCGGCGCTTCCCGCGCACGACCAGCTAGGCTGCCTCGAGGTCGAGATCCGCAAGGTTGACGCGGTGGACCTTGATCGTCCGCAGCCACCTCAGCACGGGACAGTCAGGTTTAATTGCACCGTGGTCCTTATAGGCATTAGCAGGCCTTCATCGCGCGCCTTGTTGCCGGTGTGCCTAGGCACATCCTATCCTGCCAAGAAACGCCGCTTTCAGCTTAAGCGACGGTCCGCAAAAGCGAAGCGGAAGCGGTAACGGTGCGGAATAGAAGCGGAATAGAAAGCGGAGTAAAATGCGGAAGAGAAAAGCGCGCCAAAAAGCGAGACATCAACGGTCGAACGAGTGGATGGCGACGAGTGAGGCGACGTGGATGCCTACGAGATAGTGGTAGTGGGCGATGAATGAGGACATCGACGCGAAGCGACGTGCGCTCAAAGTGGTCTTCGAATCGGCGAAGGACGCGGAGTTCGTGCGCAGCAGTTCGCGGGCTCGAAGACGGCGCTGATTATGGAATTCCGCGAGAAGATCGCCGAATTGCGGATGCGTGGCGCGACCTGGGAGACGATCGCGGAGCTGCTGCGTCCGGTGCTCGGTTGCACGAAGGATACGATTCGAGCGGCCATGAAGCGGCCGCTCGCAGCGAGGGCAAAGCGACGCCGCAGCGTGGTCCGGCAACGAAGCAGCATTATGGTCGCGGGCGCGCCGCTGCGGAAGCGCAGGCGTTGGCGCCCGCGGTTCATGAGGGTGGTGGCCAAGTCGGTGGTCATCCCGTCCCGGATGCGGACATCAGTCAGCTCCCGAAAAGCGAGCACAAAGCGCTGACGAGGTGGCCGGCGTGGGTCTCGACAACGTGCGCAGCCCGAAGAGCAAAACGCCGTGGCTCAACGCGCTCTACGCGGACGTCGACGACGTCATCGTCGACGTTCCCGGTGGAGCGCTCGACGACTTGATCGGAGTGCTTGGCCGGGCAGGTGCCATTGCGGGAATGGCAGCGGATGCCGAACGCAAGGTCGTGCTGGTGACGCCGATCGGCGTGGAGGTGGATGCCGTTCTGTGGGCCCAAGGCGCGGTCGACCGGTTTGGGGCTGCGGTTCACCACGTGGTCGTCAAAAACGGATACTTTGGCGTCGGTGCCACGAAATGGGTTCCCCGGAACCCTGTGGTCCGATTCGCTGTTGCGTCAGGCGGGGCGGGAAACTCAGAGCGTACGTCGGTGGCGTGCTCCTCAATGGGTCGATCGTCGCTACAAGATGGCTGCCGCTGTTTCGACCCTATACCATAGTACGGGGCAGACCGCCGCACGCAGCCGTTAGCGTTTCCCAAAGACCACCGCGTTGACGCTGCCCCCGATCCTGGGCCAGCGCCGCTTCCTCGGGCGTGAGATCGGCAAGAAAGGCATAGCCGGCCTTGCAGTCGGCGAGCATCCGCGCAGGGTCGATAGTGCGCGTTCGGCGGATCAGTTGCTGCAAGTCACCCCAATCGAAGACGCTGGGATCGTCGAACTTCTGCTTGAGGCGGGCAGGATCAAAGGTATCATTGGCCTGCCAAAGCTTCAACACGAGAAGGCGGCGGATCAGGGCGTGGTCGAGCGGCCGTGTTGCAAAGAGCGATAGGTCGTAAAGGTCGCGGGCTTTCGTGCGCTGGTAGCACGCCCTGAGTTTCTCCGCGAGCATTTCGGGGAGGGCGAGGCAGTCGATTTCAACTGGGGCGAAAGGCAGGGCGGCAAAGTAGCTCTGCGGTGCTTGGACGCGCCGCTCGATCGGAAGCGTTGGCGTTTCGCGGCGGCTCACTTGCAACTTAATCTCGCTCTGGCCTGAAGAATTCCAGTCGTGCGCGTAGGTGGGCGTAACGCCCCATGAGAGGCCGTCCATAGTCTCGTAATAGCTGCCGTCCGCGATGCTGAAACTAATACCGTGGAACGGTGTCTGAAAGGCCTCCATCATCTCAAGGATGACGTCTTCGTGATCGTGCTCCTCGCGCCCGGTGAAGTCGAGGTCGGTTGAGAAGCGGCCCTGTGCGCCGACGATCATCTTGCGGATGCAGGTGCCGCCTTTGAAGGCGAGGCGCGCGAGCAGTCCGCGCTCGGCGAGAAGCTGAAGCAGGTAGGTCAGAAGGATCTCTTTCTCCGCGATCATGATGTCGCGGAGCCCGGATTCTGCGGCGTAGCGTTGGACTTGGGGCCGCGTCAGCATGGCGCGCCCTTCGGTGTGAGCTGACGCCGGCGGCCCATGCCCGCGCTGCTCCTGAGCTCGTCAGGAGCGGCGGTAACGGTCACATGCCATGTCGGATCGAAGCCCAAAGCGCCACGTTTCGGACTCTTGGGGCCGATGAAGGTTGGACGCCCCGCATCGATATCACGGCGCAGATGGTCGCGAATCTCGCTCGGCATCTCGGCCTGCACATGATCGGCGTACCAGCCCACGCGCCGCGTCAACGCGCGCGACTTAATGCGATCCAGGTAATCGGCAAGGCGGTGCCAATCGAGACGGTTGCTCGCAGCACCGAGAATAAGTGCCGCCTCGCCGATGCCGCCTGCAAGCTCCGGCCGGTCGATACAGTCGATTACGGTCTTCTCGTAGTCGGACATGTTGACCGAATAGCCGAGCACATCAACTTGCTTGAAGCCAAAGAAGCGGATGGTGCTTTGATTGACGATGCGGATCTCGGCATCCAAGAGCCGTCGGTCTCGGCGATGCACCGGCGTTACGAGCCAGATGACGCTGCGAATTTGGGTCGTGAAGCCGTAATGGGCGGCGGCGGTGCCGTACCCGAAGTAGTAGGGCTCCACGATTAGACCTGCGAGCGCGAGGAGGTTGGAATCGCCGAGCGCATCCGCCCCTTGGTCCGGCGGAATCAGGAGATACCGTCCCCAACTCGCGCGTTCGAGCCAACCCTTGTGGCGCAGCGAGCGAATGACGTGATCAGCCGCCTCGGGCGAGACGGCGAGGAGCTCCGCGATCTCCCGGCGACTGACCTCGCGCCGCCCTTGCTCCGTGAGGCCTAGGACGACCCGGCTTTCCTGGCGGGAGAGCGATCTGGTTGGAAAAGTGTCATTCATAGCACGAAACCTCGGTATTCACTTTGTTTTGTGCATATCATTGCTGGGCCGAGACGTCAAGTTGTTTCACAAAACCTCAGATTTTACGAGGTTTCGTGTATCACAGTAGCGACTGCCTTGCCAGTTGTGCGGCCTCGAGAGTGCCCTGGCGGGTCCACGAACACTTGTTCGATTCTCAGCACGGAAGCCGTCCCGAAAGCCGTCCCGCCCGAGTTCGGGCAAGACCGCCTCATCCACCTGAAAGACGATGATCGCGCTCACATGCGTAAGTGGGTCCTGTAATAGATCACCGAGGGCGGCCGGCTAACTGGCGAGGCGCGCTGGCCACCACCATAGCCCCGAAGGGCCGCGGCACGGTGCGCCACCGAGCGCCTGCGCATGGTCTCGAGTGATTTCAGCTAGATGGCCGAGGGGGTGGGGCCCGCCAGCGGGCAGCACCGCGGGCCCTGAGACGGTCCCGAGAAGGCAAGAAATCGGCCTACTCGTGTGTGCAGGACCTGCAGCGCCGGCCCGCGTCCGCGGGGAAACCTCCGCCTATGCGAGTCTGGCCAGGGCAACCACGAAGGGGGTTCCCCGGAACCCGTGTGGTCTAGTTTTCTCACATTTTCTCACGGAGCCGGTGCAACGGGATGGAAACGGTCGGGCGTGGTCGCGAGGCTGAAAGCCGTAAACCCAGACGGCATAAGACTTTTCGGGACTGTCAGGGATCGGCCGGAACCGCTGACAGAGGGTTCGAATCCCGTTGGGGCTACCAGGAAATATACTGCTCCGGCTCCGGCAACGCGGCTCCCACGTCGCGACCTGCGCCGGCGGCCCCGGAAGGTTGCACCTTTTTTTTCGCGACGAGCGGCCGGTTCGCGGCGGCCGCCTGCGAGGCCCTGCGGGGCCGAGCGTGAACGCCTCACCCATGGTTGCCTCTCTATCGGCTGCGTTGCCTATCGAACAAGCTTCAGCTCGCTGGGACGCCATCGTCATCGGCTCGGGGGCGGGCGGCTTGGCGAGCGCGGCGGCTCTGGCGAAGTTGAAGCGGCGAGTTCTCGTCCTCGAACAGCAGCACGAGCTCGGGGGCTCGACGAACTCGTTCTCGCGCAACGGCTACACGTGGGACGTCGGGCTGCATTACCTCAGCGAGCTCGGGCGCGGTCTCGATGCCGTCGGAACGCTCGCCTGGCTCTGCGACGGCCCCGTCGAGGCGTTCGAATTCGGCGAGACCTACGATTACGTGCACCTCCCGGACGGCTTCGAGATCCCGCTCCTGAAGCCGGAAGCCGCCTGGCAGGAGCTCCTCAAGGCGAAGTTTCCGGCTTCCCGAGCGCAGATCGACGCCTATTTCGGCATGCTGCGGCCCGCGGCGAACGCGTTCGCCGCGTCGTTCATCCTGCGCGGACTTCCGGACGCGCTCAAGCCCTTCTACGCGGCGTTTCATCGCCGCGCGATCGATCGCTGGTGCGGCGTCACCGTCCACGAGATGCTCGAGCGCTCGATCGACGATCCGCGCCTGCGCGCGGTGCTCGGAGCGCAGTGGTGCGACTACGGCGCGATCCCCGCGGCGGCGTGTTTCGGGATGCAGGCCAAGGTCACGCGCAGCTTTTCGAAAGGCGCCTTCTACCCGGTCGGCGGCGCCTCCGTGCTCTCCGAGCGCATGCTGCGGGTCATCGAGCGCGCGGGCGGCCGGGCCCGCGTCGACTCGCGCGTCGAAGAGATCCTCGTCGAGGACGGCGCCGCCGTCGGGGTGAGGACCGCCGACGGCCGCCTCCATCATGCTCCGCGCGTCATCTCCGACGTGGGCGTCCTGAACACCGTCGGGCGGCTGCTCCCGGCGGCGTTCCGCGACTCGGCCTGGGCGCAAGAGCTCCTCTCCTTCGCTCCTTCGCACAGCGCGGTCGTGATGAATCTCGGGTTCGAGGGCGACATCGCGGCCAACGGCGCGACCGTCTACAATCACTGGTTCTTCGAAACGTGGGACCAGAACGCGAACCTGTGGCGAGAGCCCTTCGCGCCGGGAGACTCGCCGATGATGTTCGTCTCGTTCGGCACGCTGCACGATCCAACGTACGATCCGGGACCGCGTTCCAGGCATACCGCCGACCTCATCGTGATGACCGCCGCCGACGCCTTCGTCAAGTGGATGGGCAAGCGAGATGCTGCTGCGGACCGGGAATACCGGCAGCAGAAGGCGGTGCTGGAAGAGAAGCTGCTGGCCCAGTTCGCGCGCTATTTTCCGAAGCTCGCACCGCTCGTCACCTATCACGAGCTGTCGACGCCGGCGACCGTGGCCTCGTACACGAGCGCCCCGCTCGGCGCGATCTACGGCATCGAGGTGACGCCGCGGCGTTTTCTTTCGCCCAACCTCGGTCCGCGCACGCCGATCCGGGGCCTCTATTTCGCCGGCCAGGACGTCGTGACGCCGGGCGTTTTCCCGGCCGTCGTCGGCGGGATGATGGCCGCTGGCGCGATCGATCCGCGCGCGCTCGCGCACCTGCCGATCAGAGTCCCGCTGGGTCTCTCCTAACCTTCGCCCGCCGGCCGACACGAAGCGAGACGCCGGTGAAAGCCGCCGCGGGGACGAATGCGCCCGGACATGGACGGCCGGAAACCTCGCAAGAGCGGCGGCTCCCGTTCGTGTTTCAACAAGAACGGGTCGCCCAAAGCCGCTTTCGCGACCAAGAAGCTGGCCGAACGCGCGATCCCGCCGACGAGCGTCGGCCTCGCGCCCTATCCCTGCGCGAACCACGGCTGGCACATCGGGCATCGCCGGCGCCGGGCGTCCGGCCCGGAGCGGTGAGCAGCATCACGCGATAGCGCGCGCAGCGAGCGCTCGAGAGGGGTCGCGGTAACACTTCAGCGGTTAACGGTTTAGCGTTCGACCATTATGGGCTCGCTCTTGCACCGGCCCTGCGCAAGCGTCCGGCCGTAACGCGGAAGGGAGGTGCGCGCCCGATCACGTTAGGACGAATCGGGGCACGGCCGATTCCTACTAAAGAAAGCTATGAGTCACGACCCTGCCACGGCCACTGATACTGTAGAGCAGCGTTATCGTTCGATAGTCGAGCACGTCAAGGACGTCATCTTTCAGCTCGACCTCGACGGCCGCTTGACGTATCTCAATCCGGCCTCGACGGAGCTGACGGGCCTCGAGCCCGGCGCCCTGCTGGGAACTCGCTTTTGCGACCTGCTCGCCGCCGAAGACCGCGCTTTCTGCGAGAAGCAACTGCGCCACGTCTTCGACGGGCGCACGCCGTTCTGCCGCAACGACGTCCGCTGTCTGCCGTCCGACAGCGGAATCGTCTGGATCGAGGTCTGGGCGCGCGCCACGCGCGATGCAGGCGGCGCGATCGTCGGCATCACGGGAACGCTGCGCGACGTCAGCGAGCGCAAGATGATCGAGGCGGCCCAGTGGGAAGCGCAAGAGATTCTCGAACGCGGGATCGCCCAGTCGCCGGTCGGCTTCTTCTCCATCGGCTGCAGCGGCCGCATCAACCGCGTCAACGCCGCCGGAGCGAGGATCCTCGGCCGCGAGGTCACCGCTCTCGCCGGGAAGGAGTGGCGGACGCTCGTCCACCCCGACGACCTGCCCGCGTTCCTAGCGAACGTCAAAGAGATGTTTACCAGCCGCCGAGAGGCGGCGACGTGGATGATCGCCCTCGTCCGCGGCGACGGCGAGACCATCTATGCGCGCATGCACGCTTCGCTGCTGCGCGATGCCGAAGGCTCGCCGCTCGAGTTCTTCTGCCAGCTCGAGGACCTCACGGCCGAACAGCTCGCCGACCGCCGCCTGCGAGCCGCCGAAGAGCGCTTTCGCGTCATCTTCCAGGAGTCGCCGACCGCGATGTGCACGGCACAGACGGACGGCCGGCTGATCCAACTCAACTCGGCGCTGCGGCACAACCTCGGCCAACAGGCCCCGGCGCTCGGCACGGAAGCACGCTTCGCCGAGCTCGTCCATCCCCAAGACCGCGAGCGCGAAGACGCACTCTTCGCCGAGCTCGTCGCGGGCAAGCGCCTTTCGTACGAGTGCGAACTGCGGATCCATTTCCCGCGCAACTCGTGGCGCTGGTGCGAAGTCCGGGCGAAGCTCCTCGACGACGGACTCGGCACCCCGTCGTGCGTCCTGCGGACGCTGGTCGACGTCTCGAAGCGCAAGCGCTCGGAGGAAACCTTGCGCCGCCAAGCCGAGTCGGACGCCTTGACCGGTATTCCCAACCGGCGCGCCTTCGAACGGATCGTCACCGACCGCATCGCCGAGCCGCGCGGCCCCGGCGACTGCGGCGCACTTTTCCTCTTCGACCTCGACGGCTTCAAAGCGGTCAACGACACGTTCGGGCACCAGACCGGCGACGTGCTGCTGGCCGCGGTCGCCAAAGCTCTCGTCGCGCGCTTGCGGGCGAGCGACGTCGTGGCGCGCCTCGGCGGCGACGAATTCGCCGTCCTGACGCCGAACGGAGGCGAGCGCGAGATGCGGGCCGTGGCCGACGCGATCGTGCAGACGATCGAGAAGACGGCGCGCAGCATCCTGAAAGCCGACCTGCCGGCGGTATCGGCGAGCGTCGGAGCGACGGCCCTCTGGGCGGACGCCGAATACGCTTTGCTGATCGAGCTCGTCGATGCGGCGATGTACCGGGCCAAGCGCGGCGGAGGAGGCCGGGCCGCCTTCGCCCCGAGTCCCGGACAGCATGCCGCCGGGATGGTCTACCGGATCCCGCGAGAATGAGTCAAGGTTCGCCGAAAGAAGGCCGCTGCCACGATGAAGATCCCCGTTCAAATCACCTTTCGCGGTCTCGACGCCTCGCCGGCGCTCCGGGAGCTCGTCGAGGAGGAGGCCGCTAAGCTCGAGCGCTTCTACAGCGATGCCGTGAGTTGCCGCGTCGCGATCGAGCACGCCGCCGGACATCACCAGAAGGGCAACCCCTTCCACGTTCGCATCGAGCTCGGCGTGCCGGGCGACCGGCTGGTCGCCGACAACAAACCTCCCTCGCTCGTCGACGTTGAGAACGGGCGGCGCGTCAAAGCCGCCGAGACCCATCCCGAACAGAAGGACGCGGTCCTCGCGGTCCGCGACAGCTTCCGCACGATGGGACGCCTGCTCGAGGATTTCGCCCAGCGCCAGCGCGGCGCCGCAAAGGCCCACGACGGGTCCTGACGCGCGCGCGCCCCGCGTCCGGCGGCGAGTGCAGCTCGCCGTCGGAGCGGGGCGCCGTTCGCGCTTTGCGAGCGAGGTTTAGGTCGAGAGACGCTCGGAGGGCGGGTGGAACCGGCTCCCTTCGCGGCCGGCAAGCTCTTCGTACTGCCGGTACTTCTCGTCGACGACGCTCTGCGCCATCTCGGCGAGGGTTGCGGCGGCCTCGGGCTTGCTCGCCGTCAACGCCGTGTAGCGGATCTCGTTGTAGGCGTAGTCCTTGAAGGGGATGCTCGGGCGCGGGGAGTCGAGCCGGAACGGGTTCGCGCCGACGGTCCGCAAGGCCGGATTGTAGCGCAGCAGCGGCCAGTAACCGCTCTTGACCGCCAGATCCTGCTGGTGCATGCCCAAGCGCATGTTGATGCCGTGGGCGATGCAGTGGCTGTAGGCGAGGATCAGCGAGGGTCCGTCGTAGGCCTCGGCTTCGCGGAACGCCTGCAGCGTCTGCTGCGGGTTGGCGCCCATGGCGACTTGCGCGACGTAGACGTTGCCGTAGGCGATCGCCTGCATCGCGAGGTCTTTGCGGGCCGTCCGCTTGCCGCCCGCGGCGAACTTGGCGACGGCTCCCAGCGGCGTCGCCTTCGACGACTGGCCGCCGGTGTTCGAGTAGACCTCGGTGTCGAGCACGAGCACGTTCACGTTGCGGCCCGAAGCCAGCACGTGATCGAGCCCGCCGTAGCCGATGTCGTAGGCCCAGCCGTCGCCGCCGATCAGCCACACGCTGCGGCGCACGAGGTGGTCGACGACCGAGATGAGGTTGCGCGCCCGCTCGTCGTCGAGTTTGAGCAGTTTGACCTTGAGCTCGGCGACGCGAATCCGTTGCGCCCGGATCTCCGACTCCTGGATCTGCGGCGCGTTGACGATCGACTCGACCAGCGATTCGCCGACCAGCGGCGAGAGCTGCCGCAAGAGCGAGTGCGCCATGCTCACGTGATCGTCGGCGGCCAGCCGGAAGCCCAAACCGAACTCCGCGTTATCCTCGAAGAGCGAATTGGACCAAGCCGGCCCGCGGCCCTCATCGTTCTTCGTCCACGGCGTGACCGGCAGGTTCGCGCCGTAGATCGAGGAGCAGCCGGTGGCGTTGGCGACTTGGAGCCGGTCGCCGAAGAGCTGCGAGAGCAGCTTGATGTACGGCGTCTCGCCGCAGCCGGCGCACGCTCCGGGGAACTCGAAGAGCGGCTGCAGGAACTGGACGCCGCGCACGTTGGCGAAGTCGACGTGCGCCCGTTCGTTGGTCGGCAGCTTTTCGAAGAACTCGATGTTCCCGCGCTCCGCTTCGAGCAGCGGCGCTTTGTCCGTCAGGTTGATCGCCTTGAACTTCGGATCGTCGGGGCTCTGCGCCGGGCAGGCCTCGATGCACAGGCCGCAGCTGGTGCAGTCTTCGACGTAGAACTGCAGGCTGAAGCGCGCTTCGGGATAGCCGCGCGCGTTGACCTGGGCGGATTTGAACGTCTGGGGCGCGCCGGCCAGCTTGTCCTCGTGATAGTAGCGCGCGCGGATCACCGCATGCGGGCAGACGAAACCGCACTGGCCGCACTGGATGCACAAATCCGGTTCCCACTTCGGAACGAGGTCGCCGATGTTGCGCTTCTCGAAGGCCGCCGTCCCCGAAGGGAAGGTGCCGTCGACCGGCAGCAGGCTGACCGGAATCTCGTCGCCGCGGCCCTCCATCATCAAGGCCGTCACGTTGCGCACGAATTCGGGCGCGTCGAGCGGCACGATCGGGGGCCTGTCGAAGCTGCTGCTGACCGCCTTCGGGACCTCGACCTCGGCCAGCCGCGCGATCGTCCCGTCGACGGCCGCGAAGTTCTGGCGGATGACGATCTCGCCCTTGCGCGCGTAGGTCTTCTTGATCGCCTTCTTGATCTGCTCGATCGCCTCGACGCGCGGCAGCACGCCCGAGATCGCAAAGAAGCACGTTTGCAGGATCGTGTTCGTGTAGGCGCCCAGGCCGAGGTCGCGCGCCGCCTTGGTCGCGTCGATCACGTAGAAGCGCAGCTTCTTGTCGATGATCGCCTGCTGCACCGAACGCGGCAGGTGATCCCACACCTCATCGGGGCCGTAGGGGCTGTTCAACAGGAAGACCGCACCCGGCGCGGCGAGGCGCAGCACGTCCTGCCGCAGCAGAAACTCGAACTGATGGCAGGCCACGAAGCCGGCCGAGGCGATCAAATAGGGCGCCTTGATCGGGTCGGGGCCGAAGCGCAAGTGCGAGATCGTCACCGCGCCCGATTTGTGCGAGTCGTAGACGAAGTAGCCTTGCGCGAACAGGCCGGCGTCCTCGCCGATGATCTTGACGCTGTTCTTGTTCGCTCCGACCGTGCCGTCCGCGCCCAGTCCGTAGAAGACGCAGCGCGTGACCGAGTCCGGCTCGATCGTGAAGTGCGGGTCGAGCTCGAGGCTTTTATGGGTGACGTCGTCGTTGATGCCGATCGTGAAGCTGTTCTTCGGTTCGGGCTTGAGCAGCTCGTCGAAGACCGCTTTGACGCCGGCCGGCGTGAAGTCTTTCGACGAGATGCCGTAGCGGCCGCCGATGATGCGCGGCAGCGCGCGCTTCGAGCCGTTCGAGCCGGCTTGCGCCAGCGTCGTCACCACGTCGAGGTAGAGCGGCTCGCCCGTCGACCCGGGCTCCTTCGTCTCCTCGAGCACCGCGATCGCCTTGACCGAAGGCGGGATCGCAGCGAGGAAATCCTTGGCCGAGAACGGCCGGTAGAGCCGGACCTGCAAGACGCCGACCTTCTCCCCGGCCGCGGTCAGCGCCCGGGCGGTCGCCCGCGCCGTCTCCGTGCCCGAGCCCATCAGGATGACGATGCGTTCGGCGTCGGGTGCGCCTTCGTACTCGAAGAGATGGTACTGGCGGCCCGTCAGCGCGGCGAACTTGTCCATCTGCGCCTGCACGATCTCGGGAACGCGCAGATAGTACGAGTTCGCGGCCTCGCGCGCCTGAAAATACGTGTCGGGATTGTGCGCGGTCCCGCGGATGTAGGGATGCTCGGGGCTGAGCGAGCGGCCGCGATGCTCGCGCACGAGCACGTCGTCGATCATCTTGCGGATGTCCGCGTCGTCGACGAGCTCGAGGGTGTTGAGCTCGTGCGAGGTGCGGAACCCGTCGAAGAAGTGCAGGAACGGGATGCGCGACTCGAGCGTCGCGGCGTGCGCGATCAGCGCCGAGTCGTGCGCCTCCTGCACCGAACCCGCCGAGAACAGCGCGAAGCCGGTCGAGCGCACGGCCATCACGTCGGAGTGGTCGCCGAAAATCGAGAGCGCCGAGGTCGCCAGCGCCCGCGCCGCCACGTGGAAGACCGCGGGCGTCAGCTCGCCCGCGATCTTGAACATGTTGGGGATCATCAGCAGCAGGCCTTGCGAGGCCGTGAAGGTCGTCGTGAGCGAGCCGGACTGCAGGGCGCCGTGCAGCGCGCCGGCGGCGCCGCCCTCGCTCTGCATCTCCTGCACGACGGGGACCCGTCCCCAGATGTTGGTCTTCCCTTGGGACGACCACTCGTCGGCGAGCTCCGCCATGGTGGACGACGGCGTGATCGGATAGATCGCGCAGATCTCGCTGACGCGGTAGGCGATGTGTGCGACGGCCGTGTTGCCGTCCATCGTGGTACGCTTGCCCATCAGGCCGGCTCCGGAATCATCTCGATCGCGTGGCACGGGCACTGATCGAAGCAAGTGGCGCACCCCGTGCAGCGCGTGTAGTCGTAGCGGTAGCGGTTCCCCTTGCCGAGCTTGACGATCGCGTCCTCGGGGCAGGCCGCGTAGCAGTTGTCGCACTCGAAGCAATTGCCGCACGAGAGGCAGCGTTTCGCCTCGTGCAGCGCTTCGCGCCGGTCGAGCCCGGAGACGACCTCTTCGAAGCCGGTCGTGCGCTCCGCGACCGGCAGCTCGCGCTGGCCGGAGGGGGCCGCATCGGTGTAGATCGGCAGGTTGAGGCTGCCGAAGCCCACGAGCGGGTGCTTGTGCTCGGTGTGGTAGGACGTGCCGCGCAGCCAGGCGTCGATGTTGCGCGCGGCCTTCTTGCCGTGGCCGACGGCAATCGTCACCGTCTTCTCCGACGGCACGAGGTCGCCGCCGGCGAAGATCCCCTCGCGTCCCGTCATCATGTTGGGCGAGACGATCACCGTGCCGTCGCGCTGGAACGAGATGCCCGGGATCTTGCGCAGGAAGCCGCTGTCGGATTCCTGCCCCAGCGCCAGCACGACCGCATCCGCCTTGAGCGTCTCGTACTCGCCGGTCGGCTCCGGGAAGCCCTTCTCGTTGAGGCGCATGACCTCGACGGTGAGATCGGAGCCGTCGATCTCCTTGATCGTCGTCAGCCACTTGATCTTGACGCCTTCGGCGAGCGCCTCGTCGGCCTCGAACTCGTGGGCCGGCATGTGCGCGCGGTCGCGCCGGTAGACGATCAGCGCCTCTTCGGCGCCGAGCCGCTTCGCCGTGCGGGCCGCGTCCATCGCGGTGTTGCCGCCGCCGTAGACGATGACGCGGCGGCCGAGCACCGGCGGCTCCTCGGTCTCCAGGTCGCGCAGCAGCGCGACGGCGTCGTAGATCTTCCCGGCGTCGCGCGCCGGGATGTCGACGTGCTTGGCGAGGTGCGCGCCGATGGCGATGAAGACCGCGTCGAACTTGCCCTCGTCGCGCTCGGCGAGGACGTCGGTGACCTTGTGGTTGAGCGTGATCTTGACGCCGAAGGCCTCGATGCGCGCGATCTCCTGCTCGAGCACGGCCCGCGGCATGCGGTAGGAGGGGATGCCGAAGTGCAGCATGCCGCCGGGGAGCGGCCCCGCGTCGCGGATCTCGACCTCGTGGCCGAGCCGGCGCAGGTGGTAGCCGGCGGAGAGGCCGCTGGGCCCCGCGCCGACGATCAGCACGCGCTTGCCGGAGGATCGCGCCGGGGGCGGGACGGGCCACTTCTGCTCGACCGCCAGATCGCCCAGGAAGCGCTCCACGGCGTGGATGCTGACGGCCTGGTCGAGCTCCTTGCGGTTGCAGTTCGATTCGCAGGGGTGGTAGCAGACGCGCCCGTGCACGGCCGGCAGCGGGTTGTCGCGGATCAGTTGCTCCCACGCCTCGCGGAAGCGCCCTGCCTGCGCCAAGTCCAACCAGGCCTGGATGTTCTCACCGGCCGGGCAGGCGTTGTTGCAAGGGGGCAGCAGGTCGACATAGATGGGTCGCTGGTGGCGGACAGGCCCGGTCACCTGTTCTCGCGTGAGGTCCACGACGGGTGTCATATCCCGCGCGCGTTCAGACATTCGTCGCTCCTATCTCGGGGGCCACGACCGATTCTCGATGCGGCGCAAACGACCTTGGGCGAGCTTGGCCGGCAACCCAGCCGTTTCGCTTACGAGCCCTGCAGCGCTTGAGCGTCCGTCGGCAGGGCTCCGTTGAGGCCCGGCGACGGGGGCGCGGCGGGGGCCTCCCGGGACTTCGAGCGCTCGGCCAGCGCCTTGATGGTCCGCATCATCCGCGTCTCCATGACGAAGTGGGCCGGTTCCCAGAAGGCGAAGTCGAGCAGCCGCCGCGCGTTCGAATCCCATTCGCCGGCGCGCGTCCGCATCACCAGGCGCGTCCGGCCTTCGTCGAGCGGGTCCAGGATGAACGCCCACGTGCCGTAAACGGCTCGCCCTTCGCCGATGAACGCGTCCGCGTCGTTGGGATAGACCAGCACCATGGAGCGCGGCGCCTCGAGTTGCGCGATCAGCATGCGCGCTCGGCCGCCGTAGGCTTTGCGCGCGGCGAGCCACACGGTGTCGCCGACTTTGCGCTTTTCATAGTCGGGCAGCAGCGACTCGCTGTTGGTGATCTGCGCGCCGAAAAGGTTCTCGAGCCAGGTGTAGCTGTAGAAGCCGCCGCGGTCCTGGCCGACTTGGAGGATCCACGGCCACACGTCCGCCGCCGGAGCGTCGATCTCGATCGCACGCGTCGCCACCGAATGCGGCGTCGGCGTCAAGGCGTCGCCCGGCCACTCGCGGTCGAGGTCTCTCGGGTCCGAGCCCCAAGTGAGCAGCTTCGGGCGCACGACGAGACCGTAGGCCGAGGTGGCGAGACCGAGTGCCGCTGCGGCGGCGGAGGCTTTGGCAGAAGGCTTCATACACTCATCCCAGTTCGGGATCGCGGATCGTGGACTTGCGACATTCCCTACCTAGTCTATATCGCTGCGCCGCGCCTCTGCTCTCGCTTCTGTCGCCCGCAACCGCGTTGCTGCAGCGGCGTGACCTGCGCGCACGACGATCTCGTGCGCGCCGCTGTGCGCGGCAGCGGCGAGCAGATCGAGGTCGGTCGTCTCGTCGATCAGCGCCAGATGCCGCTCGTCGGGCGCGACTTCGCGATGCGCGACTGCGTATTGCATGCCGACCGCGAGGATCCCGGTGCGCGGATCGGCGACGCGCGGAAAGCCGTCTCCGTAACCGCAGCGGACGACGACGAGGAAACCGCTCTCCGGCGCGAGCGCCGTCCCGTAGCCCATCAACTGTCCGCGCGCCGGAACGACGCGCGCGATCTGTGCGCGCACGCGCAGGGCCGAAGCGACGGCCGGTAAGGGCGCGCCGAAACGAAATCCGAACATCCCGATCCCCAGGCGCACGCCTGCGCCGTCGGCACGCCCGGCGAGCGGCATGCTGCTGGCGACGTCGGTCGCCACGACCGCGACGCCGCTCCGGCGCAGCGTCGCGACCGCCTGCGCGAACGTCTCGCGCTGCGCCGCCGCCAGGCTCGGATCGGTCAAGTGCGTCCACGCTTCCACGTCGAGCGGGAGCGGCGCGATCGCCCGCGCCAGAGAGGGAAGGTCGGCCGGATCGACGCCGCCCCAGCTCGCCGCGTTGCGCACGCCCAAGCGCACGCGCGGCCGCCGGCCGTGCGCGAGCGCCCATGCGCCGGCCGCAGCGAAGGCGGCGGCCTCGGCGAGGCTCGGAATTCCGCCGCGCTCGAGGAGCGCACTCACGTCTCCGGCGGCGACGTCGGCCAGCGTCGCGACGGGCCGCTCGGTATGAGCTCGGGCGCGCTCGAACTCCGCGACGTCGGCCACGAGGTAGCCGTCGACGACCGAGTCGACCGCGGCGATGACGCGGCCCACGCCCCAGCCGTAGCCGTCGGCTTTGACCACCGCCCGCAGTCCGGCGCCGGCGCGCGAGCGCCACGCCTCCACGTTGCGGCGCAAAGCGGCGCCGTCGAGCTCGACCAGCGGCTCGTCCGCGCCCGGGCGCGGCACGCTCAACGCTGGGCGGTCCGCGGTGCGAGCGGCACGCCCGCCGAGACCAAAAAGTCCCGCAAGTCAGCGATGTCGATCCCGGTCGTGGGCGCGTCGACCTGCGCGCTCAGCGCCAGCCCGACGGCCGATCCGGTCGCCGTGTCGACGACGGTCGCGGCGGGGCCGCCCTGCGAGCCGCGCGCGAGCGTGAACGTGAAACCGGGCGGCTGAACCGCATCGACGGTCGCAAGCTCGACGTGCACGCGCGAGCGAGGGCCCGAGGAGAGCACGGCGAGCGCGACCGACTCGCCGGGCACGACGTGGCCGAGCGCCGTCGGCAGCGCCGGAAGGTTCGGCTCGTCGACCGTGACGAGCGCGGCGTTGACGCTCGGAGCGCGCGCGGTGACCCGCCCCGTCAGCGCGCGTGCGCGCGCTCCGCCGACCAGCACGTCCACGCTCACGGCGCTGCCGAGCGGGCCCTTCGGCACGAGAATATACGACGCTCGCGGGTCGGAGGCGACGATGAAGCCCGTCGTGGAGGTGACGACCATGCCGTTGCGCACCAGCACCAGCGCAAGCGAGGGAAGCGTTCGCGCCGCTGAAGTGTTGGGGTCGGCTCCGGCGCTCGCCGACGACGAGCATGCCAGAGCGATCGCCAGGATCGCGAAGGCGTGCCGCAATCTCAGCATATCCATAGGATCGGCTGGTAGGATGACCGCATGAAGTACGCCCTCGGACTTTTCACCCTCGCATTCCTCCTCCCACCGGTCGCAGTCCTGGCCGACGATACCCAGCCCACGCCTCCTCCACCTGGCGCGAGCGCACCGGTCGCCCCCGAGCACCGCGGTTTTAACGACCGCCGGCGCGATCACCGCGGGCAGTTCGAGAAGATCGGCCGGCAGCTCGAGAAGATCAGACTGCAGGAGCGCGCCCAAGTGCTCGGCGCGCTCAGCAGCGGCCACCGCGCGCTGCTGGCCAACGTCGTCGGCCAACTCGCGGTCGCGACGAACCCCGACCCAAGGGCGGCCGTCAAACGGCTCGACGCGGCGCTCACCCCCGCCGAGAGCAAAGCGATCCTCGCCGCCGACGAAAGCGCGCGCACCCAAGCCCGCGACCTCTTGAAACGTGAGCGCGAACGCTGGACCCAACCGGGCGGCAACGCCGCGGCCGGCGGACCCGGCGGCCCTGGACCTGCCGGAGCCGGACCTGGCGGTCCTGGCGGACCCCCGCCTGGAGCCGGGCCCGCTGGTCCTGGCGGACCTGGCGGACCGGGTGGACCCGGTGGACCCGGCGACGGTCGCTGGAAGCACGCCGGTCACCACGCCCATGACGCAGGCCGCATCCTGCTGCGTCTGGTGACCTTCGCGCCGCACGGCCCCGGCTTCGGCCCTGGCCCCGGCTTCGGGCCCGGCCCTGGCCCCGGCTTCGGGCCCGGCCCTGGCCCCGGCTTCGGGCCCGGCCCTGGCCCCAGCCCGCGCTGACGCCACACCCTCGGTTCTGAAAGGCTCTCCGCCGGGAAGGATCGCACGTTGCGATCCCCGTCCCGGCGGAGAGCTGCGTACCCGCTCGGCAATTCGAACGCCACGTCGCGTTCACGACCGTGTGGCACGATGCGGGGATGTCTTCGATCGCCGATTCGAACGCCATCCTCATTCGCGGCGGTTCGGCCGCGGTCGCAGCCGCGATCGGCGAGACCTTGGCCCACTTCGGTGAGCCGGCCCTCGCCTTCGCCGCCGCGCACGGCATCCACATCGTTCCGCTCGGCGCCGCGCAGCGCTATCGGGACGCCTCCGCTTCGCTGCAGCGGCTCGGCGTCGACGTCGACGCCTGGCCCGTCCCCCCGGCCGGCCTGTTCGTCGTGGAAGAGCGGACGGTCTACCTGCGCCAGCCCAGCCCCATGACGGTCGCCCATGAATTCGGACACGCCCTCGATTGCGCGCTGGGCGGCGGGGTCTACCGCAGCGGCTACGACCCGCGCATCCGCCGGGCGTTCGCGCGAGCGCGCGAGTTCGTGACGCCGTATGCCGCGACCGGCCTCGACGAGTATTTCGCGGAGTCGCTGCGGGCCTACGTCGAGGTGAACGACCGCAACTCGCCCTGGCCGAAGGCGACCCGCGCGCGCCTGGCCGGCGTCGACCGCGCGATGCACGATTTCGTGGCCGAACTGTTCGCCCAGACGCTCGGCACCGCCTGAGTCAGGCTGCTTGCGCCGCGGCCGGCTCGACTTTCGCGCGGCGGCGGTCGCTGCCGACCGCCCAGATCAGGGCGACGAGCAGGAAGTTCGCCACGAGCGAGCTTCCGCCGTAGGAGACGAAGGGCAGCGTGATCCCCGTCAGCGGAAAGAGTCCGAGCACGCCGCCGACGATGATCGCGACCTGGAAGCCGAGGGTCGCCGCCAGCCCGGTCGCCAGCAGCTTGGCATAGAGATCGGGCTGCGACTGGGCGACGCCGAACGCGCGGATCAGCAGAACGAGAAACGCGGCGACCAGCACGAAGCCGCCCAGCGCGCCGAACTCCTCGCTGAGTGCGGCGTAGACGTAATCGGTGCTGACCGCGGGGATGTAGTCGGGGTGGCCGAGCCCGTACCCGGTCCCGAACAGTCCGCCGGCGGCGAGCGAAAAGAGCCCCTGCAGCGCTTGATAGCCGCGCCCCAGCGGATCGGCGAACGGATCGCGCCAGACCGCGAAGCGCGCGTCGACGTAGCTGTAGTGGCGCACGGCCCACCAGACGGCCAAGGCGAACAGCCCGAAGCCGCCGGCGATCAGGTCGACGCGCCGGGTCGCGACGTACAGCATCGCGGCGAAGGTCGCGAGCAGCAGCGTGGCCATGCCGATGTCGCGCTCGAACACGAGGATCGCCATCGACGCGCCCCAGCCCAGGAAGAGCGGCCCGAGGTACTTCGCGTTGGCCCGGAACGACCAGGGCTTGGCGGCCGCGATGACGTCGGCGGTCTCCGCCAAGTACGCCGCCATGAAGAGCACGATGAAGAGCTTGATCAACTCGATCGGCTCGTATTGGACCGGCCCGACGCGGATCCACAGCTTCGCGCCGTTGACCTCCTGGCCGAAGAGCGCGACCAGCACGAAGAGGACGATCGAGCCCAAGACCCAGACGTACTTGTACGCCGCCAAGCGGCGAAAGCGGTCGAACGCGAGGCTCGCCGCGATCGCCAGCACGAGCGAGAGCCCCAGCCACAGTTCCTGGCGCTGCGCGAGCTCGCTCGAAAGCCGGGCCACCACCGCCAGACCGAGCGACGAGATCAAGACGGCGAGCGCGGGGAGCAGGTCGTCACGGCGCTCGTCCAGCGGCGAGCGCAGCACCCAAGCGAAAGCACCGGCCGCAAGCGCGGCGAGGACCCAGGGCGGCCCCAGCGCTCCGCGCGGCGCCAGCGAGAGCGCGAAGCCGCCCACGGCGAGCGCCGCCGCCATCGGGACGAGGCGGCTAAGAACGATCGGTACTGACGGCGGCCGGCGGATGATCGAACAAACCGAAGCGGAAGACGTAAACCCCGACGGAGAGCGCCGCCACGAGCAGCAGCAGGACGGCTACCAGCGTTCGCATGCGGCCCTCGAAGCGCGAGCCGGCGCTCGCGGCCGGCGGCGACGCGGCCAGCAGATCGCGCGCGACGATCAGCGTGCCGTTGTCGACGCTCCCGCGCGCGCGGGTCGCCGCGAGCAGCCGGGCCACGGCCTCCGCGGCGCTCTCGCTCTGCAGCAGCGTGTCGCCGATCTCCTCGCCCTCGACGCAGCGATGCACGCCGTCGGTGCAAAGCACGAGCTGATCGCCGTTGAGCAGCTCGACGTGCGCGATGCTCGCCTCGAGCTTGGCCTGCGTCCCCAGGCTGCGCCACAGGATGCCGCGCGTGCGCGGCCTGGCCGGCAGCGACGTCTTGGCGCTGGTCACGGCGGCGTCGGCGAACAGCGCGTCGTCGACGGTCAGCGGTTCGAGATGGCCCAAGCGCAGCAAGTACGCGCGCGCGTCGCCGACGTGACCGACGAAGGCGTGGCGGCCGACGACCAGCACGGCCGTCAGCGACGAGCCGCTGGCGACGAAATCCTCGTGGCTGCCGCTCTGCGCGAACAGGCGCGCGTTGGCGTGATCGAGCGCGGAGAGAAGCAAGGCGCGCAGGTTGGCCGGCGAGTTGTGACGCGCGCCGAACGCGCCGAGCCGGTGGCGGCGGCGCAAGTAGTCGCGCACGGAGGAGACCGCGAGCGAAGCCGTCGTGACGCCCCGCCCGAGCGACCCGAAGCCGTCCGCGATGCCGAGAAAGGTGACGTTGGGAGCGATCGACTCCCGCGCGTACGCGTCGCTCTGCCGCCGCTGCCACAGCCCCAGTTCGGAACCGACTGCTACTTCCACGGCCCCACCCCGCAAAAGACGATTCGTGTCGTACCGATGTCGATTTCGTCGCCGTCGTGCAGCGGGGCGGGCTCGTCGATCGGCCGCGCGTTGACCAGCGTTCCGTTGCGACTGTCAAGGTCGCGGATACTCAGGGCTCCGTCGGTGAGGTCGATTCGTGCGTGAAGCCGGCTCACTTGCGCGTCGGGTATGACCAGCGTTGCGGACGGGGCTCGGCCTATCGTGATCGGGGGCGGCACACGCACCGTTCGCGTGCGAGCATCTTCCTCCACGCGCAGCACAACCGCCTGCATCGCGGTCATGGCATCTTCGCGCTGGCGGCGTGGGCGCGGCATCGCGAGGAGAAGGAAGAGCGCGAACGCCGCGACGACCTCCAGGCTTGCCAAGCGAGCGTCGGCGGCGCTCACGGCGCAAGCCCGTCGTCGGCTTCGACCACGAGTTCGCTGTCGCCCAGCACGACCACGTCGCCGCAGCGCAGCGTTCCGTCCGCCACGCGCCGGCCGTTCACGTAAGTGCCGTTCGACGAGCCGAGATCGCGGAACCGAACCACGCCTTCGCCGCTCGAGTCGAGCGCGAGGTGCCGGCGCGAGACGCGCGGGTCGAGCAGCGCCAGCTCGCACGTCGCGTCGCGCCCGACGACGAGCCGGCCGCCCAGCGCCGCGTGGGCGCCCGGCGGGACGCCGCGCCGCAGCCGCAGCAGCAGCCGGGTCGGTTCGGGGAGCGGCTCGACGGCGATCCCGACGGTGCCGCTGGCGACGGCCGGATCGGCCTGCATCGTCACGACCGGCGAGCGCTGGGGAAAACCCGAGCGCTCCGCCAGGCGCGCCAGCATCGCCGCCCACTGCCGTTCGAGATAGGCACGGCTCGGCTGGAAGCGCGCCAAGTCGTTCGCCGAGAGCAGCACGGTGAAGCGGCGTCCGCCCCGCCCGTCCGGCACGCCGCCGGCCTCGAAGGCCGCGACCAGCTTGCGCGCGATCTGGACCGGCTCGAGCTCGCTCGGAAACGCCAGCGCGAAGGCCCGTTCGACGGCGCTCGCGCAGACGGCCTCGAGGCGGGCGAACACGTTCATCGGCCTAGACCCCGCTTGCGAACACTAGTGTGCCGTCACGAGTTTTTCACCAGCAGCGCGACGTAGAATCCATCGCGGCCTTCGATCCCCGGAGGAACGACGACGTCGCCGCCGCAGGCGAAGGGGGCGTAGCGCGCCGGCAAGGCCGCCCGCGCGAATTGCGGATTTTCGGCGAGGAACGCCTCGATCCGAGCGCGGCCTTCGCGCGGGTCGGTCGAGCAGACGCTGTAGACGAGCCTTCCGCCCTGACGCGTCCGCTCGGCCGCGGCGGCCAGCAGCGCGGCTTGCAGCGGCGCCAAGCGCGCGCCGTCGCCGGGAGACTTGCGCCAGCGCGCCTCGGGATGGCGGCCCAGAATTCCGAGCCCCGAGCACGGCACGTCGAGCAGGACGGCGTCGGCCCGCAGCTCGGGCGCCGCGGCGCGCGCGTCGCCCTGCACGACCGCGACGGCGCTCGCGCCGCCGCGCGCGAGCGCTTCCTCGAGCGCGCGCGCGCGGCGCGCCTCGAGCTCGACGCACACCAGCGACCCGCTCCCGTTGAGGCGCGCGGCAAGCTGGACGCTCTTGTTCCCGCGGCCGCTGCACAGCTCGAGCACGCTCTCGCCCGGCTGCGGCGCCAGCAGATCGACCGGCATCGCCGCCGACTCGCTCTGCACGATCCAGCGCCCCTCCGGGTCGTCGCCGACGGCGGAGCCTTCGACGAGCCAGCTCTCGGCGACGTAGGGCGAAGGGCGCAGGCTCGCGCCCGCGCCTGCCAGCGCCTCGAGCGCCTCTTCGCGCGAGGCGCGCAGCGCGTTGAGGCGCACGGCGTGCTGCGGCGCGGCGTTGATGCCGGCGAGCGCCGCGTCGCGCGCGCCGTCGAGCTCGCTGCGCCATTGAACCGCCAGCCAGGTCGGCACCGAAAAAGCGGTCCCCGCGAACTCGTCCTCGTTCGGGAAGTCCGCCGTCTGCGGCGCTGCGGGCGATTCCGCGATGAAGCGCCGCAGCACCGCGTTGACCAGTCCGCCCGTCCCGCGGTGACCGTGGCGCAGGGCAAGCTTCACCGTCTCGTAAACGGCGGCGTGCTCTTCGACGCCGCCCATGAAACGGAGCTGGTAGATCCCCAGGCGCAGCACCTCCACGATCGTCGCCGGTAAGGATTTCGCGCGGTCCGCCAGATAGGGCGCCAGATACCAGTCGAGGAGGCGCCGCTGTTTGATCGAGCCGTAGGTCAGCTCCGCCGCGAAGGCGCGGTCGCGCAGGTCGAGCCCGGCGCGGCGCGCGCGGACGTCGAAGGCCGCCTGCGCGCCGCGCTGTTCGGGGCCGAAGACGTCGCGCACGACCGCCAGCGCAACTTCGCGCGCCGAGGCGCGCGGCGCGGTCCGAACGGCGTTCATCGTGCGACCGCCTCGGCGTCGAGCGCTCCCCGGCCGTGCGCCTCCCACCAGCGCTCGAGCTCCGCCGCCTCTTCCTCCCGCTCCTGGCGGAGGGCCGGCGCAGGGCGCAGCCCGGCCGCGAACTCGGCGCCCGTCATCGGCCTGCGCCCGGGCGGGACCAGACGGTCGGCGACGACCCAGCCGTCGCTCGCGCGCAGCAGCGGGCCGCCGCGCGTCAGCACCGCCTCGCCCACGCCGCGCCGCACGGCCGGGCCCTCCCCGGCGAGCGCGTGCGCGGCCAGGATTTTCGCGGAACCGAAGCCGGGCAGGTCGGCGCGCGCCCCCGGCTCGGGAGAGAGCGAACGAACCAGGTTCACGATGCCGGCGGCCGTCGGGCGGCCCGCACCGGCGACGCGGAGATCGTCTTTGGTCAAGGGGCGGGTCAGCGTGCGGGCGATCTCGGCCGCGCCGGCGAGACCTGCCTGCGGCGTGCGGGTCAGCTCTCCCGCCGCGGCCAGCGCGCAAGCCGACGCCAGCAGCCGCGCGCCGAGCAGGGCGAAGCGGTCGTGCAGCTCGCCCCAGGTCTCGGCCGGCCCGATGGGGCTCTTCTCCTGCAGCACGATATCGCCCGTATCCATCCCCGCGTCCATCGCTATGATCGTAACGCCGCCCTCCGCGACGCCGTCGCGCAACTGAGCCTGCAGCGGCGTCGCGCCGCGATAGAGCGGGAGCAGGCTGGGGTGCACGTTGAGCGCGCCGAGGGCAGGCAGATCGAGGATCGCCCGGGGCACGATCTTGCCGTACGACGCGACCGCGAAAAGCTCGGCGCCGGCGGCGCGGAGCGGCTCGAGCGCGTCGCGCAAACGTTCCGGCGTCAGCGCCGGGATGCCGAGCTCGCGCGCGGCGAGCGCGACCGGCGTCGGCTGCAGCTTGTGGCCGCGGCCCGCAGGCCGGGCGGGCTGCGTCACTACGAGCTTGCAATCGAGCGCTGCGGCGAACGCTCGCAACGCCGGTACGGCGAACGCGCTGGTCCCGAAGAAAACGCCGCGAAGCTGTGCCAGTTCAGGGTGCTTCGACAGGCTCTGCTTCGACAGGCTCAGCACCCGCTTGCGCTGCTTCTAGAGCGGCTTTCTCCTCTTCCGTGACTGCCGGACGGAGGTTCTTGGCTTTGTCGATGTAGAGGATGCCGTCCAGGTGATCCATTTCGTGCTGCAAGCAGCGGCCGAAGAGCCCCGTCCCCTCGAGCTCGATCTTGCGGGCGCGCCGGTCGAGTCCGATGCAGACGACGCGCTCGTAGCGCGTGAGATCGCCGATCATGCCCGGCACCGACAGGCAGCCTTCGATCGATTCGATCTCGCCTTCCAGCACGATGAACTTCGGGTTGACGACGACCAGGGGGCCGTGCTTGCGGTCGTCGTCCTGCAGATCGACGACGAAGACGCGCTTCGAGATGTTGATCTGCGGCGCGGCCAGGCCGATCCCCGGCGCCTCGTACATCGTCTCGAACATGTCGTCGAGCATCTGCTGGAAGAGCCGGTCGTGAATCTCGCTCGGCTCGACCCGCTTCGCGACCTTACGCAGGACTGGATGGCCGTCGGTGATGATCTCGCGGAGGTACGCCACGTTGAGATTATACCAAAGACGGCTCGCCAATGGTTGCGACCGCACGCTCAGCGGTTCTTAGAGCCAGCGGACGAGGATGGCGCTGCGCGGCCGCTCCAAGATCACGTCGCCGCCAGCCACGTCATGCCGAGCCTGTCGAGGCACCGGCGCCGCCTCGAAGGAGACGGTGAGCTGCATGCGGCCCAGCGAGGGACGCCCGGCGGCGTTCCAGGCGTCGAGGCCCGCCTCCAGCCGGCCCGCCAGCTCCGGCGGACCGAAGCCGCGGATGCGGACGTCACCGCCTGGGCCGAGCGCGAAGACGGCGAGCGCGTCGCCGGCGGCATAGCCGAAGGTCATCGCGCTCTCGACCGGACCCTCTCCCCAGCCGAGCACGCTCGGCACGACTCCCGGCTCGAGCGCCGACCCGTGCGCGGTCAGGACGCAGAAGCCGGAGTCGCGCACGTCGAGCCAGCGGCCCACGTCGTCGAGCTCCGCCAGGCCGACCGCCGCCGGCCGGTCGCTCGAAGGCCCGGTGCAGAGCAGCTGCCAGGCCTCGTCCGCGCTCGGCCCGCCGGCGCCGGCCGTGCGCAGCGCGAAGTTTGCCTCGCTCGAGCGCAAGCTGAAGGCCTCGTGCTGCGCCGCGCCGCGCAGCGGAATGAACGCCGTGCCGGCGCACGAGCCGCTCACCAGGATCGCCCCCTTGCGCTCGAAGGCGACGCAGAGCTGCAGCGCACCGAGCTCGAGCGGCACGACGAGCCGGCCCCCTTCGCGCAGGGACGCGAACCACTGCGGGCTGACCTCGGCGGCCGAGACCGTCACCATGATCCGGTCGAAGCGTTCGCCGAGCTCGCCGAGCCGTTCCGCGTCGGCGGCCAGCAGCGTGACGGCGCCGCCGTGCTCGGCGAAGCGCGCTCGGGCGGCTTCGACCAGTTCGGCGTCGATGTCGAGCGAGGTCACCGAGCCCTGCGCCCCGGTCAGCTTGGCCAGCAACGCCGCGTTGTAGCCGCTCCCCGTCCCGATCTCCAGGACGCGGTCGCCTTCGCGCACCGCCAGCTGCTCGAACATGATCGCCATCATCGAGGGCTGGGATGACGAGCTGAGCGCTTCGTCGCCGCTCTTTTTGATCACGACGCTGCGGTCCGCGTAGACCTCCTCGAGCGGGAGCCCGGGCAGAAACCACTCGCGCGGAACCGCCAAGAACGCCTGCTCGACGCGCCGCGAATGCAGGGCGCCCCGCCGGCGCATCTCCTCGACGAGCCGGCGGCGCAGCGCGAGGCTCTCTAGCCCGGACACGGCGCGTCAGGCACTTTACAGGATGTACGTGCTCAAGTTCGCGTTCTGCACGATCTCCGCCAGCCGCGCCTTCACGTACGCCTCGTCGACGGTGACCGCTCCGGCCTCTTCCGGCGCGGCATAGGCCACGTCCTCGAGCAGCCGTTCGAGGACCGTGTGCAGCCGGCGCGCGCCGATGTTCTCGCTCTGTTCGTTGACCCGCATCGCGTAGGTCGCGATCTGCTCGATCCCGTCCGTCGTGAACTCGAGCTCGACGCCTTCTACGGCGAGCAGCTGGCGGTATTGTTCGGTCAGCGCGTTCTTGGGCTGGGTGAGGATCGTCTTGAAGTCGTCGATCGAAAGCGAATCGAGCTCGACGCGGATCGGAAAGCGCCCCTGCAGCTCGGGGATGAGGTCGGAAGGCTTGCTCATGTGAAACGCGCCGGCCGCGATAAAGAGGATGTGGTCGGTCTTGAGCGAGCCGTACTTGGTCGTGACGGTGCTGCCCTCGACGATCGGCAGGATGTCGCGCTGCACGCCTTCGCGCGAGACGTCGGGTCCGCGCCCGCCCTCGCGTCCCGCGACCTTGTCGATCTCGTCGATGAAGATGATGCCGTTCTCCGCGGCCCGGCGCAGCGCCTCACGCTTGATCGCGTCCATGTCGATCAGCTTGCCGGCCTCCTCCTGCGCGAAGATGCGGCGCGCTTCGGCGACGGTGACGCGCTTGCTGCTGCGCCTCTTGGGCAGCAGGCCGCCGAGCATCTCGCTCATGTCGATGCCGCCGCCCGTCGAAGGGTCCGTCCCTCCGAGCGTGCCGATCGGCAACGAGGGGCTCTCCTCGATCTCGACGTCGACCAGGCGCACGTCGTAAAAGCCGCGCAGCACGTCGGCGCGCGCCTGGTCGCGGATCGCGCGCGCGTTCTCGGGCGCCGCGGCGCTCTGCGCCGCCTGCGGCTGCGGCGCGGCTTGCTGCGGGAAAGCATTCCCGAAGATCGAGCCGAGCGTCGCGCTGAAGGGATTCAGCGGCGCTTGCGCCGAGGGCGGGCGCGTCTCGGGGAAGAGCAGATCGATGACGCGCTCGACGGCCGCGGCGTCGGCGCCCACCTGCACTTCGGCGCGACGCTCTTCCTGCAGCATGCGCACCGCGGCCTCGACCAGATCGCGGACCATCGACTCGACGTCGCGCCCGACGTATCCGACCTCGGTATACTTGGTCGCCTCGACCTTCACGAAGGGAGCGCCGGTGAGCGAGGCCAGACGGCGCGCGATCTCGGTCTTGCCGACGCCGGTCGGACCGATCATCAAGATGTTCTTCGGAATGACCTCGCCGCGCATCTCGGGCCCCAGCCGCTCGCGCCGGTAACGGTTGCGCATCGCGATCGCAACCGAGCGCTTCGCCTTGGCTTGTCCCACGATGTAGCGATCGAGCTCCGCGACGATCTGCCGCGGCGTGAGCTCCCCTGCGCCCGTCATCCCAATGCCTCCGCCAACTCGTCGTAAAGGTACGCCATCGTCTCGATCCCGCCGAAGAACTGCCCCAAATCGAACTTCTCGTTGGGCGCGTGGATCGCGTCGTCGGGCAGGCCGACGCCGATCAGCACCTGCGGCAAGCGCAGGATGCGATCGAACGACGAGACCGGCCCGATCGTGCCTCCGTTGCCGATGAAGACCGGCGGCTTGCCGAAGCCGCGCTGCATCGCGCGAGCCGCGGCCGCGACCGCGGGATGCTCGCGCGAGGTCGTGACGGCCCGCACGTCGCCGCCAGATTCGACCGTCACGCTCACGCCCGGCGGCGCGACCCGTTCGAGGTGTTCGCTGACGACGCGCTTGACGTGTTCGGGCTCCTGCCCCTCGACCAGGCGCGCCGACAGCTTCGCCTTGGCATAGCTCGGGACGATCGTCTTCGTGCCGGGGCCTTGGTAGCCGCCCCAGATGCCGTTGCACTCGAGCGTCGGGCGGAACCAGGCACGTTCGAGCGGCAACCGGTCGCGCTCGCCTCCGGCGAGTTCGTGGAGGCCGAGCGCCTGCGCTTCGCGCGCCGCGTCGTAGGGCAGCCACGCGAGGTCGGCGCGCTCGCGCGCGCTCAGCTCGCCGACGCCGTCGTAAAAACCCGGCACGGCGATCTCGCCGCGTTCACCGCGCAGCGTCGCGAGCATCCGCGCCAGCGTCTCGATCGGATTGGTCACGAGACCTCCGAAATAGCCGGAGTGGAGGTCGGTCGAAGGCCCGCGAACCGTGACCTCCCACGCGACCAGGCCGCGCAGCGAGACCGTGAGCGAAGGAACGTCCTCGGCGAACACGGCGGTGTCGGAGACGACGACGACGTCGCAGGCGAGCCGCTCGCGCTCCCGCGCGAGAAAGGACTCGAAGTTCGGCGAACCGATCTCTTCCTCGCCTTCGACGACGACCTTGACGTTGAGCGGAAGCTTGCCGCGGACGCGCAGGTGCGCCTCGAGCGCGGCGAGGTGCATGAGCACCTGTCCCTTGTCGTCGACCGCACCGCGCCCGAAGATCTTGCCCTCTCGCACGGTCCCCACGAAGGGCGGCGACTCCCAGAGCTCGAGCGGATCTTCGGGCTGTACGTCGTGGTGACCGTAAATCAGCACCGTCGGCGCGCCGGGCGCGCCGAGCCACGAGCCGTAGGCGACGGGCAAGCCGCCGGTCTCGAGTACTTCGCCGTCGCTCAGACCGGCCTCGCGCATCCGCGCGACGGCGGCCTCGGCCGAACGCCGCACGTCGCCGTGCCGGGCCGGATCGTTCGAGACCGACGGACATGCGATCCAAGCGGCCAGTTCGCGCAGGTAGCGCTCGCGGTTCGCCCGGACGAAATCGATGAGGGCATCAGCTGCGATCATAGGCTCGAGCTTCGGCGGTCGCCCGAAATGTCCGCGACCTTCGCCGGCTTGCTCGCCTAAACGACCTCGACGATGATGTCGTCGTTAGTGTAGATGTCGATCCTCGAGGCGATGCGCAGCGACTCGCGGGCGATCGTCTCGGCGTCGAGGGAACTGAAACGGACCAGCGCCGTGGCCGCGGCTTGGGCGTAAGGACCGCCGCTGCCGATCGCCGCGATCCCGTCGTCGGGCTCGAGCACGTCGCCGTTTCCGCTGATCACGAAGAGGTGGTCGGCGTTACCGACGACCAGCAGCGCCTCGAGGCGGCGCAGCGCGCGGTCCTGCCGCCAGTCCTTGGCCAGCTCGACGGCCGCTCGAACGACGCTCGACTTGTACTCGGAGAGCTTGTTCTCGAACTTCTCGAGCAAGGTGATGCCGTCGGCCGCGGAGCCCGCGAAGCCCGCCAGCACGCTGCCGCCCGCGATGCGCCGCACCTTGTGCGCGCTGTGCTTCACGATCGTCTTGTCGAACGTGACTTGGCCGTCGCCCGCGATCGCGAGCTGCCCGTCGCGGCGCACGGCGAGGATCGTCGTCGAGTGGGTTCGCATAGACCGGGTATCCAACACTCGACGCGACGTTCCATCTCGCCGGCGCCTCGCGTCCTCCGCGAGCGCCTCGCGCCTTCAGACGGCCGCCGCCGGCTCGGCGGGCGCCTCGAGCGCACAACGCCACGCCTCCAGCTCGGCCAGTGCCCGCTCGGCCATCAGACGGCGCCGCTCGCGCTTGTCGCGCGGCGCGCCGGGCAGCGGCGGAAAATACGCCCACGTCACGTTGGCCGGTTGAAAATCGTCGCTCTGCGCGTTCTGCAAGTGCGCGGCGAGCGCGGCGAGCGCCGTGCCCTGCGGCGCGGGCAGCGGCGCCAGGCCGCTCAGCGAGCGCACGGCGGAGAGCGCGGCGAGCGCGCCGCAGCCCGCGGCCTCGACGTAACCCTCGGCCCCGGTGATCTGCCCTGCGAGCCAAAGCCGCTCGTGGCCGCGCACGCGCAGGTCGGGCAGCAAACAGCGCGGCGCGTCGACGAAGGCGTTGCGGTGCATGACGCCGAGCCGCAGCCACTCGGCGTTGGCGAGCCCGGGAAGTTTGCCGAAGGCCTCTCGCTGCGCGGGCCACGTCAAACGCGTCTGAAAGCCGACCAGGTTGTAGGCGGTCCCCGCGGCGTTCTCTTTGCGCAGCTGCACGACCGCGTAGGGCTGCTTGCCGGTACGCGGATCGCGCAGGCCGACCGGCTTGAGCGGGCCGTAGCGCAGCACGTCGTCGCCGCGTGCCGCCATCTCCTCGATGGGGAGGCAACCCTCGAAATACGGGATTCTTCCCGCCGCGGCGTCCGACTCGAACTCCTTCGGCTCGTGTTTGGGGAGCTCGCGCAGGTCCCGCACGAGCCGCTCGTAGCCCTCGCGCTCGAGCGGAATGTTGAGGTAGTCGTCGCCGGGGCCTTTGTCGTAGCGCGACTTGGCGTACATCGGCGCGAGGTCGAGCGATTCCGTCGCGACGATCGGCGAAGCTGCGTCGTAGTAATGCAGCCTCGTGCGGCGGCGGCCGCGCCCGGCGTCCGGCACGGCGACGGCGAGGGCGGCTTCGAGCGCCGCCGAGAGCGGCTCGGAGGGCAGCGGGCCGCAGGCGACGATCGTCGGCACGGAGGGATCGAGCGCGCTCACTTCTTCGCGCCGCAGCCGCACCCGCGGATGCGAGCCGAGCCGCGCTTCGATCAGCGCCGAGAAGCGCTCGCGATCGACGGCCAGCGCGCCGCCCGCCGGGACCGCGCTTTCGCGCGCCGCCCAAATCACCAGCGACCCCAAGCGCGCCAGTTCTTCTTTCAATAAACCGACTGCGTTCTCGAGCGACGCGCCGCGCAGCGAGTTGCTGCAGACCAGCTCCGCGAGCGCGCCGGTCGTGTGCGCCGGGCCGCACTTGTGCGGCCGCATCTCGAAGAGCTCGACGTCGAGCCCGCGCCGCGCCGCCTGCCAAGCCGCCTCGCACCCCGCCAGCCCCCCGCCAACCACGCGCAAGGATGCGCCCCTCACACCTCGAGCGGCTCGGGCTCCCGCTCGCTGTCGGGCGCGCCCGAAGCTCCGAGCGACGAGACGTCGTGGCCGCGGTCCGCCGCGCACTCGAACGTCTGCACGCCGCGCTTGGACTTGACGACGACGTGCGAGCCGCAGACCGGGCAGGGCTCGGGAACGACGCGCTCCCACGACACGAAGTCGCACGCCGGGTAGTTGGCGCAGCCGTAGAACGTGCGCCCGCGGCGCGACTTGCGCTCGACGACCTTGCCGCCGTCCTTGGGGCAAAGCGCGCCCGTCTCCTTGAGGATCGGTTTGGTCGTCTTGCACTCGGGATAGCCCGTGCACGAGATGAAGCGGCCGAAGCGGCCCGTCTTGATGACCATCGGCCGGCCGCACTTCTCGCAGAGCTCGTCGGTCGGCTCGTCCTTGAGCTCGAGCTTGGGCAGCAACCGCTCCGCCAGCTCCAGATCGTGCTCGAAGGTCCCGTAGAAGCGGCGCAGGACGTCGACCCAATCCTCTTTGCGCTCGGCCACGCCGTCGAGCTCGCTCTCCATCTTCGCCGTGTACTGCAAGGTCATGATGTCCTTGAAGTGCTCGGCGAGCAGATCGTTGACGGCGGTCCCGATCTCCGTGGGGCGGAAGCGCCGCTCGATCTGCTGGACGTAGTGCCGGGCCTGGATCGTCTCGACGATCGAGCTGTAGGTCGACGGACGGCCGATGCCGTTTTCCTCGAGCGCGCGCACCAGCGTCGCTTCGGTGTAGCGCGGCGGCGGCTCGGTGAAGTGCTGCTTGGGGTCGATCGAGCGCTTCTCGAGCGCATCACTCTTGGCCAGCGCCGGCAGAAGCACGCGGGCCCGCTCGCCCTTGCCGGCGGAAGCCTCGGCGGCGAGCGCGTCGTCGTCTTTGCCCTCTTCGTAGACCTTGGTGTAACCGGCGAACTTGAGCACGCTGCCCGAAGCGCGGAACAGGTAACGCGTGCGGCCGCGGAGCGGCTTCGCCGCGATGTCGACCGAGGTTTGATCGTAGACGGCGGCCGCCATCTGCGAAGCCACGAAGCGCTCCCAGATCAACTGATAGAGCTTCAGCTCGTCGCGCTTGAGGATCCCGGCCAGCGACTGCGGCGTGCGCGCCACCGAAGTCGGGCGGATCGCTTCGTGCGCGTCCTGCGCGCCTTCGCGCACCTTGAACTGCCGCCCGCCGTCCGCGTACTGCTCGCCGTAGCCTACCAGGACGAAGGCCTTGGCGGCCTCGCGGGCCGCCTCCGAGACGCGCGTCGAGTCGGTACGCATGTAGGTGATGAGCCCTTGCGTGCCCTCGGCGCCGAGGTCGACGCCTTCGTACAGGCCTTGCGCGAGCTGCATCGTCTTGCGCACGCGGAAGCGCAGCTTGCGCGAGGCCTCTTGCTGCAGGGTCGAGGTCGTGAACGGCGCGGCCGGACTGCGCCGGACCTCGCGTTGCTTGACCGCAAGGACCGAGAAGGCCGCATCCTGGAGGTCGGCTACGATTTGATCGGCGCGGCCGCCGTTGCCGATCTCGGCTTTCTCGCCGTCGATCTCGCTCAGCTCGGCGGGGAACACGACGCCGTCCCCCCGCTTGTGCAGCAGCGCCGCGATCGTCCAGTACTCGCGCGGGACGAAGCGCTCGATCTCGCGCTCGCGATCGACGATCAGCTTGACGGCGACCGACTGCACGCGGCCGGCGGAGAGCCCGCCGCGCACCTTGGCCCACAGGAGCGGTGAGATCTTGTAGCCGACCAGACGGTCGAGGATGCGCCGCGCTTGCTGCGCGTTGACGCGGTCCATGTCGATCTCGTGGGGGTCGGCGAGCGCCTTGAGCGCCGCCTCCTTGGTGATCTCGTGCAGTTCGATCCGCTTGGGGTGGTCGAGCTTGAGGAGTTCCGCCAGGTGCCAGGCGATCGCTTCGCCTTCCCGGTCGGGGTCGGTCGCGAGGAACACGTCGCTCGCCGACTTCGTCGCGCTCTTGAGGTCCTTGATGACCTCGCCCTTGCCCTTGATAGTAAGGTACTTCGGTTGGAACCCGTGCTCGACGTCGACGCCGAGGGTGCTCTTGGGCAGGTCGCGGACGTGCCCGACCGAGGCCTTGACGACGAAGCGAGGCGGCAAGAACTTCTTGATCGTGCGCGCTTTCGTCGGCGATTCGACGATGATCAGCGGCTTTTTCAAACTCCTCGTCCCTTGGGCCCACGGTCCCGGCGGCTGGCGAAAACGCCCTTAGTATAGCGCCGCCGTCAAGCCCGGCGCAAAGACGACGGCCCTCCGGAGGCCGGCGCGCCCGCTCCGGCGCTCTCCGGAAGGCGCTCGGAACGCACCCTAGCGCCGCGCTTTGCGCCCGTCCTCGAGGGCGCGCTACGCGTCGCGCGCGCTCACAAAGAATAGTGCGAATCTTGCATAATTTCGCGTTGCAGTATAAGATGCAGCAAAAGGCGTTGACATGGAATGTCGACGCTTCGCATGTGTGATCGTCCCGCTGCGGACGAGGAGGCAAACCGGGTGTCTGAACTGTTAGATCAGAGTGGCGAAGCGACGAGCGCCGAGGCTCCTCCCGCCGAACCCCGCCGCAAGGCAACGCGCAAGAAGGCGACGCGCAAGAAAGCCGTAGCCAAGAAGGCCCCGCGCAAGAAGGCCGCCGCCAAGAAGGCTCCGCGCAAGAAGGCCGCCGCCAAGAAGGCCCCGCGCAAGAAGGCCGCCGCCAAGAAGGCCCCGCGCAAGAAGGCCGCCGCCAAGAAGGCCCCGCGCAAGAAGGCCGCCGCCAAGAAGGCCCCGCGCAAGAAGGCCGCCGCCAAGAAGACCGCCCGCAAGAAAGCGGCGCGCAAGAAGAAGGCCTGAGGCCCACGTTCTGCCGAGCGCAGCGAAGAAGAGCGATCGTCCGACGATCGCTCTTCTTCGTTTTCTCCACGACTTTCTACGCGACCGCAGCCGTCCCCGAAGTCAGATCGGGAGCCGCTCCGCCGTGCTCCTCGACCCAGTGGCACGCGGCGACGTGGTCGGAACCGTACGAAAGCGAGGCCGGCACCTCGGCCGTGCAGCGGTCGAACGCGAGCGGACAGCGCGTGTGAAAGCGGCAGCCCGAGGGCGGGTTGACGGGCGAGGGAACGTCGCCCGTCAAGATGATCCGGCTGCGGCGCGCTTCGACCGCCGGATCGGGGATCGGGATCGCCGAGAGCAGCGCTTGCGTGTAGGGATGAAGCGGGTTCTCGTAGAGCTCGTTGCGGCCGGCGATTTCGACGATCTTGCCGACGTACATGACCGCGACCCGGGTCGAGATGTGGCGGACGACCGAGAGGTCGTGCGCGATGAAGAGGTAGGTCAGACCGAACTGCGCCTGCAGATCCTGCAGCAGGTTGATCACTTGAGCTTGGATCGAGACGTCGAGGGCCGAGACCGGCTCGTCGGCGACGATGAACTTCGGGCTCACCGCGAGCGCGCGCGCGATGCCGATGCGCTGCCGCTGGCCGCCGGAAAATTCGTGCGGGTAGCGGTTGGCATGATACGGCTGCAAACCGACGAGGCGGAGCAGTTCCCGGACGCGATCCTCGGCCTCTTTCCCCTTGGCCAGGCCGTGGATGAACAGCGGTTCGGCGACGATGTCGCCGACGGTCATGCGCGGATTGAGCGAGGCGTAGGGGTCCTGAAAGATGATCTGCATCTCCTTGCGGAGCTTGCGCACTTGCTCGCGCCCGAGTTCGTGGACGCTCTGCCCCTCGAAGAGGACCTCGCCCTTGGTCGCGGGCAGGAGGCGCAGAACCACGCGGCCGGCGGTCGTCTTCCCCGAACCCGACTCGCCGACGAGGCCGAGCGTCTCGCCGCTGCGGATCGCGAAGTCGATGCCGTCGACCGCCTTGACGTCGCCGACGTGGCGAGAGAGGATCCCCGCGTGGATCGGAAAGTACTTGTGAAGGTCGCGGACGACGAGCAGTTCGCTCGTCTCGATGCCGTTCTGCACGCTTCAGCTCGCGGCGGCCGCAGCCGGGACGCTGCCCGGCACCTGCGGCACGCTTTCGACCGGCAGGGCGCGCTCGGCCGCGCTGCGCTCGTCGTAAAGGAAGCAGCGAGCGACGTGTCCGCTTCCGAAATCGTAAAGCGGGACCGGCGTTTCGCAGAGCGGCATGCGGTACTTGCAGCGCGGCGCGAACGAGCAGCCGGCGGGGATCCGCAGCAGGCTCGGCGGCTGACCGTCGATCGGCACCAAGCGCTTGTCTTTCCGGTCGAGCCTCGGCAGCGACGCGAGCAGCCCCATCGTGTAAGGGTGGCGCGGCTGCGCGAAGATCTGCTCGGCCGAGCCGTACTCGACCATGTTGCCGGCATACATCACCAGCACGTTCCGGCACGTTTCGGCGACGACCCCGAGGTCGTGCGTGATGAGGACGATCGCCGAGCCGAGCCGGCGCTGCATCTCGTTCATGAGTTCGAGGATCTGCGCCTGGATCGTGACGTCGAGCGCCGTCGTCGGCTCGTCGGCGATCAGCACGTCGGGGTCGCACGAGAGGGCCATCGCGATCATCACCCGCTGCCGCATCCCGCCCGAGAGCTGGTGCGGGTACTCGTTGACGCGCTTCTCGGGGAGCGGGATGCGCACGACGCGCAGCATGTCGACCGTCTTCTCGACGGCTTCGCGCTTCGAGAGCTTGAGATGAAGGCGGACGGCTTCGCCGATCTGGTCGCCGACCGTCAGGACCGGATTGAGCGAGGTCATCGGGTCCTGGAAAATCATCGCGATGTCTTTGCCCCGGATCTTCCGCATCTCGGGTTCGCTCTTCTGGAGCAGGTTCTCGCCGCGCAGGGTGATGCTGCCGCCCTCGATCCGGCCCGGCGGGATCGGAATCAGACGCATGATGGAGAGCGCGTTGACGGACTTGCCCGAGCCGGACTCGCCGACGATCCCGAGCGTCGAGCCCGCCTCGACGCCGTAGGAGAGGCCGTTGACCGCGTTGACGTAGCCGTCGTCGGTCTTGAAGCCGACGCGCAGATCCTTGACCTCGAGCAGGGGCAAGCTTCCCGCCTCAGATCCCGGTCAGGCTGACGAGGACCCCGAAAAAGACCATCGCCAGCGCCACGAAGCTGGTGAGGCGCGCCAGTTGCTGATCGAAGCCCAAGCGCGGCCGGTAGGCCGACTCGACGCGGCCGCCGATCGTGCCGGAAAGCCCTTCCTGCTTCGTCGTCTGGACCGCCAGCAGCGCGATGAGCGAGATCGCGAGGATCAGGAAGAGCCCGGCGAAGGTGTGGGTGAGCCAGGGCGCTTTGAGGGCCAGCGGCGACTTGTGCGCGTTGAACGAGTACTGCTGCAATTGCTGCAGCAACTGCGGCGAAAGGGTCGCCACCGCGCTCGGCGCCGTCTTCGGCACCGCGCCCTGCAGCGGCGCCGCGCCTTGGAACGGAGGTGCGGCCGTCGCCGCCGCGAGGAGCTGAGTTGCCAAGTGGTTGGTCACGATCCGAGAGTACGCACTCCTTTTGATTCGCCTGAGTCGCCGGACGAGTTACCGGCAATCGGGGGCCGTTCGACGCCGCCCGCGCTTTACCGCTACCGGGCCGAGGCCGGCGAGGCGACCCGCACCCGAGCCGCCAGGCTTTCGCCCGACAGGCCGATGCCGGCGCGCTGCTTGGACTGTTTGTCGTGCTGGATCAGGGTATTCGGCACGCCGATCCGCTCGGTCGTCAGGCGGATCCCGCGGTCGCTGAGAAACTCCACGACGGCCGAGCCGAAGCCGCCCGCCAGCGAGTGCTCCTCGAGGGTGATGAACTTGTGGTGCGTCTGGGCGAGTTCGACCAGCAGCGCCTCGTCGAGCGGGCGGACGAAACGCATGTTGACCACGGTCGGGAGCGGACCGCCTTCGGCCGCCAAGAGATCGTAGGCGTCGAGCGCCGCATCGCAGGTGTTGCCGACGGCCAGGATCGCGACGCCCGAGCCGCGGCGCAGGACCTCGGCCCGGCCGTGCACGATCGGCGCGGGCGGCTCGAGGTGATTGCCCTGCGAGTTGCCGCGCGGATAGCGCAGCGCGACCGGCGAGCCGAGCGAGAGCGCGTGCTCGAGCATCGGCTCGAGCTCGTCCTCGACGCGCGGCGCCATGATCGTCATGAAGGGCAGCGTGCGCAGGTAGGCGATGTCGTACAAGCCCATGTGCGTCGGCCCGTCGTCGCCGGACATGCCGCCCCGGTCCATCGCCAGGACGACCGGCAGGTTCTGCAGGACGACGTCGTGGACGATCTGGTCGTAAGCGCGCTGCATGAACGTCGAGTAGATCGCGACGACCGGCTTGAGGCCCGCGGCGGCCGCACCGGCGGCGAAGCAGACGGCGTGCGCCTCGGCGATCCCCACGTCGAAGTAGCGCTCCGGGTGTTTCTTGGCGAACTTCGCGAGCTTGGTGCCGTCGGGCATGGCGGCGGTGATGCCGATGACCTTGCGGTCGCGCTCGGCGAGCCGCGTGAGCGCGTCGCCGAAGGCCTCCGAGAACGTGGGGCGCGCGGTCGCCTTGAACTCGATCTTCCCGTTCTCGAGGTCGAAGGGCCCGCAGCCGTGGAAGGTGCGCTTGTCGAGCTCGGCCGGCTCGAAGCCCTTGCCCTTGACCGTGCGCACGTGGAGCAGGACGGGGCCCGGGATCTTGCGCGCATTGGAGATGACGTCGACCAGCGTATCGTAGTCGTGGCCGTCGATCGGCCCGACGTAGCGGAAGCCCATCTCCTCGAAGATGACCGCGGCCTTCGGCTCGCTGAGCACGAAGCGCATGCCCGCTTCTTCCGCCGTCGAGAGCGCCTTGCGCGCGGTCTCTCCGAACGGCATGTGGCCCAGGATGTCCTTGGCCTTCTCGCGCGCCGCGTTGAAGAGCGGCTTGCTGCGCAACGAGCCGAGATGCTTGTTGATCGCGCCGACGTTGGGCGCGATCGACATCTCGTTGTCGTTGAGGATCACGATGAAATTGGACTTGAGCTGCCCGGCGTTGTTGATCGCCTCGAAGGCGAGCCCGCCGGTCAGCGCGCCGTCGCCGATGATCGCCACGACCGTCTCGCTCGTGCCCGCGAGGTCGCGCGCCTGCGCCATGCCGAGCGCCGCCGAGATCGACGTCGAAGCGTGGCCCGCGCCGAACGCGTCGAATTGCGACTCCGAGCGCATCGCGAAGCCCGAGAGCCCGCCGCCGGTGCGGATCGTCATGATCCGGTCGTAGCGCCCGGTCAGCATCTTATGGACGTAGATCTGATGACTGACGTCCCACACGATCTTGTCCTTGGGCGCGTCGAGGACTTTGTGCAGCGCCAGGGTCAACTCGACCACGCCCAGATTGGGCGCCAGATGCCCGCCGTTCTTCGAACAGGCCCGGACGAGCGTCTCGCGGATTTCGCGCGCGAGGACGTCGATCTCGGGACGCGTGAGCCGTTTGAGGTCGCGGGGCGAGTCGACTCGCTCGATAACCATAGCGCCGTCCATTAGACGGCCGCGCCGCGGGGCCCCGCCCAGAGGGCCGGGCCGGCGACAAAAGGGGCACTCGCCCGTCGTGCAGCACTCCCCGCTTGATGCAGCCCCTGGGCGGCCTTTCGCGACCGCGGCCCACACCGCTCCACCAGAGCCGGCAGCGCCGCGTCCTGACCGACTTGGCCCGCATCTTCTCGACCGTCTGCAACCCGTTCCTGACGTCGTTCGCGCTGTTCATCGTGCTGGCGCACGAGAAGGCGCACGGCTTGCCGAACTTCTGGTACCTCCTGTTCGCGAGCACGTTCTTCACCTCGATCGGACCGATGCTCTACGTGCTCTGGCTCTACAGCACCGAGCGGATCGCGGACCTGGACATGTCGGTGCGCAGCGAGCGCGAGGCGGTCTTCGGCGCGTTCGTCGTCTTCTACGCGCTGGGCACGGTCGCGCTGTGGCTCATCCATGCGCCGACGCTGCTCACCGCCACGATGGCCGGTTACGCGGCCGCCTCGCTCGTCACCCAGTACATCACGCGCTACTGGAAGATCTCGACCCACGCGATCGGCATCACGGCCCCGCTCGTCGTGCTGATCTATCTTTTCGGCCCGCAGCCGCTGCCGTTTCTCGCGCTGATCCCGATCGTCGGCTGGTCGCGCATCTATCTCGGCGCGCACACGCTGCTGCAAGTCCTGGCCGGGACGCTCCTGGGCGCGGCCTCGGTGCTCGTCTTCTTCCGCTGCTTCCACCTGTTGTAAACGGTCGAGCGGTGAAGGATCCGGCCCTCTAAGCGCCGGGGACGCGAGCGAGCGAATCGCCCAAGATCTCGTCGCCGGGGCCGGGCGGTCCGGCGAGCGCGCGCAGCGCCTCGCGAAACGGCTCGAGCGGGCCGGTCGTCACGTAGCGCGTGCGCCCGCTCTCACCGCGCGCGGCACCGCGCGCGGCGGCGAACGCGACCGCGCGCTCGCTCTGGGCGAGGGCAGGATCGATGCGCGAGACGTTCGCGCCGAGTACGGCGGCGAAAACCGGGTCGAGCAGCGGATAGTGGGTGCAGGCCAAGACGAGCGCGTCGAGCTCGGGGGTGAAGCGCGCGCAGGCGGCGGCGACCGCCGAACGGGCGATCGGCCCGGCGAGAACGCCGGCTTCGACGAGCGGGACCAAGGCCGGCGCCGCGACCTCTTCGACGACCGCCTGCGGCAGGCGGGCTCGGATCGCGGCGCCGTAGGCGCCCGAACGCGCCGTCGCCGTGGTCGCGATGACCCCGACCCGGCGAGCGCCCGAGGCGGCGACGGCGTCCGCGGCCGCCTCGATCAGGTCGAGGATCGGCACGCGGCTCGCCGGCCAGCCGAAGCGGGCCGCGACCGCGCACGAGGTGTTGCAGCCCATCACGACCGCGTCGACGCCGGCTCCTTCGAGGAAGGCGACGTTGTCCGCGAGCAGCCGGCGGAGTTCGGAGGCCGGCCGGTCGCCATACGGAACGTGCGCCTGATCGGCGAGATAGACGAGGTCTTCGCGCGGCAAGCGCCCGCGCACCGCGCGCAGCACCGTGAGTCCGCCCAGACCTGAGTCGAAGATGCCGAGGATCGTTCAGTACCCGTTGTCCGTGTCGTCGCTCGCCGAGCTCAGAGACGACTGCCCCGGCGTCGCGTACTTGCCGACGCCGTCGGCGATGCCGAGCGCCACTTTCTGCAAGAACGCCGGCGAGCGCAGGTAGGCTGCGTCGCCCGGGTTCGAGAGGAAAGCCGTTTCGATCAGGATCGCCGGCATCGCCGTGTGATGGATGACGTAGAAGTTCGCCTTCTGTATCCCGTCGTCATTGGTGGGCAAGGTCGCGGCCAGCCTTTCGTGGACCGCTCGCGCCAGGCCGTAGGAAAAGCCGTTGTAGTAGTAGACGGTCGTCCCGTTGAGGCCGCTCGAGGTGAAGCTGTTGATGTGGATGCTGATGAAGAGCCGGGCCCCGGCGTTATTGGCGACGTCGCAGCGGGCTTGCAGCTCGTCGTGCGCGGAGTCGTTGGGAGCGTAGACGTCGACGTCGCTCTCGCGCGTCATCTTCACCTGCCAGCCGCGCGCCGTCAGCAGAGGCTTGAGCCGCTCCGCGATGTCGAGCGTCAGATACTTTTCTACCAGCCCGTTGTGCATCGCGCCGGTGTCGCTGCCGCCGTGGCCCGGGTCGATCACGATCAGCCGGCCGTTCGACTTGACCGGCGGGGCGGGCGAGGAATTCCACAGCGAGTCGTCGACCGGCGGTGCTTGGTCGAGCGGTGCCGGAGGCGCGGTCGCGACGGCCGAGGCGACCAGGGCACCGCCGGCGAGCGCCCCGGCGCCCGCCTTCACCGCCGCGAGGTCGTCGAGCGCATCGACGTGGATCGTGATGCCGCCGCCGGAGGCGGACACTTCGACGATCCGCGGCGAGGGCAAGCTGAGCGCGAGCCGGACGACGGGTCCGTCGGCGGTTCCGACCTGTTTGACGCGCAGGGAGCTCGCCGCAGGGCTGTCCACCGGTTCGTCGAGGGGCGGCGCGATCAGCTCGGTGTTCTTGAAGTCGACGTACCAGCGGTCGTCGGGGAGGCGGTGCCACTCGAAGGCGGTGTCGCCCGTGATCGCGAGCTGCACGTTGAAGCCCTGATCGACCGCGGCGGTCGCGACCGAGACGATCTGCGCGGGTGGAGCGGCCGGCGGCGCGGCGGGAGGCGCGGCCGGAGACGCGGAGAGCGGCCCCGGCGGCTCGATCGCAGGCGGGGCCGCAGCCGGTGGAGGCGTGCGGGGGGCGATGGCGACCGCCGGCGGAACGGGCGCCGGCGGAAGGGCGCCGGCCGCAGCGGGCGGCGCTTGCGGCGGCCGGCGCCCTTCGCGGCCCGATGGGACTTTCGCCAGCGAGGATAGCGTCAGCGGGGCCAGCGCGACGGTCGCGTCGCCGGCGGCCGGGATCGGCGTCCCGCCCAGCGCGACGCCGGCGGGAGCGAACGCGAACGAGACGACGCTGAGGGCGTCGCTGGGGGCGAGGGCCTGCGCGCTGCCCGGCGCGAGATCGAAATCGACGACGGTGCGCGGATTGCGGGCCGAGCCGTCGAGCCCGATCGAGATGTGGCGCAGCGCTCCCGTCCCGACCGCGCGTTCCGGATCGAGCGTCGATGCCGTGCCCGTGAAAGCGATCTCGAGCTTGTCGTCGCCGGGGCCGCTCAATCGTTTGAAGCGCAGCTTGGTCGCTCCGTGGAAGGTCACGAGCGTCGCGCGCCCCTCGGATTTCACGTCGAGCCCGCCGACCTGCGGCTGCAAGACCGTCACGTCGCCGTCGTCGACCGGCGTCACGTACAGCGCCTTGGCCAGCGCCAGCAGCGGCACGTAGACGGTGCCGCCGGCGGCGTAGGCCGCGAAGGGCGCCGTCTCCGTCGTCCCGTCGACTTCGAAGTGCGTGTCGCCGAGCGCGAACGAGACGGTGCGATGGTCGGCGCTGGTGACGACGGCGTAGCGCTGGCCCGGCGCATAGGAGAACGTCGCGCCCAGCTTGCCCAAGAAACGGACGAAGCCGGGATCGTCGCTGGCCACGGCGACGTCGCCGGCTTTCAATTCGGGATGCGCGAAGATCAGCTTCGTCCCCCCGAACCAGTAATTGGGCGGAGCGAGGTCGGCTCGAGCCGGGACGCACCAAGCGGCGAGGACGGCCAGGAGGAGAACGAGGCGGAGCGCGGCGCGAGCCTCTATCCTACCAGCTCTGTCGCGTAAGCGGCTCATCAAGCTCAAGGTGACCTCCCGGGAGAGTGGGGACGCGTCCGCCGTCGACCGTAACCTGGACGGAAGCGATGCCGGGCAGCGCCGTCATGGTCCAGACGAGCGCTTTGAACTCGCCGTCCTCCGCGAAGCTTCCGCCGGCCGGTACCGTGATGCTGCCGCCGAGGTCGACGGTCGCCGCCGAGCCCGAGACGTCGACGCCGCGAACGAGCGTTCCCTGCGGGAAGCGGATCGCTTCGGTTCCGGATGGGGGCCCCGCAACCGCCTGCGTCGCCGCGTAGAAGGCGACGCTCTTGCGGTCGCGGGGCGCGCCGAGCGAAACGTGCCACGGCTCGAGCGTCGTTCCGTCGGTCTTGCAATAGTAAACGGCGATCGTGCTCCCGGCGACGTTGCTCTGCCGGTGCACGAAATATCGATATCCGGCGAGTGCGGCAACGAAAAGGAGCGCGGCGAAGGCGAGGGCGCGCAACCTCATTGACGACGATCGTTCGTCGCGCGCGCGACGAACCCCCGCGCTACGTCGCAGCTTTTGCGGCTGCAGCCAAGGTCCGGTCGTAATCCGGCTCCGACGCGACCTCGGGAACGACGTTCGCGTAAGCAAGCGTCCCGTCTTTCGCGATCACGAACTCGGCGCGCGCCAACAATCCGAGCTCTTTGATGAGGATGCCGTACGAAGCACCGAAATCGTGTTCGCGATACGCCGAGAGAAACACGAGGCTCTCCTCGACGCCGTGCTCGGCCGCCCAGCGCGCTTGGGCGAACGGCAGGTCGAGGCTGACGACCGCGGCCACCACGCCCGCAGGCAGCTCTCCCAGCCGCCGGTAGAACGTGTCGGTCTCCTTCGAGCAGACGCCGGTGTCGAGCGACGGCACGGCGATCAGCAGCACGGCGCGCTTCCCGCCGTCAGTCGCCGCTTCGAGCGTGTACGCTTCGAGGCTCGTCGTCGTGAGGCTGAACGTCGGAGCCGGATCGCCCGCGTGCAGTTCGGCGCCGACCAAGGTCATCGGACTGCCGCGGAACGTGACCGCGGCGGCGCGCTCGGGGATCGATTGAGTTGCCATCCCGTACCTTTCGCTTGAAATCGTTGTAAGTAGCGTTCGAGGTCGTTCATGGGCGCGTTTCGCTTTCGCCGCCGCCCGCAACCTGCGGCCCGAGCGGCCGTTCGACGCGCTCGCATGGCGACCGCTCGTTTCCTTATCCCGGCCGGTCGCGCCCCCGGCGAAGCGGCGGCGCGACCGGCTCGAGACGAAAGCGCTTCAGCGTATCTGCCAGGCGTAGCTGAAGTAGATCGAGCGGTAGGGGAGGCCGAACAGCTCGGTCGCGCTGGCACCCGTTTCCGCCGCGTACGAGGCGGCCGTCGCGTACTGGTTGAGGGCCAGCGGCTGGCCGGCGTTCATCAGGCCGTCGATGAACGCGTTCTGATTGAACAGGTTCGAGACGGCGACCGTGAAGTTGCCCGGACCGGCGCGCGAGGTGAGGCGCAGATCGCTGTAACTGTACGGCGGCAGGCTCTTGCTGTTGTTGGCGGAGACCCAGTGCAGCGTGTAGCGCACGTCGAGCCCCTTGGCCGGCGTGCCGTCGGCCGAGACGTTGAACGTGTGGAGAGGAACTCGCGGCAGCTGCGCGCCCTGGATGTAGGTCAGGTTCTGCTGGTAGAACAGCGGTGAGGCCGACTGGATCGTCGTCGACGTGGTCGCGTAGTCGTAGTCGAAGAACAGCTGCGGCAAGACGCGCTCGCGCCCGCTGACCGTGAAGCCCTGGGCGCGCAGCTGTCCTAGATTGATGGGACCCGTCACGCCCAAGACCGTCAGCGGATTCACGTTGCCGCAGTTCGACGAGGCCAGCGCCATCGCCGCGGCGAGCGTGGCCGGATCGATGAAGCCCGTCCCGGTCTGCGCGAGCGCCGTGGTCGTCGAATAGATCTTGTTGAAGACGTTCGTGTTGTAGAACGCGACCTGGACCTGGCTGTCGCCGGAGAAGCGGTGTCCGTAGGAGAGCTCCTCGTCGACGCCGCGCTCGGGCTTGAGTTCGGAAGAGGGCACGGAGCCGACCGAGTTGATCTTCGCGCAGGAGAAGCCGCCCCCGCCGCCCGCGGTGACCAAGCTCGAGGGGGTGAAGGCCTGGTTCAAGTCGTTCGCCGGCGGCTGCGCCGTCGTCGCGCCGAGCGAAGCGCGCACGACGTCGTTGCCGCGCGGCGCGGTGTAGATGCCGGAGAGGCGCGGGTCGACGTACGACGTGTTGGTCGTGGTCGCGTGCTTGAAATAGGCACTCAAGTATGCCGAAAACGGCGAGCCGTTCGGACGGTAGGCTTCGCGCAGGAAGAAGTTCGTCTCGTTCACGATCGGGGCGCCCTTGAGCGCTCCGTTGGACTGGAGCTTGTAGGCGAAATTGGTGTATTCGTAGCCGAAGCCGAGCTGGTGGTTCCCGAGATAGAGATCGTCGCTGGCCGAGACGCCGGTCGTGTCGACCGCGTAATTGCGCCAGCTCGGGTCGTCTCCGTACACCGCTTTGAAGGGCAGGCGGAACGTGCGGTCGACGGTGTCGAGGTAGCGGTCGGTGAAACCGTCGACCCGCAGCGTGTGGCGCGCCCCGCCCGTATCGAAGTGCAGCGCCTGGTCGTTGAAGTTGAACGCCTGCCAAGCCGGCCCCGCACCCTGCAAGCCGGTCACGTCGTTCGCGTACGAGGCCGGGGTCTGGCACGCGCTGCCGCCGTCGGGCAGGCCGTTCGGGCCGGTCCCCCAAGGCACGCCGTTGGCGTTCGTCGCGGTGAACTCGCCGGCCGGGCACGTATCCTTCGCGCTCTTGTTGGCGAGCAGGTTCTGGCCGAGCGCGAGCGCGTATTGCGGCGTGTAATAGTCCGCATCGCCGTTGCCGGTCTTGTCCTCCCAATAGTCGCTGTTGACGCTGGTGAAGGTCAGGTGGGTCGCGTCGCTGAGCGAGTAGCGCAGCTTGCCGACGAAATCGCGCGAGACGGCGGTGGAGTCATCGCGATAGACGGCGAGGTTGCGAACCGCGGGATTGGTCGCCGAGGGATCGTAGGCCGCACCGGGCTGGTAGAAATAATCGTTCTTGTAGGGCCCGTCGAGGCCGGCGACGCCCGCGGACAAGGCGTAGCCCAAGCGATCGGTGGTGCCGGTCACCGTGAGGTTCGTCAGCGCCCTCGAGAACGTTCCCGCGCCCTGGGTGAAGATGATGCGCTGGTCGGGCGTCGGATCGATCGTCTGCCAGTCGACGATCCCGCCGATGGCGTCGTAACCGCTCAAATCGGTCCCGCCGGAACCGTAGTAGACCGTCACGTTCTTGAGACCGAACGACGGCGAGAGCTGATAGTTGAAGCCGCTGGGGATTCCAAACCCGATGGGGTGTCCGTCGAGCGTGGCGGTCGTCTCCGACGGGCCCAGGCCGCGGATTTCGAGCTGCAGGTCGTCGCCGAGCGCGGCCGTATCGCCCGCGATCGAATTCTGCACGCCGGGCAATTCGCGCAGCGCGTCGCCGAAGCGCCAGGTGCCGGTCTCGAGCAGCGTCTCGGGCGAAAGGGTGCGGTAGATCGTGCTCGAGCGCTGCAGCGACTCGGTCGCGCGCGTCGAGGTGTTCGCGATCGTCTTGAGCGCGCTGGCGTTGGGTGCGGCCTGCACCGTGAGGGTCACCTCGACGGTCGCGCCGGCGGCCGCGCTCACCGGATCGGAGAGCGTCGGCTGATAACCGTCGCGCTCGACGCGCAAGCGATAGGTTCCGGCCGGGATCGGCGGCAGCGCGAAGCCGCCGCTGCGGTCCGTGCTGGCGTGCAGGCTGGTGCCGACGGCGGAGACCGTCGCGCCGGAGAGCGGCAGACCGCTCTGGGCGTCGTCGACGACGCCGGCGATCGTGGCGGGCGCGCCGGCCCAAGCCGTAAGGGGTGCGCTCGAGAGCAGAGCGCAGGTGAGGACGGCGGCCGCGACGCGCGGCCACCTTCGAATCGAAAGCAAAGCGTTCTCCTTGCGGCCCGCAAGCCGCGCGAGCGAAGTTGTTATGCGGCGGCGCGGAGAGAACGAGGAGGAGCGCGGCCGGCGGCGCGGCGTGCCAGCAGCAGAGCGTGGGCGCACGTGCGGAACGGACGCCAGGCGGCGCCGTGCACGACGCCGCGGCCGGCCGCCCGCAGCAATGACACGAATGCGACGGCGAGCTCGACGAGCGTGCGATGCAGCCGGGCGAGACGCCGCACGCAGCACCAGACCGCGGCCGTCACGACGGCTGCGACGGCCGCCACGACGCCGAGCCCCAGCTCGAGCGAGCCGCCCAGCAGATCCGCAACGTCGTCGGGGGGCCGGCCGGCCAGCGACGCGTCCAGGGCTTCCATCGCCGTCACCAGCATCAACGATGCGGCCGCGACCGGCGCGAGATAGCGCCAGGGCGAGGCGGGCAGCGCTGCCCGCAAGACGTCGCGCAAGGCGCCCTCCGAACCGCGCGCCTCGCGCAGAGCGGCGCGCGCGGCGAACGCCAGCGCCGCCAGGGCGCAGCCCAACACGGCCGTGCAGATCAGCGCCCGCGAGTCGTGCGCGACGTGGTCGTAGGCGTCGTCGGCCAAGAACCAATTGCCCAGCACGTCGATGGCCAGGTGCGAGAGCAGCGCCGTCAGCGAGGCGGCGAAGAATAGGACCGCTGCCGAAAGGGCGGTCGGGTGCGAGCCGATGCGAACATCGCTGCGCGCCATATGGCTGCCGGGTTCCATTCCTGGCAAGCGTTCCCGCCCGCGTGCATCTGAAAATTGCGTTATGCTTACTTTAAGAAGTTAAGCCGTTCGCGCCGACGTTCGGAGCGACGCGGCGCAGGATCGGCGCGAGCGTCGGGCCGGCGACCACGAGCGTCAGGAAGACGACCGCGAACACCGCGTCGATCAGCGCCGGCCGCGAGGGAAAGCCCGCGGGGAGCTGGAGCGCCATCGCCAGCGAGAGACCGCCGCGCAGTCCGGCCAGCGCGATCGCGTGCTTCCAGCCCGAAGCCGCCGGCCCGCGGACCGGCGGACGCGCCAGGACGTAGGCGAGCAGGGCCCGCGCCGCGACGACGCCGAGCAGGGTCAGCGCGATGAGCGTGGGCTCGTTGAAGATCCGCTCCAGCCGCAGCGTCAAGCCGACCAAGAGAAAGACGACCGCGTTGGCGAGCAGCGCGCTGCGATCCCAAAAGCGGTCGATCCGCTCCGAGGCCGCGGCACCGATCGAAGCGCGGGTCTGCGAGCGCAGCGCGATCCCCGCGGCGGCGACGGCGAAGATCCCCGAAGCACCAAGCGCGCTCGCCGCGGCGTAACTGCCGTAGGCGACGACGATCGTCAGCGGGATCGCCGCGAAAGCGTTGTCGAGCAGCGCGGCGGCACGCGACGCGACGTACGCGAGCGCGATCCCGAGCGCTGCGCCGGCGCAGGCGACGTATGCGAACTGGAGCGCCGCCGCGCCGGCCACGGCCCAACCGGCACCGAGCGCCGCGAGCGGCACGAGCGTCTGCACCAGGACGAGCGCGACGGCGTCGTTGCCGATCGACTCGCCCTCGACGATCGTCAGCAGCTCGACGGGCAGCGACAGCTTGCGGAAGAGGCCGAGGACCGCGATCGGATCGGTCGCGGCCAAGATGGCGCCCAGCGTGAGCGCGGCGCCCCAGCTGATGCCGGCGAAGCGCGCGCCCAGCGCGATCAGCGCTGCCGTCAACAGCACGCCGGGAAAGGCCAGCGCCGCAACGGTGCCGCGCACGCGCCACAGCGCGGCCGCATTCATGTCCCAGGTCGACTCGAAGATCAGCGCCGGGAGGAACAAACCGAAGAGCAGCGGACCGAGCTCGATCTGCCGCGAGAACGGCAGGATTCCCCCGGCCGCGATCCCCACCAGCGTCACCGCGACCGGCGGCGGGAGGCCCGCGCTCGCCGTCACGCGTGCGAACAGATACGCGACGCCCAGCAGCAGAACGACCAAGAGCGCATCGAGCGGCAACGTCGGCATTTCAGCTCGCAGCCGCGCCAGCGCGGCCCGCCTTGCCTACCGGCGTTCGACCAGCGCGCGCAGGCCGTCGAGGTCGTACGAGAGCTCGCCGCGCCGGTAGCGCTCCAGCTTGGCGCGCTCTTGCGCGACGCGCGCCGCCGCGGCGGCCAGCACCTCGTCGACGCGCGCGGCGGCGACCGCGACCGCACCGTCGGCATCCAGCACGATCAGGTCGCCCGTCGCGATCGTCGTGCCGCCGATCTCGATGGGCGCATCGAGCGTACCGACGACCTTCTTCGCCGCGCTGCGCGCGCGCACGTAGCGCGCCCAAACCGGCAGGCGGAGCGCACGAATCTCCTCGACGTCGCGCACGGCCGCGTCGACGAGGACGCCCGCCACTCCGCGCGCGACGCACTGTTCCGCCAGCAGCCCGCCCAGGAGCGAGACCGGGCGGCTCTCGGGCATCCGCACGACCAGCACCTCGCCGCTGCGAACGTGCGCGATCGCGGCGGGGACCATGAGGTTGTCGTCCTGCCCGCAGAGCACCGTGCGCGCGAGTCCGGCGACCTTCGCGCCGGGAACGATCGAGATCAGCTCGAGGTCGACCAGCCCGGTGCGGCCGGCCGCTTCGTACACGGTCGAGACGCCGTAAGCCTCGGCGACGCTCACGGGAGTTGCGAAAGAGGCTCGTTCGCTCATGCGGCCACCTTCCACGCAAGCCTCACGAGTCTTTGAGGCGGCCCCGTGCCGCGGCGGCCGGGAAGCCTCGCGCGGCTAGTTGCCGATCACGCGGCGCAGCAGCCGAGCGGCGTTGTCGCGCAGGATCGCGCTCTCGGCGGACGAGCCGAGCGCGAGCGCCTGCAAGCCGTGCCGCTCGCTCTCGTAGGGGTACGGCACGTTGGGGAAGTCGCTCCCGTAGACGACGTTGCCGGCATGGACCCGCAGCAGCGCGCGATCGTGAAAGGCTTCGCGGCGCACGGGCGAGGGCGGCGCGAAGACCATCGTCGTGTCGAGATAGAGCTGCCGGTGACGCTCCATCAGCGCGAAGTATTCGGCCGTGTCGGGCCGGCCGAGATGCGCGACGACGAAGGCCAGCGAGGGATGCCGCTCGAGCACGCGCGAAACGCGGGTCAGCCCGTCCCGCGGTTTGTACTCCCATGGGATCGGTCCGACGTGCGCCAGCACGAAGCCGCGCCGCTCGGCGAGCAGCTCGTAGATCGGATCGAAGCGCGGATCGTCGACTGCGAGGCGCTGCACGTCCTCGTGGATCTTGAGGCCGACGCAGCCGTCGTCGAGCGCCTGGCGCACGTCTTCGAAGGGATCGCGGTCGTCGAGGTGCGTCGTGGCCAGGGGAAGGCCGTAGCGGCCCAAGCTGCGCGAGGTCTGCGCCAGCCAGGCGTTGAGCTCGCGCGCGACCCCGGGCTTGTGCGCGTAGCTGCAGAAGACGAAACGCTCGACGCCGTTCGCGCGCAGCGTCGCGGCGACCTCGCGCGGCTCCATCGGCTGCTCGCTCAGATCCCACGAGCTGCGCTCGGCGAACCAGCGCCTGATCGCAGCGAACAGCTTGGGCGGATGGAGGTGCGTGTGCAGGTCGATCACGCCGGACGCACCGCAACGACCCGCAGACGCCGGTAGTCCGCGTACCACGAGCCGTCGCGGAAGAGCGTCGGCCGCAGCATCTCGGCGGCGCGCGCGACGACGGCGCCGCGCGTCGCTTCGTCGAGACCATCCAGCGCCGTGCTGGGAAGGAACATCGCGGCCCACGCCGCCAGACCGCGCTCGCCGTCCTCGAGCCGGGTCGGGCGGTCGAAGAGCGCCGCGAAGCGCACTTCGAGGCCGGCGCCTTCGAGCACCGTCGCATACGCGCCCAGCGCCGGAAAGTACAGCGGGTTCGCGACCGCGCGCCCCGCCAGCTCGCGCGCCGCGCCGTCGAACGCCGCGAGGAGCGCCGCGACGTTCCCCTTCCCGCCGAACTCGGCCACGAAGCGCCCGCCGGGCCGCAGGTGCGCCGCGATCCGGGCCGCGACGATCTCGGGCTCGCCGATCCAGTGCAGCGCCGCGTTCGAGAAGATCGCGTGGAAGGCCGGTGCGAGCGCGAACGTTCGCGCATCCGCTTCGACGAACGTCAGATCCGGGTGTTCGCGCCGGGCGCGCTCCAGCATCTCCGCCGACGCGTCGAGGCCGACCACGTCGGCCCCCGCCTCGGCGATCGCGCGCGTCAGATGCCCGGTCCCGCAACCGAGATCGAGGATGCGATCACCGGGCTGCGGATCGAGCAGCGCCACGAGCTCGCGGCCGTACTCGTAGACGAATGCGTGCCGGCCGTCGTACAGCGCGGCGTTCCATCGCGGTTGCACGCCGCTCCGTTCTGCTCGGGAACGCGAGCCGCCTTGGGCTGCCGCGGCCGGCGGACTTCAGAAGGCCGGGATGATCTGGGGCATGTCCACATGGCGGATCTCGAGGCCCGCGATGCCGACCTCGGGGATCGCCGGGAACGGGATCTCGTAGCGGTCGAGCACGTCCTTGAACTTGAGCATCGCGTTGCGCCAGTTTTCCTTCTTCACGTCGAAGCGCGGAATGCCGAAGCCGGCGGCGCGCGCGACCTCCTCGCAGTGGCGCTGGACGCCGATGAAGTCGCCGGGCAGATCCCAGAATTCCTCAGACGGCTCGAAGAGCACGGCGGAGAGGAAGAGATAGCCGGCGCGGACCTGCTTGGCGATCAGCAGCTTCTCCTCACCCGAGAGCTTCGGATAGTCGCGCTCCATCAGCGCGATGCACAGCGCCATGTGGCGCGCCTCGTCGCGTTCGACGTTGAGGAACGCCTCCTTGAAGACCGGCTCGGTGCAGCCGCGAGCCATCTGACGGAAAATCGTGGCGGCCGCGATCTCGCCCATCAGGAACGAGCCGAACAGCACGACCAAGCTGTACTTCGGGACGGCTTTGCGGTAGCCGCTCCAATAGCGCGCGCCGTTGTAGTAGAGCCAGCGCACGTTACGGCGGGCCTTCTCGCCGAGCTCGGTCTTCGGCTCGTAGACGAGCGGGCCGGCCGATTCGAGCAGTCGCGCGATCGCCATCCCGCAGAGCTGCTCCTGGTTGTGCTCGTCGCGCAGCAGCGAGAAGAACGCGCGGCGCACGGGGTCCTCTTCGTGCACCTCGTACGCCTTGATCAGGGCCTCCGCGAAGACGGGCGGCGCGGAGGCTTCGAAGACCGAGAGCAGCGACCACCAATAGGCGATCGCCTCGCGCTCCTCCCAAGTGTAGCGGCCGGGGTGAAAGGTCTCCCACGGAAGCTTGCCGGGATCCCAGTACTCGCGCTGCGATGCCGCCCAGACTTCTTCCAGTTTCGGCGTCCGGACCTCCCAGCTCAAGGGAAAGACGTTGGGCTGCAGGATATCCGGCGGCAGCTCCATCGCATCTGCAAACCGGTCGTGCATCACCCTCATCTTTCCACCCTCGCGTTCAAGTCGTGAAGAAACTTTCCACCACTCATCGTAGCTATGGGATGTGACGAAGTTGAGAAGGTCCGATGAGCTTGCCCGACTGCCTTGCCCCCATACGCCGGCACGCGAGCGCTGGGCGGGACGGCGGACGGCGGCCGGCGGGAGCAGAGCACGGGGACATAATATAATATTCAAATAATGAGATATGCCTTCAAGGCAGAATTCTTCAAAGCGCTGGCGCACCCGCTGCGCATCCAGGTCCTCGACGAGCTGCGCGGCGGCCCGCTGAACGTGACCGAGCTGCGCGACCGGCTCGGCGTCGAGCAATCGACGCTCTCGCAGCAGCTCGCGGTGCTGCGGGCCCGCAATCTCGTGACGACCGAGCGGCAAGGAAACACGATCCGCTACGAAGTGCGCGATCCGGCGATCTGGCAGCTTCTGGATTCGGCGCGGGCGGTCTTCGACAACCAGCTCGTCTCGGTCCAGAGCGTGCTGGAAGAGCTGCGCGGCGGAGCGTAAGTGCGCGCGCTCGGGGTCGCGGCGACGGCGGCCGTCGCGCTGGCGGCGGCGCTCCTGGGAGGGCTCGCGCTCGCCCACGGCGGCGCGCCGCTGGGCGCATTCCAGGGTCCGATCCCGGCGCTCGCCCTCGTTTTCGGCGTCACGCCGCTGGGAGCGGTCTTCTGCCTGCTGCTCGCCCTCCTCGACGCTGCCGTCGCGCTGTGGAGCGTGGAGCGCGGAAGCGCGCTCGACGCGGTCCTGATCGCGGCCTTCAGCGCGGCGATGCTGCTCGTGCTGTGCGCGCAGAGCGTAGCCGTCTTCTTCTTCGCCTGGGAAGCGATGGCGCTCGTCTCGGCCTTCATCATCGCCACGCATCACGAGCGGCGCAGCGTGCGCCGCGCGACCGCTCTCTATCTGCTCGTCTCGCAGACGGGCGCGGCCTGCGTGCTGGTCGCACTCGCTCTCCTGGCGTACCAGGCCGGCTCGCCCTCGTTCGGCCTCATCGCGCGAAGCGCAGGGTCGCTCCCCGCCGGCACGCGCAACGCCGTCCTCGCCTTCGCGCTGCTCGGTTTCGGCTCGAAGGCGGGCTTCGTGCCGCTGCACTTCTGGCTTCCGCGCGCGCACCCGGTCGCGCCGCCGCACGCTTCGGCGCTGCTTTCGGGCGGGATGCTCAAGGTCGCCCTCTACGGTCTCGCGACCGTGACGCTGACGCTGGCCGCTCCGGCACCGCTCGCCTGGGGGATCGCGATCGTCGCGATCGGGACCGCCGGCGCCGTCGCCGGCGTGCTTTACGCGATGGTCGACCGCGACCTCAAGCGGCTGCTGGCCTATTCGTCGGTCGAGAACGCGGGGATCGTCGCCATCGGGCTCGGCGCGACGCTGGCCGCCGGCGCCGAACGTCTCCCGGACGTCGCCGCGCTCGCCCTGACCGCGGCGCTCTTTCACGCCTTCAACCACGGCCTCTTCAAGGCGCTGCTCTTCCTGGGTGCGGGCGCCGTCGCGGACAGCGAAGGGACGGTCGATCTCGAGAAGCTCGGCGGTCTGCGCGGGCACATGGTTTGGACCGCGCCGGCCTTTCTGATCGGCTGCGCGGCGATCGCGGGGCTGCCGCCTTTCAACGGCTTCGCCTCGGAGTGGCTGATCTTCCGGAGCTTGGCCGCCGAGCTGGTCGCGCGCGACCCCGCGGCCAAAGTCGCCATGCTCGGCGCGATCGCCGGCCTGGCCCTGGCCGGCGGGCTCGCCGTCGCCTGCTTCGCGCGCGTCTACGGCATCGCGTTCCTGGGCAAGCCGCGCCGCAAGCAAACGAAGCCCCCCGAGCGCGAACGGGGCGGCGTGCCGGCGGCCGCGCTCGTGCTGCTCGCCGCGCTCTGCACGCTCTTCGGATTCTTGCCCGGACTGGCGCTCGGGCCGCTGGGCCGAGTCGCGGCGACCGTGCTGCACGTGCCGCCGCCCGCCTTCCCGACGCTTCCCGTCCTGCCCGTGACGCTGGCGCTGCTGCCGCTGGCGGGCGCGCTCGCCGCCCTGGCGCTGGCTCGCCGGCGCGGGGTGCGCAGCGTCCCGACCTGGACGTGCGGCTCGCCCGTCACGCCCGCTGCCGCCTACACCGCGACCGCCTTCGCGAAGCCGCTGCGGCGCATCTTCGCCTTCGTGCTCGCTCCGGAGTCGCGGCGCACGCTCGAGGGCGGCGACTCACGCTGGTTTCCGCAGCGAATCGTCTACCAGACCGACAGCCGCTATCTGGTCGACGAGACGGCCCGCCGCTTCGCGGCGCTGACCCTGCGCGTGGTGCGGCGCTCCCGTTTGGTGCAGAGCGGAAGCCTGCGGCTCTACCTGGCCTATGCGGTCGCCGCGCTGATCCTCACCGTGGTCGCGGCCCGATGAACGCCCTCTCGCTCGCGATCCCCGTCCTGCAAGTCGCGGCGATCGCCGCGCTCGCTCCGCTGCTGCAAGGAGCGATGAAATCGCTGCGCGCGCGGCTCCAGGGCCGGCCGGGGCCTTCGCCCGTACAGCCGTATCGCGACCTGGTCAAGCTGTGGGGGAAGGAGGCGCTGCTCCCCGAGGGGGCCTCGCCCGTCACGATCGCCGCTCCGGGCGTGGTCCTCGGCGTCGTACTGGCCTTCGCGGCGGGCTTGCCGCTCGGGCCGCGCAACGCCCTCGACCCGCTCGCCGACGCCGTCGCGCTCGTCCTGCTCCTGGCCCTTGGCCGGTTCGCGCTGCTCCTGGCCGCGCTCGACACGCGCAGCTCGTTCGGCGGGATGGCGGCGAGCCGCGAGGCGACCTTCGGGGCGCTGGTCGAGCCGGCGCTCCTCTTCTCGCTATTCGGCGCCGCGGCCCTGAGCGGCGGCACGAAGATCTCCGCGCTGAACGCGCTGCCCTTTTCGCCGGCCTCGGTGCTCGCCTTCGCAGCCTTCTTCCTGGTCGCGCTCGCCGAAACGGCGCGCGTCCCGGTCGACAACCAAGAGACGCACTACGAGCTGACGATGGTCCACGAAGGTTTGCTCCTCGAGTATTCCGGCTGGCAGCTGGCGTTGCTGCACGGCGCGGCCTACGTCAAGCAATTCGCCTTCCTGCTGCTCGGCGGGCTTCTGCTGCCCGGCCAGGCCTGGTGGGCGCACCTGGGCTGGGCGCTGGCGATGGCCTGCGGAATCACGTTCGTCGAGACGGCGCTCGCCAAGCTGCGTCTCTTCGAGGTGCCGCAGGTGCTCGGGACCGCCTTCATCCTGGCCGCGACCGGCATCGGGCTGCGGCTCATCGGGGGCACGCCGTGAACGTCGAGCTGCTCGTGCTGCTGGCCGGCGCGGTGCTGATCGTCAGCGCGCGCACGGTCTTCGTGCTGGCGGCTTACGCCGTGCTGGCCGTGACGGCCAGCCTGCTCATCTTCCCCTCGGTGCTCGCCTCGCCGGTCGCGCTCGCCTTCTTCGTGGTCACGACGCTGATGAAGGTCGTCGTCGCACCGCTCGGCGTCATCCTTTTCGTGCGCGGGAATCCGACCGCGGCCGACCTGCGCCCCTCGCTGACGCTTCCGCTGCGCCTGCTGCTCGCGATCGGCTTCGCGCTGGTCTCGGCGGCGGCCGCGCACATCCCCGCGCTGAGCGCGATCCCGCTGCAGCGGCTGGTCGCCTACGTCGTGCTGTGCGGCGTCGGAACGCTCATCGTGCACCGCAACGTGCTCTCCCACATCCTCGGGCTGCTGGTGCTCGGCGCCGGCGTCACCCTGGCCGGTGCCGCGCTCGCGCCGCAGCTTCCCGAATCGATCGAGCTCGGCGCGACCTTCGACGCGCTGGTCGGAACCTTCATCGGACTCGCGCTGATCCGCGAGTTCGCGACGCACCATCCCGCGCTCGACGTCGAGTCGCTCAAGAGGCTGCGCGGATGATCTTGCTCGTCGCCGTCATCCTCGCGCCGCTCGCCGCCTCGCTCCTGCCGCTCTTCTTGCCGACCGGCGGCCCGCGACGCGAGGCGCGGCTCGTCCTCAGCACGCTCGCCGCACTCCTTCCGGCGACCCTGATCGGCCGCGTCGACGGCCTCTCGCTCGGCTTCGCGGCGCTCGTCTCGAGCATCGCGCTGCTCGCGACCTGGTTCTCGTCGGGCGGCGCGGCCTTCGGGCAGCGCGTCGGCGACATCGTGGGCGATCCGCAAGCGGCCGCCGCCTGGTCGCGCGTCTCGGTCTATTTCGGGCTGCTCGGCGCGTTCTGGAGCGCGATGCTGCTGGTCGTGCTCGCCACCAACTTCACGGTGCTGTGGCTGGGCATCTCGGCGACGACGCTGGCGACGGCGTTCCTCGTCGGCTTCGCGAGCGAGTCGGCCTCGCTTGAAGCGGCTTGGAAATATCTCGTGCTGTGCAGCGTGGGGATCGCCTTCGCGCTGCTCGGCATGCTCGTGCTGGCGCACGTCACGCTGGCCGCCGGGATCGCGCCGGCGGAGGCGCTCTCGTGGAAGGCGATCGCGGCTCACGCCCCGTCGAACGCGCCGCCGCTCGCGCGACTGGCGGTCGCGCTCATGCTGATCGGATTCGCGACCAAGGCCGGTCTCGTCCCGATGCACTCCTGGCTCCCGGACGCCCACTCCAAAGCGCCCGCGCCGGTCAGCGGCCTGCTTTCGGGCGTGCTGGTCTCCTGCGCGCTCTACGCGCTCATCCGCACCCTCGAGGTGGCGGCGGTGCTCGGCGCCGAGCCGCTCGCGCGCGCGATTCTGCTGACCGCCGGCGCGCTCTCGACCGTTTTCGCGGGAACGCTGATGCTGGGGCAGACCGAGCTCAAACGTCTGCTGGCGTACTCGACGATCGAGCACGCCGGGATCGTCGCTCTCGCGCTCGGCTTCGGCGGACCGTTCGGCAGGCTCGCAGCGCTCGTGCACGTGATCGCGCACGCCTTCGCCAAATCGGCCGCCTTCTTCAGCGCCGGCCTCGTGCAGCGCCGCGAGCAGACGACCGCGCTCGGCGAACTGCACGGGCTGTGGCGCTCGGGACCCGCGGGAAAGATGCTGCTGGCGACGCTGACGGCGCTGGCCGGGATGCCGCCCTTCGGCATCTTCGTCAGCGAGCTGCTCGTGGTGATGGCGGGCGTGATCGCGCACGCCTGGCTGCCGCTCGGGGCCGGGCTCGTCGGCGTCGCACTGGCCTTCACCGCCCTCTCGCGGGCCGCGATCGAGATCGAGTCGGGCAGCCCGCATCCGCACAAGAAAGCCCTCGGCGGTCCGCTGCGCACGCCGCTCTCGACCGGTGCCGCCGCCGTCGCGCTCGCCGGCGCGTTCGCCGCCGCCTTCGTGCCGTGGACCGCGCTCGGCGGCGTGCTCGTCTCGGCGGCGACCGCGGTCGCGGGAGCGGCTCCGTGACGGCGCAGGCCGGGCAGCAGGCGCGCGCCGCCCGCGAGGACGAGATCGAGGTGCGCTGCCGCGAGGGGATGCCGCTCGGCGCGTACGCCGGCGGCGGTGCGGCGCACTACCTGTTCCTCGAACCGGGCGGTCCGCTCGCGCTCTCGTTTCCGCTCGAGCCCGGCGCCGCGCTGCACTCGTTCGCCAACGCCTTGCCGCTTTTCGCCTGGGACGAACGCGAGATGAGCGACGAGCGCGGCGTGCGGTTCGCCGATCTGCCCGACCCGCGTCCGTTCCGCGCGCACGGCGGAGCGATGCCGCCGGCGATCCTGGCCAGCGGGACAGGCTTGATGCACATCGTCGTCGGCCCGGTCCATGCCGGCATCATCGAGCCCGGACGCTTCACCTTCAGCTCCGGCGGCGAAACGGTCATCTTCCTCGACGCGCAGCTCGGCTACGGACACCGCGGCTGCGAACGCGCGCTCGAAGGCGAGCCCGCGCTCGCGGCGGCGCGGCGCGTCGCCCGGATCTGCGGCGGCTGCAGCGCCGCGCGCTCTCACGCCTACGCGCTTGCGCTCGAGCGGCTCGCCGGGGCGGTGCTCGCGCCCGAGGTCGAGCTCGGGCGTCTGGTCGTCTGCGAGCTGGAGCGGATCTACAACCATCTCGCCGACCTCGCCGCCGCCGCTTCGGCGGCCGGCTGGGCGCCCGGCTTCGCGAATGGCATGGCGCTGAAGGAACGGGCGATGCGCCTCTGCGCCCAGGCTGCGGGACACCGCTTGCTGTTCGACGCGATCGTGCCGGGCGGTCTCGGGGCGGGCGTGCTGCGGGCGCCCGGCGAGCTGCGCGCCGCGCTCGGCGCGCTCGCGGACGACGTCGAGCGGTACGCCGGCAGGCTCTTCGGAAACGGCTCGGTCGTCTCGCGCTGGCTGCATACGGGCGCGGTCGCGCACGAGACCGCGCGCGTCTTCGGCGCGGTAGGGCCGGCCCAGCGCGGCTCGCGCGGCGAACGCGACGTGCGGACGTTCGCGCCCTACGGGGCGTATCGCCGGCTCGCGGTCCACGTCGCAAGCCACGCCGGCGGCGACGTCTTCGCCCGCTGCTCGGTCAAGCGCGACGAGCTGAGCGAGTCGTTCCGGCTCGTCGAGGAAGCGCTGCAAACGCTCGACGACGCCGACCCCGCAAGTGCGAACGCCGTCGTCGAGCTCGCGCCCGCGAGCGGCACGGCGCTGGCGGCGGTCGAGGGGCCGCGCGGTGCCGAGACCCTCGCCGTGCACCTCGACGGCAGCGGACGGATCGAGCGGCTGCACGCGATCTCCGCGTCGTACCGCAACTGGCCCGTGGTCGTGCGCGCGATGGAAGACAACATCGTCCCGGACTTTCCGCTCGTCAACAAGAGCTTCAACCTGTGCTACGCCTGCGTGGACCGATGAACGGCACGGTGCGGCGATGAGCGGCTACCGCCGATCGCTCGGGATCCGGCACCTCGTCTGCGGCAGCTGCAACGGCTGCGAGCACGAGATGAACGCGCTCAACAACGCCTTCTACGACATCACGCAGGAGGGCTGGGACATCGTCGCCTCGCCGCGCCATGCCGACGTCGTGACCGTGACGGGACCGCAGACCGAGGCGATGCGCAGCGCCGCGCGCGAGACGCTCGAGGCGGTGCCGCAGCCGTACGTCGTCGTCGCGGTCGGAGACTGCGCGGCCGGCGAAGGCCCCTGGAGCGAAGCGCCCGAGGCCGGCCGGGGCGCGGTCGCCGAGCTCGGCGCGCAGGTCGTCGTGCGCGGCTGTCCGCCGGCGCCGCACGACATCATCGCAGGTTTACGCGAGGCGGCCGAGCGCCTCGGTTAGCGCGAGTCCCGGCCGTTCGCCGGGCTCGCGGGACCCGCGTAGTCTAGGTTTTCACGAGCCGCCGCAGCCGGACGTTCCCGGCAGATCGGCGACCGGGCCGGCCACGACCGCGCCGGGCGGGAACCAGAACTCGAGACCGCCGCCGGGCTCGTCGAAGGCCGGGGCGACGACGCCCATGTAGCCGCGCACGCCGTCACGCACCAGCGAAGCGTAGGCAAGACACGAGGGCGTGCCGGTCAAGGCGAGTTTCGCTCGAATCGCCTCCGCGCCGAGCAGCCGGGTTCCGTCGCTCACGGTCGCCAACGCCGTCCACCACGATCCGCTGCGCGCCGTCACGGCCGAGGTCGAGACGCGCACCAGTCCGCTCGGGCCGTGGAACTCGCGGTCGAAGCGGTCGGTGACGAAGCGCACGACTTCGGTCCCCGGCAAGAACGCGGGATAGAGCACGCCATCCAACTCGCCGTTGAGACGCCGGGCCGACTCGAGCTCGATCTCGGTCGCGCCGCCTTCGAGCAGGCGTTCGTAGACCGCGCACAGCGGCGAGTCGTAGTCGGTCGTTCCGCTGGTCTTGATCTCCGGGTCGGCGAGGCAGCCGGGGATCGGCGGCCAGCTCCAACTCGGCAAGGGCTTCGGCGGCGGCGCGGCGGTTTGCGCCGCCGCGCCCGCCCCGGTCGCGAGCGCGACCGCAAACGCTAAGGCGACGAGTGGCAGGACGCGCGGCCTCGACATGCTTGTGCCTTTCGGACGTCATGTTTCGGCCGCGCCTTCGGCACGGCGGCTACGCGTTACTTGTCATCGTCGACGGCTTCGTTCGGATAAGCGAGCGTCGCTCGTGCACTCGACGTACCGACCTTGCGTTTGAAATCCGTCAGCAGCAGGCCGCCGAGCGGTTGGATCGGCGCGCGCGTGTAGTTGAACAGCACGTTCGTGAAGTCGCCGCCGCGATTGAGCGCGTCGAGATCGCGCGTTCCCAGCGCTCCCGCCCCGAGGCCGTAGTTTTCTTCGATGTAGAGCATGATGCTGCCGAAGTCGTAGAAGGCGGTCGGGTTCCTCGCCGTGATGCCGTCGAGGACGAACGCGTTGTCGCCGGCCGTCGCGGCCAGGTACCCGGTCTGAATGTACGGCGAGATCGCGATGAGCGGGACGCGGAAGCCGAAGGAGTTGCCGACGCTGTCCTTGGGCGGCGCGACGTGATCGGACCAGCCGCCCGAATCGTCCCACGTGACGAACATGACGGTGTTGTTGTAGTACTGGCAGTCGGCGTTCGCCGACTGAAGCGTCTGGATCAACTGCAGATACAGGTCGCCGACGAAGCCCGGACCTCCGGCCGAGAGCGTCCCGGAGTGATCCGAGGCGAATGCCGGCGCGTTGACGTACGAGACCGACGGCAGCGTGCAGTTCGTGATGTCCGAGCCGATGTTCGTGAGCGGGATCGAGATGTTGTTCTGCCAATCCGGCCCGTAGCGAATCGGGGCGATCGCACCGTACGCGTCGATGTTCCCGTCGCTCGTCTGAGGCGCGCCGGTGTAGTACTTCCAGGTGATCGACTTCGCGTCGAGCAGCGTCGCCAGCGAGTTGTACGAGAAGCACGGCGTGACCAGCGGCCCGGGCGCCTCGGTGCCGTTCGCGCTGAAGCTCGTGACCAGCGGCGACGGGCTCGCCGGCGCGTCGCAGCCCCACACGGGCGAGCCGGGGTCGTCCGAGGCGCCCGACTGTCCGGCGACGAGGAACTGGTGACCGGGGAACGACGGGACGAGGCGCGAGCTGAAGAAGTCGTCGGAGAAGCCGTACGTCAGCATCAGCGCTTCGTACACTTCGACTTCCGATTCGGGGACGGTCCCTTCGACGAAGTTCGCCGGCAAGCCGAAGGCCGCGAACTCCGCCGGCGGCACCGGAGAATCGTACGGCGGGAACGGGCTCGGCGTGACGTCGTCGTTGAGGAAGCCGTCGAGCTTCCCGCCGTCCCACTCGCCGATCAGCTCGGGATAGGAGTGCCCGGGATCGGCCGGCGATTCGAGCCCGATGCTCGGTCCGCCGCCGCTCCTGATGTTCACCACCCCTTTGGCGGCCAGCTCCCCGACGAGCTGCATGTTCCCGAACAGGTTGTCGGGCGTGCGGTTCTCCATCGTCACGACGATGACGTGCGCGATCGGGCTCGTCGCGATCTGCTGCCCTTGCATCGCCGACGCCGTGTAGAACTGCAGCAGGTACGTGTGGCCGCTCAGGAACGCCGGAAGCACCGCGTTGCCTGTCGTCGGATCGGCGATCGTGACGGTCTGCCCCGAGACCGTGCCGGGGCCGACGGAAAGCAGCTTTGTCGCGGGCGAGACCGTCGTATCGTCGATCTCGACGTAATATCCGCCGCTCGCAACCGGCGTGGTCGGGAGCGTGAGCGTCTCGCCCGCGAGATAACTCGCCTGCAGCGTCCCCGAGAACTGCAGCTGCACGTAGAGGAACGGTGTCGCGCCGGCGACCGACTTCACTTGCCGGAGCGCGGAGGACGGCGCCGGAGCGTTCGCCGGCGCGGTCGAGAACGACGTCGCCGTCACCGTCAGGCCCGACGGCGCGCCGGCCGCGATCGACAGCGACGAAGCGATCCCGTTCGCCGCCGGCAGCGCGATCGATCCGGCCGTCGTCGGCACGGCCTGCGTGCTCGTCACCGGCGGCGGCGACGCGGCGGGAGTGACGGAGCCGTTGCCGCCGCATCCGGCTAGCAAGAGTGCCGCCGCGACGGCACCCAGAACGAAAGGACGCACGAAGTCTCCCCTACTTAAATGAAGAAAAATGAGTGACGGACGTTAGTTGCTTTCGGAACTGCCGGAGGGCGGCGCGCCTCCCTTGAGGCCTAGCCACAGAAGCTCGTTGAAGACGGCCGCGTCGACGGCGTCGGGCCGCGAGAAATCGAGCCCAGCGCTGTGCTCCGCCCACCACGAGCCGTCGTGGAGCTCGCTCGCGACGGCGGTGACGCGGTCGCTCGAGCAGGCTGCCGGATCGGGGCCGTCAGCGAGGAGATCCGCGCTCACCGGCGTCGCCGGAGGGCCGGGGATCGTCGCATTCGCCGGCGGATCGTCGGGCTTGCCGCAAAGGATTCCCGGCACGTAGGGCGCGTATGCCGTCAGGTCCGGCTTCGCCGTGAAAACATCGCTCATCGGCGCGGCGTTGGCGTCGTGGAAGCTCAGCGGCTTGATGCCCAGCAGCGCTTCGATCGTCGCGAGCACGTTCTCGGTCGTGTACGGCACGTGCGAGATGACGCCACGCCGCGTGTAGGGCGAGATCACGAAGGCGGTCGAGCGATGGCTGTCGACATGGTCTGACCCGCTCTGCGAGTCGTCTTCGACGATGAAGATCGCCGTGCTGCCCCAGTAGGGCGAATGCGAGACCGCTCTGACGAGCTGCGCCAGCGCGTAATCGTTGTCGGCGAACTGCCGCGTCGGCGTGACCAGCCCTTCGATCGCCTTGCCGAAGCTGCCGAAGTGGTCGTGCGGCACGGTCAGCAGCTCGAACGCGGGCAGGTTCTTGCCGGCGACGTAGCCGTCGAACTCGCGCAGCCACTCCTCGATGCGGAAAAGATCGGGATAGCGCTGGTCGAAGCCGCGATAGTAGATGTCCGTGTCGGCGTTGAGCGCGGCATCCTGCGGCGGCGACTGCGGGACGAGCGCGTGCGCGGTGTTCTTCGCCGGATCGCCGGGAAAGCGGATCAGCGGCGGATCGAGCGGCGGCCCCGAGCCGTACGCGGTCTGGTCGATCTGCCAGCCGTAGTTGCGGATCGTCAGCCCGGCGCGCAGCGCCGAGTCGAAGATGTAGCCGCCGATCGCGGCCGGACGATCGTCGTTGGCGTTGTGCGGCGCGGCGACGTCCTTGGGACCGGGCAGGATCGCGGACTTACCCGAGGGGTCGAGCACGGACGTCAGCCGTTCGCCGAATTGATTGGCCGGCGCGCCGGATTCGGGGAGCGCGACGTTGATGTTGCGGTTGGTTCCCTGATAGTCGTAGCTCATGCCGCGGTCGCCGCCGTTGCCGTAGTCGACCGACTGGTTACGCTCCACGAAATCGGTGTCGTAGCCTTCCATCGACCAGTTCCAGCCGACGCCGCTGGACTCGCCCGGATCGTAGAAATTGTCCAGCGTCGCGAAGTCGCTCGCGAAGTGATGGTGGTTCGGCGAGACGGCGTACGGGAAGAGGTCGAGCGTGGGATCGCCGTTGGTGCCTTTGAGGTCCCCCAGCACCTGGTCGTACGTGCGGTTCTCGTTGACGATGTAGATGACGTGCTTGATCTTGCCGTGCAGATACGTCATGAGCGGGTCGGGACGCGCGTGGACAAAGCCGTCGTTCGCGTCGACCTGACGTGAGAGCTTCGCGAGGACGGCCGGCGCGAGCGGCAGCGGAATCTGCAGCAGGCCGGCCTTCTCGAGCGCCCAGCCGTACTCGTTGCGGGCGGTCGTGTTGCCGGCGATCCCGGCCGCCGTGTTGAAGGCACTCATGTTGCCTGGATTGGGGCCCGCGGGCGCCTTGGCGTTGACGACCCAGAGGCGCTTTCCGTCGGCGCTGACGGCGACGGCGTTGGGCTGCCAGCCGGTCGGGATGCGCCCCAACACTTCTTCGCTCTGCGCGTTGACGAGGGCCACGGCGTTCTCGCCGCCGAGCGTGACGTAGAGCGTCTTGCCGTCGGGGCTCAGCGCCAGCGCGTTCGGATTGGCGCCGTAGTAGGGGAAGCCGGAGCGGTGCAGCGAGACCGACTTGACGGCTTTCTCGGTTCGCGTGTCGATGGCGGTCAGCGAGTCGGTGTTGCCGTTGCTCACCCACAAGACGCGCTGGTCGCGCCCCAGGAGCAGGCGGTTCGGTCCGTCGCCGACGGGAATCACGTTGGTGACGCCCTTCTCGGGGCTGACGACGACGACTTGCGCGTCGCGCTGGCTCGACACGAAGACCTTTGCCGCCTTGCCGCTGCGGTCGCTGACCACGGCGATATCGTAGGGATACTCGCCGCGCGCGAGACCGGAGCCCGGCGTCGTGAAGTGCGTCTCGCTGACGACCTTGCGAGTCGCGAGGTCGACGTCGCTCAGCGAGTCGTTGGAAAAGTTGGCGACGAAGAGCTGCGAGCCGTCCTTGCCGATTCCCAAACCCGCGGCCAGCGCGCCGGTCGCGAGCTTCGCGGCTGCCGTGCCCTTGAGGATGCCGCCGTCCGGCGCCGGAAGCGGCGCGGTCTGGTTCGAGTCGTGGCCGAGCAGCACGAACGGCGCGTCGGCAACGTAGGACCCGCCCGCTTTTTTGAAAGCGTAGACGCGGTCGTCGCCGCCGCCCGAAACGTAAAAGCGCGCACCGCTCGGATCCCAAACCAGACCGACGTAGGTATCCGGGATGTTGATCTGCTGGAGCTTCCTGGGCGTCGCGCCGCTGACGTCGAACGCGAAAACCCATTCGGCCTTCGGCGTGAGCGTCGTCGTGGGGAGACCGGTCGTCGGATCGAGGACCGGCCACTTGATCGGCGTTCCGGATTCCGTCGAGAACTTGAGGTTGTAACCGCTGGTGAGCACGAGCAGCGTCTTCCCGTCCGGACTCAACGCAGCGTTGACGGCTTCCGCGGCATCCGCGGTTCCATCGGCTCGCAAGCCGGTACTCAAGCGGAAGAACTTCGAACCGGGCGCCGCCGTGGCGGTGATGAAGAGGCCTGTCGGGAGGAGCGCGGGGCCTTGCGGCGGGCCGCCGACGGTCAGAAAGGCAGACGCCGGCCACGACGAACCGGCGACGAGCGCGACCGACATCGCACACGATGCGGCGAGCGCTCGCCCAAACAACGGCATCGACGACCTCCTTACCGTCGCGAGTGCGTCCGCGCTCGACGCTACCGCACGAGCATTAAGGGGAGCTTAGGGCCGCGCTAACGTTCGTTAACGTTCGCGCGGCCGGCCTCACCGTTAGGCGTGGTCGCCGTTCCGCGCGAGGCGCCGGCGCTGGACGGCCTCGGCCAGCACGTCGAGCACGCCGACCGACGACTCCCAGCCCAGGCACGCATCGGTCACGCTCTGCCCGTAGGTCAGCGGCTTGCCGGGAATGCGGTCCTGCCGGCCGCCGACGAGGTGCGATTCCAGCATGATCCCCACGATGCGCTCGTCGCCGCCCGCGATCTGCGCGGCGATGTCGGCGCAGGCCGCGACTTGGTTCTCGGGGACCTTGCGGCTGTTGCCGTGGCTCGCGTCGATCATCAGCCGCGCCGCCAAGCCCGCACGCCCGATCTCCGCGCAGACCTCCTGCACGCTCCGCGCGTCGTAATTGGGCTGCTTGCCGCCGCGCAGGATGAGATGGCAGTCTTCGTTGCCCGCGGTCCGCACGATCGCCGACCGGCCGCTCTTCGTGACCGAGAGAAAATGGTGCGGCTGGCTCGCGGCCTTGATCGCGTCGAGCGCGATCCGGATGTTTCCGTCGGTGCCGTTCTTGAAGCCGACCGGACAGGAGAGGCCCGACGCGAGCTCGCGATGGACCTGCGACTCGGTCGTCCGCGCTCCGATCGCACCCCACGAGATCAAATCGGCGATGAACTGCGGCGTGATGGTGTCCAGATACTCCGTCCCGGCGGGCAGCTCGAGCTCGTCGATCTCGAGCAGCAGCTTGCGCGCCATGCGCAAGCCGTCGTTGATCTTGAAGCTGCCGTCCATGTGGGGATCGTTGATGAGCCCCTTCCAGCCGACGGTCGTGCGCGGCTTCTCGAAATACACGCGCATCACGATCTCGAGTTCGCCGGCGAAGCGGCGGCGCTGCGCGGCGAGCCGCTCCGCATATTCCAGCGCCGAGGCCGGGTCGTGGATCGAGCAGGGCCCCGCTATCACGATCAGGCGGTCGTCCATCCCGTGCAGGATGCGGTGCAGCGCCGCACGCGCGGCATAGACGACCTCGGAGGCCCGGTCCGTGCACGGATACTCGGCGATGAGCTCGGCCGGAGCGGTGAGCTCCTTGAGCTCGCGGATGCGGAGGTCGTCGGTGTTTCTCGGAATGGCGATCACCTGGGGTGGGTTCTCCCGGTTCAGGTCTGCGTGAGCACCGCCGCCCCGTTCCGAGCCGGGCTGGGTTCCTCCTTGCCCGGGTTCATCGTGCCGTGGTTCATGGAGTTCAAATGCCAGGAGAAGGCCTCTTCCAGGAGGTGCGGCGTGTGCCCGCCGCGCCGCAAGGCTCGCTCGTAGTAGTCGGCCAGGCGCTCGCGGTAGAGCGGATGGACGCAGTTGGCGATGATCGCGCGGGCGCGTTCGCGCGGCGCGAGGCCGCGCAGATCGGCCAGACCGACCTCCGTGATCAGGACGTCGACGTCGTGCTCGTTGTGGTCGACGTGCGAGACCATCGGCACGACGCTGCTGATCGCCCCCTTCTTGGCCAGCGACTTGGTCACGAAGATCGCCAGCGACGCGTTGCGCGCGAAATCCCCCGAACCGCCGATCCCGTTCATCATCCGGGTCCCGTTGACGTGGGTCGAGTTGACGTTCCCGTAGATGTCGCACTCGAGCGCGGTGTTGATGCAGATCAAGCCCAAGCGGCGAATCACCTCGGGGTGGTTGCTGATCTCCTGCGGGCGCAGGATCACCCGGTTCTTGTAGGCTGCGATCTTCGGAATGACTTCGGCGTACTTCTTCTCCGAGAGCGTGATCGAGGAGCCCGAAGCGAAGATCAGCTTGCCGGAGTCCAAGAGCTCGAAGGTACTGTCCTGAAGCACTTCGGAGTACATCTTCAGATCGTAGTACGGGCTGTCGACGAGCCCGTGCAGCACCGCGTTGGCGATCGTGCCGATCCCGGCTTGCAGCGGATGCAGCCGCCGGCTCTGCCGCCCGAGGCGCACTTCGCGGTTGAGGAAATCGATGAGGTGTCCGGCGATCTGCTGCGTCTCGTCGTCGGCGGGCAGGACCGTCGCCGACGAGTCGACCTTCTGGGTGATGACGACCGCGGCGATCTTGCTCGGGTCGATCGGGATGTAGGGCAGGCCGACGCGGCTTTCGGGCTCCACGATCGGGATCGGCCCGCGGAAGGGGCGGCGCGTCGGGATGTAGATGTCGTGGATGCCCTCGAGGTCCGGCGGCTGCGTGAGGTTGATCTCGACGATCAGCTTCTCGGCGAGGATCGCGAACGTCGCCGAGTTGCCGACCGAGGTCGTCGGCACGATCCCGCCGTCCTCGGTGATCGCGACCGCCTCGATGACCGCGACGTCGACCGGCCCCATCTGCCGGCTGCGCAGCAACTCGACCGTCTCGCTCAGATGCTGGTCGACGAACATCACCTTGCCGGCGTTGATCGCGCCGCGCAGCACGGGATCCGCTTGGAAGGGCAGGCGGCGCGCCAGCACGCCGGCTTCGGTGAGGATCCGGTCGACGTCGTTGCCGAGCGACGCGCCCGTCATCAGCGTGATCTTGAGATCCTCGTGCGCGGCGCGGTCGGCCAGGGCGAGCGGCACGGCCTTGGCGTCGCCGGAACGCGTGAACCCGCTGATCCCGATGGTCATCCCGCTCTTGATGAGCTGGGCGGCTTCGTCGGCGTCGACGACTTTGCCCCAAAGCGACTTCAAGCGAATGCGATCGAGGTACATGCCAATGTCTCCGGTCAACGGCAGAAAAGCATCGCCACCTTTCGCGACGATGCTATCGCGGTGGAAGAATCTTCGACTCGCCGCGCGCGCTTACATTGACACGCGTTGCTCGGCGGCTGGTAATTCGCTTTCCAGCCACCAAACGCGAAACCGGTGCCGGAGCGCTCCCACGGCGCAGAGCAGCGGCGGGGAAGTCTACCCAGACCAGTCTTCGACATGCGCATGGACGACCCGGCAAAACCGGGAAGCCGCTTACCAGGGATCGTCGCGATTCGAACGACAAACAAAAGCATGCGCGCGCGGCCGATCGTTCTCTTGCCGATCGTTCTCTTGGTGAGTTCGCTGCTGCTTTCGAGCGGCGCGGCTTTCTCGCAGGTCCCCGCAACGACCGGGCAATCGATCGCCGCCGGAGAGGCCGCGTTCGAGCGAGGCGACTACGGCCGCGCCATCGCGCTTTGGGAAACGGCGCTCCCCGCACTGGAAGGGGCGAAGGATAAGCGTGCGGCCGATCTGCTCTTCCTCATCGGGCAGGCCTATGCGAAACGCGAAGATTTCCCGCACGCCCTCGTCGCGCTGGATCGCGCGCTGGCGCACTATCGGGAGATCCGCGACCGGCTGGGGGAAGCCGACGACCTCGGCCTCCTCGGAACGGTCCAAGAGCGGCTCGGCCGCTACGAAGCCGCCCTCGTTTCGTATCGCGCGGCTCTGACGATCGATCGTCAGAGCAAAGACCCGCGCGGCCAGGCCGACGACTTGGGCCGGATCGGAGAGGTCGAACTGATCTTGGGGCGCTACGACGACGCGTTCGCGGTCCAGCAGCAGGCGCTGGCGATCGATCGCGAGCTGAAGAACCGGCGCGGGGAAGCCCAGGATCTCGGCAACATCGGAAACGTCGAAGAGAACCTGGGACGCTACGAGGACGCGCTCGCCGCGCACCAGCGGGCGCTGGCGATCGATCGCGAGATCAAGGACCGACTCGGCGAAGCCAACGATCTGGGCAACATCGGCAACGTCGAGGAGAAGTTAGGACGCATAGCGGCGGCGCTCGCCTCGCACCAAGCCGCGTCGGCCATCCACCGCGAGCTCGCGAACCGGCTCGAGGAAGCGAAGGACCTGAGCAACATCGCGGGCGTCCAAGAGAGTCTCGGAAACTACGACGAAGCGCTCGCAGGGCATCAAGAGGCGCTCTCGATCGATCGCACGATCGCGAACCGCCCCGGCGAAGCCGGCGATCTGAACAACATCGGAACCGTCGAGGAGGCTTTGGGACGCGACGACGATGCGCTCGTCGAGTACCGGCAGGCGCTGGCGATCCACAGCGCGCTCGGGGACCAGCTCGGAAAAGCCGGCGTTTTGGGCAACATCGGAACCGTCGAAGAGGATCTGGGCCAATTCGACGCCGCGCTCGCCTCGCACCGGCAGGCCCTGGCGATCGAGCGCGCGATCGAGAATCGGCTCGGGGAAGCCAACGATCTGGGCAACATCGGCGACGCCGAAGAGAACCTGGGACACGAGGACGCCGCTCTGGCCGCCTACCGCGAGGCTTTGACGATCTACCGCGCGATCGGGAACCCGAACGGGGAGGCGGCGGCGCTCGCGAACGCCGGGGCCGTCGAGGATCTGCGGGGTCACTACGACGACGCGCTCCACGCGCTGCACGAGGCGATCGCCCTCGACAAGAGGCTCTCGGACCGCGACGGGCTGTGGCGCTCGCTGTCGTTCGCGGCCTTTGCCGAGGCGCATCTCCAACATCGCGAGGCGGCGCTCGCCGACTACGACGCCGCGCTCGAGCAGATCGAGTCGCTCCGCGCGGGCCTCGAGCTCGGCGAGCGCAGCAAGTTCTTCGGCCCCAAGCTCGGGCTGTACGACGAATACATCGCGTATCTGCTCGAACTCGACGCAAAGTTCCCCGGCCAAGGCTACGATCGCAAGGCGCTGGAGATCTTCGAACGCAAGAGCGCGCGAGCCGTCCTGGAGCAAGTCGGCCAGAGCGCGGCCCAGCATTTCCGGGGCGTGCCCGCCGAGGTCGTCGCTGCGGAGCGCGAGGCCGACGGCGCGGCCGAGCGCGCGCAAGCCGCGCTCTCCAAGCTGC
>Ga0326727_10000509_pt1 | contig 160394 bp, 151 predicted proteins | sample MB2enrmetagenome_FD_207643 | JGI IMG/M metagenome (GOLD analysis project Ga0326727, IMG submission 207643) | Lab enriched peat soil microbial communities from McLean, Ithaca, NY, United States - MB29MY | ecosystem: Environmental > Terrestrial > Soil > Wetlands > Peat | place: USA: New York...
GAATGTACCAATGCGCGGAGATGCACAGAATGGCTTTGGGGCGCGGGAGGCTCGCTCCGATTGCCGCCCATGCTTCGGTGTACTGGTTACTGGACAGAGCGTTCATCGGGTTGCCGTGCCCGAAGAAGACTGCTGGCATCATGATGGACATGCGCCTCCTCTCTTTCAACGCCGACTACGTCATATACCATCCGCCGTTCACCGAGATGGTCTGCCCGGTCATGTAGTCGTTCATCGCCAGCATGACCGCGACCGAGGCGACGTCCTCGACCGTGCCAAAGTGTCCCATGGGAATCAAGCTTGGGCTTGCATTCAAGTTGTTCGTCACCATCTCGGTTTCAATCAACGCGGGTGCGATGGCATTCACGGTGATGCCTTCGCGAACCAGCGCCGACGCGAAGGAGTGCGTCAGTCCTATCATCCCAGCTTTGGAAGCAGCGTAGTGCGCCCCAACCGCTCCGCCTGTCTGAGCAGCCACGGATGACAGATTGATGATTCGTCCCCACTTCCGTTGCCGCATGCCGCCGACCACCGCCTGAGTCACCAAGAACACGGACTTCAGATTGACGGTGAGGATTTCGTCCCAGTCCGCCTCCGTAATTTCATCCAGCTTCTGCGGACGGGCGATTCCCGCATTGTTGACGAGGATATCAACGGAACCAAGCTGGCTCTCGACCTCAGCGACCATACGGCAAACGTCAGCCGAGACTGACACATTGGCCTTCACTGCGAACGCTCTCCTTCCGAGCCCTGTAATCGCGCCACATACTTCCTGAGCGGCGTCCGCTCGTTCGCGATAGTTCACGGCGACGTCGGCACCCGCCCGAGCGAGAGCCACCGCGATTCCAGCACCGATGCCACGACTGCCACCAGTCACAAGAGCCATTCGATTGTTTAGATTTTGCATGTGGCAATTGTATGCGCGAGGGCGGACTGCCGTGTCATCGCTAGGTTAGAGTTGCGGTGGGGAGTATCAACGCTGCTGCTTTCTGGACTGAGTGTCTTAGGCGGCGACTGAGATGACTATCCCTTATCCGTGGAGGCAGGGAGAAACACACTGAAAGTCGTGCCCGAGAGTCCCGGTTTCAACACACTTCTAAACCGCATCGTTCCACCATACTTCTTCACAATGCCAAGCGACACCCAAAGCCCAATACCTGTTCCTTTGCTGCCTATCGTGGTGTAGAACGGCTCAAAGATTTGCCCACGTTTCTCCTCTGGAATTCCAGAGCCGTTATCAGAAATCGTAATGCGGAGCCCTCTTTGGGCGGGATTCGTCCCGTCGAAAGATGAGAAGACGTGGATGCAGAGCTTGTCCCCGATTTCTCAAGCGCATCGGCAGCATTGATGATGAGGTTCGAGAATACCTGTCGCAGTTCGCCGGGGAATACGTTTACAAGTATGTCAGTTTCGTATCGAGTTTCAACGGCGATGTCCAAGGAGCGGAGTTTGCTCCCGTAAAGCGAGAGCACATTGTCGATTAGCTCGGAAACCAGAACTGGCTCGGGACTTTCATCGTCCCCACGGAAGTCCAGGGGTTGCGGTCGCAATTTGCTTTATTTTTGCCAGTTCGTCTTGTGCAATCGCAAGAAATTTACGCGCCTCATCATGCAAGCTGGCCGACTCTGAAAGTAAGTACAGGGCGTTGGTAACAGCTTCCAGCGGATTATTGATTTCGTGAGCAACTGTTGCAGCCATTCGTCCAGCGATAGCCAGCCTTTCAGAGCTTCTCAGAGATTGCTCGGCAAGCTTAGTGCCGTACGGAGGGCGCAGAGGGCTACACCTAAAATTTTAGCCTGTGCGTGGAGCGGCCAAACATCGCGCTCTACCCTCTTCTTGCGTTTAGGTTGGGGGCTGCTGACACGGAGGAACATCGCGCTCTGTATCTTGGCTAACTGTTCAGTGGTATGCATAAAGATAAATACTCCAGAGACCAGAAAACCCCGCTGGTTTAGGGCGGGGTCGGATGGCTACTACCGAGTGTGACGGTAAGCGTCTTTGGGCAAGTCACCCGCAACGGCGTAGCAGCGAAATCCAGCGTCAGGTTCCCACACAATCAAGTGAAAGTGTGGAAGAAGGCTTGCTAAGTTTCCCTCGTCATTAGGAATCGCTACGAGGCACTCAAAACCGTCGCAATCGTAGGCGGACTCGATTCGAATAAAAGTATTTTTCAGTGACCGAATACTGGCCTTCGAAGAAGAAGTCTTCACTGTGCCCCCGTATCTCTGACACAACTTCAACCCGAAGTCTATCTCGAAGCAATTTAAGATGGTGTGAATTTACAAGTATCTGGCAACGAACCAGCTATTTCACAGCTACACTAAGCGGACATTGCCTCGATACCCGTGCACTCAGGAATAGGCTTGACTGCAACAATGACAGCAAGTTCTGGAGCGGAAAGCGAATTCTTAAAGTTGGCTTCGGCTTCCTCGATGGTTTCGCCGAATACGATAGCCCACGTCTGTTGGCCTTCATACACGCAGGTAATATCCCACCACATCTGGATAGCGTGTTCTGTCAAAACTGGCATCGCTTCACCCGTGATTACAAATTGTGAAATGACAGTATGAACACAACAGCTACAGATCTGGTTCATCCTGCCAAGGTGCTCGGCTCTGTGGGTTTACCTTCCGAAGTCGTCAAGCAGTTGTGAACTTTTAGCGATTCCGGTTTTGGCAAACCAAAAACGCCAGCATCATTGGCGAGCGGATAGACTTCCAGTTCCGCAATCTCGCCTTGACGAGAATGGAGCATCACCCATACGGGAGTTCCCTCGGGAGAATGTCCATTTGCACGGGCAATCACCTCGGGAGACCCGAATCGTGAACGGCCTGCAATCGCGGAATCGACGGGCGGACAGCCGCAAGGGCAACGGCTCACAACTCGGAGCTGAGGAATCTGACTAGCGTACTTGAAGAAATCAGGAGAGCTGTTGGCAATGAGCCATTCCACAAGCCTAAGCTCGTCCTCTGTAGGCAGTCTGCTTGTGGAAATGTGATAGCTATAGCTCGCACTCATGAACTTGCCCCTCACCAGAAGATTCCACTCTGTACTTCTTTGATAACAGAACGAGCTTAAACATTTGCGAAGCGGGAGGTCATGCCGACCACCGCCTGTCAGTTCTTCTATGAATGCGAGAACTGCAAGACCGTACTGCGCCCGAACGCGGGGGACCGCTGCGTCTTCTGCTCTTACGGGTCGGTGAAGTGCCCGTCGATGCAGTCCCATGGATGCTGCGGATAACCGGGAATTTCATCCGATAGATATGGCATGAGGTAACAATTCTAGCCGGGTGCGATACCAGCTTCTCCCCGTGTTTCAGCTACGCCAACTTCCAGAAGTTTTTTGGCGATTGAGTTGATGGTGCAATCTTGTTTCTCAGCGAGCCGCTTGAGTGTTTGGAGTGCTTAGAGACGCGGATTCCGTCTGGCCGCTGATATTTGTACACCAGCCGACGAGGATTGTGAAATCAATATCCCCTGCCTACCCTGAAGGCAACCTCCACAGGCTTGCCATCCCACGTCCCTAAGTAGAAGGGGTGTAATCCTTGGAATTCGTGCTCGTGGTAGCTTGAGTTCACGGCGACAAACTTGTCGCCCCACGACTGCTCAACCTCGAAGGCCACAGCGTACGGCAGATACTTTTCGTAAAGTCCGGCATGGGCACCCGGCGCGTCTGTCTTGCCCATCGGAAATCGTTCGACAGACTTCAGATACTCACGGAATCCTTCAATTGCGTCGAGCATTTCCTGTCCACTCTTTGTTGGCATCCTCAGCCGTTAGCCGAATCTGCGGGAAAGGAGGGTGAATGGCCGAACTGGGTGCCTCAAGCACCTCCAAGCACGCCTCTACCTCCTCACGGAGCAATGTGACTTCCACGGCTTCAAAAAGCGCCGGGTAGGGCTCTAGCCGCCGCAGTGCCTTCTTGAGCATGGATGCAGCTCCTCGCGAGTTGTTTCGCTGAAGATGATGGCAAGCCACCGTTATTTGAATTAGCGCCTGTAGAAAGGATTTTTCCGGCTGTTGGCATTTCAGCCAGACACCCTCCCAATGCTCGTGCGCCAAGAAGAATTCCTGACTTCGGTAGCACCGAAGTCCGTCGGCAAGTGCTCCGAGATTCCAGTCAAGTTTCATGGCGCGCGTCCCGGGCGACGTAGATCTATAGGTTACACGCTAATCCGTGGGCAGTATCGTGGCAGAGGAAACACGGGAAAACCGCCCATCACCCCTTCAAACTTGCGAGCAACCCGGAACAGCGCCGTTGTGTGCGGTCGTTGCAAACCGCCATTCGAAGCTGACGGCACGAAAAAACCGGCATCACCGGGGCTGGTATCAACCATAAGGCCGGAATCGGAATCTAACTCTGGAGACAGAAGTCGCCTTCACCGGAGGATTTCTCGTCGGAATGGAGCGCAAATGGATGATAGGGAGAAAGATGCGCTGCTCGCAATGTACCGCAGGTCCTTGCAAGAATCGATTCTCCTCTACAACGATGGACTGATTACTGATGACGAACTGAAGCAGTGCATAAAACAAGGTCTTGCTGGGTTGAGGAGTATTCCAGAAGCCGTCACTCGACGGGTGGCGTAGAAAACCTCAAAACCATCACAGCAGAGCTACCCGGCTATCGCTAAAGAACCGGCGTGCCGAGGCTGTGCTGCGCCGCAGAGAGGCAGAGGTTTTGGCGTTGCGCTGCGACGTCTCAAAAAGGGATGAAGTGGAAGAGATGGTACGCGCGGTGAACGCTACGGACGGATTGACGTGTTGATCAATAACGCGGGTACGATTGTGGTGGGGCGCTGAGCGCGCAACGTTCGGAGGATATCAGAAGCAATGGACGTGACGGTCTGGGGTATGGTTCACAGCACACTTCTCGTACTGCCTCACATGCGCGAGCGTCACGATATTCACAAAAAGTTACAAGGACGTTTCAGAAATTACGATCGAAGAGCGGCATGGCTCATGATCATGGCTGCTTGCAGCGAACCGCGCGCCGCCTGCGCTTAAATGCAATTTGCACGGTGATGCGGAATCCTTGCACAGATGAACTGCCATCGACACCGGACCGACATCCGTTTATTTCCTGCTCATCCCTCTTCTTCAAATGGCGATTCTGCCGGGGTATTATCGACGATCCACTCCGCCGCTTTCTTTCCATATTCGATTGCGTTCTTTTCTTCTGGGAATTTATGTGGCGGAAATGGACTATTCTGGTCCAGAGTCTGCTCTGCACCCCCGATAACGATGCGCGGCATATAACCTACGGGAGTCGAGGTTGTCTTAATAGCGCGAACGATTATCGTCTGCCCACGATACTGATACATTTCTTCCATACGAAATTGTAACACCGGGAGTTCATTGCACAGCGCGCAGACAGGCGCCCCTTTCTGCGCGCTGTGCGCCTGTGGCATGCAGCCCCAAGGCGCTCACAATCCTGAAAACACAATCACATGCTCTCTAAACTTCCGCCCTACTCTTCTTGGAAGAACTGCGCCATGTTTCTGAATTTCTCATACCGCTCGTCCAGCAACTGCGCGGTGCTCAGCTTCTTCAATTCCGCCAGATTTTCCACCAGCACCTTATCGAGATTCGCCGCCATCTGCGCATGATCCGTGTGCGCGCCGCCTTCCGGTTCGGGCACAATCGCGTCAATGATGCCGAAGCCGATCAGGTCCGGTGCGGTGATATGCATGGCCTGCGCGGCGAGTTGGCGTTTGCTGGCGTCGCGCCACATGATGGAGGCGCAGCCCTCCGGGGAGATCACCGAATAGACGCTGTTTTCCAGCATGAAAACCCGGTCGCCCACCGCAACCGCCAGCGCGCCGCCGGAACCGCCCTCACCTGTGATGGTGACCAGGATGGGCACCTTCAGCCGCGACATCTCGCGCAAATTATGGGCGATCGCCTCGCCCTGTCCGCGCTCCTCGGCGCCCAGGCCCGGGTGAGCCCCCGGCGTATCGATGAACGTAAATATCGGCCGCCCGAACTTCTCAGCGATCTGCATGGCGCGAATCGCCTTGCGGTAGCCCTCCGGATTCGGCATCCCGAAATTACGGTAAATCTTCTGCTTGGTGTCACGCCCCTTTTGCGTGCCCACCACCAGCACCGCCTCGCCGTGGAAGCGAGCCATTCCGCAGATCATTGCGGCATCGTCGCCGAAGGCGCGGTCGCCGTGAATCTCGGAGAAATCGGTAAACATGTGCTGAAGGTAATCCAGCAGATAGGGACGCTGCGGGTGGCGCGCCAGTTCCGTGCGCTGCCAGGCCTCAAAGTTTGCGTTTACCTGTCTGCGGAGTCCCTCAACCCGCCCGTGTAAAATCCGGAGCTGCTTCTGTGCCTCTTGGTTGCTGCCAGCAAACGATTCCAGTTGCGCAATCTGGCGCTCAACGTTTTCCAGCTCCTGGTCTGCCTTGATTCCAGCTTTCATGCTTGCCTTCTCGTCCTAGTCGATAACCTTGATTGAGTCGGGGCCGCACAACTGCTCCACGCTCTTCATGAAGGCCCGGTCTGCAACCACATTATAGCCTTCAGCTTCCATCACCACGACGTACTCACCCGGACGCACCAAGTCGAACAAAACCTTGGCATCGCCTTTGGAGCGGCTGAAGAGTCCATGCAGCGCATCCACCGTCTCTGGCAATGCCTCCGGCAATTGAATCGAAATCCGCAGCGAACGCGGCAATTTCACCTTCGCCTCATCCAGCGGAGTGATGTCATTGATAAACAGCTTGGGGGCGGCGTCTTCCTCAACCCGCACCGCTGCCTTCACTAGCACCGGAATCTCCAGCTTCACCTTCTCGTGCAGACGCTTGTAGGCTTCCGGAAAAACCGCCGCCTCCACCCGCCCATGCATATCTTCGATCACCAGTCCCGCCATCAAATCGCCCTTGCGAGTCTTGGCAATGCGCACGCCGGTGATCAGTCCGCCCACCGAAATGTCATCGTTTTTCCCAGTGGAGCTCTTCATCGCCAGCACGTCGCTGGTCTTGATCGCGTGCAGGTCCTCGATCTTATCCTGGTATTTTTCCAGCGGATGTCCGCTGATCCAAAAGCCGAGAATCTCCTTTTCGTTCGCCAGCCGTACCGACTCCTCCCAGTCCGGCACATTCGGCAGGCGCTCCGCCGCACTCGCCGCCGGGCTTGCTTCCTCAAAAATGCCGAACAGTCCATGCTGTCCCGCATCGCGATCCCGCGCCGCCTTTTGCGCCTGCTCCATGGCCTTGTCCAGCACATCCATCAGTTGAGCGCGCCGCCCCAGCGAATCCATGGCACCGCTCTTAATCAGCGACTCCAGCACCCGCTTGTTGAGCAGCCGCAAATCAACCCGCTCGCAAAAATCGTAAATTCCCTTGAATCGCCCATCCTTGCGCGCCGCCACAATCGAGGTGATCGCGTTGCCTCCCACGTTCTTCACCGCCGAGAGACCAAACCGAATCTTGTATCCCAGCGTCAGCGACCGGAGGGCCTGAGCGCCCGCAGCCGGAGCGGCGTCCGTTGCCGCGTACCCGACTGCGAAGCTCGGTTGGCCCGTACCCGTCGCCGAACCGCCATCCGGCGCGATGATGGGTGTGAAATTCGCGGCCGACTCGTGAACATCCGGCGCCAGAACCTCGATTCCCATCTCGCGCGACTCTCCAATGTACTTCACCACATCCTCGGTCTTGCTGGTCACCGAGGTCAGCAGCGCCGCCATGAACTCCACCGGATAGTGCGTCTTCAAATAGGCCGTGTGATAGGCCACCAGCGCATAGGCCGCCGAGTGCGATTTGTTGAAGCCGTATCCGGCAAACTGTGCCATCAGGTCAAAGATGTGCCCCGCCTTCTCGGTGGAGAACTTGCGCTCGGCCGCACCCTGCATAAAGCGCTCGCGCTGCTTGTCCATCTCCGCGGCGATCTTCTTTCCCATGGCGCGGCGCAGCAGATCGGCTTCGCCCAGCGAGTAGCCGGCGATGACATTGGCAATCTGCATCACCTGTTCCTGATACACAATGACGCCGAGCGTCTCCTTGAGCAGCCGCTCCAGCTCGGGCAGCATGTAGTCAACCTTCTTGCGCCCCCACTTGCGCTCGATGAAATCGTCGATCATGCCGCCCTGAATCGGCCCCGGGCGATAGAGCGCGTTCAAAGCCGTCAGATCCTCCACCGTGGTCGGCTGATAGCGGCGCAGCACGTCGCGCATACCGTCGGATTCAAATTGGAAGACGCCTGAGGTCTGCCCCCGGTGAAACACCTTCTCGTAAGTCTCCGTGTCTTCCAGTGGAATCTTTTCCATCTCCACGGTTTCGCCGCGCGTCGTTTTTATGAGCTTGAGGCAGTCGTCGATAATGGTGAGTGTAGTGAGCCCGAGGAAGTCCATCTTCAGCAGGCCCATCTTCTCCACCGCCTTCATGTCGTAGGCGGTTACGATTTCGTCGTTCTTCGTCTTGTAGAGCGGCACCAGTTCATCCAGCGGCACCGGAGCGATGACCACCGCGCTGGCGTGTACGCCTGAGTTGCGCACCATCCCTTCCAGCTTCTTTGCCGTGTCCACCAGGTTGCGAGTCGCCGGATCGTTGGTATAGGCATCCTGGAACGCCGCAACATCCGCCATCGCCTTGTCGATGGTCATCCCCGGCGTGCCGGGAATCATCTTGGCGATGCGGTCCACCTCGTTGTAGGGCATGTCCAGCACGCGCCCGGTGTCCTTGATCGCGGCCTTGGCGGCCAGGGTACCGAAGGTGATGATCTGCGCGACCTGCTCGCGCCCGTATTTTTCAGTCACATAACTAATGACCTCGCCGCGGCGGTTCATGCAGAAGTCCACGTCGATATCGGGCATGGAAACGCGTTCGGGATTCAGAAAGCGCTCAAACAGCAACTCGTTCTGGATTGGATCGACGTCGGTGATCCCCATGGCATATCCCACCAGCGACCCGGCGGCTGAACCGCGTCCCGGTCCCACGGGAATCCCCTGATCCTTGGCATACCGAATGAAGTCCCACACGATCAGAAAGTATCCCGGAAACTGCATTTGCTTGATGATGCCGATCTCACGGTTCAATCGCTCATCATAGTCGCTGAAGCTGTGCCTCAACTTGCCCTGATCCCTCAGCTCGCGCAGCAAATTCATGCGTCGCGCCATGCCTTCGCGCGCCACCCGTTCAAAGAAGCTGTCGATAGTCTCGCCCGGCGGCACCTCAAAGTTCGGGAACGGATTCTGAATCTTCTCCAGCTTCAGGTTGCAGCGCTCGGCGATCCCCACCGTGCGGTGCAGCACCTGTTCATAGCCCTGGAAGACCTTGGCCATCTCCTGGTAGCTCTTCACAAAAAACTGGTTGGTCTGGAACTTCATCCGGTTCGGGTCCGCCATCGACTTGCCCGTCTGGATGCAGATCATCACGTCCTGCGCCAGGCTGTCGTCCTCGCAGATATAGTGACTGTCGTTGGTGGCAACCAATGGGATGTCGAGATCCTGCTCCAGGCGGAACAGGTCCTTATGAATCCGCTTCTCCTCGGCCAATCCCTGGTCCTGTACCTCAAGGAAAAAGTTTCCGCGCCCGAAGATATCCTCCAGCGTCTTAGCCGCCGAGCGTGCCACCTCGTACTTGCCTTCCAGTAATCGCTCGGCCACCTCGCCCTTCAAGCAAGCTGACATCCCGATCAGCCCTTCGGCGTGCTCCGCCAGATAGCGCTTGCTTACCCGGGGCTTGTAGTAGAAGCCGTGGAGCGATGCCTCCGAACAGATCTTCGTCAAGTTTTTGTAGCCCGCTTCGTTCTCGGCGAGAACGATCAGGTGGTTGTAGCTATCCCCTTGCGGCTCCGCACGATGGTCTTCCTTCTTGCAGACATACAGTTCGCAGCCCAGGATCGGCTTGATCCCGACCGCTTTCGCATCGTCGAAAAAGTGCACGGCACCAAAGATGTTGCCATGATCCGTCATGGCAATGGCTGGCATTTCCAGCTCTTTGGCGCGCTTGCACAGCAGTTTGGTGTCGCATGCGCCGTCCAGCATGGAGTAGTCGGTATGAAGATGCAGATGGACAAAATCGGAAGACATGGCTACTGCCGATTGTAACTCGCGGCCAGCATGGAAGCAGAAACCGGTGAGGAAAACGTTATCCGACCGCTTCATGACCTTTGCGCAAACCGTTGTTAGCAGTACGAAATCACCACAATTTCCGGTCAGCCGCCGTACTATCCCCGTCCCCGTACCGGATTGGTAATGCGGCGGCAAATTCATTTTCAACGTTTGTCGAACCTTTTTGCCCTGCCGCGAATCAAAGTAGATGATGCCTTAGTTAATGGCACCTGGTGGAACCGAGCCGGGAACAGGAGGTAGATCGATGTTCGGAGATATCTTCGATATGCTGTTCGGCTGTTCGCACAAGAATTACAGCTTCCCCATCACCGCAAAAAAAGGAAGCAGTAATCATTCCCATGCTGCCAGTGTCACGGGAACCTATGTTGTCTGCCTGGATTGCGGCAAGGAATTTCCCTACGACTGGAACAAGATGAAAGTCCTTCCTTGCGAGTCCGAGCCAGCCCTGGCACCGCTCGCGGCGGAGCCAGTCACCGGATTCGGCAAGGTTGCCTGAGTCCGCGCTGGCGCCTGCTGCGCCGATTTACCGCGCTACCAAGTCTCGCGCCGTCCTCAGCGACGTGAGGCTTGAACAATACGCTCCCCCGGCCTAGCGGCTTGCTGACATCGTGACACCGCGGCACACGTCCATCACGACCAGCCGCGCGCCTAACGTACAAGCCTCGAATCCAGCGTCGAATCACTGCCCGTGATACTTCCGGCTGTGGGCGCGCAGCTCGTGGACAATCTCCTGTGCTGCGTTCGAAGCTCTCTCAAACTCGCCCGGAGGAAAGCTGATGGCTCCCACCCGCGCATGTCCGCCACCTCCGTAGCGCTCACAAATCTTTGCCAGGTTGATCCGGTTCACCACATCGGCCCAAGGGTTCGAGCCCACGGAGATCTTCACCCGAAAGCTGCTTTTGCTCAAGCTCACGCTGTACACGCTCTGCGGATGCAAATAGTAGGGGATGAACTTGTTGTAGCCCTCAAGGTCGTATCCGGTAACGTCGAAGAAGATTGTCTGGTCGATGCACTCGCTGTGCTCGCGGATGATCTCGATAGAGCGCTGGTGCCGTTCTAAAAGCGGTGGAATCTGTTCGGCCACAAACGGAAGCGCGACAATCTCCTCCAAGGGACGATAGGCGAGCAGGTCAATCAGTCGCGGAATGAACCTGGAGTCCTGGTTCGCTTCGATCGCCATCGTAATGCGCATCGCAGGCTCCTTCATGCCCACCGCGACTTCCGCGCTCTCGTAGAAAGCTCCGTCCACGATGTCTGCCCACCGCACCATCTCCTCCACCGGCGCGGGATCAAAGCCGAACCGGTTCTCCGCAACGGTCGCCAGAAACTTCGCACACGACTTGAAATCAGGGTCGAAGAATTGAGTGTTGCTCTGCTGCCGCTCAAAGTGCGCCGCATCCTCTTCTGTAAGGAATGCGCTCTGGTGATGATCGAACCACCAGGTCAGCTTTTCCGAGGCGAGATACTTGAAGTCGACGATCGCGTTCTCGTCTCCATTGAAATCGTCAAGATCGAACAGTGCTCCTGCGCGATGCAGCAGCCCCTGGTATTGGAACTCCGCGTTGCGCCGGATGCGCTCGCGATAGAAGCGCGTAAACAGCGAAGCCGAACAAGCCCCGTCAAAACATTTGTCGTGATAAAAAACCTTTACGATCAATGGTTCCCTTTCTGGTTCGCTTTCTAAGTAGCCCGTTTGCCACTGCTCGCTGCACGAGTGGACACAAAGCCCTTAGAAATAAACGTTTGGGCAGGGAGTGTCAAGCGCGTATGCTGCCGCGCTCTGCTATTTATGCAGTGGAATCTCTGATTAAGCGGCTTTGACGGCCTGATCCTCGGCCCATTCGCCGATCAGCGGCAGCTTGAACTTCTGTCCCTGAAAAGCCTTGACCAGCAGCACCAGCCAGACGATGAAGAGCGCCAGCTCCAGCATGGGCCACAGAAAGAGCCCCGCCACGGGGAGATACAGGGCTAGTCGCGGAATCATCGACACAATGGCGAAAGCAATCGACTGAAAACAGTGGAAGCGCACGAAACGATTGTTGCGATATGGATCGATGAGCAGGAAGAAAATTGCCGGGAACAGGAAATACGCCAGTGCAGCGGCCACGTTGTCGGAAATAGCCGCCGCGCTCACCCGCGGTCCGGCTCCGGCGCGCCCGCACGGACGTCCGCATCGGGGACAGAAATTGGCAGTATCGTCGAGTGCCGCGCCACATCCGGAACAAAACGCCATCGCGATCCTTGGGCAGGCAACGCCTCCCGCAGCTATTCAGAGTGCGGGGCCGATGCCGAAGGTTGCTGTAAAAAGGAACTCACGTGAAAACCAGTACGCCAGCGCTCTATCGCGCCGCGCGCAAACCCGATTTCTTCTTCTGACACTGCTCGCAGATGCCGTAAACCTGAAAGTCGTGGCGTGTGGTGACATAGCAATGTTTGCGTCCGATCTCTTTCTCTACCTTATCAATCTCCGGCGAATCAAACTCCACCGAGGTGCCGCACTCCGTGCACACCATGTGGTGATGGCTCCGCCGGTTGTACTGGTGCTCATACCGGGTCACCCCATCCTGGAAAGCCACCTCACTGGCCAAGCCGCACTCGGCCAGAAGCTTGAGCGTACGGTAGACCGTGGTGAAGCCGATCCGGTGATCGCTGCGCTGGACCAAATGGTGCAGCTCCTCCGTCGAAAGATGGCCGCGAGCCTCCAGAAATGTGCGCAGGATGACGTCGCGCTGCCCGGTGTGCTTCAATCCCACCCGCTTCAGGTGGTGACGGAAACTCTCCTCGGCTTCGTGGATCGATTCATGCGAGAGCTCCGGACTATCATCAACATGTTTTGCCTGGCTGATCATAAGCAGTTCATTGATCTAAGAAGCATACCATTGGACACGCTTTCCGCTTTGATATTCTAGGCATAGACTCTCAATGTGCTGGAGGACCAAGTGGCGGCCGACAAATTTGACGCAGGCCTGGTACAGATGTGCTGTTCACCGGAGCCGGACGAAAACCTGGAGCGTGCGCTCGAACACGTGCGCGAGGCGGCCCGTCGCGGTGCCCAGGTCATCTGCCTTCCTGAGCTCTTCCGGACTCAGTATTTCTGCCAGCGCGAGGACACCGCTCTGTTCGACCTGGCCGAACCGATTCCCGGACCCACTACCGCGCGCTTCTGCGCCGTGGCCCGCGAATTGAAGGTGGCCATCGTAGTCTCGCTTTTTGAGCGGCGCGCCCCCGGGCTCTATCACAACACCGCGGTCGTCATCGGCAGCAACGGCGAAATCCGTGGCCTCTACCGCAAGATGCACATCCCTGACGATCCCCTCTATTATGAGAAGTATTACTTCGCCCCGGGCGACCTTGGCTTCCGGAGTTTTGATCTCGAAGAGGGCTCGGTAGGCACGCTGGTCTGCTGGGATCAGTGGTATCCCGAGGGTGCCCGGTTGACCGCCTTGCAGGGTGCAAACCTGATCCTCTATCCCACCGCCATCGGCTGGCATCCGGCGGAGAAGGAAGAGTGGGGAGCAGCGCAGTACGAAGCCTGGTTCACCATCCAGCGGGCGCACGCCATTGCCAACGGAGTGTTTGTCGGAGCGGTCAACCGCGTCGGCCACGAAACCGGCAACATTCGCGGCAACCAAGTAACCGGGGCGGGCCTGGATTTCTGGGGCGGCTCGTTCCTGGCTGACCCCTTCGGCCGCATCATCGCCAAGGCTTCGCACGACAAAGAAGAGATTCTGATTGGCACCGTGGATGTGAAGCTACAGGAGGAGATTCGCCGCAACTGGCCCTTCCTGCGCGACCGCCGCATCGACGCCTACGCACCCATTACCCAGAGGTTTGGAAAGTAAATGACGACCAGGAATCCAGCCACCTCCCCGGTCGCCTCCGGATATCGCATGCCCGCCGAGTGGGAGCCGCAGCGCGCCACCTGGCTGGCGTGGCCACATAATCGCACCGATTGGCCGGGAAAGTTCGCGCCCATCCCCTTCGTTTATGCCGAAATCGTCCGCCACTTGGCCCGTGCCGCCCGAGTCGAGTTGATCGTCAACGATGCTAAGGCCGAAGCCGGGGCCCGCACGATATTGACGAACGCAAATGTTTTACCCACGCTGGAGCCGCGCATCGCATTTCACCAGTGGCCCACCAATCGCGGATGGCTGCGTGACTCCGGCCCCATCTTCGTCAAGGATAAGCAAGGCAAGGTCGCGGTCACCAACTGGAAGTTCAATGCCTGGGCCAAGTACAAAAACTGGCAGCTTGATAACCTGCTTCCCGAAAGGATCGCTCGCCTGCGCGGCTACTCGGAATTCCAGGCCAGCGTCGAAGTCGCAGGTGTGCAGCGGCAGATGGTGCTTGAAGGCGGATCGATCGACGTGAACGGTCGCGGCCTGCTGCTTACCACCGAGGAGTGTCTGCTCAGCCCCGTACAACAGCGCAATCCCGGTATGTCCCGCGAGCAGATAGAAGCCACCCTAAGCCAGATGCTCGGGGTGAGAAAAGTCCTATGGCTGGAGCGAGGCATCGTCGGCGATGACACCCACGGCCACGTCGATGACATTGCCCGCTTCGTCGGCCCCCGCACCGTGCTGGCCGCCACCGAAGCCGATCCCGCCGACGACAATCACCTGATCCTCAAGAACAACTTGAAGCGTCTGAGGAAAATGACTGATACGGCGGGAAAAGCCTTGGAGATCATTTCATTACCCATGCCCACGCCCGTCATCTATAAGGGCCAGCGGGTACCCGCCAGCTATGCCAATTTCTACATCTCAAACCAAACGGTTCTGGTTCCAACCTTCGATGATCCTAACGATCTTCCGGCCCTGAACATCATCCAGCGGGCGCTTCCCCGGCATCGCGTCGTGCCCATCTACTGCGGCGATCTGATCTGGGGACTGGGAGCGATTCACTGCATGACTCAGCAGGAACCTGCGGCAGCCCATGCGGAATGAGAACGAAATTGACGGCCAAGTGCCGGACGAACGCTGGATGGAGGAGGCGCTACGCCTGGCGGGTTCCGCTCAGCTCGCCGGTGAGGTGCCCATCGGCGCGGTCGTCGTCTGCGACGGACGCATCGTGGGCCGCGGCTGGAATCAGGTGGTTTCCCTCAGCGATCCCTGCGCCCATGCCGAAATTCAGGCCCTACGGGATGCTGCCCGCGCGCTCGGCAACTATCGCCTCGGCGGCTGCCGGCTCTACGTCACTCTGGAGCCCTGTGCCATGTGCGCTGGAGCTATCGTCCACGCCCGAATCGCGCGCCTCGTCTTTGGTGCTCGCGATCCGAAAGCCGGGGCCTGCGGCAGCATCATGCAGGTCATCAACCATCCCCGCCTGAACCACCGCATGGAAGTCACGGAAGGTGTGCTGGCCGGCCGCTGCATGGAAATCCTGCAGGTGTTTTTCAGAGAACGCCGCGGCTAGTTTCCGATTATCGCGCTGCTCTTTCCGGGCGCTTAAGGTGCAAAGCGATCAACTCATCAAGCCGGGCGAACAGCTTCTGGTTTGAGGTCCGAGGATACCCGGCGAGCTTCTCGCGAAATTGCTCAATATTGAAGAGAAACGATTCCACCCGCTCCTTGGTCAGCTCCTCCCAAAAAGCGCCATACCCCATCCGGCCCAGCCAGAATGCGTTGAAGATCTGCTCGAACTGATTGCGAACCGGAACAGCCAGATAAGGCTTTCCCAGATGTAGTGCCTCGGTCACCAGCGAGAAACCGGCATTGGCGATGATCGCCTGGGCGTGAACCAGGTCGTCGAAAAATGTCTCGAAGCCGGGCTTTTTGTACACAATATTGCCCTCGCGGCCTTCGCGCCCAAAGCCGTAGGCGATGAACTCCGCGCGCACCGAGACCAGTACCTTGATCAGTGCGGGTGCCGGTGAGGTCACATAGACCAGAATCGGCCCATCCGCGCTTGGCACCGCGTCCTGAATCTGCTGCCGCAAAATTGGCGGCACCAGTTCGGAGTTGCGCCGCCGTCCGGGCGCGTCGAAAAACGATGTCACCAGATAGTGCGTTGCCCCGGGTGTCATCATCCGCGTCACCAGCTTTGCCGCCGTTGCGTCGGTCCGGTACTGGCGCGGGGTAGCCACTGTGAAATGAGTGAGTATGTGCTGATTGTCGATCGAGAGAACGGGCAGCTTCCGTCGGCGGCCCGCCCGGCAGGTCAGCGGCTCGTAATCCGTAATGATCAACTCAATGCCACGCTCATCGATCACCCGGGTAAGTTCGCTGATGCCGCGCGTGGCCTTGCGTGCCTGGAACAGGTTGCGCGCCAGAGTGCGCTTGTAGCGCACTTGGTTATTCACGTAGGTGAAGCGGAAGCCGTGAATCTCCAGCACCTCGCAAATGTCGGCGAGGTTGCGCAGCCCGCGGTCGAATGATGCAGCAACCACCGTGTGTCCCTGCCGTTGCAGATGAAGAATGACCTCTCGCGAGCGGGTTGAGTGCCCCGCACCCTCGCCATTGACTCCATAAAGAATGTTGGCCATCGCTGGCTCGAAGTATAACCAGCAGAGTGCGCTGCTACAAAGTGCTGCGCATCCGCCCGGTAATGATCTTGTCTGGGCGCGACCCCAGCCGAGGCATGCGCCCTCCCAGATGCGTTGCTTTTCGCCCACTGATCCCGCATAATTTGACGGCTGATTCCCTGCCCTCTGGATGGCTGATTTGTTGAACCTGCCGAACTCGATCACCTTAAGCAGGATTGCCTGCATTCCTTTTTTTATCTGGGTTCTGTCCAGCAATATCTTTCGGCCCGGGGAGCAGGAGTTGCTGGCCGCCGGAATCTTCATCCTGGCTTCCATCACCGACGGACTCGACGGCTACTTGGCGCGCAAGCACGGCCAGATCAGCAGCATGGGAATCCTGCTCGACCCCATGGCAGACAAGCTCCTGATCGCTGCCGGACTCATCCTTTTAGTTCGATTCACGCCCAACCTCATGCCCCCGTGGATCGTGGTCCTGGTGCTGGGACGCGAGTTTCTGATTACTGGTCTGAGAAGCGTAGCCGCAACCGAAGGCTTCGCCATCCAGGCACGCGACCTGGGTAAGTTGAAGATGATCGTGCAGATTGTCGCCGTCGTCGCCACTATTCTCGCCCATGGTTGGTATGAGTGGAACTTCTTTGGCTTCATCGTCGGAGTCCAGCTGATCGCACGCATCTCGATCTGGTTCATGCTGGTTGTCTCCCTGCTCTCGGGCGTGGATTACTTCATCGCCTTTTGGGATCGTGTGGATCGTTCGTCGCGCCGTCATCCAGCCTCCGTCGCCCCGGTCAAGCCGGGAACCGCAAAATCTACTCCGAGCGCCTGATATCTTTGAGAGTGCCTACTTCGGGCGTCCCCTGCGGTTTGGTTCTTGCGATGTCGCAGTACGGCGAAGCCTACCGGTCGCGCGCCGCCTCCGTGACTCTGATTGAAGTTGCCCGGTAGCGCTTGCCATCGAAGCTGGCGGTTACCGATACCGGAGTTCCCACCACCAGTTGGGTCACACTCTTCTCCCCTTGCGGGTCGAAGTAAAGCTCGTAGTTGCTGCCGTCTGTCCGATTATCCAGGGCCAGCACTCCATCACGCAGATCGACATGCGTCAGTATGCCTGCAAATGCGTAGGAGTCCCCCGGCGAGGCTTGAATCGTAATGCTCTGAGCTTCGGTCTCCCGGCCGCCTGGCGTAAACGTCACGTCGATCAGCGATCCCGAGTGTAGCTCTCCCGCCGATGCATGCCCGCCATGGGTCTCAACCTTCGTCCGGTCGGAGATCGCAAATCGAATCGCCTGCCCGCTCAACCGGTCCTGCAGGCGCACTTGCCCACCCAGAACCTCGATTACCTGTCCGCTCGCCTGCGCCGGACCGCCCGCGGGGAGCACCTGAAGCGTACGCGCAAACACTTGCGCCCCCAGCCCTTGCGTGTCGGCGTAAACCCGGTCTCCGGGATGAATTGCCAACGCCGTGGTTTCGCGTCCACCACTCAGGATGCGCGTACGCTCGTCGAAATAGATCAGATACTTGCTTCCTCCACCAAAGGGCTGCACTAAGAGCCGATTGTGCACCGTATCCACCTTGCGCGCTATGCCGCCGATCAGCGACAAGTCGGCGCGCGGCAGTGGTCGCGGCTCCAGCAGCGGATCGTGCTCCGCCAGATGGTTCGCGATATCCAGCATCTCCGTATGCGGCTCTCCCTCGGCCGTGGGCTCTGGCGACTCGGGAGTAAAGGCCGGAGCTGGAGTAACGGTAGGAGTTATAGCACTTGAGCTGGAGTTTGTACCCGTATCCTTGGCCGAGTTTCTGGCCCGTGCCGCGTCGGCGCTCACGATCCCGCTCGCGCTCTGCGCAATGGCCAAAGCTGCGCTCATCAGCAGAATTACAGCGATCAAAATATGCTTCATGGTCTCCCCGGGAGAAGCAGAGCTCTGGTTTAGTTAGATGCAGAACTCGGTTTAAAAAGGAAGCCGAAGCTAATTCCCAAAAGCGGTATTCGGCGGCTTACAACAGAATCCGAGGCGTTCCCATCCAAGCGAATTAGTTCAGGGTGCGGCAATGATTCCGGTGCTGAATTTATTTCCATTTCGAAGCTGGTTTGCGAGCGGCATCCTGCTCGCTCTGATTCTGACCGTGGCGCCTCTGAGGTCGGCTGACGTTCGCATCAAGATTCCGAAACGCACCAAGCCGACACCGGTCCAGCAACTCAATCAAGAGGGCGTGAAGGCACTGGCGAAGAACGACACCGCTCGCGCCAAGCGCGCATTCTACCGCGCTTACCTCCTCGATCCTGATGATCCTTTCACTCTGAACAATCTTGGTTACGTCGCCGAGATTGACGGAGACATTGAGAGGGCGCAGAAATTTTATGACCTGGCGGCCGCAAACAGCTCGAATGCAGCAATCGCCTTCTCCAGCAATTCAGAACTGGACGGCAAGCAGGTTTCACAGGTCGCTGGCAGCGCCGTGAGTGCATCCATGAAGGTCAACCGCCTGAACGTCACTGCTATGGGATTAATGGCGAAGGAGCGCGCTCCAGAGGCCGAAACCGCCTTGCGCAAAGCCCTGACTCTCCAACCGAACAATCCCTTCACCCTGAATAATCTTGGCTACGCTTTGGAGAAGGAGGGCGAACTGGAGGAGGCCGTGCGGCTGTATGATCGTGCCGCGGCCAGCAACTCCAACGAGAAAGTCGTCGTTGCCCTGAATCGCAACTGGCGGGGCCGCAGCATATCCGAGATCGCGAATCACAATGCCGAGGCAGCTCGCCGCGAACTCAGCGGCGAGGGCTCGACCGAGGCCAAAGTCGCGCGGCTCAACCTGCGCGGAGTCTCTGCACTGAATCGCAACCAGCTCTCCCAAGCGCGACAATACTTCCAGCAGGCCTACCAGCTCGATCCCGACAACGCATTTGCTTTAAATAATATGGGGTATATCTCTGAAGTAGATGGGGATCGTGAAACCGCTGACTTTTACTATGCCAAAGCGCGCGAAGCCAATCGCAGCTCAGCCCGCGTCGCCCTCGCAAGCCGCAAGAATTTGCAGGGCATGAAGCTGGCATCGGTAGCCGATCAAAACGAGCAGTCCGTCCAGTCCGAGCAGGAGAAACAGCTCGCAGCTCTGCGCGCCAGCGGGGCTCCACCTCTGCCCTTGCGGACCCGCGATCAGGCGGTGGTGCGCGAGCCCGCTACGCCGCCACAACCTGAACCGGAAACCCCAGTGCGCATCGTCGCCGAAGACAATCCCCCGCCCGAGCGCCCAGCGGCCATGGCCGCGCCCACCCGGCCAGCCAGTCGCAATCAGTCGCGCGCCTTGACGCAACCAAGTCCCGCCCAATCGCAACCAGCCATCGCCGCGCCCCAACCGCTCCCTGTAGCGCCGACCGAGCCACAGGACGAAACGCCCCTGCTCCCTGTCATTCCTGATGAGACCCCAGCGCCAGGCCGGTAGATGGCTTCCAGGACGAGTGGAACGTACACATCCATAAAGGTTGTGCTAACTTTCTCACATGAGAAAACCCCCGGTGGTATGGACGATAGCCGGCTTTGATCCCTCCTCGGGCGCGGGCATCACCGCCGACATCAAAACGATCTCCAGCCTTGACTGTTACGGTGTCGCTTGCATCACCGCCCTGACCGTGCAGAATACCGCAGGCGTACGACGGGTTGATCCGGTCGCCCCGCCAATCGTTTTCGAGACGCTTCACGCGTTGCTTGAGGACCTGCCGCCCCAGGCGATCAAAATTGGAATGCTGGCCACGGCAGAGATCGCTGATGTAGTCGCCGACTTTCTGGAGGCTCTGCACCAGCCGACGTGCTCCGTCGTCCTTGATCCCGTTTTGCGCTCCTCTTCCGGGGCCGAGCTACTTGATGCCTCCGGAGCTCGTATTCTCCTTGAACGGCTCCTTCCGCGGGCAACCGTGGTCACCCCGAATCGCACCGAAGCCGCAGTCCTCACCGGGCTCTCCGGCGCAGACGACGAGGCCATGGCGCGGGCTCTCCGCCAACTCGGAGCCGCTGCCGCCGTGGTCACCGGTGGAGATGGCAGTCATGGGCTCGCGACTGAAGGCGATACGCAATATGCGGAGGATACGCTCGCCTACGCAGCCGGAGGCACGGAATTCGTTGAGACCCTTAGTGCTCCCCGGATACACTCCAATGCTACCCACGGGACCGGTTGCGCCTTCTCCACGGCAATTGCCTGCGCGCTCGCCCAAGGGCAGAATGTGCCCACCGCGGTCACTTCCGCAAAGGCATTTGTTCGCCGTGCCATCCAAAGAGCACCCGGCCTCGGCAGAGGCAAAGGACCCATGGGGCTCGACCACCCCGGAAGGGATTAGCAAAGCTTCCCTTAAGCTAGGCCGTCGTCTATCCAGATTAGCCGACAAAACCGGTCTTCGATAACCACGCAGAAGTTCTTTTGGCAAGTGGAAAAGTGACAATATTTCACCGAGGGTTGACCTTGCCGGTGGCGGTTGCATACAATTGCAAAATCGCCTGGGCCCTGCACCCAGGCGTTGGAATTTTGGGGAAAATCATTGAGCGAGGTGTTTCATTGCGACGAGTTCTCACCCATTCTGTCTATGCTCTTCTGTTGCTAGGCGGCACCATGGGCGCGGTACCCGACCACATAACACTGAACCCCCTGAATGCGCCAGCAGCTCTAACGCCACAGCAAAAACCGAGGGAGTTGGAAACTCCCACCAAGGCGTTTCAGGTGGGTAAAGCTTCATGGTACGGCGGCCTATTCCAAGGTAAAGCCACAGCGAGCGGCGAAGATTACAATATGTTCAATTTCACGGCTGCTCATCGTGAACTGCCCCTAGGTACATTTGTGAAGGTAACAAATCTCAAGAATCTGAAGTCTGTGATTGTCCGTGTTAATGATCGTGGCCCTGTTACTCCGGGTCGCATCATTGATCTATCTTATAGCGCAGCACGCTACCTTGAAATGCGCCAGAATGGCCTGCAGAAAGTTCGGATCGACGTCGTTCCACCTCAGGACGCGGAGATGGCGATGGCGAGACAAATACCGACGCGCTAGAAACGAACTCCGTTTGTTTCGAGATCATCCTACGGTATTCGCTTCCGTAGGATTTTACTTTTGCAGCCAGTTTCATTCTTATCCGGCAATTCAGTTATCCTGTTGCCATGCGAAATGGCAAAGACAAGCTGATCGTGGCACTCGATGTCGCGAACGAAGATAAGGCTCGCGCAATGGTGCGAGAACTTGGCGAAACCGTCAGCTTCTATAAGGTGGGCAAGGAGCTGTTCACCGCTGTCGGCCCCTCGATCGTCCGCGACCTGATCGCCAGCGGGAAGAAAGTCTTTCTGGATCTCAAGTTCCACGACATCCCGAACACCGTTGCCGGTGCCGTCCGCACTGCTGCTTCGCTGGGAGTCTCGCTGCTTACCGTCCATGCTTCAGGGGGTTCCAAGATGCTGCAAGCTGCCGCCGAGGCCGCGGCGCAATCCGCCAGCAAACCAACCGTCCTTGCCGTAACCGTACTGACCTCGCTCGCTGCACACGACCTCGAGGAAGTTGGTATTAGCGGCAGCGTTGAAGCCCAGGTGTTGCGCCTTGCGGGATTGGCGGTGAACGCCGGATGCGGTGGCATTGTCGCTTCCGCCCAGGAAGCTGCCCTACTGCGGCAGGCATTAGGAGCAGGATTCACCCTCGTAACGCCCGGCATACGTCCGGCAGGAGGTTTCGACGCAGACCAAGCCCGCGTCGTCACCCCGGGGGATGCCATCCTTGCCGGAGCTAACTACCTTGTTGTCGGCCGTCCCATCACCGCCGCCGATTATCCGACGGAAGCTGCGGAGGCCATCATCCAGCAGATTGAGCGTGCCCTCTAACGCTTCCTTTTGCTCCAGAGAGTAAGCGATCACTTTACTCGTTATAATGGTGGAATTTGAACCCGCACAGAAAATCGATTCTTTTCGCGCTCCTCCTCATGCTTCCGCTGTTCACGGCCGCATCCCTTGGTCAGACACTGGGCACGCAGACCGTGCTCGTGCTTCCCTTTGACAACTCCACCCATCAGCCCGGCCTGGAATGGATCGGCGAAGCCTTCCCGGAGGTCCTTGGCCAGCGCCTCACGACTCAGTCGCTTTATCTCATCAGCCGAGACGACCGCCAATATGCCTTCGACCGCATGGGAATTCCCGTCAACCTCCATGCCTCGCGTGCCACGCTCTATCGCATCGCCGCGCAACTGGACGCCGATTATATCGTTCTCGGCAGCTATTCCTTCGATGGTCAAACGTTCACCGCCCGTGCCCAGATTCTGGACATGAAAGCTCTTCGCCTCTCTCCCGATCACGTCGAGAGCGGCCCTTTGAATAGTCTAATCAGCATCCAGACTGCGCTTGCCTGGGACGTACTCCGCCAGATGCGTCCTCAATTTTCTGAGCCGCGGCAAGGTTTCCTGCAGCGCGCGCCCGCCATCCGCCTGGATGCGTTTGAAAACTTCATTCGTGGTGTTGTTGCCAGCGGGGCTCCGGACAAGATCCGTTATCTCAAAGCCGCTATTGCGGCGAATCCGCAGTATGCGCAGGCAATTCTTCTGCTCGCCAAAACCTATTTTGCCGGGCACGATTATGAGCAAGCAGCCGTCTGGTTCGCCAAGCTTCCATCAGACGACGCATCTTACGGAGAGGCCAATTTCCTGCTAGGTCTTTGCGAATTCCATTTGGGGCAGTTCGAGAAGGCTTCCGCCGCCTTCAAAGCCACCGCTGAGCGAGTTCCCCTCACTGAAGTTCTCAACAATATCGGAGTCACCGAGAACCGCCGCGGACGTCATGACGCTGCCGACTACTTCCAGAAGGCGGTGCAGGCCGACCCCTCCGACGCGGATTATCACTTCAATCTTGCCATCGCACTCTACCGCAAAGGCGACCTGACAGGAGCCCAGCGGCAACTTCGTGAAACCCTGAGCCGTCGTCCCAGTGACGCCGAGGCGAAACAGTTCCAGGAATCGCTGGCCGCCAGCCTGACCAGCGCGGTACATCCAGCGACGATCGCTGTCCCGCTCACCCGCATCAAGCGCAATTACGATGAGAGCTCCTATCGCCAGCTCGCCGTCGAACTGCAAAATGCCATCGAGGAGTCCGTCGGCAAAGCCAAGCCCTCTGATCGCGCCACGCTTCACATTGAGCGAGCCCGCGAATTTTTGGCGAACGGTGCCACTGAAGAAGCCGAAAATCAGTTCCGCGAAGCATTAACCCACGAGCCGGCAAACTCCGCTGCGCTCGCAGGACTAGCGCACGCCCTTTTGCTCGAAAATAAGTTTCCACAGGCCCGGCGTGAGGCCGTCGCGGCGCTTCGCCAACAGCCCAGTGTTGAAGCGTACTTGGTCCTCGCCCGCGCCGATCTCCACGACAATGACAGCACCAGCGCCAGACAGAACCTACAAAAAGCGCTCGCTCTCGATCCTAATAACGAAGATGCCAAAGCCGTGCAGCAAGAGATCCAGGATCGCGCCGACAAATATGTGCCCTAGCACTAGTCATTGCGCCATTACCTTCCGTGGCGGTAAATTTGTGCAGCCGAGGCTGGGTGCGCTCCGATCGTTGATCCGATAAGGTAGCTGAAGCCGGTTCCTATTCACTCGGCGGCTACTGGAGGTTTCCATGAAACGCTTTCCCGCGCTCCTCAGTGCGTTTCTGTTGCTGTTCGCAGCCCTCCCAGCCGCTGCGCAGATCCTGCGTATTCACATCGACGGCACCATCCAGCCGATCGCCGCCGAACAGATCTCACGCGCCATTAATACCGCGCAGTCGCGTCACGCCCCCGCCCTTGTGATTGAACTCAATACACCCGGCGGCCTGCTCGACTCCACCCGCGAAATTGTTGGCAGCATCGAAGCTTCCTCCGTCCCGGTAATCATCTTCGTGGCCCCTAGCGGTGCGCGCGCCGCCTCCGCCGGGTTCTTTATCCTGGAGTCCGCTGACGTAGCCGCCATGGCCAACGGCACCAATACCGGAGCGGCCCATCCCGTAACCATTGGCGGCGGAAGCCCGGACGAGGTCATGAAGGCCAAGATTGAGAACGACACTGCGGCCTTTCTCCGTTCTTACGTTTCTCGTCGTGGACGCAACGTTGAGGAGGCCGAAAAGGCGGTCCGGCAATCCATCTCGTGGACAGAGAAGGAAGCTCTCGACCTCCATCTCATCGATCTCACCGCGCGCGACGAAGCAGACTTGCTGAGGCAACTCGATGGCCGCACGATTCACCGCTTTGATGGCTCAACGATTACCCTCCACCTCGCCGATCAGACAGTCGAAGAGCTTCCGCCTACCTTGCGTCAGCGCGTTCTCGGCTGGCTTATGGACCCCAATATTGCCTTCCTTGTGCTGGCCATCGGGTGCCTTTCGCTGTACGCCGAATTCAATCATCCTGGAGCCATTATCCCCGGCGTCGTCGGAGTGATATTCATCCTCCTGACCCTCTTTGCACTCAATCTTTTGCCCACCCGTTATGCTTCCCTCGCCCTCATCGCGTTGGCATTTGTGCTCTTCGCCCTGGAGGCAAAGTTTGTCTCCCACGGCGTCCTGACCATTGGAGGGATTGCTTCCCTGACCCTCGGAGGACTGCTGCTTGTGGATGGTCCCATTCCTGAGATGCGGGTCAAACTGCTGACTTCGCTCGCCGTCAGTCTTCCCTTCGGACTCATTACGGCCTTCCTGATGTCAATTGCCTGGCGTGCCCGCCGCAACAAAGTCGTCACCGGTTCCCAAGGAATCATCGGCGAACTTGGCGTCGCCTGCACCGACCTCCTACCCAACGGTAAGGTCTTTGTCCACGGCGAACTCTGGAACGCCCATTCCATCAAGCCCCTGCACTCCGGCGCTGCGGTGCGAGTGATCGCCGTCCGCCAACTGGAACTCGAAGTCGAACCGGTCACGTAGGACGATGCAGCACACGGGTGGAGATCGTGAGAACGGAGATTGCTGGCGCACGATGTCCCCTCGTTCTTGCTTCTTCAAGTCATTGAGCCGCTTGTGTTTTTACGCATCGGCAGCTTTCAGACACGTCTGTACATCTAATGGCATGATTGTCTACGCTGAAATGGGACAGTCAGGGCAAGGCTTGCCCGGGAGGAAAGGCAAATGTCAAAGAAGCTTTGCATGTCGCTAGTCTGCGTCATCGTGTTACTGCCTGGATTGCTGCAATCGGCCACTCACCCCGAAGCTGGTTCGCCAGCGCCGCCATTCACATTGCAATCGCAGGACGGAACCCCGGTGAGCCTGCGGGATTTCCGCGGCAAGTGGGTAGTCCTTTACTTCTACCCGAAGGACTTCACTAGCGGTTGCACGTTGGAGGCTCACAACTTTCAGCGCGATCTGGCCGAGTACGAGAAGCGCAATGCCGTAATCGTGGGCGTCAGTGTGGACGACCCGAACTCCCACAAGCAGTTCTGCGTAAAGGAAGGGCTCAGCTTCAAACTGTTGGCCGATACCGACCATAAAGTCTCGAAAGAGTACGGCACGCTGACGGATACGTGGTTCACGCATGCCGCACGAAACACTTTCCTGATCACGCCGGACGGCAAGATTGCTCGCGTTTTCGAAGATGTGAAGCCCTCCGAACACAGCGCACAAGTCCTTGCAGCGCTGACGGAGCTACAGCAGAAGTAGCCTGCCAGCCTTGGGCTGCTGTTCACCTCCTTTCTGGCCCCCTCGGCCACTCACGCCAGATTTCAGCTCAGAAGACAGGCTGCATCACGGCCAGGATCATCAGCCGTAAACTGAACATCATAAAGAGGTAAGCTTGAATAGAGCTGGCAGTTGCGGCCCGTGCCGCCGGTCCGTTGAAGATGGCCTTGAGGTATTCTCTTCGCTCCCAAAACGCGGGCTAGGGTTTCATCATCTTTGAGTGAGAGGGCCAGGGATGCGTCACTGCGGCACCAGGATTCAAAGAAATGGAGACTTTGCGAGCACATTAATGCAGGAACTTGCACGATGCCACCCGTAACCTCCCATTTTCGCGGCTTATAGGTGGAATTCTGCGGCGATAAAAATGCAACTACATAGCCCGTCGGATTCCTCCTGAGATTCCTCAGGGCCGAGCATAAACGCAATTGATTGCAAGAGGGATGCCAGTATGCCGAGAACTCAGCCCAGTATTCATGATTCCGCAGACGCATTTGACCACAGACTGGCATCGCGCTATGCAATGCGGATTCCGGTGGAACTTCTCTTTGAGAACGGGGACCGCGTGCGTGTATTCACCCATAACGTAAGCGCAAGTGGAATCTTCGTTACCGTGGACAAAGATTTGGTGTTAAAAGGCTTCGTTCGCTTCCTGGTCACGTTCCCCAAAGAGATCACCACGTGTTGCAAGCTCTTGGCGTTGTGCGACGGAGCGGTTGTCCGGAGAGAGCCGATGGAAGCTGAGACTGAGGAGGGATTGGCAATCAAAATCGAGAAATACCACTTTCTGCGCTCAGCCGATTGAGATTGAGAAAGCACGAGCCGATGTGTCCGAGTTGGCCGACCTCTACACTCAGGAAGTGAAAAAGTTTTCCTATCCCGCCACTGTTTTATCCCGAGCAATCGAAATACCCAAGGCATTGCTCCGCGTCGAATCTCGTCACGCCGCCCGCGGCCACTAGTAACACGTCTGGTTGGCTGTTCCCGTTACTCTGAACATACCGTCTATCTTCAACAAAGTACAGCGCTTGTGTCTTCACCCCTCTATCCCGCCCAGCTCTGGATAGCTTAAAACTCCCCGCCGGGAACATTCCCGCCTTTGGTATCCAATGTGCAGCTTGGGCGTATGTGGACTGCGAGGGTCCGCCTCTGCCGGGGCACGGTGAATGACAGAATTGAAGTTTTTCCACAAGGGTGCGATGGGACTCAGAGGGCGAAGCTGTGGCTAGCTTGAACAAAAACGTACGCGCCGGAGCAGTATCGTCCGTAATTTGCACCAGTCAGCCTGCCTGGTACGCCATACAGACGCGCGCCCGTCATGAGAAGCGGATAGGCAGTGACCTTCAAAAGAGAGGTATCCATGCTTTTGTCCCGACATTGCGCCAATCTCACCAGTGGAGCGATCGGACAAAGGTGGTGGAGGTTCCGCTTTTCTCCTGCTACGTGTTCGTTAATCTGGTAGTGCATTCGGCTCAGCGGCTGGAAGTACTCAAGACGGCCGGAGTGTTTTCCTTTGTACGCGTGAATGGCGAGCCAGCTCCAATTCCTGATTCGCAAATTGAAAGCATACGGATGGTTCTCGCCAAGAATCTCCCGGTGTCCACCTGTGGATTCATCCAAATTGGTCAAAAAGTCCGGATTCGCGGAGGCTCGCTGGACGGCGTGGAAGGGATATTGACAGCGAGCAAAGGTACAAACAAACTCATCATCTCGGTGGATCTGCTTCAGCAATCGGTTGAGGTCACCGTCGAAGGATATGCAATTGAGCCAGCTAGCTAGAGCGCTGCGGCCTGGCGGTAAGTTAGAAGTCCTGCAAGATTTGAAGCGGTCGATAATAGAAGATATGGTCCCGCCAGCGCCATCCAAGGTTCCCGCGCAGTCGCCTCTGCTTCCCAGAACGGACGGCGAAGCGGTGCGCTCGGGCAAAAGAATCTGGATTGATCTGGATAATTCGCCGCATGTGCCGTTTTTTGCCCCCATCATCGAAGAACTAAGGCGCCGTGGGTATTCGATTCTTCTGACAGCGCGCGATGCGTTTCAGGTGAAGGAACTGATCGCACTCTATCGATTCGACTGCAAATGCGTGGGGCATCATTACGGGAAGCATACGGTTTTGAAGTTGCTGGGCATCTTGATCCGCGCATTGCAGTTGTTGCCCGCCGTGCTGCGAAAGCGGCCGGATTTGGCGGTCGCTCACGGCTCCAGAGCACAGCTGGCGCTGGCTACTGCGTTGCGAATTCCGACCTTGCATATTGGCGATTATGAGCACGCAACTGCGTGGGCCATCATTCATCCGACTTGGGTCCTGATTCCCGAGGTCATTCCTGCAGAAGGGATTCGGGAGCCGAAAGATCGGATCTTGAGGTATCCCGGAATCAAGGAAGACGTTTATGTCCCTGCATTCAAGCCTGATCCCGCAATTCGAAGCCAACTAGGTCTGACCGATCACGACATCGTGGTTACCGTGCGTCCGCCGGCCAGCGAAGCCCATTATCACAACCCGCTCAGCGATGAGCTCTTCAACGCGACTATCGACTTTCTGGGCCGAAATCCGCGAGCAAAAATTGTTCTTTTGCCTCGCAATCAGCGTCAGTTGGATGCCATCCAAAAGACTTGGTCAGAGTTCTTCGCCGAGGGCCGGATCATTGTTCCATCGGAAGTGGTCGACGGACTGAACCTGATCTGGTTCTCAGACTTAGTTATCAGTGGCGGCGGCACCATGAACCGGGAAGCGGCAGCCTTAGGTGTTCCCGTCTACAGCATTTTTCGTGGTAAAACCGGTGCGGTTGATCGCTACCTGTCCGCAAACGGCCGACTGGTTATGATCGAAACCGTTGGGGATTTGCCTGCTAAAGTCAACCTCGCGCAACGGAATCGTCCCCTTGTATTGGACGGTGTCCAAGCCATAGCGATGCAATCGATCGTCGACCACATCGTCGCAATACTGGAAAGAAAATGCGGAACACGAGAACCCTAGACGACTCCGTAGCATCCCCGGTTGAGACTTTGAAAACAAATCATCTCGTTACGGAAATCATTGATTTGGCGATGGCTGGTCTGCCTCGGATGTTCAATCCCGAGCGGCAACTCTTTTGCCACACGCTTCGACGAAACGACAACGGCCAACTGGTACAGCAAGGGATTTCACACCGCTACACCATGATGACATTGCTTGGCTTGCACCGGCTCGAAGCCAGCGGCTCAACCAGTCCAGTCAGCATCGCTCCGGTGATGGATACGCTGACGCACGACCTTAGCTGGATCAAGTTTGCTGGCGATCTCGGGGTCTTGCTCTGGCTGTGTGCTGTCGTTGATCCCGGGCGGATTGAGAGACTCTGCGCCACCCTCAATACTACGAACGCGCTGGTTCAGTATAAGGACTTCCGGCAAAGTTCAACCACCGAGTTGGCCTGGATCCTAGCCGGACTCTCCCATGCGAAATTGGCTGGCGTCTCTTGCATACCCAATCTTGATGCTTTGGCTGCCGCTGTTTACATCCGATTGAAAGCAAACCAAGGCCCCCACGGACTTTTTGGTCATCTGGCAACCGCGGGTTCGGTGGCTGGGGCTCTTCGGGGACGGGCCGGTAGCTTTGCCGACCAGGTGTATCCAATTTATGCCATGGCCAAATTCGCACAGGCGTATGACGACGCGGACGCAATTCGCCGTGCGCGAGACTGCGCCGACGCGATCATACGATTGCAAGGGCCGCAGGGAGAGTGGTGGTGGCACTATGACGCCGCCACTGGCCAAGTCTCGCGCCCTTACCCAGTGTACTCAGTCCATCAGCATGGCATGGCTCCGATGGCATTGTTAGCACTGGAGAAAGCGGCTGGCCTGAACGTTTCCGAAGCGATCGAGCGCGGATTGCGCTGGATACCTGCCGAAAATGTTCTCGGCGCCGACATGCGGCATCCAGAGGGGGGCCTTGTATGGCGCTGTATCTATCTGGACGGCAAGTGGCCGCAGTTGCGAGAGTTGTTCAATTTGTGTTTCGGTTCCAATCTGGGACAACCTCTTCGGAACCCCTGCGTTGCTTACGAGTGCCGTCCTTATGAACTGGGCTGGGCGCTGTATGCGTTTGCTTTGCCGCGATAGGCACGTTCTGAAATCACCGTTCCGTTTCGGAATAAGAGCCGTTGCGCATCACCATGGGGTCTTTATCGGCCGACTTTAAGGGCCTGTGCTCTATTGCTGTCTGAAATCTGACATCCTATCCTCGATCAATGAGGCTACACGTTTTTGTCGTTGCGGGATTGCTCGATCCATGGGGCCTGGTTCAGCACTATTGATGTGCTTACAGACTCGCTGAAGATTCTCTATTTCCGCAAGGGCAGGGCCTTTTGGTGTTTGCCTATCGAAGTCCAGCAACGTTAGACTCACACCCAAATCCCTTGGATGACGAGGATATTTTGCAATGCGCATTAGGTATGTGGTGCTTCCGTTTCTCCTCGCTAGCTGTATGAGCGTATTCGGCCAGAATACCGGTTACAGCCCGAACTACACGGGCACCGGAAACGGCTGTCAGGCTGGCGGAACCTGTTATTACATTGATTATGTGAATGGCTCGGACGCGAATACCGGGCTATCAAAAACAGCGGCATGGAAATCCGTTCCGGGGATGACGTGCGCGACAGGAAACGCAGCATCACACTCGTTCGCGCAGACCGATGAGTTCATCCTTAAGGGAGGCGATACCTGGCCGTATTCGTGCGTCAGTGGAACGTGGACCATCGCGGGTGGTGGGGCAGGGACTCCCAATAGTTACGCTTATCCTGGTATGTACGTTGGCTATGATCCGACATGGAACGCGGGAACCGTCAACTCCGTGCGCGTGGTGGACCCCGGCAACTGCACCACAGGCACGACCCTCAGCGTCAGTCTTGCAGGTGGAGGCGGTTCGGGTGCGACTGCCACAACAACTCTTGAATCTATTGCTTCGATTTCCGCGCCGACCTTGCTCGACTTCGTGACGGTGACGAATCAGGGTTCAGGCTACACGTCGAATCCTTCAGTCAGCTTTGCAGTCACAGCGGGCTCCTGCTCTAGATTGCCAATTGCATATGCTGACATCTACTCCCCGGTCATTAGTGCGGCAGGCGGTGTGATGGGAACAGCCAGTTCGATTCCTCCGATGTTCACCTTCAATGCTTCTTACGGCACGGTTGACCATCTGGAGTTCGCGCACGATCGCATCTTCTCTACCGCTTACACGGGCGGCGGAAATCCGAATATGCTGAATTCGTTCGGCACGGCCATCACATTTCAGAATCTATATGTTCACGATTTCGCCATGAACGACATCTCCAGTTTCAACGCGAATTGCGTTGTCAGCGGAAATGCCGAATGCAACTTAGATGTAGCCCAAAGCGCCGCAATCTATCTCGGAGACGAAAACGGGGTCCAGAGCAAGATCAATAACAACATCTTCAACAATTATGAGAGTGAAGCCGAAGGATGTGCAGCGAATAGCACCTCCGGCCCTCCCTGCGTAGAGATGACTGCAGTACTCGCTGCGCCATATTCAGGTACAGCGATTGGCGGAATCATCACCAACAACATCATCCACAACTGGCGCGGCTCCCTTTACACTCTGGGCAATACCAGCACCAGTTTAGTGGCGGGAAATTGGATTTGGGCGGCGCTGCCCGATGTAGGAACGCAGCACGGCGATACGTATTACCTTCAGGATGGCGGACTGACTTACAACAACAAGCTGAGTGACATCTTCCCCGGCACGGCAGCGTTCTACATCGAAACCGGCGACGGCAGCAACCCGACCGTGGGCCTAAAGAATTATCTGTTTAATAATGTCGCATGGGATGTGGGCACCAGCACCCCGCCGATTGGCTGGACCTCTGAATATTCCAACTCCGGTGCAACCTCGATGTCTCCCACTCCCGATCTTCGCGCCTACAACAACACCTTTTACGCCTATCAAGGGACGGCGGATTGCATGAATGCGGGGCAATGGTTCAGTGCGAGCGTGGCGCTTCAGGCTCAGTATGCGTTCACCATCTACAACAACCACTGCATCAGCAGTCAATCAACCTCTCACTGGTACGACGCTAACGGCGGCGAGTACGGGGTTTGGAACACGCACGCCAATCCGAATCTCAGCGCTACGCAAGCGCTGATCGACCCACTGAACGTCACCGACTCACCCGCGACTGCAACCACACAAGGATATACCGCAGGCAATAGTTATGCGCCCACGGCCTCGACTAACGACACCGTGACCTTTGCCAGTGGTGGGAATAGTCAGAACTTAACCAACTTGTGCGCGACTAGTCTGAATGGTCTATCCTTGTCGGCGCTCTGCTCCGACATTAACGGCAACGCAAGACCGACAAGTGGAGGTTGGCAGGCGGGAGCCTATCAGTACGGCAGCGGCACGGGGACCTCGGGGACCTCAGGAGCGCCGGCACCGCCGTCCAACCTCGGGGTGACCGTACTACAGTAAGTAGGATAAGTAAGTAATAGTCCGAAGAAATTCCGTTCATTCCCTTTCGACATGCCCTGCTTATTTCTTAGCGGGCATGTCGGGAGCCCATCCTTATAATCACTCTACAAGAGAGCATGCGACATAATTCACAAGGCCCATTGAGGTTGCTGGTGGTTATTGCCAGTTACGGGCATGACCACGACGAGTATTTGCGACGGCTGATACAAGAATATCAGTCTATGCCGTTTAATACGCATGTCATTGTATGTAGTAATGTCGAGAAACGGGTCCCTGCTGGTGTCGAACTGGTAGTCGGGTTGCCCAACAACGACCCATGGTCTCTGCCTTTTGCGCACAAGAAGATCTTCGCCGAACGGGCTGAGAATTATGATCTCTTTATTTATTCCGAAGATGACACCTTGGCCACCGAGCAAAACATAGAAGCGTTTCTGCGCGTTTTAGAGGTGATGCCAACTGACGAAATTCCAGGCTTTCTCCGCTACGAGAATCGGCCTGATGGAACGATCAATTTTTGCGATGTAAACGGCCATTATCATTGGGATCCAGCCTCGGTTGTTCGGTATGGCAAACATACATTCGCTTTTTTCACAAACGAACATGCGGCCTTCTATCTTCTGACGCAGGACCAATTACGTCGAGCCATTGAATCCGGCGGATTCCTCGTGGACGTGCATCGCGGCAAGTACGACCTCGCTTGCACAGCAGCGACGGATCCGTACACGCAGTGCGGATTCCGGAAACTGGTATGCGTATCATCCCTCGATGACTTCATGCTTCACCATCTGCCTGACAAATACATTGGAACACGATTTGGCACCCATCAGTCGCTTTTCCAAAAACAGCGACAAGCCCTTATGCAGATGAGTCAGGGTGCCTCCCAGTCAGATACTTTTTTCCAAGTCGAGACGCGACTTCAGGATGCCTGGTACTCAAAAGATTACTACGAGCCCGTGAGGCCCGAGGTAGTTAAGGAAATACCGAATTCCACACGTGCTGTTCTCTCCATAGGTTGCGGCTCCGGGGAAACGGAAAGATGGCTTGCAAGCAGGGGTGCCATGGTGACGGCGGTGTGCCTGGACCCAATCATCGGTGCCTGCGCACAGGGTCAGGGGATCGAGGCTATCTGGGGAAATCCAGAAGAAGTTAAGCGGAGGCTGGCGGGCCGTTCTTATGACTGCCTTTTGTTATCCAACGTGCTCCATCTTGCGAACGATCCAGCTGGACTGCTCGGGGATCTCAGTTATCTGTTGGCTCCGGACGGTTATTGTGTGGTCCTGGTTCCAAATCTCCGAAAAGTCAAAAACCTGGTCGGGAAGATAAGAAAAGATAAGGCCTTTCAGCCGATCGGCAACTACGCGCAGTCCGGGACACGGGATATAACCGTGCCGGCCCTTCGCGAATGGCTGACCGGCGTTGGTATTCATCTCACTAAATCGAACTATTTGGTCGGCGGGGACAAGCGGAAACTTTCGCGCCTGGCGTTGGGACTTGCGGACCCTCTATTAGCTACCGAGATCATTGTTGTTGGACGCAAATCCCCGAACTAAATCAATTACCGAAATCCACGCTTCCCTCACGTTGCTCCTCTACTGTAAAGATTGATACCGGCCTTCCTGATGAAAATGCTTACAAATCCTACGATGACGAACCCGCGATCCTTTCTAAATGCCTTAAAGTGGGCCTATACGGGAAATTGGGGAGATCGGGCGTTTTCATCGCTGTTCACGTTCATTTTAGCGATCATGCTGGGGCCTGCTGACTTTGGTCTAGTCTCTATCGGGCTCATTTACCTTAGCCTCATGCAAATGTTTCTGGATCAGGGATTGGTCGCTGCTCTGATCCAACGAAAAGTGCTCAAGCAAGAACACTGCGATGCAGTTTTCTGGATGAACATGGTTTTGAGTCTGTTGTTAGTCGCGCTCACGCTTTTGGTGAGCGGTTGGTGGGGCAGAATGAATCATGCGCCGAATCTGTCCCACTTGCTCTCGGTGATGTCAATTAGCATCCCTCTCGAAGGACTGTCGATTGTTCAGTCGGCTCTCTTGCGGCGCAATATGGACTTCAAAACTCTCGCTATCCGCTCCAATGTGTCGGTTTTAGTCGGAGGCGTTGCCGGTATTGCGATGGCAGTTGCTGGATTCGGTGCTTGGTCGCTAGTGGGGCAGCAACTCGCCAGGGACTCTTCAGCACTGATTCTTCTCTGGAAGCTGGGGAACTGGAGACCTCGGTTGGAATTTTCCTGGATGCACCTGAGGGAGCTGATGGGATTTTCAGTACACAACTTCATTGCACAATCGGGAATCTTTGCTGATATGCAGGCCGGGTCTGTGTTGTTGGGTTTGCTCTTCGGTCCGGTGGCCGTGGGCCTCTATCGGTTGGCCGATCGAATTATGAACAGCGTTGTGGTCATGGCCACATCCTCTATCCAAGCCGTTTCTCTGCCAGAATTTTCGAGGGTTCAGGACCAACCGGAAGAGCTTCGTACAACTGCGCTTTCGTGTATCCGCTTGAGTGCCACAGTGACAGTGCCCGTATTGGCTGGCATGGCCGTGATGAGTGGCCCACTTATGGCGACGCTGGGAGCGAAATGGGTTCCAGCCACCGATGTTTTGAAAGTGCTCTCTATCCTTGGCATGAGCCTTGTCCTCTCCTATTTCACTGGGCCGCTTTTGCAGGCTCTGGGTCGGACCAAGCAACTAGCATTGCTTGAATGGGCACGAACGCTGCTGGGGATCGGATTCCTGGTCGCTACTGCAGTGATGGTCAGGAATGCAAACGTGAGCTGGCAAGTTACGGGAATTGCACTAGCTCGATTCGTTCCCACCGTATTTCTAGTTACACCCGTCTTCGTCTATATTCTCATGCGAGTTTGCAAGCTCACCGGGCGAGACTTGGTCTCCGCGACGCTTCCTTCGGTGAGTTCGGCTGCCGGTATTATTCTGATTGTGTACATATTCCAGCGGACGGGCCTATCGGTCAAAAGTGGACCGGCGGCGATCCTCACGATAGAAATGTTGCTCGGCGGATTCTTTGGTGCGGCAATTCTACTCGGGACCGACGGAAAGCTCCGAGGAGCTTTGTCGAGGATGGTATTCTGCCTTAACAGCTCAACTGGTATATCCAAGTAAGTCAAATTCTTGCGCGACTGCGCCTAGCCGAAACGAGTATATATGCGTGGACTGCCAGCCAAGGACCCTCTCACCTACATACCAAGCGCAATTAGAAAGCTAAATTCGTTTTGGGTCGGGGCTACCTATCCATTCGCTCGATTCGGGCGGCATGTAAACATTCATGTATCCTGTACGATTCCCCGGGATGGGGCACCTTGGATAAGCATAGGCGACAACGTTTATCTTGCTCCGGCGAACTGGCTCAATGTAATCCTACTCGGGCACCCCGAGGACGACGTGTTTGATCGAAAGAAAGTACAACCTAAAATCATCCTTGGCTCAGGCTGCAATTTTAACCGGCATAATACGATCGCCGCGGCGAATCGTATTGAATTTGAAGAAAACGTATTAGTTGGCCAGCTCTGTATTTTTCTGGACCAAAATCACGAATACAGCGATTTGAACAGACCGGTGTACCAGCAGGGTGTCAGCGGTTTGGGCAGCATAAAAATCGGCAGGAACTCATGGATCGGGCATGCCTGTACCTTTCTATGCACAAAAGGCGAATTGACGCTAGGGCGGAATTGTGTCGTTGGGGCCAATTCGGTGGTGAGGCATAGCTTTCCGGATTTCAGCGTCATCGCTGGTAATCCCGCCAGATTGATACGGAAGTATGACGCGGAAAGCAAGACGTGGGTAAGGGTCGGCGACGGGGAGACAGCCGGAAGGCGGTGACTTAGGTGATCTCTGCAAACGACAACAACGCCGGGGTGTACTTTAGCTAATGCCACCGCAACAATACCGATACGGCGGAGGCATGGCGGAGTCCCTGTTGCATCCAGCCGCCGCTGTGATACTTCTGCTCGCGCTCATCGGCATGTTTGTCCTTGCTCGCAAACGTGCATCTCTGCCTGTTCTAGCAGTTTCGCTGCTACTTCCTCTAGGACAACAAATCAATATCGGCGGATTGCATTTTTTTGTCCTGCGCCTTGTTGTACTGGCCGGCTTGGTTCGCATCCTGATCTCTCCCAAGAGACTCAACGGTAAGCGTCTCGCTGGCGGCATGAATCGTGTCGACTACGCTTTCATAACTTGTATCCTTGCGCAGGCAATAGCACCCGTACTGCTTTTCAGAGACGGGCAAGCGTTTCTCTATGAAGTTGGCTATGTGTGGGATTGGCTGGGAGGATACATCCTGTTTCGCTGGCTTATTCAAGACGAGGAGGATGCCTATCGAACGTTGCAGTATATGGCGGTGTTGATGGCGCCTGTGGCCATTGGAATGGTCATTGAGCAACTCAAGATGTTTAACGTTTTCAGCATACTTGGCGGTTTGTCCGCTGTTCCGGAAGTACGTGACGGAAAAATACGTTCGCAAGGCGTATTTGACCACTCATTGATGGCTGGATGTTTCGCTGCTCCGCTCATACCCCTCTTCTTGATGCTCTGGAAAAATGGAAAATCGAAAGTACTTAGCGGCTTGGGAATGATTTTGGCTAGCGTGATTATGTTTTGTTCCAACTCCAGTACTCCCTTGCTGGCGTATGTGGCCGGAATAGGCGCGATCTTCATGTGGCCCTTGCGCAAGAAGATGCGGACGATTCGCTTAGGCCTCGCATCAATGCTAATTGGACTGCATTTGGTAATGAAAGCTCCGGTGTGGTTTCTTATTGCGCGGATCGACCTTACCGGAGGGTCCTCAAGTTATCATCGGGCAGAACTGGTGGATCAGTTCATCAATCATTTTTCCGACTGGTGGCTTATCGGCACTAACAATAACGGTGATTGGGGTCTGGACATGTGGGACGTGCAGAATCAATACGTCAACGTGGGAGAGACCGGGGGGCTGCTGGCGCTGATTTTCTTTATTCTCGTGATCTCACGATGCTTTGGAAGCATTGGAGACGCGCGTAAGCTGATCGATGGTGACCTGCGCAAGGAATGGGCACTCTGGCTGTTGGGGTGCACGTTGTTTGCCACCGTGGTCGGGTTCTTTGGAGTCAACTATTTTGACCAGGTGCGCATGTCATGGTTTGTGCTGCTGGCTATGATTTCTGCCCTTACAACAACAGCCTCGAATTCCCAGGTCAAGATGGCGGCTGAAACACAGGCTCCTGCTGCGCTCTGGTTCGGCCGAGGCAATGTCCCGTGGCGTCTTCCGAATTCCCGAGATGCCTCTTCGCATAGCCATTTAACAAAATGACAAATGAGAAAATCTCCTACGTGGTGGTAACTCCTGTCCGCGATGAACAGGCTTATTTGTCCTTCACTATCGAAAGCATGGTCAAGCAGACGATCCGGCCGGAGGAATGGATTCTCGTCAACGACGGCTCAACGGATAAGACGGGCCAGATTATTGACGAGGCGGCTAACCAGCATTCCTGGATTCGAGCAGTGCATCGCGCTGATCGCGGTTATCGGAAATGGGGTGCGGGTATCATTGAAGCCTTCTATTCCGGTTTTAATGCCCTCACCTTCCAGGACTGGGACTTTATGTCAAAACTGGACGGCGATTTGTCATTTGAGCCGGACTATTTCGAATCCTGCTTTCGCAAGTTTAAGGAGAACCCCGCGATCGGGATCGGCGGCGGTATGCTGTACCACTATGAAAACGGGAAAAGAGTTCTGGAGAGGAATCCTATTTTTCACGTTCGAGGCGGAGTAAAGGTCTATCGCCGGGCCTGTTGGGATGCTCTCGAAGGCCTCTGGGTAGGCCCCGGGTCGGATACCGTCGACGAGGTGAAGGCCAATATGCTGGGATGGACTACCATGAGCTTCGCCGACATACAGATGATTCATCACCGTTTCACGGGCGCCTCTTGGGGGCGCTGGGGCGGAATGGTCAAGGATGGAAAGATCGATTATGTGACCGGATACCATCCGCTGTTCGAGGCTGCGAAGTCCATGGTTCGACTTATTCGCCGGCCTTACGTTCTGGGCTCGGCCGCTTTGGTGTACGGATATGTTACTGCGCGCCTGCAGCGCATGCCACGCGTGGATGATCCAGCGCTTATACGATATCTTCGGCGCCAGCAACTTGCCCGCCTCTTTGGTGGAAAGACCATTTGGAAATAAGAATGGACTTGTCGATCATCATTGTGAATTGGAACTCGCTTGCTTATTTAAGGAACTGTATCGCCAGCCTTTACCAATACACGCACGGCATTTCATTCGAAATCATTGTGGTCGACAACGTCTCGCCAGAGGGTGGGGTTGACGCAATTTCTCTTGAGTTTCCGGAGGTCGTGCTCATCAAGAGCAGCGAGAATTTAGGTTTTGCGGGGGCGAATAATCTCGGGTTCAGGCATGCTCAAGGCGAGTACGTGCTGTTTATTAACCCGGATACGAAGCTCATCCAATCCTCCATCAACGTTCTGTTGCGGCACATCAGATCGCTGCCGGATGCAGGCATCGTGGGTTGTAAGCTGCTGAATTCGGATCTTTCCGTCCAAATCACTTCAATCAAAAGATTCCCTACAATTCTCAATCAGCTATTTGAAGCGGAATATCTGCAGACACGCTGGCCAAGTTGCCCCCTATGGAGTCTCGGTCCACTTTTCTCCGAGAACGTCACGGTACTGCCGGTCGAAGTCATTCCCGGCGCGTGCATGTTACTGCGGCGCAAGGTGTTCGACCAAGTAGGTATGTTCAGTGAAGAATACTTCATGTATGCAGAGGATTTGGACCTTAATGTCAAGGTGAAGCGGGCCGGCTTGACCAATTATTACGTTGGCGAAACCGCCATCATCCACTATGGCGGCGGCAGCAGCTCGCGGCAGAAAGTAAATCACTGGGCTGCGGTCATGCAGTGCCGGGCGATGGTGCGGTACTTCCGCAAAACGAGGGGCCGGGCCTATGAGTGGCTCTATCAGGCATCGGTAGGTTGCGTGGCGATTGCACGACTGACTATTCTGGCCGCTGCTGCCCTCTTCGGAAACCTCCTATGGGATGCAGAGTCACGTCGAAGATCCTGGACGAAGTGGGCGGCTGTATTGAAGTGGGCAGTGGGAAAGCAGGACTTGGCGCTGCAGGGCCGGTCCTGATCGTCGCGAAGAAACGAGGGGCTCATGTGCGGTATTTGCGGGAAGCTGAACTTTGATCGAGAAAAGATAGTTCCGCAGCGACTGATCAAGTCCATGGCGGATACTATTCATCATCGCGGTCCTGATGACGAGGGGTACTATGTCTCGGGCCCCCTTGGCTTTGGCTTCCGCAGACTTTCCATTATCGATCTGGCTGCCGGACATCAACCGCTTGCGAACGAAGACGACTCCGTGTGGATTATTTTCAACGGAGAAATTTACAACTATCAGGAACTCCGCGATTTCTTACAAACAAAAGGACATGTCTTTAAGACCCGGACTGATACCGAGGTCATCGTTCATCTTTACGAGGAATTCGGCGAGGCTTGTGTTGAGAGGCTACGTGGAATGTTCGCTTTTGCCATCTGGGACAAGCGCCGTGAAATCCTGCTACTGGCCAGGGATCGCGTAGGCATCAAGCCGCTTTATTATCACCTGTCTGCTCAATCCCTTATTTTCGCCTCCGAAATCAAGGCGATTTTGGCTGACCCGGAAGTGAAGCCGGAAGTGGTTCCGGCAATGATTGACCGGTTCCTGACCTTCTATTATGTGCCGGGTGAGGAGACGATGTTGCGCGGTGTTCGCAAACTGGAACCCGGTTCGCACCTGGTGGTGCAAAATGGGCGCGCCAAGGTCACTCAGTACTGGGATTTGAAATTTACGGTCCAACCCCGCAAGGTAGCCGATGCCGAGAGTGAGTTGCTCGAGCTTTTAGAAGAAGCAGTGCGGATGCATATGATCGCTGACGTCCCAGTGGGTTTCCTGCTGAGTGGCGGCGTCGACTCGACGGCAATGCTCGGAATGGCAGCGGGCAAAACCGATTTCCCGCTGAGCAGTTACACCCTTGGCTTTTCGGCACCGGGCATTGTCGATGAAAGACCGTATGCACGCCTGGCAGCCGAGCGGTACGGCTCCGAACACCGCGAAATCTCGATGACTGCTCAGGAGTTTGCGGACTTTCTGCCCAAGTTCGCGTGGTACATGGAAGAACCGTGCTGTGAACCGCAAGCGATAGCTTTGTACTACGTGACCAGACTGGCGAAGGACTATGTAAAGGTATTGATTTCAGGCGAGGGCGGGGATGAAGCCTTTGCCGGTTACCCGATCTACCGGAATGTGGTATGGCTCGAACGGCTCAAGCGGGTGCTCGGGCCATTTAATGGTGTTCTATCGTCCACTCTCTGCCGCCTGAATGGTTCATGGCAATCCCATCGCGTAGGAAAGTATGCCCCGCTCCTCGATGTTCCCTTTGAGTCCTACTATTACAGTCGCACCTCAAATCCTGGATATTTTTTCAATCGCTCTACCCAGGAGCTCTACACGCCGGAATTTCTTCCATCGGTGGATCGTACATTCTCGACCAGTGTGGTCAAACGGTTTCTGACCAACCATGGGAATCATGGCGTGGTCAACTCCATGCTATATGCGGATACCAAGATGTCGCTTGTGGACGACCTTCTCCTGAAGGCCGATAAGATGACCATGGCGAACTCGGTCGAGTTGCGAGTTCCTTTTCTCGATCACAAGTTCCTGGAATTCGCTGCTTCTTTGCCCGAGAATTTCAAGGTGCGGGGATTCACCACGAAGTATCTGGCCAAGATGGCTCTCAAGCGCCGCGTGCCCAGAGAGATCCTGGAGCGAAAGAAAGTTGGGTTCCCCGTGCCTTACGACTCTTGGATGAGAAACGAGCTGAAAGACTGGATTCGGGACTTATTGCTCGATCCTCGCACCTTGGAGCGCGGATACTTCAATCGAAACTGCATCGAGCGAATCATTCGGGAAGATTGGCAATTTCAGAGATATTCGAAAGAGATTCTTTCCTTGGTTTCTCTGGAACTGTGGCATAGAGCTTTCGTGGACCGGACATGTGGCTCTTCATTGAAACCTGCTGTGCCTCTCGCTTCGACCACAATCACTACGTGATTTGAGCTCGACCCATAATCATATGGCACCGATTGACTTTCGCACGCGTCTGACGGCACTGGATGGGCTACGTGGCGTCGCGATATTGGCCGTTTTTTTTATCACTACGCCGGGAGCCTTGGCGCTCACGCAAGCTCAGTCGGGCTTCGGGTACTCTCCGTGGCTTTCGCCTTAGGATGGTCGGGTGTCGACTTGTTCTTCGTACTGTCCGGATTCCTGATCACCGGGATACTGTTCGACACGCGGAACGACGAGCAATATTATCGCAAGTTCTACGTCCGGCGAGCATTGAGGATCTTCCCCATATACTACCTTCTGCTCGTGATTTTGATGTTAATTGCCCCTCTAATCGGTGTGCATTGGAAACCAGCACATGCCTTTTTCCTGGTTTACTTGGGCTATCCTGCCGCCTTGCTGTGGCCTTCCCTTCCCCAGTTTTCGCCGTTGATACGCGTTACGCACTTATGATCCGTTTCGATGGAAGAGCAGTTCTACATGGCATGGCCTTGGATCGTTGCTAAGCTTCGCACGCCGAACTCTATCTTGCGCGGCTGCGCGGCAGCATCCGCCCTAGCGCTCCTGCTCCGAATTGCGGTGTGGGCCTCGGGTTCACTGAGCATGACATGTGCGTATACTTTTTTGCTTTGCCGGATGGATGAGCTCGCATGCGGTGCGGCGATCGCGATATTGATTCGCGGTCCTTTTCAAGACCGGCTGCAACGGCTGGCACCCGCACTGTTCATTACCAGTACGCTTGCTTTTGCTGGAATCTGCTGGGGGCGGCACACCTTGGATCACGACGATGCCATGATCGCAACGGCTGGCTACACTCTGATTGCAGCGGCGTACGGCTCATTGTTGGTGCTGTGTTTACCGGCTAATTCGTGGTTGCAACATTTGTTTTCGCTGCGCGCACTGCGTTTGTTTGGAAAGTACAGCTACGGATTGTATCTTTATCATTTTCCGTTAACAGTCGTGCTGAGCCCGATGAAGGATTTGTGTGTAGCGAAAGTTCACTCGTTCGTGCTCGGGAGTACGATCCACATCATCTTCTGTCTCGCAGTGAACCTCACGGTTGCGATAATCAGCTTTCATTTGTTTGAAGCTCCCATCATGCGCCTCAAGGATCGGTTCCAGTACTCCACGGCACGAAGTCGATCCTTGTCAGGTCCCGCGCATGAAGAGGGATCTAACGTTTGCATGGGGTTGGCGGCAGACAACAACCCCGGTATTGGTTAGCAAAGCGGCACGATGAGTATGCAAGAGAAGCCTATCCGCGTGTTGTACAGCTTCCCGCACAAACTTGGGGCGGATCGCATCTGCTACACCGCCTGGCAGCAAGTGAATGGACTTTCCGCCGCCGGAGCCGACATTCTGGCATGTCCCGGAGTGCTGCACCGTCCGGTGCCAGCAAGTGTCCGGGTGTGGCCCACCTTGTCTTGGGGCAAGCTGCGTATATCTTACAAAGTGGTTGGCACCATGCGGGCTCTGGCCATGCATGACCATATCGTAGCCCGCAGGTTGGAGAAATTGAAGAACCAGATCGACATCGTACACACCTGGCCGGATGCGGCGTTGGAAACGCTGAGGACCGCTGCTAGGTTGGGAATTCCAACCGTCTTGGAAAGACCTAATGCCCACACCCGCTATGCCTATGAATCGGTAAATGCAGAATGCAGACAGCTGGGTGTGCCGCTCCCGGTGGGACATGAATATGAATACAACACCGTCAAACTAAGCAAAGAGGAAGCGGAATATCGTGAGACCTTTCGGCTGCTGTGCCCGTCGGATTTTGTCGTGAAGACGTTTCTCGACGAAGGCTTTGTTTCCGAAAAACTTGTTCGCCACCAATATGGATTCGACGGAACTACATATCGTTGCGACCGCAAAACGAGCCCCACTAGCGGCCTGACGATGTTGTTTGCTGGCGTGTGCGCGGTGAGAAAAGGCCTGCACTACGCGTTGGAAGCTTGGCTGCAGTCGCCGGCAAGCCGTGAAGGAACATTTCTGATCGCGGGAGATTTTCTGGATGCATATCGCGACAAACTGGCTTCCGAGTTAGCCCATCCGAGTATTCGCGTGCTTGGTTACCGCACGGACGTTCCGGAATTGATGCGAACGAGCGATCTGTTTGTTCTGCCGAGCATCGAGGAAGGAAGCGCACTGGTAACATCGGAAGCGCGCGGCAGCGGATGCGTACTGTTGGTGTCTGACGCCGCGGGAGCCGTCTGCAAACATATGGAAAATGCCTTAGTCCATCGAGTCGGAGACGTTGCCGCCCTAACCAGACATATCACTATGCTACACGAGGATCGGGCTCTCCTGGAACGATTACGGGAATCATCTCTGAGCACTATCGGTGAGATCACATGGGATGTCGCCGGTAGGCGGCTCTTGGAGGTATACAGAATGGTGATTACCTCAAAGCAAAAGACATTGGGAACTACTTCACAAACGACAGCTCGCCTATAGCGGCTCTATATCCAGCGGCAGCGGTACTCGAGCGTTTTTGGGTCAGAATGGGAATCGTAACTAAAGTTCCATAGAGGGTTTCGGAGATTGCGGAAATGAACATTTGCCATGTTGTTGGTGCTCGACCGAATTTTATGAAAGCTGCTCCCGTGCTCCGGGCACTTCGCTCATACGCCGCCACTGAGCAGTTCGTGGTTCACACCGGTCAGCACTACGATTTCAATATGTCGGATGTATTCTTTCAGCAATTGGAGATGGCGCCTCCAGACATCAACTTGCAGGTCGGGTCCGGCAGTCACGCGCAACAGACAGCGCAGATCATGAGTCGCTTCGAACCAGTGGTGCTCGAACGCAAGCCGGATCTGGTACTCGTGTATGGCGACGTGAATTCGACGGTAGCTGCGGCACTGGTCTGTGCGAAATTGGGCACTAAGTTAGGCCACGTGGAAGCGGGATTGCGTTCCTCTGATCGCTCCATGCCGGAGGAAATCAACCGCTTGCTTACGGACCAACTAGCGGATCTGCTATTCACTCCTTCCGTCGACGGAAATATTAATTTGGCACGCGAAGGCATATCTGAAGAGAAGGTTCATCTGGTCGGTAATGTGATGATCGATACAGTGGTACGCATGCTGCCTGCCGCCCGGCAGACTATTGCTGCGGATTTACCAGAGCATTTTGCGCTAGTTACTCTACATCGGCCGGCTAATGTGGATGTTCCGGAATGGTTGGACGAGTTTATCAAGGCTCTTGTTGTGATCGGCAAGCAAATACCAGTGCTGTTTCCTGTACATCCGCGCACCCGCCAACAACTCCTGGCACGGGGAAAGTCTCTTGCGAGTTCGCACGGGATTCTGCTAATGAATCCTTTGCCTTACTTGGAATTTCTCGGACTTCAGACTCGCGCGACGGTAGTAGTTACGGACTCGGGCGGAATTCAGGAGGAAACTACGTTCCTGGGAGTACCCTGCTTGACCGTCCGGGAAAACACCGAACGCCCCATAACGGTCACCACAGGAACGAACCTTTTGGTAGGCCGGGACCCTCAGAAAATCTGTGCCGAAGTGAAACGAGTATTGAGCGGCAACGTCAAGAGGACCGGCGTACCGCCTTTGTGGGACGGACATGCAGCCGAACGGATCGCGTCAGTGATTAAGGGAAAAGCGGCAGGCACCGCATCCACGGGGTAGTTGGACAACAATGAGTTTAATGTCCCGGATTGACGGTTTTGTTCACAAGGGGATTGCGCAGCGCTTTTCGCGTAAGCTCGCCGTACCAGTTTCCTCTTCGCCTCTCATTTCCTTTACCTTTGACGATTTTCCGCGAACGGCACTGACAGTTGCCGGTGCCATGCTTACGGAGAACGGTCTGCGCGGCACTTATTACGCAGCGATGGGGCTCATGGGGCGACGAACGAGTGTTGGAGAAATCTATAACGCTGAGGACCTGGTTGCTCTCGTTGATGCAGGGCATGAATTGGCGTGCCACACATTTGATCATCTTTCATGCCGAAGGGTTGGGGAAAGTGAGTTGCAAAAGAATTGCGATAGAAACCGGCGTGCGATGGCGGAAACCCTGAGCGGGTATCGATTGCGGAATTTCTCGTTTCCGTTTGGCGATGTTACCTGGCCAGCCAAATCCAGCTTAGCCCCGATCTATGATAGTTGCAGGACAACCAAATGCGGCATCAACCGTAATCCCATCGATCTTGCGTTTCTCCGGGCCAATCCGATGTACTCTGCGAGCCCCATAAGTGAGTTGCATCGTCTTATTGCGGAGAACGTGGAACGAGCAGGCTGGCTGATCATGTATACCCATGACGTTGGTCCTCAACCTTCCGCCTTCGGCTGCACGCCGGCATATTTCGGTGACATATTGTCTTCTGCAATCGCTTCCGGCGCGAGCATTGTGACCGTCGCGGAAGCTATAAGTAGATTGCGGCTTGAGAAATGATGGCCCAGGTCACACCCATTCCAGCAACGCCTGTCGGTAGAGGAATACCATGTACGAATCCGAAGCCAATCCAACTGTAGCCCGGCCGTGCACGCTTCCGGAAGATATAGTGGCTCGGTTTGCAGAGTCACGACAAACTGTGACCAAAAGAACTGTAATTCCTTGGGGTGAGCATTGCACAGAGTGCGCGTGGCCGACCTGCTACACGACTTGCGACCTGTACCAGGCTCGGTCTGAAGCCGATGGCAGATGCCGCCGGTTCGTTGACGGCATGGTCCGCATGGACTGTCCGGGCAGTCTGAACGGTTATGTTCTCATGATTCGATTCAAGCGGTGGGCGACCTTGTGGTCCATGGGAAATACCAGACTACAGGCATTAGCCGTAGGGGATCGATTGGAGCGGCAGGATTTTCTTCTGGCCAAGTACATTCAGTTGTTGCCCGCAGAAACGCTGAAAGCAAAGGCGGCACAAAAGCGTTATTCCTGGAAAAAACGTGTGGCGAGCCGACCGTCACTCGGAAATGAGTTGCCGGATTGCATGCTCATTGAGTGCTATAACCCAAACTCCTACAACGTCTCGATGACTTTGACTATCCGTAATGACAAAGATTCGTCCATTCCGTTTCAGTCCTTGCTTCCGATGCAGCCGGGTTTCAACAAGCATCGAATCGGCATGACCGAAATCGCCCGGGTAGTGGACGTTTCCTCCCGGTTTAAGTTGGAGTTGGCGGCAAACCAGATCACCGACGGATGCACACTCTTCTTTGGAGCGATGGACTTTGTCGTTGACGGTGCCGATAGACAGCCATCGGAAACGAAAGAACTAAATTACGGAACGCGCGAATCTCAGGCCAAAGCAAAACTGTGCAAGTGCGTTATCTGGGACCTCGACAATACCCTGTGGGACGGAATTCTAATCGAGGACGGCGCCGAGAATCTCCGCTTAAAGCCAGGGGTCAGAGAGATATTAAAGACACTCGACGAGCGCGGAATTCTGATCTCTGCCGTCAGTAAGAACAATCACGAGGATGGGATGGCCGCGCTGCGGCGTTTTGAAATTGCCGACTATTTCCTGTATCCGCAGATATCGTGGAACCCCAAGAGCCAGGGCGTCCATCAGGTCGCGGCCAGCCTCAACGTTGGCATCGATTCCCTGTTATTTGTCGACGATTCGATCTTCGAGCGCGAGGAGGTCAGGCGTGTCTACCCCGAAGTCGCTGTGCTGGATGCGGCAGAATACCTGACGATTCCTGACCGTACGGATTGCCAGGCACCAGTAACGGCGGAGAGCAGAAAGCGTCGCCTTCTCTATAAAGAGCAGCAAGTTCGTGATGTGGAGCGAGAGAGCTTTAAGGGAGATTACTTCGCCTTTTTGCGTGATTGTCATCTCCGCCTAACCGTGCGTCCCATGACGGAAGTGAACCTGGAACGGGTACATGAACTGACGCAACGCACCAACCAGATGAATTTTTCGGGGAATCGTTACACCCGAGATCAACTGTCAAACCTTCTCCACGATGCCGGCATGGATACCTACGTACTGGATTGTGAGGACCGCTTTGGTGCTTACGGTACGGTCGGATTTTGCACGGTCCGTCGCGCGGAGCGTCTCATGACAGATCTGATGTTCAGCTGTCGCATTCAAGCGAAACGCGTTGAGCACGCTTTTGTGTCTTGCATCTTGAGGCAGTATCGTCAACTTTCGGGCGAAGACTTCTTTGTAAATTACCGGAGAACTAGCAAGAATGCCGCGCCGGGAAAGGTCTTTGAAGATCTCGGGTTCGAACCTCTCGACCAGTTCGATGGAGTGGCCCGTTTGGTTCACCGCAAGGAGACGGAAATTCCGAATGACGGCATTGTCGATGTCGAGGTTGCTGTAAATGGCCGTCATATGTCCGGGGTGGCGAACCTATGAAAGATTCTCACAAAATGACGGTTTCGGTAATCGTGCGCGCCTACAATCGGGCCTACATTATTAAGGATGCCTTGAAGAGCATCGTCGAGCAAACGTATGCCCCGCAGGAAATCATCGTTGTAGACGATGGATCTACCGACGACACGGAAGCGACGGTCCGGACCCTCGGCGACCCAAGGGTGCGTTACATCCGGCACCCGGTCAACCGCGGCCCAGGAGCGGCTTGTAATTCCGGTATGGCTGCAGCGGGATGCGACCTTATCGCTTTTTTGGATTCGGATGATATGTGGAAACCATCCTATCTGGAACATCAGGTTAGTTTTCTCAGCAGGAACCCTCAGGCTGGCGCTGTCTTCACGGACGCGGAGATTTACGATGATGGGATACTCGGTCCAACTCTTGTCTGTAGATTGAGAGTATTTTCTAAATTCATCTCCACGTTTCCGGATCGCGAATTTATGCTCCCAAAGCGTGCTTTCTACTTATGTCTGCTGCAAGAGATACCAGTCAAACCCTCCGCGTTTGTCGCGCGAAAACAAGCCGTGACCGCGGTGGGCCCATTCAATGAAGAGTGGCGATCCGGGGAGGATTGGGAGTTCTTCTTGAGGATGGCGGAATCGGCCGAGTTCGGTATCATTCGCGAGCCGCTGGTGGTGCAACGTCTAGCAGCCGATTCGACGTATCGATTGTACTGCATGGAGGACAACCATAACCTACTCAACCTTTTCGTTAGCAAGATAGAAAAGTTCCGAGGAGATCGCGAAGCTCTGGCAGCGGTTCGGAAAGGGATCGCCTTCAAGTGCATGTTCTTAGGTTGGCGTTACAGAGAGGCTGGGAAGAGATGGCGAGCAGTGCAAAGCTACTTGCTCGGTTTCCTCTACAGCGGCGACACGATGATGCTATGGCGGGCCGTGGCGAGCTATTTACCGATCAAGCTACGCAACAGACTTAAGGGATCTTCGTTGAACCCGCTGTTACAGAAAAACCCCGTTGTTACCGCTGTCGAAGCAAAGAGTGAAAAATAGGTTTGTGATCTTGGACAATAGAATTGTTACTTTTGAACCGCGCAGGATAGTGGTATGAACATCAGCGCAATCGTCTGTACGTATAACCGCTGCCAGAGCTTGGCCAAGGCGTTGGAAAGCATCGCGACCTCGGAGCTTCCTGAGTCGGTCGAATGGGAAGTTCTGGTTGTGGACAACAATTCGAGTGATAAGACGCGCGAAGTAACCGAGGAGTTTTGTAGCCGCCACCCCGGCCGCTTCCGCTACTTATTCGAAGCACGGCAAGGTAAATCGTTTGCGCTCAATACCGGAATTAAGGAAGCTCGCGGCGATATTCTGGCGTTCGTGGATGACGATGTGACGGTCGAGCCCACGTGGTTGTGGAATCTGACATCTGCACTACGCGACAGCCAATGGACCGGTGCCGGTGGACGTATATTTCTGGAGAAGAACTTTTCACCTCCCCCGTGGCTGGCACTTTACGGCCCCTATGCAATGGGGGGCGTTCTCGTTTTGTTCGATCTCGGCAACAGGCCTGGCAAACTCGACGAATCTCCGTACGGCACCAACATGGCTTTTCGAAAAGAAATATTTGAGAAGTACGGCGGGTTTCGAACCGACCTGGGCCCGCGCCCTGGCAGCGAGATCCGCAACGAGGATACGGAGTTTTGCCGCCGGATTATGAACGCTGGAGAGCAATTGCGATATGAGCCGTACGCTGTTGTCTACCACAGCGTACCGAAAAACCGGGTTCACAAGCGGTATTTCCTGATTTGGTGGTTTAATTACGGGCGTGCCCTCGTGTTGGAATTTGCGAGGAAGCCGGACATTTTCGGAATTCCACGTCCTTATTTCAACATCTTGATGGCGGGAAGCAGACTGGTAATCACATTCGCGCCACGATGGATACTGGCCTTGAACCCGCAGCGGAGATTTTTCTATAAGGTAATGGTTTGGCGGACCGCTGGTGAGATTGTTGAGTTCTACCGGAGAGCGCTAGGCAAGGAGACAACGTCCAGGCAATGCCTGAATCAGGTCTCTAAACCAGTCGATTCCACTCGATAAGTGAAGCACTGCCTCCATCGCTATCAATCATGCGCTTGAATTCATGCTTACTGTCGGTATAAGGGCAAACACGGTGGAGATTACAGTCATTTTATGCACTTATAATCGCTGCCAGAGCTTGGCCAAAACGCTGAGCAGTATCGCGGCCTCAACGTTTGTCCAACCGGTCGCGTGGCAGGTTTTGGTAGTTGACAATAATTCCAACGATCGGACGCGCCAGGTAGTGGAGGAATTCTGCAGTCTGTACCCTGGCCGCTTTCGCTACCTCTTTGAAGCAACGCCGGGCAAATCGCACGCCCTCAACGCTGGAGTTCGCGAGGCTCGGAGCGACATATTGGCTTTCACGGATGACGACGTGATCGTCGAGCCAACATGGCTGTCGAATCTGACGGCTTCCCTCAGGGAGGAGAAATATGCCGGTGCGGGAGGGCGGATTATTCTCGACTGGCCCTCCTCGGTACCCAGTTGGATGTCGATCGAGGGCAGCTACGCGCGCCATCCGTTTCCCGGTTTTGATCAAGGAAAAGAGGCCAAGGATCTCACCGGGCCGCCGTTCGGCGCCAACATGGCCTTTCGTAAAGCGGCCTTTGAAAAGCATGGTCTCTTCCGAACTGATTTGGGCCCCAGTCCCGCCCCTTGGATCCCGCCTCACAGCGAGGACACCGAATTCGGGCGCCGCCTGATCACCGCGGGAGAGAATTTGCGCTACGAAGCAACTGCGGTTGTCCATCACCCGGTGTCGAATGACCGGATTGACAAGCGATATTTTCTCTCTTGGCACTTTGATTTGGGCCGAGCTGATGTGCGCATAGCTTCCACCAGGGGTGACCGGGGGATGTCACTTCATTTTTTGGGCAGTCTAGTGATGTGGCTGCTTCGATGGATGATAGCGGTTGAGCCGCGCGTGCGATTCTACTGTAAGCTCATTGTCTGGCAGAAGGTCGGCGCACTCGCAGAATATTGGCGCGGCCGCTCCAGCAAGGACCTAGGAAGACTACCCAGCGCGTACCGATCCGATATTGGGAGTCCGCCGACGGATCTCGCGTAAAGGGTCTGCGTCGCATCCAGCCGTTCCTAATGTTGCGATGCGGCGTGAACGTTTTTTGATTTCGTACTTGGGAAGTGGCGCGGATGATTGCATGGAGCCGGTGAAAATGCACACGATCGATCCCCTGAACGACCGCCGTTGGGACGATCTGGTATCTTGGCACCCGCGATCCTCGGCATTTCACCAGCGAGGTTGGCTTGCGGCACTAAAGCTCACCTACGGTTATGAACCGTTTGTGTTAACCAGCACGCCGGAGTGGAAGCCGCTAGAGGACGGCTTACTACTGTGCCGCGTAGCGAGTTGGATTACGGGAACACGTGCGGTATCACTACCCTTTACGGACCATTGTGAGCCACTGCTCAACGCGGCGAGTGATGAGCACAAATTCGCCAGTTGGCTGCAGAGAGAATGCGATCGCCAACGTTGGAAGTACGTCGAACTGCGACCGTTGTCATGGCACGAGGAATCCTGTAATCAGCTCTCCTGCAGCCAGTCATACTGCTTACATACACTGGATCTGACCAAGCCGTTGGAAGAAGTTTTTCGAACTTTCCATAAGGATTCTATTCAGCGCAGAATACGGCGGGCAGAGGGTGAGGGGCTTGGCTACGAAACAGGCTATTCCGGGCAACTGCTGGACGAATTCTATGGTCTGCTGCTCAAGACCCGGAGACGGCATCGCTTGCCTCCGCAGCCTCAAGCGTGGTTCCGTAATTTGGTTGCATGTCTTGGGGACAAGGTCGAGATTCGGATCGCACGGCTCGGTAATATTCCGATTGCAGCGTTATTTTCCCTGCGGCACCGCACCACAGTCATTTACAAGTACGGATGTTCTGATGAGAACTTTCATCGTTTTGGCGCTATGCCATTCTTGTTCTGGAAATTGATCGCTGAGGGCAAAGCACGGGGAGCGCAGCAGATCGACTTCGGCCGCTCTGATTCCGAACAGCAAACTCTGATTACCTTCAAGGAGCGATTCGGTGCCAAGAGCAGCACTCTGACGTATCTTCGCTACCCAGCGGTAAAACTGTCAAACGCAGCTCCGGGCTGGGGTGCTCGCGCGTTTCGGAAGGTGATTTCGCTCTTACCCGACGCCGTACTGCCGTTGGTGGGAAGGGTTCTGTACAAACATGCCGGGTAAGGTTTGGTCGCACCAACACGTGAAACCTGCTTTGGGACGGATGCACCGCTCATGACTCAACTGCTAATCGAAGCCGGCCGTACTGAAGGGCAGTATTGGCGTGATCTTTGGCGCTACCGCGAACTGTTCTACTTCCTCGCGTGGCGTGACCTGCTCGTGCGCTATAAGCAAACCTTCGTGGGAGTGAGTTGGTCGCTCATCCGTCCGATTCTGACCATGGTTGTGCTTACGATTGTTTTTGGCAAGCTGGGCAAGATGCCTTCCGGAGGGCGTCCATATCCGCTGCTGGTTTTTTGTGGCATGCTGCCCTGGCAGTTTTTTGCCACCGCAATGACTGAAAGCGGCAATAGCCTGGTCATGAACTCCAACCTGATTACAAAAGTCTACTTCCCTCGCCTCGTGATCACGGTCAGCAGCGTCATCACTAGTTTTGTGGATTTTTTGATCTCCGCTGCCTTTCTTGTTCTCTTGATGATCTGGTACCACTACGCGCCTCCCATGACCGTGTTATTTCTGCCCTTCTTTGTGCTGCTGGCGTTCGGTGCCGCGCTCGGAGTTGGCTTGTGGATCGCCGCCCTCATGGTCGAGTACCGTGATTTTCGCTTCATCGTTCCATTTGTCGTCCAGTTTGGCCTTTATATCTCGCCGGTCGGCTTCCAGAGCGGCGTCGTTCCAGAGCGCTTTCGGCTCATATACGCGCTCAATCCGATGGTGGGAATCATAGATTCTTTCCGCTGGTGCTTGCTGGGAGCACAAAGTATTTACTGGCCCGGATTCGCGGTCGCGGTAATGGATGTGATCGTCCTCGTCACGTCGGGTATCTGGTATTTCAGAAAGACCGAGCAGGCTTTTGCCGACGTAATATGAGAGAGGCTTACAGACCCTCCACACCCTTGCCATGAGCGATCCTGCTATCACCATCGAGAATCTCGGGAAGCGGTACACCATCAGCCATCAGCGGGCCAATGGGGACGGCATGCGCCATGCCCTCGAGAGCGCAATCCGTGCGCCACTTGCCTGGTTTCGGAGCGGCCGGCCGAAAAAGCTGCAGCATGTCGATTTCTGGGCGTTAAAGGACGTTTCCCTTCAGATCAAACAGGGAGAAGTAGTCGGCATCATCGGCAGCAACGGTGCGGGCAAGAGCACGCTGTTGAAAATTCTCAGCCGGATTACAGTTCCTACCGAGGGAAGAATCCGCATCGACGGGCGGGTCTCCAGCCTCCTCGAGGTTGGCACCGGATTTCATCAGGAACTCACCGGACGGGAGAACATCTTCCTGAATGGTGCCATCCTCGGAATGACCCGATCCGAAATCATTCGCAAGTTTGACGAGATCGTCGAGTTTTCAGGAGTCGAAGAGTTTCTCGACACGCCTGTCAAACGCTACTCGTCCGGCATGTATGTCCGCCTGGCGTTTGCAGTGGCCGCCCACCTCGAACCAGAAATCCTGATCGTCGATGAGGTGCTCGCCGTCGGTGATACCGCTTTCCAAAAGAAATGTCTCGGAAAGATGGGCAGTTTTGCCCAGAGCGGAAGAACGGTTTTATTCGTCAGCCACAATATGGAAGCGATTCGGACCTTATGCCAAAGGGTTGCCTGGCTCAAGAGTGGCCGGTTGCATAAAGACGGAAAGGCCGATGAAATTGTCGAGGATTATTTCAACAGCACCTCTAATGCTGTCTCTTTTTCGTGCGCGAATTCGGATTATGGACTGAGCATCCAGAAGGTCGTGTTAAAGAATGACCGAGGGGAGGAAACCAGCCAGTTTTGTCCCGGAGAGGATCTGATCGTCGAGATAAATTACGAAGCGCAGAAGCGCCTGGAGCAACCCTACGTTGTGCTCGGCGTGCAGGGGGCCAACGGTACGTGTTTCACGGCCAATATGCTGCTTGACGGACACCGGCCCGATGCCATGTCTGGTACCGGCAAGCTTTCCTGCCGGTTCAAAGCCATGCCACTTTTCCCACAAAGCTACGCCGTCAAAATGTCGGTCAGGACAAATAACGGCAACGATATGATAGTGACCTACCAGGAAGTAGCCTACTTCAGCGTTGTGGGAGATCTTACGCAATACGGCTACAAGGGCGAATTTTTGTCGCGAGCTTCCCAATCTACACCCGTGGTAGTCCCTTATGAATGGCATCTGCCCGACGGGACAATTGCTCCGGTGTCCCTGACCCATCCATCCAATGGCACATCAGATTCAACGACGGGTATCATCTCTAAAGTTCGGGCTGGCGTGACGGTTTAGAACTTACCCGTATCTCAATGTTCAGAAACTCACTGTAAGTCTCAATCATGGCGGAAACAAACATCGCAATTCCGGCGCGCCGAGAGCTCGAAGCGGATTCTATGCCTATCTCCTCACACTCCAATGATCGCTACTGGGCTGCGGCCTTTCTTCTTCTGCTGCTCGCATTTGCCGTGTACCAGAAGGCGCTCTGGTTCGCGCCCGGCAGCGGGGACGACCTTCGAATCCTCAGTTCGGTTTCGCAAAGGCATAACCCTCTTTCCTATTTCGCAGGCGACTGGGGCATGGAGAACACCTACCGGCTTAGAAGCGGCCAGATCGACACGGCGCGGAAAACTTATCGTCCGCTACACTCGATTTCGATTTGGATGGGCTATCGGCTGTTTGGCGTCTCGGCGTATCCGAATCAACTGCTCAATCTGATCCTTCACGTTCTCAATATCTTACTTATTCTGAGAATTCTGCGACGGTTACATCTTGACATCGTTCCGGCATTCTTATTGGCCACGCTTGGGCTGGTCTCAATGTATACGGTTTCGCCCGCAACCTGGGTTTCGGATCGCCAGACTCTGGTGGTAGCACTGGCCGTCGTTCTACTTATAAGTCATCTGGTGGACGGTGAAGGACGGTTGCGAACTTCCTTAAATCCCTGGCTGGTGACGGGCTTGACTGTGATGGCAGTTTCCTTTAAGGAGAGCGGTTTGATAATCCCTCTCCTGGCGGGGGCGTTTATCGTCTTCGGTACTTATACCGGGCCGAGGCGGAGCCACTTAGCCGTCTGTGTTCTGCTCGCCGGGTCTTACCTGGGCTTGCGGGTACTGCTATTCGGATCGAATGCGTTCGCGTACTCGTCCGAAGGGTTCGTATTCGGAAACCAGCCATATACGCTTCTTTCGGATCTCCCCTGGCAGATCGGGCTATGGGCACGCTTTGAGACGATAGCGAAGAACTTCCTGTGCGTTTTTCTGCCCATCTTTAATCCCTTCGGGCGGATTGACTCCTCGGCCGAGCTTATCGGGAATCTGCTGTGGTGGTTGCCTACTGTGGTTTTGACTGTGACTGCCACGCGAAAGCCTCTCACAAAAATCCAGTGGCTCGCGCTAGCGGTTATAGGTGTAAACTCCGCACTGCATATGCAGGTGTTCCGGTATCGCGTGGAATATATCTCTCAGCTCGCATTCTGCCTATATGTGGCTGCGTCGCCGGTGTGGCAAGCAAGACAAAACAAACTTTGCGGGCTGGGCCGACGGCAGTTGGCAGGGATCTGCTGCGGGCTGCTCGCACTGGTCAGCATTTCCCAAGTCAACCGGAACATTCACTCAAATTGGGTTCAGCGGCAGGACGAGGTAACGAAATGGCGCCTGGCAACCGTGCTCCAAAATTATCCGATCTCCGGTCGCATTGTCGACCAGGTCCTCGCGCGGTACGCACCCGTAGCGCAAACATCTCCTACTAAAGCACCGTAGGGCTCTTAAACTCGAAAACCCGATTCCAATATTCCTGTGCTCCCTACCGTTACCGCCAACATTTCCGCTCCGGCATCGCAAAAGCCCTTGTGTGTCGACCTGGATGGCACGCTACTGCGAATCGACAGTTTCGTGGAGTCGATCCTTGCCCGGGTTCGGCGCGAACCGGAAGCAATTCCACAACTGGTTAGACTCCTGGTGACCGAACGCCTCAAAGCGAAGGCGATGACGGCGCACGACTTCGTGTTCACTGCGGCAACCCCTTTAAATCAAGACGTTGTTGAGATGTTACGACGTGAGAGGAGCAACGGGCGGTATCTGGTGTTAGCAACCGGAGCACATGCGGTGATTGCAGACCTGGTAAGCGGCCAACTGCAATTGTTCGATGAGGTTCTGTCAAGCACCGGCGACTGCAACTTGACTGGGCAGCGAAAGTTGCGTGCACTCGAACAAAGATTCGGCCGAGGCGGATTTGAGTATGTCGGCAACTCACTGAATGACGTCGCGGTGTGGCGCGCTTGCGGAAGCGCGATCGTAGCGAAGCCGAGCTTCGCGGCACGCATCGCGCTGAGGATACTGCAACTTCCCACACAGGAAGTTGGACAACCAGACACCTCGTCGACGTGGCGTTTACTTGCACGCTGCCTGCGAGTACACCAGTGGTCGAAGAACCTCCTTGTCCTTGTGCCGCTATTTCTCTCACACAAGGTTATGGAATGGTGGCGGCTGCTTGCCGCGTGGGAGGCGGCGCTAGCGTTCAGTTTGATGGCCTCGGGCGTGTATTTGATCAATGATTTGCTAGATCTTGAGGCAGACAGGACGAACCCCGAGAAGAATAGTCGGCCCTTGGCGCAAGGTGACTGCAGTGCCGCAAAGGCGCTCGCGCTCACCAGCGGGTGCGTCGGAGTTGGAATGGTAATAGCGGCCACAGTTTCACCAGCGCTGTGCGCTCTGATGGGCGCTTACGCATTAACTGCGGTGGCCTATAGCGTGTGGCTGAAACGATACCCTTTGATCGACATCTTCATGCTGATCTTGTTTTACTGTGCCAGGATTCTGGCCGGAGCACTGGCGGCGCACGTGAGTATCTCACCGTGGTTGATTCAGTTCATGCTTTTCTGCTTCTTAAGCCTCTCGGCAGGAAAACGTGTCGCGGAGTTGCAGATGTTGCCTCCACAGACTGAGGCCGTCGAGAGAAGAGGGTACCGGCGAGAGGATCTCGACCTGCTGATGGTATTCGGAACGGTTGCGGGCTTCCTGAGCGTGCTCATCGTAGCTCTGTATGTCAACAGCGCAGATGTTGTGCAGCTTTATCATCGTCCATACATGTTATGGTTGCTTTGCCCGGTTCTGCTCTATTGGTTCGCTAGGCTGTGGATGGTGATCCGGCGCGGGGAACTTAGGGGCGATCCGGTGACGTTTGCTTTTCACGACCGTCCTACTTGGGCGGTGAGCGCCGTTCTCCTGGCCATATTTGTCGCATCGCTTTAGGCTTAACTATTAATGGGTAAGCGCACTCCAGCGAAAGTATCTGTTCTACCGGTCCGGCTGTACCAGAGGCTACGGCCAATCTTTTGCCCGTTCGACAAACTGCTGGAACACGTGCCGACGGGAGCTTCGGTGTTGGATGTGGGGTGTGGTAATGGAGTCTTTTTAGTCATGTTAGCGGAATCGGGGCGCATTCGGGCGGGGTATGGGGTGGATCGTTCGAGGGACGCAATCCGAAACGCGCAGCGAACTGCGAATGAGAAAACCGGGTTGGGACTACTACATTTCCAAACAGTAGATTCCCTGGCCGAAGTGCCAAATCTCGGCTTCGACGTAGTGAGCATGGTAGACGTTGTACATCACATTCCCAAACCCGAGCAGCTCAAGTTTTTCGTTGAAGCAGCGAACAAGCTGCGCCCAGGAGGAACGCTAATTTATAAAGACATAAGCGCCAAGCACAAGCTTTGGGGATTGTGCAACACTCTCCACGATCTGGCGAAAGCGCGGCAGTTCGTCCACTATGTCTCCGAGGAGCAGCTGATGAGTGCCGCCATAGAAGCCGGACTCGAGCGTATTGCGAGTTTATACGTACGGAGGCTCTGTTACATGCACTTCATCCAGATTCTCCATAAACCCACCTTGTCTGCTTCGGCGACCCACACCGCCTGCAAGTTCTCTTGCAGCGAGGCTTCCTGAGGACGGAAACAATCATCGCAATCATTCCAGCTCGCGGCGGCTCGAAGCGAATCCCGGGCAAGAACATCAAGCTTCTGTGCGGCAAACCCATCATTGCATACACCATCGCTGCGGCCTGCGAGAGCGGCCTGTTTGAACGCGTGGTGGTCAGCACCGACAGTCCGGAAATTGCCGAGGTCGCCCGGCAATACAACGCCGAGGTTCCCTTCCTTCGTGACCAGAATCTCGCCGATGATTTCACGCCGGTGTCTTCGGTCACAGCCGACGCGCTGCTGCGGCTTGATCCCACCGGTGAAAAATTCAATTTGGTGGCGCAGTTGATGCCGAATTGCCCATTGCGAACCTCAATGGATGTCAGAGATAGCTACGGGCAGTTTGAACAAACCGGCGCTGAATCACAGATTTCGATAGTACGTTACGGCTGGCAGAATCCCTGGTGGGCCATGCGTCGCAATGCACAACATGAATTGGAACCCGTCTTTAAAGAACAGATGACCGCGCGCAGCCAGGACCTGCCGGAGCTTTTTTGCCCTACCGGAGCCATCTGGTGGGCACGGACCGGAACTCTGCGGCGAACCAGGACATTCCACTTGGCAAACCGAACGGGCTGGGAAATCCCTTGGCAGCGGGGCATTGATATCGATACGGTTGAGGACTGGGCCATGGCTGAGCTTCTTTTCAGGCTGCCGTCATCTTAACCGGAAGATCGTGCGCGCAAACGTAGGTTGACATTTCGTATGACTCTTGCCGTATACACCACAATCTATCCCGGCGTTGAAGCTTATCTGTCGGATTGGTACCACTCTCTCCGCCAGCAGACGGATCAAGACTTTCAACTCTGGATAGGCCTCGATATGCTCGCCAGTGAATCCATCCAGAACATGTTGGGATCAGACCTGAAGGCAAACTGGGTAGTCGCTCCTTCCGGAGCCACCCCCGCACAGATCAGGCAGCAGGCCCTTGCTCAGATCGTGGAAACCTGCTGCGGAGTGGTGCTGGTAGACAGCGATGACTTGCTCCATCCCACCCGCGTGGCGGCAGCCCGGGCTGCCTTACAAGCTAACGAGCTCGCAGGCTGTGCATTATGCCTTATCAATCAGCAAGGAAAAGATCTCGAATTAACTTTTAATCTGCCGCCGCAGCTTGAACCCGAGGACGTGTTTCCGCGGACCAATGTCTTTGGTTTCTCCAATTCGGCCTTTCGTTCAAGTCTTCTAAAGCGATGTTTGCCGATCCCGGCCACCGCAGTTTTAGTGGACTGGTTCCTTGCATCCCGGGCTTGGCTCTTCGGCTCCAGGCTAACCTTTGATCGTGTGCCTCGAATGGATTACCGCCAGCATCCTGCCAATACCGCGCGCGTCAGAGCCCCATTCAGCCGGGATCAGATCATCTCCGATACTGCGCTGGTGCAGCGGCATTTTCAGCTTCTGCTCACTGAACCCACTTCAGAATACGTTCCTGACCGGTACGCCGCGATCACCAGAGTCGCAAGAGAGATCGAAGAGTTCCACCAGCACATCGTGCTTCATACCGCTTCGTTGGACCGCTACGTAGAAGCCCTCAACACCCTGCACCCGCAGCCGCTTTGGTGGTCTTGCGTTGCCTATCCTGCCTTAGGGCATATGTGGAGTTAGGGAAAATCAAAATATGAGAACCATCAAATTTGGAGACGTGGAAATCGGGCCCGGTCATCCGCCCTACATCATCGCCGAGGTGGGATCTAACCACAACGGCGACATGGACCTTTGCCGGCAGCTGATTGACGCGGCGGCAGCGGCGGGTGCGCACGCTGTCAAATTTCAATCATGGTCCGATACTTCATTGATCGCCGAAGAGGAATATGCGCGCAATACAGAGTACTCGGACAAAAAAAAGCACTTTGGTTCGTTGCGGGAAATGGTGACCGCCTACCAGTTAACAGCCGACCAGCATCTTCAGGCCCATGCTCACTGCAAAGCCCGGGGCATTGCTTTCTGCTCGACCCCGTTCTCGATGGAAGAGGTTGACCTCCTCGAAGAACTAGACGTGCCATTCTACAAAATTGCTTCGATGGATGTCGTACATCTTTCCTTGCTCAAGTATGTGGCCGGCAAACAGCGGCCAGTAGTCATTTCGACCGGCATGGCGACTCTGGCGGAAATCGAGCAAGCGGTGGAAACGGTTCGCGCCGAGGGCAACGAACAGGTCGTCTTATTGCATTGCGTTTCCATTTATCCTCCGGAATACGACACCATTCATCTGCGGAATATGGCGACCCTGCAGCAAGCGTTCGATGTGCCGGTGGGATTCAGCGATCACACCCTGGGCACCGCCATCCCGCTTGCCGCAATCACAATGGGTGCCTGTGTCATCGAAAAACATTTCACCCTCGATCAGGAAATGGCCGGATGGGACCACGCCATATCGGCTAATCCCGAGCAACTGCGGACCATCGTTGCAGAGGGACGAAATATTTTCTCCGCCCTAGGGGAAACGAGGCGGATGGTCAGTGCGGCTGAGATGGAAAAGCGCAAGAAGTTCCGCCGGAGTCTCGTCGCCAGGCGCAAACTGGACCGGGGCCACACGCTAACTGAGGCGGATCTCGACGCCAAGCGCCCAGGGATCGGGATCGCCCCCAACGAAATCGCCTACGTCCTTGGCCGCAGATTGGCGTCTGACATGGCCGCTGACCAGGTGCTTCACTGGAAACACCTGCAATAACCGATATCGATGAGGAGCACCGATTGAACTTGCCACTGATTATCATTGGGGGAGGTGGTCACGCCAAGGTGCTGGCCAGCACGCTGCTCCTGCAACACCGGAGTGTGCTCGGCTTTGTCGACCCGAATCCCTCGCTCCCCCCATTGCTGGGCATCGCGCACCTCGGCGACGATAGCGCAACTTTCCTTTATCCGCCAGACCAGGTGCGCCTGATCAACGGTGTGGGTTCAATCGATTCTACGGCTGTGCGCCGACTGCTCTATGAAAAGTTCCGGAACAGACAATACGTTTTTGAGATCGTGATCCATCCGTCCGCCATCATTGCACCCGAAGTAAGTATTGAAGATGGCGTCCAAGTCATGGCGGGAGCTGTGGTGCAACCGGGAAGCCGCCTGGGGTCAAATGTGATCATCAACACCGGAGCTCGTGTCGACCACGACTGTTCGATCGAAGCTCACTCGCACATTGCACCGGGAGCCATCTTGTCCGGCGATGTTCACATCGGGGAGGAAGCCCACGTCGGAACCGGGGCCAGCATCATCCAAGGCATCACGGTCGGCGCTGCCAGCATTGTCGGAGCGGGAGCGGTCGTGGTCCACGATGTGCCCGCGGGGGCTACCGTCGTCGGCGTCCCAGCCCGGTCGATAGCAACGCGGATTGCGTCCCAAAAGTAGAGAATCGCATGACAAAAAAAATCGTTTATATCGTTCATTGCATAGACACCGAGGGACCGTTGCACGAGTCGGTCGACGTGACCTTCGAACGGTTGCGCGCTATCTTCCATCTCGACCTGGAACCCAGCGTCGATCTGCTGCGCCGTCTGCAGGCCGGGAAAGTGGATTTGGGTGGAGTCGAGGCTGCAGTCCAAAAGGTGGTCGATCCTCATTTGCTGGCCTATAACGACACCTGGGACAAGGTTGATGCCATGCTGGCCGAACTGATGCGGGAATCATTTCGCACCCAGGTTCGCGATTCCGCCGGGGCAGGTTGGATCTACAACTGGTTCTGCGTTGATCATGTCGATTACGATATAAATCCGCGGCGCAGGGACATTGGCTATCACAATATTTTTGAACATTACCGCCGCCTGATCCGTGAGACTGGCTCATCGCAGGATGGACTGCACTTCCACTATCATCCCCATTCGTTCCGCCGCGAAGCCCACCGCTGCGCCACTCACTGGTGGTCGTCCTCCGACAGTCTGCACCAGATATTGTCCCGCCGGGTCATCGATCATCATTGGTTTCCGGCCGCGCATCGTCCGGGCTTTCACGTCATCCGGCCAGACAGCCATTGGTTTCTGGAGCAGCATATCCCTTTCGATTTTTCAAGCCAGGCCATGCTGGACAACGGAGTCGATGGAGCCCAGTTCGGGCTGCTGGGCGGTCGTTTCGGCGACTGGCGCCGCGCCCCGGCCACATGGGAGCCCTACCATCCCTCCGCTGACGACTATCAAGTTCCGGGCAACTGCCGGCGATGGATCGCGCGTTGCCTGAATGTGGGAACGCGCTACCGCCTGCTCGACGAGCGGGACGTGCGGCAGGCGTTCCAGGAGGCAGCCGACGGCAAACCGGTGGTCCTGGCCATAACGAATCATGACTTCCGCAACATGGGTCCGGATATCAAGGCTATGCGCGAATTACTTCAGCGGGTTAACGCCGATTTCCCTGATGTATCCTTCCTGTTCTCCGAAGCTGTGACCGCGATGCGGTCCGCGTTGCACCTTGCGCCCCTCCCGCCGTGCGAGCTTGAACTGAAAATCGAACGGATCGACGACTCCACCCATGTTCTCAAGGTACACTCCACTACGCCTACCTTCGGTCCGCAGCCTTGGTTAGCATTAAGAACGGTTGCAGGAACCTATCATTTCGATAACTTTGATATCGATACGCCGTTCCACCAATGGCAGTATGTTTTCGATGAAGAAACATTCCCTTTGTCCACAATGAGTGCCATCGGAGTCGCAGCCAACAACGCCTTCGGAACGACAACTGTGGTGGTGATGGATCCAGCGACCGGAAGGATTTCCAGACAGCACTGGAATCTGCCTGGCTTCGCCGGGAGTCCGGGCCAGCCTGAACTCTGCTGCCCGGAAGGTCTACGCCGTCAATGAAGTCCCGCCTTCGGCCCACTCTGATGATTTACCGCGGGCCGGCCTTCTGAGTGACTGTACTGATCCGTTCTGGTAACCGTACAAGCGATACCCATCGGCTGCTAATCATGACCCATACCGCACGCGAAGCACGGCTTGAAAGCATCATCATTTCTCCCTCCATGTCCATCGGCGAGGCCATTGCGCGCCTGGACGAGGCTGGAACCGGGGCGCTGGCCCTGTGCTCCAGCAACCGAAAGCTCGTCGGCCTTCTGACGGACGGTGATGTTCGCCGGGCAATTCTTAAATCTCGGATGCTGGACGATCCCTGTCACTCGATCTCCAGCCTGGAACCGATTGTGGCCCTGCAGCCGGTTGGCTCCGCCGAGGCGCTCCGGCTAATGAACCGGCATGACATCGATCAACTGCCCGTCGTAGACGAGGCGGGAGTACTCCAGGATTTCATTCTGCGCCGGGATCTGGGAGTCGAGGCCGCGTTCGATGCATCCGCACAGCAACGTCTCGAATGCGTGGTTATTTCGCCCACTACTTCCATTGCGGAAGCGATCGCCTTTCTGGACAAGGCGGGCACGGGCGCTTTGTTGCTGTGCACAAACGGCCGGATCCTCTGCGGCTTATTGACCGATGGCGACATTCGCCGGGCCATCCTTCAGGGCAAATCCATGGATGCCCCCTGTGCTACGATTGCCAGCCGTAAACCGGTGGTCGCGCCGCGCTTCATTCCCCCAGAACAAGCGCTGCTTCTCATGAATGAACATGACATCAATCACTTGCCGGTAGTGGATGCCGACAATCGCGTGGTTGACTTTTTGTTGCGTAAAGACCTGGTCGTGGATGTGCCTCTGGATCTCTCGGCCGTGATCATGGCTGGCGGATACGGCAAGCGCCTCCTCCCGCTGACCGAAACCATGCCGAAGCCAATGCTCCCGGTAGGCGATCGCCCCTTGTTGGAACATACCATTCAACAGCTCCGCCGCTGTGGAATTCGCGACGTAAACTTGACCACACACTATCTCCCGGAATGCATATTGAACCATTTTGGGGATGGTGAAGGTTTCGGAGTCAGATTGAATTACCTGCAGGAAGATCACCCCATGGGCACTGCGGGAGGACTAAGGCAGATGAAACGGCCCAGTGGCCCGTTTCTCGTCATCAACGGTGACATTCTCACCGGAGTCCCCTTCCAGGAAATGCTGGTGTACCACCGCAAGCATGGAGCGGTACTCACCGTAGGGGTTCGCAAATATGACATGCAGGTTCCTTTCGGCGTTGTGGAGTGCGATGATGTGCGAATCACGAAGCTCCAGGAAAAGCCTTCGCTAAGTTTCTTTATCAACGCAGGAACCTATCTGCTTGAGCCATCAGCCTGGGACTACATTCCGGAAGACCAGCCGTTCGATATGACCGACCTGATGCAGAGGTTACTTGAAGCCGGGAAGCCGATTGTCGGCTTTCCCATCATGGAATACTGGGTCGATGTCGGCCGCCACGAGGATTATCAGAAGGCACAGGACGATGTGTTGAACGGAAGGATTTTAATATGAAAATACTGATTACGGGCGGCGCCGGTTATGTGGGGTCCACGCTCGTTCCGTTATTGCTTGCCGGTGGCCATCAGGTTCGCGTGCTGGATCGTCTGGCGTTCGGCGGCGAATCACTCCTCGGCGTCTGGTGCCATCCAAGTTTTGAATTCATTCGCGGCGACGTCAGCGATCCAATTGCGGTGCGAACCGCTGTGTCTGGCCAGGATGCGGTTGTCCACTTAGCGGCCGTGGTCGGCGATCCGGCTTGTTCCCGCCAGCCGGATCTGGCCCGCGCAACTAACCTCGACGCATCGCTCGTCCTCATCGAGGAGAGCCAGCGCGCGGGAGCCGAACGATTCATCTTCGCCTCCACTTGCAGCAACTACGGCAAGATGAAAGACGCCAACCAATACGTAGACGAGGACTCTGAGTTAAGCCCGGTTTCTCTCTATGCCGAAACCAAAGTTGGCGTGGAGATGGCGCTGTTACGTAGCGCTGGTAACAATGGCTGGTGTCCGACGCCGTTGCGCTTCTCCACGGTCTACGGAGTGTCACCGCGCATGCGCTTCGACTTGACGGTGAACGAATTCACGATGGAGATGCTAACCAAGCAGCACCTTAAGGTCTTCGGCGAGCAATTCTGGCGCCCTTACATACACGTATGGGATGTCGCTCGGGCAATTCAACTGGTTCTTAGCTCGCCGAAAGCAGATGTCGCTGGTTGTGTGTTTAATGTCGGCGCAACCGATCAGAATTTCCAGAAACAGCAACTGGTTGAGATGATCCGCCCCTATGCGCCAAGTGCATTGGTCGAGTTTGTGCACAAGACGGAGGACCCGCGCGACTATCGGGTTTCTTTTGCGCGGATCACGAATCAGCTGGGATTTAAGACCACCCGCACCGTTCCCCAAGGCATAGCAGAGGTTGCACGCTTGGTGCAGGAGAATATAGTCACAAACCTTGGTGATGGAAAATATCGCAATTAATTTCGTCCGAATCCGTTTCTGTACCTTTTCAATTCCCTTCTGCATGAGCTCAAATGAAACTGACTGAAACACCCGCTCCGAAAACCTCCGTCGCCGATAGCTTCATCCCACTCATCGTCCCGGAAATCCGCGGCAACGAGTGGCTTTATGTGAAGGAATGCCTCGATACTAACTGGGTTTCCTCGGTGGGTTCCTACGTGGACCGGTTCGAGCAGATGGTGGCGCAGCAAAGTGGGACAACGCATGCCGTAGCAACGGTAAACGGTACGTCGGCGCTTCATGTCGCGCTCCTGGTAGCCGGAGTGCAGCCCGAGGACGAAGTGCTCGTCTCCACCCTGACATTCATCGCACCCGTCAATGCCATCCGTTATGTCGGTGCCTGGCCGGTATTCATTGATGCCGAGCCCGCCTACTGGCAGATGGATCCCGTGCGGGTCGTCGAATTCCTGGAGCGCGAATGCCACTGGAAAGACGGATCGCTGTACAACCAGCACACCGGACGCCGCGTCACAGCCGTGCTTCCCGTACATATCCTAGGTCATCCCGTTGACTTGGACCCCATCCTGGAGGTCGCGAGAAAATTCGGTCTGAAAGTAATTGAGGACGCCACCGAGGGTTTGGGTGCGACTTATAAGGGACGCAGCCTGGGTTGCCTCGGCGACGTAGCCTGTTTCAGCTTCAACGGCAACAAGATCATCACCACCGGCGGCGGCGGGATGCTCGTCACAAACGACGAGGAGTGGGCTCGGAAAGCCAAGTATCTCACCACCCAAGCCAAGGATGATCCAATCGAATATGTCCACGGGGAAGTGGGCTACAACTATCGCCTGACCAATCTGCTGGCGGCAGTAGGTTGCGCGCAAATGGAGCAGTTGGAGAACTACGTTGCCGCCAAGCGAAGGATCGCCGCCCGTTATACCGAAAACCTCGGGAACTTACCTGGCATCGTAAGCATGAGAAGTGCCCCATGGTCCGCGAGTACCTTCTGGATGTACACGATCCTCGTAGAGGAGGACAAGTTCCCAATGGACTCCCGCTTATTGATGCGGAAGCTCGCTTTGCAAAGAATTCAATGCCGTCCGCTCTGGCAGCCGATTCATTTGTCTCCTGCCCATGCCTCAAAAAACGTGTGCGCCATGCCGGTGGCTGAACAACTAGCCCGGCGGGGATTGAGCCTGCCTTGTTCGGTGGGCCTCACTGAGTCTGAGCAGGATAGAGTGATTGCCGCTCTGGCAGCATTGGAAAGTTAAACCTTCTCCCTGATATGACGGCGTGCTGCTGATCTTCAAGTTCCCTACGCCACTTGCATAGCCACGAACCTCCGAGAGCGTCCGGAGCCCGAGAAACTAAGGTACTGCGAATGTCTAAATTGGCGGGTGCTACCGTTGCAGAACCAGGCGAAACGCCCAGGGTTTTTCCTGGTGGTAACTTCTTTCTAATCGCTGCGCTGCTGCTGTTCACAATCGGTGCCGCTTTGCGCGTTTATCATCTGGGTGACCGCAGCCTTTGGTTCGATGAAGCGCTCACGGCGAATACTTCGCGCAGCACATTGACACACATGTTAGAGGCAACACGGTCGCGGTGTAGCGCGCCGGTCGTACATCCATACATTCTGTACTTGGTGGAAAAAGTCGGAAAGAGCCCCGTGGCAGTGCGCACACCCTCTGTCCTGGCAAGCCTCCTCACGATTCTCGTGATGCTGGCGATGGTTCGCGCCAAGGTGAGCTACCACGCCGCGCTGTTTTCGGCGATGATTCTTGCGCTCTCGGCCTCACAGATCCGTTACGCACAGGAAGTGCGCGAATACTCTCTGACCGTCCTGTTTGCAACAGGTCTGATTTACTGCCTTCTTCGATGGGAAGCCGCCGGGTCTCGAAGCCGTCATCCTGCTTTGTTGTATGCAGTTCTATTTTTTTCTCCTCTTATTCAATATGGGTTGGTTTTTTTCGCATTTGCCGTTCTTTGCACCATGATCCTGCGCTTATTGTTGACTCGCGACACTCGTTTCCGGCTGTCTCACGTAGTGGTCGCATCGATCTTTCTTGTTGCGGGAAGTCTGTTGTCCTTCGTTCTGACCCTTCGCTATCAGTTTCACCCAGGGAGAGGTCAGTGGTATCTGGCGGAGAACTACTTTGACCCCAGGACGACGAGCCTGCTCCACTTTCTGGGCGCTAACACCAAGGGGTTACTCAGCTTCTTAATTCCAGGGCAGGTCATCGCCTTCTGCTTTGTATTTGGCGCAATCATCTTCTGTATTGCTCAAGTCCTCAAGCGTAAATGCGACCCCGTCACACTGCTGGTATTCACTTCTGTCCTGATCACCATCTGCGCTTCGCTGGTGAAGATTTACCCCTACGGCGGAATTCGTCAGTGTTTGTTCCTGGCTCCTGGAATAACACTGTTCGCAGGAATTGTCTTTGCGGATATCTTGCAACGGCTCAGAGGATCGCTGCAGCCCATGGTAGCTGTTGCTTTTATGGTCCTCATCTTATTTTCAGGCTATCGAGGCCTGCTCAGACAGTGGCCATACGCGGAGATCGAAGACACCCGGAGTGTCCTGAAGGAACTGGCTAGCTCGTGCGCGCCGAATGACCAAGTGTGGGTCAATCACGACGCCGTAGAAGCTGTTGACTTTTATCTCCAGGGTAAGGATCAGCGTTTCATTTATGGACACTTTCATGGGGATGCGCCCCAGGAATATGTCCCTGAATTACTGGCGTCGATTGACCGGAACAGCAATCGGATCTGGCTCGTGTTTTCGCATCTCGAACAGCCGAGTGATCGTTCCGAGAAGCTGTTGATCGTTAATTCATTGCGTCCGGCATGGGATGTGCAAAGTGTAGTCGCGCCAACCAACACCGAGTTGTACGTCGCGCATCGAAAGGTACCCCAGAGCCACGACGGTTCTCCGGCCAAGAATAATATGACGGATGATCCTCGCAATGTCCTCTGAAAAGACCTACATGTCTCCAAGTAAAACGAATTACCGCCAGGCCGACCTTATCGACGGATTGAAACTGACAGGTCTCTGCCCGGGGGACATTGTCTTTTTTCAGGTCTCTCACCTCGCGTTGGGTCCGTTGGAGTGCGGTTCCTCCGGAAGTGCGGCGTGCGCATTGCTTTACTCAGCGATGCGCGAGGTGATCGGTCCTGAAGGCACGATGCTGCTGCCTGCATTCTCTTTTTCTTTTTACAGAAATGAGGATTTTGACCCCCAAGCCACGCCGGGCGTTCAAGGAGCATGGAGTTCTTCCGTGGATTTTCTTGAGTACTTCCGCCGTCTGCCGGGGGTTGTGCGATCCGCCGATCCGAACCTTTCAGTTGCCGGACTCGGACCTAGAGCAGAGGAACTCCTCACCGGATTACCGAATACCAGCTATGGGAAGGACTGCTTGCATGAACGCCTTCTCAAATCCGGCGGGAAGATATGCGGCATCGGCGTCGGCCTCGCCGAGGCTTCGTTTCTCCACTATGTTGAGGAGTCCGTGGGTGTCCCCTTCAGGTACAAGAAGCTATTTACCGGACGCATCGCGCAGAACGGGAAACTGAGAAAGCAAGGATGGATTTCGAGTGTGCCTATCCAAGTAGCAAACGGCCTTCCCGATGGAACCCGTCTTGAAATAATCGCTAGATCCTCGGACCGATGCCGTGTCGTCGATGTCGGACGCGGCGAAGTTGTCTCCATTGATTGCAGGAGTTTCTACGATTTGATTAGCCGGGAGCTCGATCGAGATCCGTGGATTACCGCCAACGGACCGGCGGCTGACGTGGTCGAACTCGAGAATGCCCGGACCAGCAGCAAGGATGCTCTCATCAAGCTTCCAGAGAACGCGTCCATGGAGGAGTTGATTTCTGCCCTGTGGAGATTGCCGCGAGACATCGTATCTGACGGCTTTGACGCAGCGCTGCGCGCACTTTCCAGCCAGGTGCCGATGACGGTTCACGAATATCCCACTGGGGCGGAATGCTGGACCTGGCTCGTACCGGAGAAATGGACCTGCCAGGAAGCCTGGCTTGAAACGCTCGACGGACAGCGGCTCTTTCGTTACGAGGACAATCCGTTGCACGTTGTTTCCTATTCCCTGCCGATCGACCGTGAGGTCTCGCGCCAGGAACTCTTCGATCACCTGCATGTCCATCCCGGGCTGCCCGATGCTGTTCCCTTTGTTTTTAAATATTATGAGCGCGACTGGGGCTTGTGCTGCAGCAAGAAATTGAAGGACTCTCTGCGGGATGATCGTTACCGGGTCGTGATCAGGTCTGAGTTCAGCTACGGAACCATGAAAGTAGGAGAAGTAATCGTTCCAGGAAAGAGCCCTGAGACTTTCGTTCTGTGTGCACACCTTTGTCACCCGGCGATGGTTAACGATGATCTGTCAGGTGTCGTTGTCGGTCTGAAAGTAATGCAAGAGCTGCTTAAACGTCGGAACCTTCGCTACACCTATCGTTTCCTCATCGGACCGGAGACGATCGGGTCAGTTGCCTATTTGAGTCGTCACAAAGAGCTCGTCCCCAAGATGATAGGAGGCCTTTTCCTGGAGATGTTAGGTCTGGACAATCCTCACGCCCTGCAGCTTTCTTTTGCGGGTAATACCGAGATGGATCGGTGCCTGAGTCAGGCGCTCAAGGAATCCGACTCTCACGCATGGACCGGCCCCTTTCGTACAGTGGTGGGAAATGACGAGCGGCAATTCAACGCTCCCGGGGTGCGAGTGCCAATGCTTTCGTTATCCCGCGTCATGCAGAATAACTCAGGCATCACGCCTTATTTTCCCGAATATCATTCCAGTCAGGATAATCCGGAACTTGCCTCCTCCGCCCGCCTCGCCGAGTCACGCGACCTCGTCTTAAAAATGATCGATAAAATCGAGGGAAACCAAGTTCCAGTAAACCTGTATCAAGGAGAGATCTTCTGCTCGCGATACGGCCTGAACATCGATGTCTACGCCAATCCCGAGGGTAACCGGGCCCTCTTCGACATAATTTTTCTGATCGATGGGACAAGGTCTGTAGCCGAGATTGCCCGCATTTGCGGAGTTTCTATCGAGTCCGCTCGTCGCGTGGTGGAAGAATTGTGTCAACTTGGCCTGGTCGAATATGCCGGTACCTGAGTAACCATGCTCCAGAACAGGCCGCGAATCCTAGCGCGTGGAAGCGACTCTTCCCGGGTTCGACAGGCCATCATCGATCTGTAAGCAGGGCTCTCGTCCTTTAGAGTTTGAGTTTTGGAGGACCAGATGAAGTGGGGAATAGAACGTTCACAACTGCTGACCCGGATGTCGGAACTCCCGGCATGCGGCGGTCTGATTCGTCGACAATACGATAACTTCCTGCGGTTGAATTATGAAATGAACTGGCGCTGGCTACGCAATCCAGCCAGCAGACGGTCATTCCGCAAGATGCCGCCCAAGCTTAATACCCTGCAAAAGCGACTGGTTGAGGAACTCTACGCTACAGGGGTGGCTGCCTGTCATTTCGATGAACTGTTTCAAGACCAGGAGATGTGGCGCAGCCTCTCCGCTCAGGTATCGGAGTTCAGTTCCAGCGATGAGGTTCAGTCCGTCGTCAGGAAGCGTCAGCAAGATTTTGGAGAGAAACAGGATGTTCGGGCCGTCGAGCATTAAGTATCCTCAAGATCGAAAACCGCTCATCACGGCCGGAAACCCGCTGTTGAAGCTTGGTCTCAACCCGTTGATCCTGGACGTGGTCAACTCGTACCTTGACTTGTGGTCAAAGCTGATCTACTTCGATCTGTGGCATACGTTGCCGCTGAACACGGACACGCGGTTTGCTTCGCAGCGCTGGCATCGAGACCCGGAGGACCGCAGAAAGATCCGCATGTTTCTCTATTTCAGTGAGGTCGACGCGGACGCTGGCGCCATGGAGTACCTCTTGGGAAGCCACTTCGGAGGTCCCTACGAGCACGTCTTCCGGTGGGACGACCCGCTCGGAATACCGTATCCGCCCGACGGAGAAGTAGAGCGGCAAATTCCAACATCGCAGCACGTAACTCTCAAAGGGCATCCGGGCACGCTGATCTTATGCGATACTGCCGGGTTCCACCGGGGGGGGAATCGCCAAAACCAAGCCACGCATCCTTGTGACGTCGGCGTTCGTCACTCCAGCTTCGCTTCACCGCAGAAGGTATCAGATTGATGCTACTGTATATAGCGCTCCCTTGAGCGCGTCTGCAAGATTCGCGGTGATGTGAACAGGCTTCCCGGTAAACATCTTTCTGCTGATTGGTTCCAAGTTAAGTAATTACAAATGCGCGTTATCGTCGCCACGGCTTTGAATACAGGTGCTGCGGAATACCAGAACATGGGCGATGTCGCCATGTTGCAGGTGGCGGTTGCCCGATTGTTGAGCTTGTGGCCGGCGGCCCGCGTCGAAGTCCTGACTGAGTCCCCCTCCAACCTGGCACGTTATTGCCCGGGCGCCAGACCGTTGCCCCGGGCCGGTTGCACTTGCTGGGTTGGGGATCGGATTCTATTGGGTAGATATCATCAGTTTCTGCCTAAGTGGGCCTCTATTCGATTGAGTGCCCTGAAAAGAATCATCGGACTGCAATGGCCGGCACTCCTTGAGTTCTTGATTCATCTTAGACTGAGTTTCCGTGACGGAGATAACCGGCGCGGGGACTTCAACATCTTCCTGGAAGCGCTTAAGAACGCTGATTTGCTGGTCGTTTGCGGTTCTGGTGGATTCGCCGATAGTTGTCCGGAGTGGAACCTCTCGATCCTGGGTACGATGGAGGCAGCCATGCGACGTGGCATACCCGTCGTCATGTTTGGGCAGGGGATGGGACCGCTGAACGATCCGATCATACTGTCCAGGGCAAGAGATGTCCTTCCTGAAGTCAGTCTGATCACGTTACGGGGCAGCAGGGGCGGACTGCCACTGCTCGAATCGCTTGGAGTCACTCCCTCGAGGGTACTGACTACGGGTGACGAAGCCATTGAACTCGCCTACGCAAACCGCAACCAGGAACTCGGCAGCGCGGTCGGGATCAACCTAAGGGTCGCATCCTATGCAAACGTGAAAACCGATGCCGTCGAAACGGTCCGCTCAGTCCTGCAAGAATTTACCCGGCAGCACAAGGCTCCTCTTCTCCCAATTCCTATCGCCTTCCATGAATATGCCAACGATCACCAAACTATCCGGCAACTGCTGGCGGGATTTGACGACGAATCGGATGGGGGGCGGTCCCTGGACACGCCCATGATGTTAATAAAACAGGTCGCACGTTGCAGGATTTTAGTCACCGGAGCTTACCATGCAGCGGTGTTTGCTTTGGCCCAAGGCATACCGGTTGTATGTTTAACTAACTCTCCCTATTACCTGGCCAAATTTCAGGGACTCGAAGACCTCTTCGGGGTTGGTTGCGCAACTGTGATGTTGGGCGATCCAGATTTGCCCGGCAAATTAGAGACCGCGATCGAAAGCACATGGAATTCAGCAGAAGTAATCCGCTCGCCGCTGCTCCACTCCGCTCTCCGCCAGGTTGAAAGAAGTCGAGGAGCATATCAACAGATCGAAAGTCTGATACACTCCGAAGCCAACCAGGCACACTTCGTTCTGTCGGGAGGAGCCTAACTTGATGAACATGGATATCAGCCAAGTCGTCGAAGCGTTGATATATTTGTCGATCTCGTTGTCGTGTTATAGTGCGCCGAACCACAAGCAAATGAGAGAGTCTTGCTGATGAAGCGAATCTTGACATTTTCTCCCTATGCATTGTGGGGTTATCACACTACTTATGAGGAGACCATTGCGAAAGCTTGTCAGGTTCGCGGCGCGACAGTTGAGTACCTCCTCTGCGACGGCTTGCCCGAATGCGACCAACACTGGGATTCCAAAGAGAATTCTCCGCGTCCCTTTGACCTATGCCAGCGCTGCCAAGCCGCAGCAAAGGCCAGCCTGGATAGACTCGGGTTTCCTTATCGTTGGTTGGGAGCCTTTGTAAGCGATGCGGAAAGAGCCGCCGCATTTGAATGGGCTCAAAACTTGAGTTCTGCTCAATTGCGCGAAGCTTCATTTAACGGAGCTCCGGTCGGCACGTGGGTGCTTTCTTCGGTGATCTCATACTTCCGGCAATACCCGCCTGACATGAACAATTGGCACGTAGTCAGCGTTTATCGGGGATTTCTTTTCAGCGCCGCGATTGTGGCAACCGGTTTATCGAACTATCTGGACGCAAATGCGATTGATGCGGCGCTCTTGTTCAACGGTCGTCAATCCATCACACGGGTTGCTCTTGAAATATTTCACCAGCGCGGCATCCCGGTATTGACCCACGAACGAGCTGAATATCAACTGGGACACATCAATGTGAGACCTGATGCCCATTGCATGAACTTGCAACCGTTCAGAGATTTGTGGAGTGCGTGGTCGCCTGTACCGCTCAATCGAGAATCGTTGGATGCTACGTTGAACTGGCTGATTCAACGGCGGTATGGCGCTAATCTCGCGTGGATTCCGTTTAATAAGTCTTCCTTCTGCGACTCTTCACTAAGAACAAGAATGAACCTCAGTCCAAATAAGCGCCTGTGGGCTTTATTTACATCATCGACTGACGAAACTGCAGGGGATCCGCTCTGGCAAGGACCTTACGAATCTCAAGCGGACTGGGTGCGCGGCGTAATCCAGTGGGTGGCGCTCCGCGACGACATCGAGTTGGTCGTCAAGGTACATCCCAACCTGGGTGGAAATCGTTACATCGGCAAGGCGATTGATGAATTACGAATATATCAGGAAATGAAATCAGCATTACCGGACAATGTTCGAATTGTGCTGCCGGAAGATTCGGTCAACGCGTATTCATTGGTTGACGAAGCTGATGTCGGACTCACCTTCGGATCGACGATCGGGCTCGAGATGGCAATGCAGGGAAAGCCGGTGCTTTTGGCATCAAGGGCTCTGTACGAGTATGGATCACAGATTTTGACTGTGCGCTCCAGGGAATCATTACCTGGAATGCTGGCACGATGCTTGCAAGCCTCCACTAATAGGGAAATTCAGCGTGAAGCATTTCGACTAGCTCACTATTACTTCGCATCCGAGCTCCCATTCCCGGCCGTAACCGTGTTAGACATGTTCTACAACAAACCGAGTTACACCAATCTGGAAGAGCTCGCGCCTGGAAAAGACGAATCTCTGGACAGAATCTGCAATTTCCTGGTAAATGGCCGCCCACTCTTCGATTGCCCGACAGTGGAGGAACGGTCTCGCAGTACAGCTGATGAAGATGCCTTCTTTGATGAATTGGCACGCTCGCCAGACTACCTTGTAAGTGTTAGGTATGAGCGTTGGCTGAAGTTGCGGTCGCTTGGCCTGCTAACGAAAAGTCTGCTTCGGCGCATGCCGTTTGGCTCCGGCGACGCGCTCCTTAACTTAGGGAGAGACAGATGGCACGCTTTCTTGGCGCGCATGGAAACCGGACAAACCGGATCGCCTCAACACAGACATTCCGGTGGATCGAAGTGAGTCGATCCATGTCTATCAAAGCGCCGTAGCGGAACCCCATCGACTAAATCGAGTTCACCGCGCCGGATCTGGAACAGGCAGTGACGGCCGTCATCTGTTACCGATCTGCAACTGTTTCTTCTAGAGATAATTGATCAGACAATCAATTATTCCGCTCATCTCGTACCATTAGCACAATAGTGATTTCGCATCCAGAGCAATTGACTCTCTGGTCAATCGTTGAGCGGCTTCGCATTGTGCGCACCAACTAGATTGCTGCCGGCACCGGTGGGGAAAAGTGAACTGTGACAAAGTGACATGAGATCTCCGACAGAAATCCCGGATATCGTAATTGGCGGAGGGATCGCTGGCCTAACCGCAGCGCGAACCCTTCAGCAACAAGGCCGACATTTTATTCTCTTGGAACGATGCCCAACGCTTGGCGGATTGACCCGTACCGTAGAGGTTGGTGAGTTTTGTTTTGATTATACGGGACATTTTCTACATCTCAGCCGGTACCCCACTCCGGCTGATATACCGTTTGCGGGCCTGGACAACCAGGAGTGGGCTCAAGTCTGCCGCAGATCCTGCTGTTTTGTAGGAGGAAAGTTAATTACTGCTCCCATCCAATACAATCTCGGCGAACTCCCACCTTCCCTCCTCGCCGAGTGTGTGGAATCCTACGAGATGAGACCGAAGAACGTCCAACAAGGCCACGCGAGTTTTCAAGACTACATCGTAAACGGTTTTGGTAAGCGGTTAGCAGATCTCTTTCTAATTCCACAGAATGAGAAAACCATGGCGATTTCGCTCGACCGATTGTCGGACAGCGCCGTGAGACGCTTTTTTCCTATTCCTGACGAAGCCTTGGTTCGAAAGGGCATGCGTATCGTCTCGCGGGATACCCTCGGCTACAACGCAAAGTTTTGGTATCCCAGGGCTGGCGGCATCGGACTTTTGGCAAAAGGCCTCCGTAAGGGCATTGACAATTGCATGGTCAATCAAGACGTCGCCGCTGTCGATCTCAATGCCAAGACACTCCTTACCACCACAGGGGAGACCTACCGCTGGAATGTGCTGTTCTCGAGCATGCCTTTAAAAGCTCTGTGTCAAATCACCGCCGATGAGGAACTAATTGCCGCAGCCAGAGACCTATCCCACAGTTCTACTATCAGCTTCAACATAGGGTTGCGGGGAGCACTCCGTCCTCAATTTCAGGACCTTCACTGGATCTACGTGCCTGACCGCAACATTCCTTTCTATCGAGTTGGCTTTTATTCAAATATTAGTAAGGGCACGTGCGCACCAGGCTATAGCTCGATTTATGTGGAAGTCGGAGTATCCCCGGAAGATGCAGATCGCCTTGATCTCGTTAAGCACCTGCAACCAGACGTGTTGCTCTGGCTCGAAAAGCTAGGTTGGATTGACAGCAGAGATGTTGTCTGCGTAGTCACACACATCATACGTTATGCGTACGTTCATCATACGAACCATCGAGACCGATTGGTTAGTTCGATTCTCGAGCGTCTGAGGAAATGTAACGTTGTTCCCATCGGACGGTACGGCTTATGGGACTACACCAGCATGGAAGACTCCATGGATTCATCGAGAAATGCTGTTCTAGAGGTCTCATCATGCGATACACTATAGTTATCCCTGCCCATAACGAAGCTTCCAATATCGAAGCACAAGTAACCCAATTCATCGAGAACCTCCCCAGTGAAATTTCGAAAATTCTGAAAGAGATCATCATCGTCGAAAACGGCTCAACTGACGGTACCATAGATGTCTGTCGACGCCTTGAGCAACGCTTTCCGAACGTAGTTAGAATTGTTACCATCCCGAGGGGTAGTTACGGGGAGGCGATCAAACTGGGAATGTTGGAGAGCAGCGGCACGCATCTTTCTATTCTCGAATGTGACTTCCTAGATTCGGCATTCGTCGTGAAATCAATCGGAGCGTTTCGGGCCAACAAGGCGGAACTGATCGTGGGCTCAAAGAGGCATCGTGAGTCAATTGATCGGCGACCCTTCAAGCGTCGAGTGTTAACCGCGATGTACAACTTTATTTTTCTGCGGTTGTTCATCGGATATCCGGGAACTGACACACATGGGTTAAAGAGTCTTGATGTGCGCTGTGCTAAGAAGCTATGTGAGACAGCACTCACAACTGATGAGATTTTTCAGACAGAAATCGTACTCCTCGCGTGGCGGCTTGGCATGACGATCGAGGAGATTCCAATCAGGATTTCTGAAATGAGGAGTGCTCCTGTCTCGGTCCTGCGGCGTCTCCCCAAAGTGTTAAATACCGTCAGCGAACTCAAACGCTCGCTGAAGCGTTTTCGCGTCAGCGTTCCAGAGGTTAAGAGTGCACCCGTCACGCCCCTCGACTCTATGCCAAAGTTCGACAGACCATCTGAAAAGTAAGTACCTGTCATTGTTCGGTTAAAAGTCAAAGAAGATCATTTGCCATTCACCACAACGGAATAAAGGACTGAGGCATGTCTGATTCTCCGCGCAAATCCCGCGCCCGTTTCGAAGACCCGTTGAAGTTGATTCCCCGGATTTTAGTAAAGCTCCACAGTCTCTGGGTTAGTGCGACCTACCCGTTCGCATCAAAAGGCCGGAAGCTGTCGATACATTACACATGCAGGTTGTCGAGGATGATTGCTCACCGAATCAAGCTTGGGAATTCGGTGGAAATCAGAAAGGACGTATGGCTCAATACCAGTTACACAACAGACGCAAATGCTGAGCCTGCGCTCGTGATTGACGATAACTGCATGATTTACGCGCGCTGCCACATAGCCGCGCACAATCACATCCACCTTGAGCGTGATGTCGGCGTCTCAGAATCGGTGCTTATCGTGGACCAGAACCATGCCTACAATGACATCACAGTGCCAATCGCCAAACAGGGGGTTACAGAAGGCGGGACAATTCGAATCGGGCAAGGTTGCTGGATCGGCCAGGGAGCAGCAATCGTGTGCAATCAAGGCGAGTTGGTTTTGGGTCGCAATTCTGTAGTGGCCGCAAACGCGCTTGTCACTCGAAGCTTTCCTCCATATTCTGTAATCGCTGGAAATCCGGCCAGAATCGTTAAGCAGTTTGATCCCAGTACAGGAGTGTGGAGATTGGGCGGCATTCGTCCCACGGACAATAACCCTGCTGATGCTGACAAGCACCAAACTGTATGACCAGTTCACATATTCCTTCGCTGACTGCCCGATGCGGTGCTTTCCGCGAATATGCTGTGTGAAACTTTCGCTCGATCATATCTTCAGATGTGCACGCCACAGAAACACGAAGCCGTACTGTTGCCCGAGAGATAATTTCGTAAGAAGGGACTAAGTCCTCATGAGCGCAAGCGGGAATGATCTATTTTCTTTGCGTAACAAAGCGATTTTGATTACAGGAGGCACAGGCGGCATAGGTCAGGCCATTTCACTACGCTTCGCACGGGCGGGGGCCAAGGTAGTCGCGAACTACCTCCGCAACGAAAAGGCGGCCGAACACTTGAAGGCGATTGCGGCGGAGGAAGGTTTGGACATTACGCTCTGTCGTGCGGATCTGACCCACGAAAAAGGCTTGGAGCAACTTGACCGTACATTGCAAGAACTGGGGCCGCATCTTTCCGGGTTGGTGCATTGTGCGGCCACCGGGGTCCACCGCCCCATAGAAGAACTAACCGAGCGCCATTTCGACTGGACGCTAAACCTGAATGTCCGCGTTTTTTTCAAGCTGATCAAGCTTCTCATGGCGCGCTTTCCCAAAGGATCGAGCATTGTGGCGGTCAGTTCCTGGGGTGCGGTGCGTGCCCTTCCCTACTATTCGTTGGTTGGCTCGTCCAAAGGTGCGCTTGAGGCGCTTGCCCGCCATCTCGCCGTCGAACTGGCGCCGCGCGGCATCCGCGTCAATGTTCTCACAGCCGGGGCGGTGCTCACTGATGTGTGGAAAGCTATACCGGATAGCGAAGCGCGCATCGCCGAGACCATCCGCCGCACCCCGACAGGGCGTTTGGTAACAGTCGATGAAGTCGCGTATGGTGCCCAATTTCTCTGTTCGGATGCATCTGCAGCGATCGTCGGCCATACCCTCGTTCTCGATAACGGTGCGGGGGTCATGGCGTAATCTTAAGGACAGAAAACTTTGCTATTATGTGGCGCGCTCGGTAAAGGGCGGAGCTGTCTTGAGGACGTTAAACAGGATACATGAAGGAGTAAAATGAGCGACACGGAATACGTTTTAGACAAAGTCCGGGAGGCCTTTCAAGCGTCCTTTGATACTGATCTGCAATCAGTGTCGATCGACACCACCGCTAGTGACATTCCTGGATGGGATTCTATAGGACATTTATCTCTCGCCAGTAGCTTGGAAGAGACTTTCGGAATCAGCCTGGATGTGGATGATTTAATGGAAATGGAGAGCGTTCGCGAGATCGTTCGCGTCGTTACCGCGAAACTTTCCAAAAAGTGTAACAGTGACAGCCATTGCTGAATCGAATTTCGCCGGGCGATTGGTGCAGCGCCTGGGACCGTGTTCGTACTTAATCGATGCAGCCACCGGCCGCACGATTAGCCCGGGGGATTTGCCGCGCCTGATCGCAGCGTATGGCTCTTCCTTAACATCCGCCGGTTTAAACAAAGGCGATCGAGTGTTGATCGGTTGCACCCTGTCTCCTTCGAGCACCTTGGTTTACTTGGGGGCAATCTACGCGGGCCTCGTGGCGGTGCCGGTGGAGGATCGGGGGCTGACAACCTCAGTAGAGATGCTGTTGGAATTAACCGGCGCCAAAGCAGTGTGGACCGAAGCAGGTTTTCGGGGAGGTGTGGCAACTCGCGGAGATTCCATTATTTGGCTCTCGGGTAACTTCGCCAGCGAAATGCCAGAATCAATGCCGCCGCCCGCTGCTTGCGCGGCCTCGGATCTGGCGGTGTTGATGGCCACTTCCGGTTCTACAGGCATCCCTCGTTTCGTCATGCTCAGCCATGGAAACCTGATCGCCAACACCGAAGCCATTATTCGCAGCCAATGCTTGGCCAGTGACGACAGAGCCATGCTGATTCTGCCGGTGAGCTACTCTTTTGGCGCGAGCGTGATGCATACGCACCTCTACCAAGGCGGCGGCGTGGTATTTGACCGTCGCTTCATGTTTCCAGATAAAGTCCTCCATGCCGTCGCTCAATTTAGTTGCACTACATTCGCTGGCGTGCCCACGGTTTACAACGTGCTTCTTCGCCGATCGCATATACGGCAGATCGCCATGCCTTCCTTGAAGCGGTTTCTTCAGGCTGGCGGAGGCTTGGCAACGCAAAACATCCGTGAGATGCGTGCGGGCTTTCCACTTATCAAGTTCTACGTGATGTATGGCCAAACCGAGGCAAGCCCTCGGATATCGTGTATGGATCCCGAACGCTGGGAAGAAAAAGCGGGAAGCGTGGGCCGGCCTTTAGACAACCTGACGATCTCGATCGTCGATGAACAAGGAAATGCTTTGCCCGCAGGGCAGGTCGGCGAGTTGCTCGTAAAAGGACCATCCATATCCCCCGGTTACTGGAATGCCCCGGAAGCAACTGGTCGCGTCTTCCGCGATGGTTGGCTGCGAACTGGGGACTTCGCTCGCCAGGATGCGGAAGGTTATCTGTGGATTGAAGGACGCAAATCGGCATTTCTGAAGATGCGCGGAATGCGCGTCAGTTTCGCGGAAGTAGAGGAAAGAGTCGCGTCGATTTCAGGAGTTTATGAATGCGCAACCAGCTCCGTCAATCATCCGGAAGCTGGCGAGGCGCTGGTTTTGTTTATCGTGCCCGATCAGGGAGCGAGAATTGTAGTGGAAGAGGTTCGACGCCACCTTCCAGTCCATTGGGTTCTCGACTCGATTCATATGGTTTCCGAATTACCAAAAACTTCCACGGGGAAAATAGCGCGTTCGGCGCTTTCAGTTCGAACGTAGAGCTTCCATGCAGCAACTTGAGCAAAAGATAGACCGCGTTCTCTCGCTGCCTCCCTATTGTCAACCTCCTGACGAAAGGCGAGCAAGTCTGTTGGAAATACTCAAGGAGGAACTGGATTACGCCTGCCATCGGCACGCTGGATATAGAAACTACGTCCAGCACTGGCCTTTGGACTATCAGACAGCCAGCCAGGTTGCTGATCTCCCCTTTCTGCCAGTGGGGATTTTAAAGGCTAATCCGCCCTTGTCTTTCGTGGGGCTGAATGAGATCAAGAGAACCTTGACCTCGAGCGCTACTACATCTCAGTCGCCCAGCCGGGTTGTGCTCGATGCGCCGACATCTCGGCGCATGACCAAAGGAATCGTAACCATCGTCCGGGATTTCATCGGTCCGTCCCGCAGACCTTATCTGGTTGTGGACACGCCGGGCTCCAATGGAGGCGGAAACGTACTGGGAGCGAGAGGCGCGGCAATTCAAGGATTGCAGCCTTTTTCCAGTGAGACCACCTACGGTCTTCGTCTAACCGACCAAGATGATCTGACGCTGGATCGAGACCGGCTGAGAGAGTTCGCCAAGGATCATCAGGATACGGAGTTACTGGTGTACGGGTTTACGTTCATTCTCTGGAACTACTTGGTGAAGCCCCTCATGGCGGAGAACATCTGCCTGAATTTACCGAAAGCTCGAATCCTGCATAGTGGTGGCTGGAAACGTCTGCAGGATCAAGCTGTCGAGAAGACACTTTTCAACGAGCAACTGGCACGTGTGTTTGGCTGTTCCCCGGATCGCATCATCGATTTTTATGGCATGGTGGAAAACGTGGGGGTCATTTATCCGGATTGCTCAGAAGGTAACAAACATGCGCCGGCGTTTGGCGATGTAATTGTGCGTAATCCGCTCACGCTCGAACCAGTCGCGGCAGGAGAGCATGGTATTGTTCAGGTCTGCAGTGTTCTGCCAACCAGTTTCCCGGGCAACCTGCTGCTCACCGAAGACTTGGCGTACGTGGTGGCGTGTGACGGCTGCCCTTGTGGCAGGAGGGGTATCAGTTTCCGGTTTGCGGGTCGGATACCCAAGGCGGAACTCAGAGGCTGCGGTAATGTGCAAAGCAAACGATTGCTAATGGCTTGAATCATGAGTATTGCGATGACTTGGCTTCTACATGACGTTAATTCCCCCGCAGAGATCTCCAACGCAGCCGCCAGACTGCGTCAAGTGGTTTCCAACGTGGAGATTTCGCCGAGTGACGTTATCACCATTTTTGAAACTTGGTCGAAGGGCTTGGACGCTCGCGAACTTGACGATATACCCGGGATCGTCTTCCTTCGCATGTGGCTAAGGCGGGGGAATTTGGAACCAATCGTCAGCCGCGAACTCGGGTCCAATGGTTTGCATGGCGGGTGGACTGAATATGGCCGCGCCAATTGCAAAGCTTTTCCCATCGGCGTAGTGGGCCACTGGCCCGCTGGCAATGTAGAAATCCAACCCATTCTGTCCATGACCTGCGCTCTTCTAGGAGGGAATGCCGCCCTGGTGCGCATTCCTACCGGTCTTGTAGAGCTAACGCAACGTTTGATGGAAAAGCTGGTTCAAAGCGATCCAGACGGACGACTGACCCAACGCATTTTCATGGCCGCGTTCGAGCACGGTCGGCGGGATTTGCATGAAGCCATGGCTCAAGCGGTTGACGGAGCAATGATTTGGGGAGGGAAAGAGGCCGTCTTACAAGTCCGGTCATTGCCGTTTCCACATTGGGCGAGAATGGCAGCATTTGGACCCAGGATATCGGTCGCAGCGATGGATGCAGGGGCTTGGAGCAACCCCGACCAGCAGGAGTCTTGGTGCCTGCGCATGGCACGGGATGTTTGGCAGTTTGACCAGCAGGCGTGTTCCTCGCCCCAGGTTTTGTTCCTGGAAAAAGCACCGGGCCAGTCAAGCGCTCCGTTTCTAACACTTCTTCGGCGTGCCTTTGAAACCGAAAACAAAGCGCACCCGCGGCGTACCATTCCTGCCACTTTGACTTCAGCGATTTGTCATGCGCGTGCGTCCTGGCTGCTGAATGACACCGCACACCAGGCATTTTTTCCAAGCGGTCCAGATTGGACGCTCCTACTCGGCTCTGGGGCGGACCTTCCCCTGCCGATTCAGGGGAGAACCTTGATGGTTCTAGATGTAGACAATTTGTTTGATCCGGTTTTGAAGTTCGATGGAAATGTGCAGACGCTCGGTTTGGGCATGGCTGACCCGGAAAAAGAGAGGAAACTTGCCCAATTAGCCGGCACAAGAGGTGTTGACCGAATCGTGAAACTGGGACGCATGCATGCCTTTGCTCCTCCGTGGGACGGGGTTGATCTGATCCGGCCCATGGTCAGAATGGTTCGTCATGTTTGCTCAACGGATTGATTGCACTACGAGGATAATCAAACTATGAAGGATGCCACGGCATTTCTCAGAGGCCTGGAGACAACAGCCAAGATGTTTGCTCCCGCCGCCCGGGCCACGTATGAGGCAAATGAAGCACCCTGTTCCTGGCTGTTGAACCCGCTCGCCCGCTGGGCTGAAGCGGCATATGGCGACCGCGCCTTTGATGATGCTGCGAAGGGCTATGCCAAGTATTGTTTGGGCGTGTGGAAGTCGCAACAAATCTATGAGAAGACCGGCCGCTACACGCCCGAGAAAATGCCAGACCTCATCGCAGAAGTTTATGAAGATGAAGGCTACATGGTTCCGTATATGTGGGCCGCGATTTTGATTTATCCCTTCTGGCCCTCAATGGTCAACCACATTGCGCTATATCGGGACGACTTTCTGAAATCCTTGCCGCCTGGGGCCAACGTTCTAGAGTTGGCATCCGGTCATGGAGTGATGAGCCTGCTGGCAGCCGAGACAAGGCCGGACCTCCATCTGCGTGGTTTCGACATTAGTCCGCCGGCGGTGGCTGTGGCAAATCGATTGCTTGATGTCTCCGGGCATGGCCGCCAGGTAACATTCGAGGTCAAAGACGCGCTTAAACTGAGCTTGACTGAGAGCCGCGGAGCATATCAAGGAATCATTGCCGCCATGCTGGCAGAACATTTGGAAGATCCGCGCCCCTTGTTTGCGGTGCTATCGCATCATCTCGCCGACGACGGTCTCGTCTTTTTCAGCACCGCCCTGGAATCAGCCCAGCGAGATCACACTTTTGAGTTTCATCACGAAAGTGAGCTCGTGAAGATGGCCGAAGAGGTCGGCCTCCGTGTTACCCGGATGGTCTGTGATGCCGGCGTCCCTGCTCCTGGCGGCCGTTTTCTTCCGCGTGCCCTGGGCATGGTGTTGCGTCGGCGATGACGAGGATGATTGAATCCAAAAGAAATCCCCTCAACTCTGTGTTCCTGGGACCAATCGCAATATAAACCGGGTTTCCGCTGTACGAATGGCAGCCACGACAATCTATGACTATGACCTTTGAAGAAGTAAAGGCACATTTAAAGCAGCGATTTCCGCTAATCATGGTAGACAGGGTCTTGGAACTGGAGCCTGGGAAACGCATCAAGTCCCTTAAGAACGTCACGGGCAATGAAATTCAATTCTTGGGACACTTCCCTGAATTTGCTGTAATGCCTGGAACGTTGATCATTGAGGCCATAGGACAAAGCGCCTCCATCCTATTTAGTCACACCACTGGCAAAGGCATGAATCAAAGAGAGTTCATGGTGCTGGGCGCGGTAAACGACATGAGATTTTTGATGCCGGTATTGCCGGGTCACACCATGACTATTGAAGTAACTATCATTAAAATGACGGAGGAGGCCGCCCTGGTTGAAGGAGTCGCCTATGTGGAGGATACGGTGGTGACGCGTGGCAAGCTAAGCTTCGCTCGAAAGATTGTGTAAATATGCGCGATCGCGACGATTACTACCTTCCTACCTGGCCTAATTGTTCACCAAAGCAGTCCAACCCGCTAATCGTATCAAACATCCCATGTCTCTGCGCCCCCGAGGTGCTGGCCCGCATCGCCGTAAATCACCCAACACTTCACCGCAATACGAAAAAGTAAGGCTAAATGCTAAATGGCGTCGTCGAGTATTACCGCTGCCCGGAGGACCTGCTCCACATCTCTCCCGCTGGGGATCTGCGGGATCAGCCGTGCTTCTTCCGATTTGGTGGGACAACATGCTGGGGATATCTGAGCGCTGCAATTTGCCGGAACGGTCATCACTGGCACGATGTGACGTCTGATGCAGTGGTCCGCGGCAACATCCTTCACCTCCCGTTTGATCCTGCCGACGTTGCTAATCACCTGCTTTACGAGCGCTACGTCGGCAGCACGCACGAACAGCGACCTTTAGAACGCCTGCGCGGTATGTACTATGCACTTCGGCGGTTTCTTCCCGAGCCCGTGCGCTGGTATTTGCAGCGGCTCTACTTCCATGATTGGCGGAAAAGAGAATTTCCGCATTGGCCTGTGGATACTAGTGTCGATGCGCTCTTCGGTGCGGTACTAACGGCTGTCCTGAAGTCGGGAGTCGTCGACAAGGTCCCCTTTGTGTGGTTCTGGCCGGATGGACATGCAAGCTGTGCCATCCTGACTCATGACGTAGAGATGCAAGCCGGCCTTGATTTCTGCCCACAGCTAATGGATATGGATGAAGCTGTAGGCCTCCGCAGTTCGTTCCAGATCGTGCCCGAGCTGCGCTACTCAGCTCCGCCTTCGCTGTTGGCCATGATGCGCAGTCGCGGCTTCGAGGTCAACGTTCATGATTTGAATCACGATGGACGCCTCTTCGCAGACCAAGCTGAGTTTTACCGCCGGGCGGAGAAGATCAACAGCTATGCAAAAGCGATGGGGAGTAAGGGATTCCGCGCCGGCGTCATGTATCGGAATCAGGACTGGTTTGACGCGTTTGATTTCGAGTACGACATGTCAGTTCCCAATGTCGGTCACTTGGAAGTGCAGTTCGGCGGCTGTTGTACGGTCATGCCTTATTTTGTAGGAAACATCCTGGAATTGCCACTCACCACTACGCAGGACCATTCCCTGTTTACGATACTGCGTGAGTATTCGATTGATTTGTGGAAGATCGAAGCCAAGTTGATCCGAAAACAACACGGTCTCATCAACTTCCTCTGTCATCCCGACTACGTTCACGAACCCCGAGAAAGGCTTGTGTACGAGCAGTTGCTATCCTTTATCCTCCATTTGCGCACCCACAAGAACGTCTGGGTTACCCTGCCGGGGGAAGTGAATGACTGGTGGAGGGCGCGCTCGCAGATGACCGTGGTGCGCGAGGGACTGGACTGGCGTGTTGACGGGCCCGGGAAAGAGCGTGCCCGAGTTGCCTTTGCGCGACTGGACGGTGACAGTCTGGTTTACGAAGTAGTCTGACCGGAAGGAGCCGAGAGCACCAATCAACCGAACAAACCAGTTTGTCCTCGGTCCTGACAGGCCGTGCGATAAGTAGCATTCCGCCCGGCGCTGGGCAAACTGGCTACTCGATATAGGAAAAACTTTTCCTACGTACCATTTCTCGGCACCCCTCCAAAAACACTCTCCTCAGCGAGTCAATCAGGCGTCCCCAAATGTATTCTATTTATTATCATACTCTTACGTCATCCAGCGGACGAACTTCGTTAAGTACCTTCTCTCTTATGCGATAGTGATAATGTTTGCAGAAACCAGTCTCCGAATCAGCGGATTGGCAACTGCATTGCATTCCTGTAACTGAGAGAGTGTTTTTCGGTGTGATACCACCGCGTCGTGCATGGCAATTTGTATTGAGGAACCAAGGAACCGTATGGAAGAAGAACAGCAATTTGGAATTGGAGACGTACTAGCCATCGTAAAGCGGCGCTTCCTGTGGCTTCTTATCCCTGCCTTGATCGGACCTGCCGTTGGAATTGGCCTTACGTTCCTCGTCCAGCCGGTGTATACGTCGAAAGCATTCGTACTCATTGAGCAGCCCAAGGTTCCCGATAAGTTTGTCACCCAGGTGGTCACCGACCAGTTGGACACGCGACTGATGACCTTACAGGAGCAGATTCTAAGCCGGTCGCGGCTTGAGCCGATCATCGAACGCCTCGGCCTCTATGATAAATCCAACAAAATGTCCATGGAGGAAATGGTCGAACGCCTTCGCAGGTCAATTGATGTGAAGATGATCAGTCCAGAAGGATCATCCCGCGTTCCTTCTGGCTTTTACATCAAGGCGAGTGCTAATTCTGCAAGGACGGCGCAGCAAGTATGTACGGAAATTCTCTCGATGTTCATGTCGGAAAACCTGAAGTTGAGAGAACAGCGATCCGAGGGCACAACAGACTTTCTCGCTGGCCAATTGGAGGAGTCAAAGCGCAAACTTGACCAGCAGGATGCACAACTGGCTGCGTTCAAGGGTAAGTATCTAGGACAACTTCCTACGGATGAGCAGCGCAATCTGGAGATGTTGACTGCAACCAGAACCAGGCTCGAATCCCTAAACCAGGAGCTTAGTCAGGCGCAGCAGCAAAAGATCATACAGGAATCAGCACTATCTCAGATGTCTGCGAAGTTACCCACGACATCGGGTGCTGCAAGCCCCAGCGACATGCAACAAGAGCTTACGACTCTCCAGGCGCAATTGGCGTCGCTGCAATCGAAATATACAGACGATCATCCGGATGTTCGTAAGGCCAAAGCGCAGATTCAAGCTCTGCAGAGCCAATTGAAAGCAGCCGCCGCCACAACAACGGTGGCACATGCGAAAGACGAGCCAGTTGTCGACACCGCAGAAATGCGTCAAATGCGGGTAGCGCTTCGCCTGACCGAAGAGAACATCCGTAGTAAGCGCGTCGAGCAATCGCATCTTGAACAACAAGTGCAAGCTCTACAGTCCCGTCTACAATTGAGCCCCGTGGTAGAGGAACGCTACAAAGCACTGACACGAGATTACGAAACTGCCCTTCAGTTCTACAATGATCTCCTGAGTAAGAAGACGCAGTCACAAATGTCCACAAACCTCGAGCGGCAACAGGAGGGAGAGCAGTTTGGCGTGATGGATGCACCTGATCTTCCCGCGAACCCAACCTTTCCAGACCGCCTAAAGTTCGGACTCTCTGGGTTAGGTGCTGGTTTCGCACTGGGCATAGCTATGGCTTTGCTGCTCGAACGGCGTGAGAACTTCCTCCGGACCGAAGACGATGTCGTGAAAATTCTAGCGCTGCCAGTGCTGATTTCAATCCCTGAAGTGAAGCCGGCCAAAAACATTGCTTCCCTTCCCCGACCGATTCCCGCACGCATGGAGCGGTGAGCAACAGCAGGCCAAGGGGTACTCTCGATGTATGAAAATCATTTTGGTCTCACGGCTGCGCCCTTCAATCTAAACCCAGATCCGCGCTTTCTCTACGTTACGGACGGGGTGAAGGAGGCATTGGCTACCCTCGCCTATGGGATTGCCAATCGAAAGGGCTTCGTCCTGTTGACCGGCGACGTGGGAACGGGGAAGACCACACTTCTAAATGTATTCATGCAGTGGCTTGCCAAACATTCCGCGGCTACCGCCTTCATCTTTAATCCTCGTATGGCGCCGGACGAATTTCTCGATTTCATGATGGCTGATTTCGGCATCAGCGTTGATACAGCTTCAAAAGGCCGTCGCCTGCTGGCGCTCAACAGTTGGCTTCTCGAGCGCCATAGGGTTGGACAGCCGGTTGTTCTTGTTGTGGATGAGGCGCAGCAGTTGACTGCTGAGATGTTGGAAGAATTGCGGCTACTTACTAATCTTGAGACCCCTACGCACAAGCTTCTCCAAATCGTTCTTTCCGGGCAGACTGAATTAGAAGGTATTCTCGCGCGCCCGTCGCTTCGCCAGTTGAGGCAGCGTATTACCTTGCGGTGCAGAACGCTACCACTTACTTATATTCAGACTACGGAATACATCGCCCGGCGAATTCATATCGCGGGCGGTGAATGCAACAATATCTTCGATTCAGAATCACTGGAACTAATTCATCGCTACTCCGGCGGCATCGTGCGACTGATCAATCTAATTTGCGAGCAGGCTCTGATCAGTGCATTCTGTGATGGCGAAACGAGAATCACCGCGAAGTACATAGAGCACTCTGCGCGCGAACTCCAACTTAGCGATCAGCAGTATTCACGTCTGGGCAAACTGGATCAACTGTATACGCAGGTTAATGCCGAACCGGGCCCAAAGACGCAGAGCTACGAACCAATGGAAAAGGGGACAATCAAGTGAGCCGCATCCATGAAGCGCTGGAAAAAGCCCGAAGGCAACAACCAGGGAGCGCACCGGAACTTCCCAACGTGCAAGAAATCATCTCAGCGGGGGTGGATGAACCTGAGCCTGCCCGGGCCCCTAACTTTTCCTTGAGAGGCGGGCCGCTGGAATCGTTGGAGCCTGTTGCGGATGGTGGATCGATGCTGGCACATTGCCATCACCAAGATTGGCAACTTAGCGAAAGTAGCTTAGTATTCCTCGCGGAAGAAGCTAATGCAGCCGCCCAGGAACAATTCCGCACGCTTCGCTCCAGGCTTTATCAGTTGCAGGGAAATGGCTCGCTAAAGGTGATTGTTGCTGCAAGCGCCCTACCAAGCGAGGGCAAGAGTTTCGTATCTGCGAATCTGGCTCATGCCTTCGCACTACAGAGCGACCGGCGGGCGCTGGTGATTGACGCGGATATACGTCGCGCAGGCGTACTCTCAACACTGTTTGGAGCCCCTAGCACCCCGGGACTGACAGACTTTTTGCTTGGAGAACAGCCCGTTGAGAATATTATCCAGACCGGTTCGCTAAAAAACCTCTATTTAATTCCGTGCGGGAAGCGAGTTCCAAAGCCTGGAGAACTCATCGGAAATCCCAGATTTGGGACACTGATCGAGCAGCTACGCCCAGCCTTCGACTGGATCATCATTGACACCCCGCCTATCGTCCCCATATCGGATGCCCGGACGATCGCCGACTTCGCTGACGGCGTCCTGATGGTAGTAAATTCTCGTTCGACCTTGGCGCACCTCGCAAAACGCGCCATCCAGGAGTTCCGGCGAGAAAGCTTGCTTGGGGTTCTGCTGAATCGGACGTCGGAACCGTCTGCAACTTATTACAATGCATACGGCTATCGATATGGCTCCGATGAGGTCGTCGCCCAATCCAAATAGTGGAACACAGCTATGACGTTTGAAACTCCTCTTGGAGTCAAATCTCACTCCCGGATGGGGCTTCTCGTGTCAGTGCGCTCCGCCAGCCCCAAAAACAGCGCGTGGTGTTCGCAGCAGAATTTTCAAATCGAGCCCCAAGGACCACGTCCTTGCGTACAGCAAGTCAAGCCGGACCATTTCGTTAAACCCGGTGCGGCTCCGGCCACATACCTGCCACAGCCCTGTGATTCCTGGCTTCAACTCCAGCACCCTGCGCTGATGCCAGAGATCGTAGCACTCCACCTCATACGGTATCGGAGGCCGGGGACCCACAAGCGACATCTCACCACACAATACGTTCCAGAGTTGCGGTAATTCATCCATACTCGTTTTTCGCAGAAATCTTCCAAGTGCGGTGACTCGCGGATCCTCGGTAAGTTTGAATACGCCCTCGCCTTTTTCGTTCGTATTCTTGGCGGCCGTTCCATGGATAAACTGCTTGACGTAGTTTTCGTGGAGACTGGAATCGTTTGCTACCGCCATCGAACGGAACTTCAGAAATGTAAAATGACGTCCTCGCTGACCAACTCGTGTCTGGCGGAACAATACGGGCCCTCTTGAACCGCATTTCACGGCAAGCGCGATAATCGCCATTAGCGGCGATAGTGCAATAAGAAGTGAAACTGAGCCAACTAGGTCAATGACGCGCTTGATGCCCAATTGCAACTTTATGCTCGGGGAAGAAAACGTCTCTAGGTATTTATAGATGCGGTCGGGGCCGTCCTCAGATCGGCCGTCCTCAGATCTGACCTGCTCCTTAAGATCCTGCGGCAGGATGTGAGTCGACACGGACAGCTCTTTTGCACATCCCGCCTGCAGCAATGCAGCCTTGATCTTCTCAACAACAGGACCACGCGCACTCTCCGGCGTTGCTCCCCCCAATTCCGCAAACAGAATGCCGAGCGTGCAGAGGTCCTCGTACCAGCCGAACGTGTCAGTCTCCCGGATGAAAGCGGCAAGCGAAGTAGCCATGGCCGGAACGTTCTCCAGCCGTGCTTCGAGACCTTCAATCAACACCAACAAAAATCGCTGCCCAGAGCGTTCTGCCCTTCGGCACTCTTGTACAATCCGCGGCAAAAACTCCTGCTCGGGTTCGATCTTCCTTCTCGACGGGGGCGGCAGCTTTGCGAGAATGGGCGCGAAATTTCTTTCTTCCATATTGTCCTCGTGACGGCCCAATACGTTGTAAAACGTGCAATTATCTCTCCAAAGTTGACAACTTTTTGAAAATGATCTGTGAAACTCTCGACCGCGTGTTTTGAGCCATTATTTCCACCTGGATAGTTGCAACCCCATTCGTATCAACCGCCTGCAAAAGAACAGCTGACTCGTATTTTGCTGCATGGATATGCAATTCCTGCCTCTCATTCATGGAAAACACCTTCCATAGCTGAAAACCTTTTCCTATCTTTCCGAGGATTCGTCCCGGACACATCCGGAGCGCGGCATGCGGAAGCACCACTGGGTATGGACCTCCGTGTGGATGGAAAGTGGCGACCGGGATGCTAGGGTTAAGCTCGCGGGACAACTCAAGTCCGTCGCAAAGAACAAAATGATACCTAGCACACAACCCAAGCCGGGACTAACGATTCTGCACGTCGCGTTTCTGTGCGCTTGCCTGATGATTGCCGCGATTGCGTGGAACAGCCTCCGTGCATGGGTGGAGTTGGCGCAGTACAGCGAGCAATCATCCAGCTTCTGGATCATCCCGCTGATCTCCATCTCTCTCCTCTACGAGCGAAGACTCACGGTCTTTGCCAACACACGTTTTTTGCCGAGTGGGCTGGTGCTGGCCGCCATGGGCGCTGCCATATTTGCAGCCAGTTTCAGTCTGCACAACCATTTTTCCCGCGCTGATGCAAATATTCTGGCCATCCTCGGAGTCGTAGTATCGCTAGCTGGTGCTTTCCTGGCCTGTTATGGAAAAGACGCCTGGCGCGAGGCACGCTTCCCTCTCGGGTTTCTGCTCTTCGCAGTTCCGATTCCGCAAATAATTCTTGTGCCTTTAGTGCGCTGGCTCCAGTTTGGGTCGGCGGCAGTGGTCAGCCTTCTATTTACGCTGCTGCATGTTCAGTACGTTCGCGACGGCCTGAGCTTTTACCTCTCCAGTCTCAATATTGAGATCGCTCCTGAGTGTAGTGGAATACGCTCCAGTTTTGCCTTGCTCGTTCTTGTCGTTCTGCTCTCCCACCTCGCACTCCATTCAACTTGGCGGCGGCTAATATTGATCCTTACGGCTGTTCCGCTGGTACTCGTAAAGAATGGAATCAGAATTGTCACGCTCTCTTTATTGACAATCTACGTTAATCCAACCGTCATCAGCGGACCATTGCACCGCTCGGGGGGATTTTTGTTCTTTGGAGTTGTGCTTGCCATCGAGGGCCTGCTGTGCTGGCTGTTGCAACGTTCTGAAACTGCGACGTAACTTCAGTTCGTCGTGGCGAGCATGCAGAGCATACCGCAGAAGACTCGAGCAAAAGCAGCAGGTTTGCCGCTTCTGCTCGAATTTGGAGCAAAGTTAACACCCACGAAATTTACTTTTCAGGAATTTGCATCCCAGCAACAGCCCTGTGCCCAATACTAGAACACTGGCAGGTTCTGGAACTGGAACGACTTGTTTGTGGTTTCTGCCGCAGTTGTATTCAACGCCCACTATGGCATTACCTTGCGGTTCGATTAGCGCATCGCTGCCCGCAAATGCGGACAACGATAACGCCATCACGAATACTGCGATCGCTGCTGTTCGTTTTACCATTGGTGTCTCCACTACAACGTGGTCGATGCAGCAACTTACATACCAGCAACTCTGGTTCCAAAACGCTCCTTGGACGCGGAGGCTATAAAACTCCTGTACTTCCCACATAAGGTAAGGGCCGTAACCAAGATGGAAGCACTTTCTGCAAATCTATGCATTAGGAAGTGGAAATCCCGTTAATCAGGAACCTGGGACGCGCTTTGCAGCAAGTATCTGTCATGCGTTTTCCAGTTCACTTGGCTGTCCGCCGGTGTCAGGGCTCACCTCGGCAGGAGATTCTGCCCCAGCCCGCTTTGCTGCAAATGCCCGAAGGCGGGGAATTCCGCTATCGCGGAGCTTGTACATCAGGGCGCGATAGCTAATCTTCAGCGTTCGCGCAGCATTCGTCCTGTTTCCATGGTGCGTCAGGAGTACCCGAGAAATGATCTTGCACTCGAGTTCGCGCACTGCACGGCGTGTAATTTGTTTCAGCGAAATATCGCCATCGAGAGAGATCTCCGGCGTATACAGCAAGTCGTCGCGACGGGTCACATCGGCCAGCGATGCCTCTTCATGACCGAAAATTACGTATCGGCGAATGACGTTCTCAAGTTCGCGGACGTTGCCAGGCCATTGGCAATTCATGAGCTTCGCGATTCCTGAATCGGAGAACGGTGGTGTCCGGCGGCTGAAAACCTCGTTATAGTGCTGGACGAAGTACTCCGCTAGGCGAGGAACGTCTGCCCGCCGCTCGGCCAGCGTCGGCAGAGTAATTGAGATGCCATCCAGCCGGTAGAAAAGGTCCTGGCGAAATAGCCCGCTGCCCATATCGTCCTCGAGATAGTGGTTCGTTGCAGAGACGATACGTACCTCAACACTATGGTCGGACTCCCCCCCAATTCGACAAAACTTTCCATCCTGCAGCACTTGAAGTAGTTTGGCTTGCAGGCTGGCATCGAGGTCGCCAATTTCATCTAGAAACAGCGTGCCGAGATGTGCAGATTCAAATCGTCCAGCTTTCTTGTTATACGCGCCAGTGAATGATCCCCGTTCGTATCCGAATAGCTCACTCTCCATCAACGTCCCCGGAATTGCCGGACAATTTACTTTGACGAATGGGCCATTGCGCCAAGGGGAGTTCGCATGCACAAGTCTGGCGATGATCTCCTTCCCCGTCCCACTAGCACCCCGAATCAGGACAGGAATATTCGTTTCAGCGGCCTGCATCAGCTTCATCCGGACAGCTTGCATGGTTGGGGTCGAACCAAAGATCACATCCGGCGGTGGCAAGTCCGGCCCTGACATGACGCTACGCTCTGCTTGATCGGCGGATGAAGGCATGGGCAACGCTCGCAATCTTTTCCAATGAACGTTGTTGCACGTTGCGCGCCAAACAGAAACGTTCCCAACTGTGAATCCTGCCCTGTATTCAATGGCTTACGAGCACTCGGCCATGAGTTGCAAGCGCGTAGTACCTGCAGATTAGCCCTGATGGGAGCAAAGTGAAAACTTCTTCCACTTCGAGAGCAAAATAATTCAGCAAACCGATGCTTTAGCCTGCAGTTGTCGCGCTATGGGGTGGGCACGGTTGCTTTAGCCTCGTTGGAGAACGCGCTCTCAACCAGGTTGGTGCCGACGGAGGTAACAACGTAATAATACGTATCTCCGGCCGTGACGTCTTGGTCGGTGTAGCTCGTCTGCGCGATGGGCGACGAAGTCAGTTTGGTATACGGCCCCCCACTGACGCTCCCTCGGTACGTGTCGTAGCCAATTACCGGTGAACTTGAAGCGTTCCAAGAGAGAAACACCTGAGGGCTTGGGGCCGTCGGGGTTGTCGTTCCTGTTCCAGTGGTCGGAATCGTAAGATTACCTGTAGCGCTACTATTCGTGAGATAGATGGCTCCGCTTACCGAACCGCTACTAGACGGATCAAAGGTGACGGTGAACGTAGTGCTCTGGTTGGGCGCAAGCGTAAGCGGCGTGGAGATACCGCTCACTCCGACTCCTGCACCACTCGTGCTGACCGATGTCACAGAAATGTCTTGTTCGCACGAATTCGTAATCGTGACCGATTGCGAACCGGTCTGTCCAATCGTAACGTTGCCGAAGGAGATGCTGCTGGGACCGGCCACCAGTTGTCCGCCAGTCTCGCCCGTACCCGCAAGACTCACTACTTGTGGACTCTGCGGAGCGTTGTCGGTGAACGACACAGTGCCCGTACGAACGCCCACCGCCGTGGGTGTAAACGTCACATTCACCGTGCAGCTTGCGCCAGCGGCTAGCGTCGCGCCGCAATTGTTGGATTGGGCAAAGTTCCCCGTCACAACCACCGCATTTAAGGAGATACTGGTGCTCCCGGCATTGGTAAACGTCAACGACTGAGTCGCACTCGTAGCATTTATGGTTTGGCTGGGAAAGTTCAAACTTGATGCCGATAAGCTCGCAACAGAAGAAGAATTGCTTGATGAAGACGCGGAACTACCCGGAGACTGCGCACCGCCTCCGCAGCCGTTAAGAATCATGCACGCAAGAGCAATAAAGACAAATATGCAGGAACCGCATCGATAAGTCATAGCCGCTTATCTCCTCCAGCATTGTGACCGGCCTCATTGCACGGCGCCGTTGGCACTTCTGCTTAAATTCGCTTAAAGAAATGCCTTACGCCTGGAGGTGACGACTAAGAAAATGGCGAGGATAGTTATGCACAAACTTACATATAAGTGCGCCCGCAGAAGCACCAATGGCTTGGGCTTGCGTCAACTCGCCTGGATTAAGTCGCAACCGTGCCTAGGCACAGAGCTGAAATTCTTAACTCCAAACGAAGCAGCGCGCTTTCATTACATGCAAGCCGAACAGCAGCATGTACATTTACGTATTGATTGCTTCGATGATACACCTTCGTCGCTGTTGTGCCCACAAAACAGCCGCACGTATCAACATGCAAACGTGCGGCTGTTCCGGATTGGGCCGGTTGCTACGTAGTTGGAATAACCGCCGACGCTTGGGATGAATATGCGCTTTCGACACCACTGGAATTCACGGATGTCACCACATAGTAGTACGTCTGCCCGCTAGCCACCGAACCATCAGTATACGACTGGCTAGCCAGAAGGCTGGAATTCACCTTGGTATAGGCCGTGCCGGACTGCGTTGACCGGTAGACGTTATATCCGCTCACCGAACTCGAGCTTTCCGACCACGAAAGTGCCACGCTCGGCTGTACCCCAGCCGCCGCGGCTGCCGTGCCCGAAAGCGAGACTGACTGCGGGCTCGAGGCTGCGTTATCCGTCAGCTCGAGTGCACCCGGCAGCGAGCCCGAGGTGGTCGGCGCAAAGGTCACCGAGATAGTGCAACTGGCGTTCGCTGCCAGGCTGGTACCGCAGGTGTTGGTCTGCGCATAGTTGCCCGAGGCCGCGATGCTGCTCAACGTCAGCGCTGCCGAACCAGTGTTGGTCAGCGTAACTGTCTGCGCTGCGCTGGTTGTTCCTACCGTCTGGCTGGCAAACGTCAGACTCGCAGGAGACAAGCTCACAACCGGACCCGACGTCGCGGCTCCGACCGCCGTGCCCGAAAGCGAGACAGCCTGCGGGCTTGAGGCTGCGTTATCCGTCAGCGTGATCGCACCCGTCAGTGTGCCCGAGGCGGCCGGTGTGAAGGTCACCGAGATGGTGCAGCTGGCATTGACCGCCAGGGTCGTGCCGCAATTGTTGGTCTCTGCATAGTTGCCCGAGGCCGCAATGCTGGATATCGTCAGGGCTCCCGTGCCACTGTTGCTCAGCGTAATTGCCTGCGCTGCGCTGGTTGTTCCAACGGTTTGGCTGGCGAACGTCAAGCTCGCAGTAGACAAATTCGCATCAGGCGTAGCCGGCCATGCCGTACCTGTCAGCGAAACCGCCTGTGGGCTTGAGGCTGCGTTATCCGTCAGTGTGATTGCACCCGTCAGTGTGCCCGAGGCGGTCGGCTTGAAGGTCACCGAGATGGTGCAACTGGCGTTCGCTGCCAGGTTCGTACCGCAGGTGTTGGTCTGCGCATAATTGCCCGAGGCGGCGATGCTGCTCAACGTCAGTGCTCCTGGACCAGCGTTGGTCAGCGTAACTGTCTGCGCCGCGCTCGTTACTCCAACCGTCAGACTGCCAAACGTCAGACTCGAAGGAGACAAACTCACCACCGGAACCGACGCTGCAACCGCCGTGCCCGTCAGCGAAACCGCTTGCGGGCTTGCGGCTGCGTTATCCGTCAGCGTGATTGCACCAGTTGGCGTGCCCGCAGAAGTCGGCGTGAAGGTCACCGAGATCGTGCAGCTGGCGTTCGCCGCGAGGCTGGTACCGCAAGTGTTCGTCTCCGCATAGCTGCCCGAGGCCACAATGCTGCTCAGCGTCAGGGCTGCGGTACCGGTGTTGGTCAGCGTAATAGCCTGTGCCGCGCTGGTTGTCCCAACCGTCTGACTGGCAAACGTCAAACTCGTAGGAGACAAGCTCACAACCGGCACTGCCGCAACTGCCGTGCCCGCCAGCGAGACTGCCTGTGGGCTTGAGGCTGCGTTATCCGTCAGCGTGATTGCACCCGTCAGTGTGCCCGAGGCGGTCGGCTTGAAGGTCACCGAGATGGTGCAGCTGGCATTCACCGCCAAGCTGGTACCGCAGGTGTTCGTTTCCGCATAGTTTCCCGAGGCAGCAATGCTGCTCAGCGTCAGTGCTGCCGTGCCGGTGTTGGTCAGCGTAACCGCCTGCGCCGCGCTCGTTGTTCCAACCGTCTGGCTGGCAAACGGCAAACTCGAGGGAGACAAGCTCACAACCGGCGCCGCCGTCGCAACCGCCGTGCCCGCCAGCGAGACTGCCTGCGGGCTTGAAGCTGCGTTATCCGTCAGCGTGATGCCACCCGTCAGCGAGCCCGTGGTGGTCGGCTTGAAGGTCACCGAGATCGTGCAACTGGCGTTCACCGCCAGGCTGGTACCGCAGGTGTTGGTCTGCGCATAGTTGCTGGAGGCGGCGATGCTGCTCAGTGCCAGTGCCGCCGTGCCGGTGTTGCTCAGCGTAACAGTTTGCGCCGCGCTCGTTGTTCCAACCGTCTGATTGCCGAACGTCAAACTCGCAGGAGACAAGCTCACAACCGGTGCCGCCGCAACTGCCGTGCTCGTCACCGCGATATTCGTAGGCGTATTCGATGCATTACTTGCGATGGCAATCGTCCCAGACGCCGAGCCTGCCGACGTAGGTACGAAGCTGACCGTCAGCGTTGCTGATTGCCCGGCATTCAGAGTCAGAGGGAACGTGATTCCACTCGCCTGGAAATTGCTGTTATTGCTGTTCGCCTGCGAGATCGTCACACTGGTGCTGCCGCTATTGCTCAATACCGTAGTGCTCGTGGCAGTCTGGCCAACCGTTACGGTCTCGAGCGACAAGCTTGCCGGCGACGCGCTTAGAGTTCCCGCTACAGATCCCTGCTCTGGATACTCATATGCTCCGATGTCATAGGCTGATCCTTGCGGCCGTGAAACGCCGTCATAATCGGTGGCGAGCTGCACGGTTGCACCGCTGTCAATCGCGGGGCTGCCTGCCTGCAGGTGAAAGTTGTTAGCCGCCACACTTACAAACGTCGGATCGCCAACAACACTGTCGGAGAACACGCCAAGAGGATTTCCCGCTCCGAAGAATAAGTTATTCGAGCCGGTAACCCACGACAAATCCGTGTCGAGTGAAACATACTGCTGACCGCTCAGCACGTCGAAGATATTGTTGGTGAAGTTTGTGGCGCCAAATGCGCGCACCGCACCGGCGCTGGCACCGCCAAAGGCTCCCGCGTTGTAGATTGTGTTGTTGTACACCTGAACTGGAGTGCCCGAACCGCCGCCAATCACAATCGCGGCGTATCCATAACCTTCGGGCGTACCTCCAGGTGCCGGCCCGGTTCCCGAATTCTCTATGATGTTGTTGTAGACATTGACGGCGCCCTGCGAGGGGTCAACTGTACCGAGCGCGATTGCTTCGCACCGGGTATCGTAAATGTAGTTATCGTGAACCAAGTAGGAATACTGCGATCCGGTATCGGAGTGCACCCCAATGGCATTGCACCCTTGGGTATTCGTAATCGTGTTCCATCCAATCTCCACGCCATTGGTCCCGAGCAGGTACATCGTCTGGTAGGACTCAAGGTTCGTATTTGTGGTCGAACCGTTGTCGTGAATGTTATTTCCAAGGATGGCCAACGACGAACCACCATTGACCGCGATGCACGATCCCGAGCCGTAACCGTTCGGACATGACACATCACTACTGGTGAGGCGGATCCCACTCACCCCTGCAATTGACACAGCCGCCTGCGCTCCGCGAAGCGTGAGCCCCGATAGAACCCAATTACTGGCTGTAATGTTGACTCCGATTGCAAGTCCTGTACTTGAACCGATCATAACCGCACTGTTCGGATACGCAACGATTGCCATGGGCGCGGAAGCCGTTCCGCCGCTGCTGAGAACCAACGAACTGTTACCAGATGTTCCGGAAGAAGCAGTACTCCGCGTAGATTGGCTCTCGACATAAACAATGTCACCCGCCTTCATCGTGTTGCTGGCATGAGTAATCGTGCACCATGGCGAAGTATAGGAACCTGATTTACTATCGTTGCCGCTACTCGAAACAAAATAAATATTGCCTGCACGTACCATGAAGGGGACACCGTTGCTCGTGACACCGCCAACCTTAACGACGATGCTGCCGGTCTTTGCAGATGAACCGAGTTGGAATGTTACTGCGGAATCTGACCAAGACGCATAGCTGCCAGCAGTTCCGCCTCCCGTCGTTACGGTTGATGACCCTCGCGAGCTTCCGAAGCCTTTGCCATGTATCGTAACAAAAGCGCCGGCATTGCTCTTGCCGCCGGTGTTGGGGCCTGACGTAAGGTCTGAGTAGAAGATCGTTGGAGGCATACTCTGCGCAAACGCGGCTGTTGCCGCAAGGAGTACAACAAAAACCAGAATCAGCTTCTTCATTTTGAACACAGCCTCCAACCGGAATGCGCCTGGAAATGCCCTTCCGTTGCACGCTTCCAGAATTGAAATTGAACAGAGCGACTTCGATCTTTTCGAGCAAAGCCGACTCGCTCAACCAAGCAGGCACACTTCACCTGTCCGGTTCGAAGAGCGAAATTTCAACTTTCGCCTGCGAACTGGTGTTCTGCAGAAACCGATGACATGCGCTATGAGCTGGCCGAGCAGCGCGATTCGACTACCATGCAGGGTGCTGCGACCACGCCTGGTTGTGTTGCTGTAGTGACGGTAGCAAACATATTTCAGCGAACAACCACAAATCGTGAAGGCGACAGACTCCAAAGTGCTACTGAAGTACAACCCATTTGTAACGTAAAGCCATGCGCAACCCGATCCGAGGAAGCTCTTAGACAAAATCTAAAAGCGACCTAATGCAAATGAATTTTGCAACGCTAGTTGCTTGATAGACCCAAGCCGAGATCGTATCGAAATGTTGGATTCTGAGGTCTCCCCTGCCTCGTTATCAGTTGATCCACACTAGGCCCACTGCGGATCGGGATATTGATAGCGAGAGACTGCGACTCCTCGCCCCGCCCCGCCGGTGGACGTAAAAATTCCCGGGACGTAGACCGACCGCAAGTGTGTTCGAAATACCGGTCACAAGTGCTGGCCAAATGCGGTTCGGATTTCCCCGAATTCCGCACATGACAACTGACGAACACAAGGGCTGCGCGTAGGAGAACTTTTTCGCACAGGAGTGCGCAAATCTTTTCACAAGTAAAATGCATTTTTGTGCACTTTACCCCCGGGAGCCTCGCGTACGTACCGTCGTTGCGTCACATAGCTTGTGGCCACGCTGCAATTACTTGAACGGAACAACAGCCGGGTCATCAGAGCGGCATCCACGCCATAGTTCGTCATGGCATCCGACTTGCACTCCTCCTCCCGGGGAAGAAATCATCTGCCTTGTGCTGGATCGCTTCGTGCTTGGAGATCGCAACCCCGGAAGGAGTTTGCGCCATGAGAAGGATATTGATCCTGGTAGTGATTGCGCTTGTACAGGTGTCTGCGCAATCTTTTGCACTGTCCGGTGGGTCCGGCGCAGAAACGGCTGTGTCTAACACCAAGACGCCCGTACCCGCTCCCACAGCGGATGCTGATTACGTAATTGGAACCGAGGATGTACTGCAGATCAACGTGTGGAAGGAAGCTGATATTTCAGGTTCTGTTCCGGTAAGGCCCGACGGCAAGATCTCTTTGCCCCTGCTGAACGATGTGCAGGCCGCAGGACTTACGCCTGTGCAATTGGCAGGCGAAATCAGCCAGCGCCTGAAGCAATTCATCACCGAACCACATGTCACCGTGATCGTGACAGCCATGAACAGCCGTAGGGCTTACATAATGGGCCAGGTGACCAGACAGGGCGCGGTGCTCCTTATCTCCAACCTCACCGTCTTGCAAGCGCTCTCAGCGGCGGGGGGCCCCGTTCAGTTCGCCAATACTAAGAAGATCTACATCCTGCGCATGGAAGGCGGAAAGCAGCAAAAACTCCCCTTTAACTATGACGCGGTCATTCGAGGCAAAAACCAAGAGCAGAACATCAATCTCAAACCGGGCGACACAATCGTGGTTCCGTGAGGCGAAGGCTGTGAAACTCAATGACATGGGAAGGCTGCTGGTATTGGCTGCGTGCGCATGCTTTGCAACAGAACTGGTTGCGCAGGGCGCACCCGCTCCTCCGATTCAGGGGACTCTTGCGCCGGTGTTCATAACCGATTCACCTGAGACTCCCGTGACCCCAGATGAGCGACCGCCCTCAGGCGGACGAGTCCTAGGCATTGGTTCCTGGGGCTCTAAACATAGCTTTCTGACCCCATCACTAAGCCTGTCCGAAACGCTCGATTCGAATCCGCTGCTAGTAGGTTCCAACGATGGAAGTTACCGAGGCTTCACCTCCGTCGGTGGCAATGTTCGATGGACACAGTACATGGGACGAGATGCTGATCTTTTTTACTCCGGAACGCTGCGCTGCGATACTCGAGCACGCCTCGAGGGTTACAGCCAATTTACAAATCAGCAGAGCGTCATGATCGAGAAAACCATAGAATTCAGAAATTGGAATCTACTGTTCGACGATCAGGCACAATACTCTCAAGGCTCCAGTTTTGGACAATCGGGGATGGAGGGCTTGGGTTTAATGAACACCCAGATAACCTCGACCACCTTGCAGTCCACGTCCAATTCCCTCCAGCCCATTCTTCTGCCAAACCAGAGCATATTGATCGGACGGGTCTCAAGCCTCACAAATACCTCCCTGGTTGAACTGGATGTGCACCTTAACCGCCGCGACACCGCTACTCTGGAAGCATCGTATGGACTCTTGCATTTCGATTCCAGCCTGCTTTCAGACACCAACCAATTCTCCGTTGCCGGCGGCTACAACCGGATGATAAACGTCCGCAACTCGATTGCTCTCGAAAGCGCTTTCACTCGGTTCGGTTATACCGGAAATGGCACGACCATCTCCACGGAATCGGTATCGGCTCTCTATGCCATGCGTGTAGCGGGGCGCAGCAGCCTGGAACTTGGCGCAGGCCCGCAGATCACCCAATCAAGTGTTGCCGGTGTAAACCAGCAGTATCTCGGTTGGCAGGCACACGGCACGCTGCAATATCAAATGCGCCGTGTCACGCTGAGTGCTGATGGAATGCGTAGGATTACTGGCGGATCAGGCGTGCTGAATGGAGCTCTCACTACCACTGGCCAGGGAACAGCCACCTTACTCCCCTCGCGAAATTGGTCAGCATCGCTTCACTTCGGCGTCTCCCGCAATCAGCTATTGAGCTCCGTCGAGAGCTACGATACACAGTTCGTAGGTGGTATCTTGAACCGCAAGTCCGGCCGATATACGAACCTATTCCTGAGCTATGACCTTCAGCACCAGACTAACGGGTCTGCTTGCACCGGGCCCACCTGTGGTTACTACGGTGTGCGCAATGTCTTTGCGGCCGGATTGACGTGGAACTATCACCCAATCGGCGTCGAATAGTCTGACGATTTCCGCGGGCAAACGCATGAGATGTGGAAGCAGATTGCTTTCTTGTATACGCAATTTATTGCACACGGTAACAGTGAAGCGGACTGGAATCAGGCCAGAGCCTGAAACAAATTCCCCCAAACCTCTGTGCAGGTGACAGGACGCATGCAATGTGGAAGTTGGTTGACAATGCAACTCACTCTGGCATGCAAAATGCACTTGAAAAGCACGTCAGGAACGAATTGCAATCTCGCTCATCCTTAATTTACCAGCTTCCTGCGTAGGGACCGAAGTTTGGAGGAAAGATGGACAAGTCACTAGCCTTGGTTTCGGCATTGCAATCTGGCGTAGCCGGACACCCGATTGCAGACGTTTCAAAGGTTACGCCGAGTGGTCCTTTTCTTTACCATGACCCGTTGGAACTACGGATTCGGTCCCATGAGAGAAAGGCTTTGTCGGTCGGCGTAATCGGCTATGGATACTGGGGCCCCAATATTGTTCGGAATTTCCATTCGCAAGAAGACTCGCAGGTTTCGCTCGTGTGCGACCGGCGTCCGGAAGCTCTCGCCAAGGTGGCAAAAGCCTACCCTGGGATGAACGTGACCTCCGACGCATTGCAGATACTCCGCTCGCCCAACATTGACATCGTGGCCGTGGTCACCCCAGTATGGACGCATTTTGACCTTGCCAAAGCCGCCCTCGAGCAAGGAAAGCACGTCTTTGTCGAAAAGCCTTTTACTTCTACCGCCGCGCAGGCACAGGAACTGATCGAACTCGCTGAACGCAAGCACCTCAAGATCATGGTGGACCATACCTTCCTGTTCACCGGCGCAGTACGCAAGATCAAGCAACTCATCGATGCCGGCGAGCTGGGCGAACTCTACTATTACGACACCACGCGCGTGAACCTCGGCCTGTTTCAGCACGACGTGAATGTTATTTGGGACCTCGCCCCGCACGACCTGTCCATCATGGACTATCTGCTTGCCGACAAGGCCGAAGCGGTAGTCGCAACCGGGCAGACGCACGTTAACGGCGTCGAGGACATTGCGTTCATTACCGCTTACTATCCCAATAAGCTGATCGCCCACGTCAACGTGAACTGGCTTTCGCCAGTAAAAGTGCGGACAACACTCATCGGTGGCGACAAGAAAATGCTTATGTGGAACGACCTCGAATCCGACGAGAAGATCAAGATTTACGATCGCGGCGTGCTCATGAACAACACCCGCGAGGGTGTTTATGATCTGCTCGTCAGCTACCGGTCCGGTGACATGTGGGCACCGCAGATTGAGAACACGGAGGCACTCAAACTCGAACTCGGATACTTTAACGAGTGCATTCTCCAGGACAAAACCCCAATTAACGATGGCGCTGCCGGGTTGCGTATCGTAAGAATGCTGCTCGCTGCGGACGAATCACTGCGCAATCGAGGCGCCCAAGTACTCTTATGAGTGAATTCGTCTGCATAGCGCCCGATGTGAAGCTGGGAAAAAACGTCAAGCTCTCGAAGTTCATTAATCTTTATGGCTGCGAGATCGGCGACGGAACCAAGATCGGCGCGTTCGTTGAGGTTCAGAAGAAGGCCACCATCGGACGGAATTGCAAGATCTCAAGCCATACTTTCATTTGCGAAGGCGTCACCATTGAGGATCAAGTTTTCGTAGGCCACGGCGTCACGTTCATCAACGATTCGTATCCACGGGCGACCAATCCCGACGGTGAGTTGCAAACCGAACAGGACTGGGTAGTCGAGCGTACCTTGGTAAAGACAGGTGCTTCGATAGGTTCCGGTTCCACCATCCTTTCGAAGGTCACTATTGGCCAATTCGCCATTATCGGAGCAGGCAGCGTCGTCACCAAAGATGTGCCTGCTCACGCAATCGTTGCCGGCAATCCGGCAAGAGTGCTCCGCTACCAGGAACCCGAGTCCGCGAGAAAATGAATACACCACTTCCCTTCCTCGACCTCGTGACTCCCAACGTCGAAATTGAATCCGAGTTGATGGCAGTCCTTCGCACCGCCTTGCACAACGCAGCGTTCATAGGCGGGCACGCGTTGACGAACTTCGAAGAGCATTTTGCGTCCTATACCGGAGCAGCGCAATGCATAGGTGTAGCCAGCGGAACTGACGCATTGCGTTTCGCGCTTATCGCGGGCGGAGTAAAGCCAGGCGATACGGTCCTTACGGTGGCGAATACTTTCATTGCAACAGCAGAAGCCATTACCCAGGCCGGAGCGTTCCCCGAATTCATTGAGGTGGACGAGCAGACCTGCAATATGAGCCCCGTGGAGTTGCGCGCTTATCTTGAGCTCTGTTTGCTTGATCCCGAATCCGGCTTGCGCGTGGGCCGCCGGACTGGTACGCCGATCACCGCAGTCCTTCCGGTTCACCTTTTCGGCCAGATGGCTGACATGGCCGCGATTGCCGAAGTTGCGGAGGAATTCCACCTGCTGCTCTTTGAAGATGCGTGTCAGGCGCACGGCGCCGAATACCTTTCACAACGGGACGGCCAGTGGCGCAAAGCTGGCTCCATCGGCAGGGCCGCTGCCTTCAGTTTTTATCCCGGCAAGAATCTGGGCGCGTGCGGGGAAGCCGGCGCAGCCACAACCTCAGATCCCGCAATCGCGCGGCAGATACGAATGCTCCGCGATCATGGGCAGAGCAGCAAGTATTACCACGAGGTGGTTGGCTATAACGGACGCCTGGATGCCATTCAGGCAGGCTTTCTCGACGTCAAACTCGATCATCTGCCATGCTGGACGGAACTTCGCCGTGCCGCCGCGAAGCGCTATAACGAAATGTTCGAGTCTGTCCCCGGCGTTATCGCGCCCTTTGAGCCAGCAGGCTCCAAACCTGTCTATCACCTTTATGTCATAAGGATAGGCAATCGTGATCAGATCCAGGCACAGCTTACACAAGCAGGAATCGGAACTGGGATTCATTATCCTGTCCCAATTCATCTGCAAAAAGCATACGCAGATCTCGGCTATCAGAAAGGCGATCTTCCGGTAACAGAAATGCTTTCATCTGAAATTCTCTCCCTGCCTATGTTTCCCCATCTCACGGTGAAGCATCAGCAGCGGGTGGTGGAAGAGGTGGTAAAGGCGATCGATTCCGGACCGAGGCATCTTTCGGCAATATCGAGCGAGCGCTAAGAGCCAACACAGCCCTTGTCTCGGTATCTTCCTCAAAACGCTGTGCTTAATTTCACGGCTGCATTTGTTTGCACAAAATAGCCAATGAAGTACCCTCATTGTTGACACACCTGAGTCTCTGGAGTACATTGGCTTACAGGTTCGCTCCCCCGTGAATCACTCTGTGTTCTTCGTATGAAACATAGTGCACAAACAATTTGTGCGCATGATGGAGGTCGCTCCAACGAATTCGCGACTCCTCAAGTAACTAACACAGGCATTCGAGGGATCAATGGCTACGGCTTTTCAAGCGCCCCGTTTTCCGCAGTCAACCAAATCCACTAGGTCCACCTCCGACTCGGACGGGCGGCAGATTTTTGTGGTTGGAAGCGAATCTGCGGTACTGGACTATGTACGACAGGCCCTCGCCCGAGATAGCCTGCAGCTATTCTCGCTCACAAAGGAGCAAGCGCTTCTCAACCTCCAGAGAGGTGTGAGCCCCGACCTCATTTTACTTCACGTTGTTGGGCACCAAGCACTGGTGACATTGAGCAACCTTCGCGAAGCGCGCCCGACCACTCCCATCATTGTATTCTCTTCCGTCCCTGACTCGAGATTCGTCGTAAAGGCTTTGCAGATGGGAGCTTCCGATTATATTCAACTCCCTTTTGACATCGTGGGCCTCCAGGACTCGGTGCGCCGTTTTCTCGACTTGGTCAGGAGTGAACCCGGTGAGGAGCCGGCGCACGAGACTCTCCTGTTCGAGAACACTTCATTTGTCTGTGCCAGCTCCCGAATGAACGAGATTCGCGGACAGTGCGCAATCCTAGCCCGTGTGGATCTGCCTATCCTCATTCTGGGAGAAAGCGGTACCGGTAAGGAGATCATTGCGCAGTACATTCACAAGATGTCGCCGCGCGCCCACCGTACGTTCCTGAAGGTAAACTGCGCCGCGATGCCTGCGGACCTGCTAGAGAGCGAACTCTTCGGCTACGAACAGGGAGCATTCACTGGTGCGGTGCGATCAAAACCTGGAAAATTCGAAATTTGCAACATGGGAATGATTCTGCTCGACGAGATTGGCGAAATGCCTCCGTCGTTGCAATCAAAGCTCTTACAGGTATTGCAGGACGGAACTTTTTCGCGGCTAGGCGGACGCACGTGTATCAAGGTCGACGTGAGGGTCGTTGCCGCCACGAATATTGACATGAACGCCGCCATCGCGGCGCGTACGTTCCGTGAGGACCTCTATTACAGACTGAACGGATTCTCCATCCAATTGCCGCCGTTACGGGATAGGAAAGAAGAGATCCCGATTCTGATTCGGCACTTCATGCGTAAACTTTCGGAAAAGTACGCGCGGCAGCCGCTCGTCATGTCAGAGCAGTTGCTGCAGGCCTGCATTGATCACAACTGGCCGGGTAACCTGCGTGAATTAGAGAATTATGTGAAACGATTCCTGGTTCTTGGGGATGAGCGGCACGTGTTGGCTGAGTTGCAAAGGGCCAAGGGGAGTGTGTCTGCCGCGACGCCACAGGCTAGCCCTGGCACAGACGCGACTGGCGGCGGATTGAAGATGCTGGCCCGCAACGCAATGGGCGAGGCCGAGACGGAAGCAATCAGCGAGGTATTGAATCGCCACAACTGGAACAGGAAAAAGGCCGCGGCCGAGCTGAAAATCAGTTACAAGGCTCTCTTATATAAGATACGGCAGTACGGATTGTCTCCAACACACCCACACAGCCTGCCAAAGTAGCTGAAAGCTGAAGCCATGACAGAATCCTCCACCTCGACAGAGGTCTCCAACAAACACAAAGTGGTTATCACAAGCCAGAACGGATCGGTCGTTAGGGGATACTATTGCGCGGACGCACCTGCTGACCTGAAAGTGCTGGATGGCAATTCACAATTCCACTTTCACAAAGTGCTGGGCACGTGCATCTCCGAAGACGAAACACAGTTTGACGTGGACTGGTCTCAGCTAAAAGCAGTCTTCTTCGTGTCATCCTTTGAAGGAGACCGCGAACATCAACCCTTGCGCTTTTATACGAGTGGTCCTGAACTTCAAAATTTATGGGTTGAGATTGTCTTTACCGATGGCGAGATTATCGAGGGTTGTATCCGCAACTCGCTCCATCATTTGAAAGGCGACGGTTTCTTTCTTCATCCTTCCACCCCGGGAGGCAATAACCTCTTAATTTATGTAAACAAAGCTGCACTCGTTAGTTATCGTGTGCTGGGCGTTCGAACCATGGACAACGGTTAATATTCGAAGGTTCCGTGGATTCCCCTTTATGAATGAAGCTCATTCAGCCTCTCTGTGCAGACAACCACGTCAAATGCAGAGTACAAGCAAAGGGCACCGTATTGGTGCCCTTTGCCGTTCCGAACGTTCCCTTTTGCTGGTTAATTGCTGGTTGCGGCCGCTCGCGCCTGGTTGTGCTCGGCGATGGTCTTGCGCGCGTTGTCGGCGAGTTCCTTGGCTTTTGGCATCAGATCGAGAGCCTTGAGCACATTGGGGTCGGACTCGGCCTGCACGCGCATTCCCTCCTGCTGACCGAAGGCGCCAACGAACAGTTCGCTCTTGATGCTGGAGCGTACCCACTCGTTATTTTCCACCAAGTCCTTTTCCGCATAGGGTAGCTTGGCATCGGTCAGGAAGTTGCGGAATTCCTGCAAAACATTGTCGTCTACCTGGAAGCTTTTATCGATCTTGCGGTTGATCGAATAGTGCTTGGCGAAGTTGAAGAACGCGTACTTGCGCAGCAACTCTTCCTGGAACTTGTTGGCCTTAAGCGGCGCAATCTTCACATCCGGAGTGATTCCACCGCCGCCGTAGACGGTGCGTCCGCTGTCGGTAAGTTTAACTTCGCGATTCGCGTCGTCCTGCTTTACGCCGTTGATGGAGTTATCGTCGGCGTTGCGATTGTAATAGTAGTCGTAGAGCGAAACGCCGTTATAGTCACGCTGAATCAGGCGTCCGCTTGGGGTGTAGTATTTGGCCGTGGTCAAGGCCAGACCGGTATTTTCGCTCAAGCGATAGACCGTCTGCACCAGTCCTTTGCCGAAGGTCGTTTCGCCGGCAATCAGACCGCGATCGTGGTCCTGAATTGCGCCCGAGACGATCTCCGCCGCGGAGGCTGTACCGTGGTTCACCAGCACAACGATGGGATAATCCTTGGTGCTGCCGTGGGCTGCGCGATAGACCTTCTCCGGTGAATTACGACCGTGATGACTGACGATCACCTGTCCCTTCCTGAGGAACTTATCGGCCACGCCGACGCCCTCACTGAGTAGGCCACCGGGGTTGTTGCGCAGATCGAGGATCAGTCCCTTGAGCTCGCCCAATTCATCCAGCGCCGCCGAGGTCTCGGCTTCGGTGGTTTCCTGGAAGCCGCTGATGTGCAGATAGCCGATGCCGGGGCGGATCAGGAAGTGCAGGTCCACTGAGTAGCGCGGGATCTCGTCACGCACCACGGAGAAGTCCAGAGGCTTGGTATTGCCTTCCCGGAGGATGGCGATGTGTACCGTGGTACCTTTGGGCCCCTTGAGCAGATCAGCCACGTCGCTGGTCGTCATATTGTCGGTGGGCTTGCCATCGACGGCAACGATGATGTCGCCAGGACGGATTCCAGCACGGTAAGCGGGTGCTCCGGCAAAGGGGGCGATGACGATAACCTTGTTGTTGCGCGGTCCAACCTGCATGCCCACGCCGTAGTAACGGCCGCGCTGCTCTTCCTGCAGAGCCGAGTACTGCTTGGGGTCGAAGAAGTTCGAGTGCGGGTCCAGCACGCGCAACATGCCGGGAATGGCGCCATCGTAGATGGCCTTGTCGGCATCCACTTTCTCGGCATAGTTCTGCTCAATGACGCTGTACACCTGCGCGAAGGTATGGACCGAATCGCGCATGTCATTGTCGCCGTCGCCATCGGCGGGCGCTGCCCCGGTTCGCCCGAATACTACTCCAAGAAAACCGCAAGTCAGGATTACGAGAAAAGCAAAAACCAGTGAGCGACGGGAACGTCCTGCCATTGATACATCCTTCTTTTTGGCCTGCGCTTGAGCGCTGCGTAAATGTTTGCCGCGCCATGACGCTGGGAAAAGGCGCAACCCTCGATTTGACAAGAGTATAGCAGTTTCGCCGGGATATGGGTTAGCCTGCGGCAGATGCTGAATTCGGAAATCATCAGGCCGCTGCGCTATGGTTTAAGATGCCGGTGGGCCACGGTTGGCTTCGCAACTTCTTCGGCCAGCCCGCCATCCAGCTCTTCACCCAGGCGACTGCGCTAACTTCAGTTCTAATCCGGCTTAAGGCATGGTTTTTTCCAGCTCTCAAGCGGCTTACCATATTACCGGCGGACGGATTTGACGTGTATGATAACGGTGTATGTCGACGCCTGATATGTTGTTTATCTTCTTGCTGGCTTTGATCTTATTCGGGCCGAAGAAGTTACCAGAAATCGCACGCCAGATCGGCAAGTTCGTTGCCGAATTCAAACGTGCCTCCAACGATTTCTCGACTCAGTTCAAGTCTGAGATAGAAAACGCTGGAGTCGATGTCGACTCGATCACCTCAATCTCAAAGCCGGGAGCGCAGCAGACTTCTTCGTTCGCGCAGACTTTGCTACCTCCCTCCGTTAAGTCGGCGATTTCCGAAATTGACAGCGCGCATGAACGGTTGATGCAGACCGCCCGGATGGCCTTTGACGCGCAGAACTTCACGCTGCGTCCGCCTGAAGCGCCGGCGCCGGAATCGGCTACGGAACCGCTCCCTGGGAGTGCGGAAAGCAGCGCGCAGCCAGAGCAGGCCGACGCGGCTACCGCCTCCCAGGAATCAATCCGGGCTGAAGCTGTGACCGATCACCCCACCCCTGATTCAAAGGCGGCCAGAAGCGACTCTGCACCGCAGAGCAGCTAAGAGGACGATCCAACAAAGGTTTTGATGGCAGACACAGCTACTCCCGCAGGAAGATTGAAAGACAGACAGGAACTGTCCTCCATGGGCTTCCTCGAACACCTCGAGGAACTCCGCAGACGCATTATCTGGAGCATTGCCTACATCGGCGCGGGATTCAGCGTCTGCTACTGGTGGCACGAAGAGATATTCGGCTGGATGCAGAAGCCGATCGTCTTCGCTCTGAAGAACCACAATTTACCGGTCAATCTCGTCTACACGAATCCCACTGATCCGTTCAATATGTATTTGAAGATCAGCCTGATCGTTGGGATCTTCGTGGCCTCGCCGTTCGTGCTGTATCAGGTGTGGGCTTTCATTTCTCCCGGCCTGTACAAAAACGAGCGTAGGTACGTCGCGCCGTTCATGTTCAGCACCGTCGGGTTGTTCGTGGCCGGTGGCTATTTTGCCTACAAGATGGTGTATCCGGCGGCGTTGAACTTCCTGATCGAATACAGCGGACAGTTCACGCCGATGATTACCATCAACGAGTACACCAATCTGTTCATGACGATTGTGCTGGGACTCGGCGTAGTCTTCGAGATGCCCATCCTGGTCTTCTTCCTCGCCATGTTCGGCATCATAAGTCCGGGCTGGATGTGGCGGAACCTGCGCTACTCGATTCTGGTGATCTTCATCATCGCAGCGATTATCACACCTACCACCGACATCATGAATATGTGCATCTTTGCCGCTCCCATGGTCGTTCTGTACCTGGCCAGCATCGGGGTCGCGTACCTCGTGCATCCCAAGCAGCGCAAGAAGCGGGAGCTGAACAGCAAATGACGAAGGGGCATTGTGGCCACCTGGAATCTGATTCGATCGGGAAGGGCGGCCGCGTGATTCTGACCGTGCTGCTGGCGGCCGCGACCTTGCTCACCGGGGATTGCCGCGACACCAAAGCGGGCTCAGAGACCGCGGACGCACAGACCCAGCAAGGCCGGCCTGAGTTACGAGCCGAGGACTTCGATCCGAAGCCGGACACCCCCGCGGCGTTGAAGATCAGCGGGGAACGGGCTTACCAGAACCTGAAGGATTTTGTGGCTCTCGGACCGCGCCCCCTGGGCAGCGCCGGACACGCCAAGGCCGAGCAGTTCATCCTAGGCCACCTCGGTGGCGCACAAGTTGAGCAGGACAAGTTCACGGTGCAGACCGCAGCGGGTCCGTTTGCGATGAACAACATCATCGCAAAGTTCCCGGGCAAGAAGGACGGGATCATCGTCCTCGCCGGGCATTACGATACGAATTATCCCCTCAGGAACACGAGCTTTGTGGGCGCCAACGATGGCGGCTCCAATGTGGGTTTGATGCTGGAAATCGCCGCTCAACTCCGCAGTCATCCGCCCGAGGGCTATAGCATCTGGCTGCTGTTTACCGACGGTGAGGAAGCCACCGTGGAGTGGACAGACGCCGATAGCGTCTACGGCAGCAAGCATCTAGCGAAGCGGTGGTCCGAGGACAGCACGGCGGCGAAAATCAAGGCGTTTCTTTTGCTCGACATGATCGGCGACAAAGATCTGGACCTCGATCACGATACAAATTCCACGCCGTGGCTGATGGATGTTGTGTATCGGGCGGCGCAGCGGATCGGGCAGCAGTCCCACTTTTCCACGCGCAGCAATGCCATCGAGGACGATCATCTTCCGTTTCGCGCGGTTGGAATTCCGGTGGCCGATATCATCGACCTGGACTATGGCTTCAACAACCTTTATCACCACACCACCCAGGACACACCGGACAAGTGCAGTGCGGCAAGTTTGCAGGTTGTTGGCGACATAACGATGGAGACGATCCGCGCCCTAAATACGCGCTAGGGCGAGCACAGCTAAAGACAGAGAACGCTGGACGATGCCGACTCCTCCCAACCTGATGTTCTGGATCTTGTTCCTGGCCTTCGTGATCCTGATGCTGGTGCTGGATCTCGGAGTTCTGCACCGCAAGGCGCGCGCCTTCAACCTGCGGCAGGCATTGGGCTGGACGGCGCTGTGGGTGGCTCTGGCAGCGGGGTTTGCGGTGCTGCTGTATTTCCACGGGCACCGCATGACGGGCGATCCGGCGCACGCCAATCGTCAGCTCTCACTTGAATTCATAACCGGATACCTGGTGGAAGAAGCGCTGAGCGTGGACAATCTATTTGTCTTTCTGCTCATCTTCCGCTACTTCAGAGTTCCCTCGGAGTTGCAACGCAAGGTGCTGTTCTGGGGCATACTGGGCGCGATCGTGATGCGTGCGGTTTTCATCGGCGCCGGAGTCACGCTGCTGAACCGCTTCCACTGGGTGATGTATCTGTTCGGGGCATTTCTGGTTTATGCAGGCGTCAAGCTGCTCTTCCAGGAAGAGGAGCGGGAGAATCCCGGCGACAGTTTCATTATGCGCTTTGCGCGATCTCACCTGAGACTGACGGACGACTTTGGCGGCGGACGCTTTACGACAAAGCGGGATGGTGCGCGTCTGTTCACCAAACTAGCGCTGGTGCTGATCGTAATTGAGACCACGGACGTGATCTTTGCGGTCGATTCGATTCCCGCCGTGCTGGCGGTGACCCGGCAGCCGTACGTGGTGTTTACCTCGAATATTTTCGCTATCCTCGGACTGCGCTCGATGTACTTTGCTTTGTCAGGCATGATGGAATTGTTTCATCTGCTCAATTATGGGCTGGCGATCATTCTGATGTTCATTGGGGTGAAGATGCTGGGGGCCAATTACTTCGAAATTCCAACTGCGTATGCACTCAGCGTCATCGTTGCGGTGCTGGCCGCCTCGGTCGCTCTTAGCGTAATGATCAAGCCGAGAGAGAGCGCGAGCAAGGCAGAGCAAGCTCGTGGATGAGTTCTGAGTGAATGTCCCGAGTGAATCCGAAGGCCCGCAATCAGCGTCTATACTGTAGAAGTGAATACGATGTCGACAAGAAAGATTGCTGAAGCCGATTTTCCAACCCGCTGGGGACACTTCCGAATCCTTGGCTTTGAAGGCTTCGTCCCCGGAACACCAGCGACCGGTTCTCCGGACGGCACGGAACGCCGCAAGGAGGAAGCGGTTGCCCTGGTAATGGGGGATATCCACTCCGAGGCGCCGCTGGTCCGCATCCACTCGCAGTGCCTTACCGGCGACGTCTTCCATTCGATGCGCTGCGATTGCCGCCAGCAACTGGAGCTTGCGCTCAGGATGATCAGCGAACTCGGCAGGGGCATACTGATCTACGAAGAACAAGAGGGGCGCGGCATTGGTTTGATGGCTAAACTGCAGGCGTATGAGTTGCAGGACGCGGGGCTGGACACGGTGGAAGCCAACGTGAAACTGGGATATGAAGCCGACTGCCGTGGCTATCATATGCCGGTGGAAATTCTGAAGGCGCTGGGAGTGCGCAAGCTCCGCTTGTTGTCAAACAACCCGGAAAAGCTCGATGCCCTGCAGGCTGCGGGGATCGAAGTGGTGGAGCGCATTCCGGCCGACGTGGACGCTTACGAGAGCAGCGCCAAGTACCTCCGCACCAAGCGCGAAAAGATGGGGCATCTATTCACCCCGTTGCAATAATTTGCTGGCAATATTATTTTCCTGCTCTTGTGCCGCGGCGGCGCAGGAGCTTTTCCATCTCATCCCTTCGCTTCACCGGCAAGATCCCGGCTGCATATCCCATCAACGCGCGGTAGACCGATGACTCCGGCAGGTTGCCGAGCGACTCCAAGTGTAAGGCGATGGTGCTGACATCGCCGCGCGCCAGTGGTCCGCTAAACGACTTCCCTGCACCTTGGCGCAGAACATTTTTCACCGTGCGCAGTACGATCGGCTCCATGATGCGACGCACATCGCGAGAGCTGATTCCGGCGCGCAGGCCAACCCGCTCGGCGGCTGCGAGTTCGGTGGCCAACATGGGCGAAAGCATGGCGCCGAACGCGTGGTAGAGAGCCTTGCTGCCGGGCTGGATGGTGAAGCTATGGGCGCCGAGTGCATGAGCCATCGCACGCGCGGCCCGCACCGCCGTTGGGTCGCCCTCCACGGCAAACCACGCATCCTTCAGGCTCGGTGCTTCACCGGCAACAAAAGTCATCATCGGATGCGCACTCCCGGTGTGCACGCCACGCGAGGCTAGAGCCGCCAGCACGTGACTGCCTAGCGCGCCGCTGGCGTGCAGGATGACTGGCGGAAGCTCTGCGCGGCCAGCAAGCGTGTGCGAGACATCCTCTATGGCCGTGTCCGGCACAGCCAGCCAGAGCACGTCGCACGCGAACTTAGCATTGGCCAGTGTGCTGACCGAAGCGCCAACGGTGCGTGCCAGTGCACTGCCTTTCCGCCTTGAGCCAGGCGCGGAGCGGGTAACGATCTCAGCGATGGTGAAACCTTGCGCATGGAGTAATTTTGCCAGGCCACTGGCAAGCGCTCCAGCGCCAACGAATGAAATGATTTTTGCCTTATTCACGAGAGCAGAGTAGCACGGAGGAGCGCTGACTTGTGTATAGTGTCGTCATGACAAATCCAGGCAAGAAGATTGTCCGCAAGAGCGTCGGCAAGAAAGCCACAGTCGGCAAGACATCCACCAAAGAAAAGAAGAGCACAAAGGCGGCCGGCAAGCGGAAGACGGTTCGGGTGCTGTCTTCTAAGGTTGTGTACAAAGCTCCGGTCTTCCAAGTGACCAGCGATGAACTCATCGAACCCTCCGGCGCAAAGGTGCGGCGCGACATTATTCGCCACCCCGGTTCGGTGGTGGTGCTGGCCATTGACGAGCGCAAGAGCAAGCCTTCGGTTCTGTTGATCCGGCAGTATCGTTACGCGGCAAACCAGGATTTATGGGAGCTTCCCGCCGGACGCATCGATGAAGGAGAGGACGCGCTGGCGGCGGCTAAACGCGAGTTGGCCGAGGAGACGGGCTACTCCGCATCGGAGTGGAAACCCGCTCTGTATTACTACTCCAGTCCAGGTTTTCTCGCCGAAACGATGTCCGTGTTTGCGGCTCGCAATTTGCGCAAGGGCAAGGCTTCTCCCGAGGAAGACGAGTGCATTACATCGAAGCTCGTCCCTCTAAAGAAGGCCGTGCAGTGGGTGATGAGCGGCAAAGTGAATGACGGCAAGGCAATTGCGGGGGTTCTTTGGGCAGCTCAGAAATTTCACATCTGCGGAAACCAGAAAGACAAGGGGCGGAAGTAACTCTTTTTCAGCGTTATCGACAAGAGATGCTGAAACCCGCATAGAACAAGGCTTTACGGATATGTACCATGTTGACAACCTGGGAAAAGTGGCGGACAATCGTCGCTACTAGGTCAATAACAGGACTGACCAGCAGTTCAGCAACGCCCGACCGAAACCTGAACTCCGCGGGGTCTGCGCCGGTTGAGACCGTCGGCAACGTCGCCGATAGCAAGACGCTCGGAGGAACAGTAAGTGTCTCGTCTCAGGGGAACCGTCAAGTGGTTCAACAATGCAAAAGGATTTGGGTTCATCGGACGCGAAGATGGTCCGGATGTTTTTGTACATTACAGCGCGATCAGCAGTGAAGGATACAAAAGCCTTCAGGAAGGCGATCAGGTAGAGTTCGAAATCGTCGAGGGGCAAAAAGGACCCCAGGCAGGAAATGTGATGAAGGTCGCCTAGGCGACCTCGACAATCAGCAACCAGTGCAAGGCCCAACCTGATCAGGCTGGGCTTTCGTCTTTGGCGCGGGCTGCTAGCGAACAGTCCCTGTCTGGGCGACAGCAGCAAGACAGCCGGCCAGCATGAGTGCTCCTTTTTCATGCAATTTCCTCCAGGGAGCTTGAGGCACGGTGCGTGCCATTCCAGCAGCCCGGTATTAGAGAGCCAGGCTGAGTGCGATCAAGACTTTTTCCCTAAATCGATAAATTACACACGGGAGAGCCGCTGTTTAAGGGCGGAACAGACGCATGAATCCCTGGGGCGGGAGGTCTGGAACGAGGAACCGGTGGGCGTCTCCAGCAGCTTTGGAAAGCGCTTCTGCGGTAAGGTATCCCGCTCGCACCGCACCTTCCATGGTCGAAGGCCAACCGGTCGCGGTCCAGTCGCCACTGAGAAACAGTCGCGGCCAGGGACTTACCGGAGAGAGCCGGAACTCATCGCTGAGAGGGGCGGGAGCGAAGGTGGCGTGCACTTCCTTGATGACGGTTGCCTTCACCAGCTTCGCCTCGCGCACCCGCGGGAAGAACTCTGCTAATTCTTTCATCGCGAGGTCAATGATCTCAGTGCGGCTCAATTCGAGCAGGCTTTTCGACGAACTCACAACCAGTTCCAAGTAGCTGCCGCTTGCTCTCTGCGCCGAGTTGCGAGTGAGGATTTTCGATTTCTGAAACATCCACTGGATGTTTCGATCGAGCAACGCGGCGTGCTCCAGCTCTGTGACCTCGCGATCGAACCAGAGATGGACTCCGGTGATGGGCACGGTGCGGAGATGGCTCACCTTGCGTTGCAGATCTTCGCTGGCCGGAGTTTGCGGAAGGATGCGCCCGAGTCCGTGAAACGGAAGCGCACTGATGGCGTAATCGAAAGTGAACTCGCGATCCTTGGAGCGCAGCTTCACCGCACGGTCGTCGAACGAGATGGCTTCGACCGCGCAGCGCAGCAGTACCTGGCCGCCACGCGTACGAATGTAATCGGCTGCCGCTCCGTAGAGTTCGGAGAGTGGAGAGGTGGGCACGCCCATCTTTCCAGCCTCGGCGGATTTCAGAAAGGCATCTCGGAAGACTATCGCGGCATACTTCACCGAAGACTTGTCCAGATCCTCGTTCAAGCTGCTGATGAGTACCGGAGCCCAGAACCGGTCGATTGCGGCCTGCGTCTGCCCTTTGCGGCGCAGCCAGGAGAGGAAGTCCTCGCCGCTGTCTTCTGGAACTTCTGCCAGCAATCCGAGCAAGGCGCGGAAGATTGCAAACTTATCGCCAGGCGACAGCAGCGTGTATCGCAGAAACGAAACGGCGGTGTGAAATGGTGCGGGGAGGGACGACGCTTCGATAAAGCTGGAGCGGCCACCGGGCTCGATGAAGGTGATGCGCTTGTACCAGCGCACTTTGTCTTCGACACCAAGGCGATGGTAAAGATTGAGCAGGTTGGTGCAACATCCGAGCAGCACATGCTGGCAGTTGTCCACCACCTCGCCAGTACCGGGATGCTCATAGGAAGAAGCGCGGCCACCGAGGTATGAGCGACGCTCGAAGAGCGAGACCTTGTAGCCGGCGTCGGCCAGCGCACAGGCGGCAGAAAGTCCGGCAAGTCCGCCACCGATGATGGCTACATCAGGATGCTTTGCGCTCGAGTCACGCGCTGCAACCGGGATGCTCACAAAAGTCTCTTCCCGAATCCTTTGGCCAGGATTTTGAGTTTATCGCCCAGGGAGAGGCGCACGCGCTCAGAATATACGTCGAACTGCTTGCGTTCGATGCGGTCGAGGATGCCGCGATAAATCTCCACCATGGCCCATAGCGCAGGTTGGCTGACCTCGTCGATGAGAGGCAGCAGGCGAGCGGCGGAAAGATAGAACTCACGGGCACGGGCGGCTTCAAATGCCAGCAGCGGGCGCAGCTTCTCCAATGGTACTCCGGAGCCCAGCTCTTCCGGGGTCACGCCAAAGCGCGCGAGGTCTTCCTGCGGAAGATAGACGCGAGACATGGCCGCGTCTTCCTTGACATCGCGCAGAATGTTGGTGAGTTGGAAGGCGATGCCGAGACGTTCGGCGTACTGTTCTGCAATGGGATCGCGATAGCCGAAGATACGTATGCAGACCAAGCCCACGACCGACGCAACGTGGTAGCAGTACTGGTACAGATCGTCGAATGTACGGTAGACGACTAGAGGAGCGTCGCTCTGCCCAGCGTCTTCGCAGACGTCCATACCGGTTCCCGCGACGAGTTGATCGAGCAACTCCATGGGGATGTTGTAACGCTGCTGAGAGTCGCGCAGTGCGAGGAATACCGGGTCGTCGGTGCGCCCGGTTTCCAGCGTGCGATGGTAGGATTCGATGAACTCGGTAAGTTTAAAGCGGCGCTCGCTCGAAGTCATGCCAGGATCGTCGCTGAGGTCATCGGCGTGACGCATGAATGCGTACACCGCGCTCAGCGCGTTGCGCTTCCGGGCGGGCAACAACATAAAACCATAATAAAAATTCTTCGCGGAAGAACGCGCGATATGGCGGCATACGCTGTAGGCGGTAGTCAGCTGCAGTTCGGTGTGTTGCATGGTGGTGCTCATCCCGTTCTTCCCAACGCGATTCGGCCAGCCACGGCGCGGAAGACCAGCTCAGCCTTACGGAGTTTGCTGAGACTGGGGCGTCGCACCAATACGTTGTAGTCCTGATTTTCGATTGCTTGCAGAATCGCCAGACCTCCACGGCTGAATAGTTCGAGATCCAGCGCCAGTGAGCGGTTCACCATCTTCACCAGCGGAAGTCCGCGCTCGAACCACTGGCGTGCGCGCTCGACTTCAAAGCGCATCAAATCACGAAACTGGGCGTTGAAGCTGCCCTCTGCAATCTGAGCTTCGCTGACGCCAAAGCGGCGGAGATCTTCGAGCGGCAGATAGATACGCCCCTTCTTCCAGTCCACCGACACGTCCTGCCAGAAATTCGCGAGTTGCAGAGCTGTGCAGGTGAAGTCGGAAAGTTGCTGCCGCTCCTCATCCTTGTATTTGCAAAGATAGAGCACGAGGTGGCCGACAGGGTTCGCCGAATTCTTGCAATAGCCAAGCAAATCGTCGAATGTTTCGTAGCGAGTCACCGTCTGGTCCTGGCGGAACGCCGTGAGCAGATCGGCGAACTCGTGGCGCGGAATGGCGCAAGTTTGAATCGTCTCCGTTAAGGCGATGAAGACTGGATGCCGTACGGCGCTGGCGTCGGCTGTGCCCACAAGCACGCGGTAGGTGGCGTCCAACTCCTGTTGCCAGCGGTCGAGCAAGGCAAGCGAAACCCGGGTATCTCCAACCTCGTCGCCCAGATCGTCGGAGATGCGGCAATAGGCGTAGATGTTGAAGAAATGCTGATGCAGATGCCTGGGCAGAAACCAGGTGGCGACCGAAAAATTTTCGTAATGAGAGGTAGCCAGCCGCCGGCAGTAACGGTGCGCCTCATCGAGTGAGGGCCGCTGGACAGGAATGGCGTACTCCGGCGGAAGGCTGGCCCACCCACGAGCCAGCAGCTTATCAATGTCGCTGGAATTCTGATTGGCACCGGAAGAACCGGCGCCATTGGAACGAGTGCTGGGCACAAATGAAGTCAATCGGCTTCCTTATCAATGTCCAGGAATGATAGCGGTCTTGATCTCGCCGCCGCGGGTCACCATCTCCCGCAACACGGATTGCAGATTGGAGAGAGGCGCTTCCCCGGTGATGTAGTCGGCACCCTTGATCTTGTGCTCGGCAATCAGCGCAAAGGCACGGCGCACCGTGTCCGGCGTGTGGTGGAAAGTGGCCTTCAGCGTGAGCTCCGAGTAATGCAGGCGCTCGGTATTGAGCTGCACCCTGGTTCCCTTGGCGCATCCGCCGAAGAAGTTGACGGTACCACCCTTGCGTACCATGTCGATCGCCCACTCCCAGGCTTCAGAGCGGCCCACTGCCTCAATCACAACATCGGAACCACGGCGCTCCGGGGTCAGATCGCGCACGGCCTCAACAGGGTTAGTGACCTTGGGGAACTGCACTACCTTACTGGCTCCAGCGTTTTTCGCCGAGAGAACCTGCTCATCGTGCTTCACCACGGCGATCACGTCGCAACCCATAACGTGGGCCACCTGCATAAACATCAGGCCGATGGGCCCGGCTCCGATCACGGTGACGGTTTCGCCGATTTCGACGCCGGTTTCGTGCAGACCACGCAGCACGCAAGCCAAGGGTTCAGTGAGTGCCGCGGACTCAAAGCTGATCTCCTTGGGCACCACCAGCATGTTGTTTTCGACAATGCGGCGCGGCACGCGGATAAACTCCGCATACGCGCCGTTGTTGAACAACAGGTCCTCGCAGAGATTCTCCTGGTGTTTCTTACAATAGAAGCACTGGCCGCAGGGAGCCGAGTTGAGCGCGACGACGCGCTGCCCTGCCTTGAAATTCTTAACTCCCGGCCCAGTTTCCTCGATCACTCCGGCAAATTCATGTCCAAACAGCGCCGGGGGCACGATCATCTTGGCGTGGTAGCCCCGGCGATACACCTTTAGATCGGTGCCACAGGTCAATGCGACCTGGACGCGAATCAGCACTTCGCCGTTTTCCAGCTCTGGAATCGGCACACGCTCGATCTTCACGTCCTCTTTGCCATAGAGGACTGCTGCCGTCATTTCTCCGTTCACTCTGTTATCCTTCCCAGACGCTGCACGGCTGAATCGCGATTTTCATCGTGTCCGGCTGTGGGTGTGCAGCTAATCTCAAAGCGTCAAGCGACTGCGCCAATGGGAACCGGTGACTGTACAACCCGGCCAGATCCATCTCGCCGCTAAAGACAAATTGAGCCACTTCTTGGTTCAACTCCACGGATGCGCTGTAGGAACCCAACAACGTCTTCTCGTCCACGCAAACCGACGCGGGATCAATCATGACCTCACCGCGAACCGTCTGCGCGAACAACAGAACCCGCCCGCCGAAGCGTGCTGCATCAATCGCAGAACGGATCAGGGAGCTGCCCCCTACGGCAAGAATCACCGCGTCAGCGCCACGGCCCTCGGTTCGCTCCCGAATTGCCTGTACAACCTCACGCTGGGAGGCATCAATCGACTGGTGTAATCCGTAGCGCTCCCCAATTGTAAGCCGCTGCGGGAACAAATCGGAAGTAATTACGTTTGCTCCCACACGTTGGGCCAGTTTAGCCAGCATGAGCCCGATGGGCCCCTGACCGATGACCAGGACAGTTTCGCCCTGCTGGAGCGCCAGGCTCTCAATTCCCTTCCATACGGTGTTCACCGGTTCGATGTGCGAGGCTTGCTCGTAACTCACTGTATCCGGGATACGAATTACGCCCTTCTCAACAATCCAGTCCATCACGCGGATGTACTCGGCAAAGCCGCCGCCGGAGGGTTCGCCAAAGCCCGCGGTTGTGCCCACGCGCTTGTACACCGGGCACTGCGAAAAAACTTTATGCTGGCAGTAATAGCAATGGCCGCAAGGGATGTGATGAAAAACCATCACCCGGTCTCCCTCGGCAAAGCTGGTGACACCGGCGCCGCGTGCCACCACCACCCCAGCCATCTCATGGCCGAAAATGCGTGGCGCGGAGTGCGAACCGGTGAAAATCTTCTTCAGATCGGTGCCGCAGATCCCGCAGGTATGAATGCGCACCAGCAATTCTCCGGGACCGATCCGGGGGACTGGAACTGACTCCAGCCGCATATCATTCCGTCCGTGATACACCGCGGCCAGCATCCGGCCAGAGATCGAATCTAACGGCGCAACGGGCCTCGCATTGGGAAGGACCGGCATATTCTCAACCACTCTCCTTGATGAAACTTGCATCCGAGCGCTGCGCGGAAAAACTCCGCCAATCGCTCATGCATGCGGCGACCGCACTCTGCAGCGCCGAGACCGCCAGCTTGCTGTTCCGGTTCAGGGCCGCAACACTTGGCCACAAACCGGGACGCACTGCAATGTGGGCGACAAAGCGCCCGGTCGCAAAGCCCTCCGGTTTCACGAAACTAGACAGGAACCCAAGGTCCTCGTCGGCGCCGTCGGAGATCGCTTTGATTGCGGCAAAATCTCTGTGGTGCTCGGTGGCTGCTGCGGCTACCCCTGCGGCTTCCATATCCACGGCCAAGGCACCAAAGCGCGCCCAAGCTTGGTGCTTCAGGGTCTTGCCCGCCACTCGATCCAGGGTAACCAGTTGCCCGCAGCCAAAAGCACAGGGGAACGTTCTTCCTGTAGCTGCCTCCAACAAGGTCGCCGGAACCACGATTGAACCGGGGTGCAAATGGGGTACACAGGAACCGGCAAACCCTATTGAAATTATCACCCTTGGCGAGCATTTCTCAATGAGCAGCTTTGTGGCCGTATAAGCCCGGTCCACCCCGGTGCCCGCGCAGACCAGTGCAGCATTCTGACTGCGATACAAGCTCAGCGGCGCACCGGCGACTTGCACATTCGTCATGCGCCAGCCCCGCACCAAACCGGAAACCTCGCGCTCCAGCGCCGCAACAAAACCGAACTCTGTTGAATTCGCACTCATGCACTGGAACACATGGCGTCGTAGGCCGGCGCGTAGCCTTTTTCGACAAACCAGCGGGCCGCGCGATCCAGCGCTTCGCGGGCCGCGCCGTGGGTATATCCCAGCTCACGCTCGGCTTTGCCGGAGTCCACCCACATGAACTTCTTGCCCATGCGAACCTCATCGATTGTTGCTCTTGGCTCACGATTCCTCAAGTATCCGTTGAAGGTTTGATCGAAGGCCGCAAAGGCCATGGCTACGGCGTGCGGAACCTTCATGGTGGGCGAAGGCAAGCCGGTCAATTCTCCCAGCATATCGAGAATTTGTTTCAGCGTGAGGTTCTCTCCGCCGAGGATGTAGCGCTCGCCGCAGCGACCCTTTTCGAAGGCCAGTAGATGTCCGCGAGCGACATCGTGAACATCGACCAGGTTCATGCCGGTTTCCATGTAGGCGGGAAAATTACCGAGCAGAAAGTCCAGAACGATCCGCCCGGTGGGGGTCGGCTTGATGTCGCGCTCGCCAATCGGAGTGCTGGGATTGACGATCACCACATCGGCTCCCTTGGCCGCAAGTTCCATGGCCTTGCGCTCGGCCAGATACTTGGAGCGTTTGTAGTGGCCGATCATATCGGCCACCTGGACTGGAGTGTCTTCATTCACCGGCAGCCGGTCATAGCCAAATCCAAGGGTAGCCACCGAGGAGCAGTACACCGTCCGGCGTACGCCCGCGGCCTGTGCCGCCTCGATGACGGCTGCGGTGCCCTCCACATTGGACGCATACATTGGCCGCGGATCGCGAATCCAGAGGCGATAGTCGGCGGCCACGTGGAAAACCGCCTCGCAGCCCTCCATGCCCCTGCGCAGGGATCGAGGATCGGTCAGATCGCCGACCACGAGATCCGCGCGTAGTCCGTCCAGGTTCTCGCGGCGGCTGCCGGCCCTCACCAAAAGGCGCAGGTCGGCTCCTTGCCCGGCCAGCAAACGGGCCACGTGACTGCCGACGAATCCGGTCGCTCCAGTTACAAAAGTCTTCACAATCCTTCTCTCCGAAAGCATAAACGCAGCCCGCTCAGGCTGCGCTTAAGGGCCTTACTGAACCGTTCGCCTGGGGTCTAAAGTCCCTGGTTGCGAGAGTACTTAGCCAGCGCCATCAGTGGAAAATACCACGGATAGGAGTGATATTTCAGATAGAAAACCCGGGGGAATCCAGTGCCGGTGTAGGGCACCTCGCTCCAGCCGCCGTCATCCTGCTGGTGATCCATCAGGTAAGCAATTCCGCGCGCCAGGGATTCCGAACGGTAGTCTCCGCCAGCCATCAGTCCGAGGACTGCCCAGGCGGTCTGCGAACTGGTGCTGATGCCAACACCCTTCTGATTTACATCGTCGTAGGAGCCGATGGTTTCTCCCCAGCCGCCGTCGGAATTCTGCATCATCCGCAGCCACTCGGTTGCCTGCTGAACCATGGCGTCGTGATTGTCGAACCCGATGGCTTCCAGTCCGCGCAAGACGCACATGGTGCCGTAAATGTAGTTGACACCCCAGCGCCCGAACCAGGAACCGTCAGACTCCTGCTCCTTGCGGATGAAAGCTATTGCGCGCTGCACCGCTTTGTCCTTCAGGGTGAAGCCGTGCGCCGCCAGGCACTCCAGCACGCGGCCCGTAATATCGACCGTTGCCGGATCGAGCATGGCGTTGTGATCGGCAAAGGGAACATACTGGAATACCATGCGGTTGTTGTCTTTGTCGAATGACGCCCAGCCGCCATTCTTGCACTGCATGGCCAATTCCCACTGGATTCCCCGCTGTACGGATTCGCTCTGGAATCGCGCATCCACGGTTTCAATGTGGTTCAGCGCAAGCAACACCTGCGCGGTGTCGTCCACGTCCGGATAGAACTCGTTATTGTGCTCGAAATACCAGCCGCCGGGCTCGGCATCGGGAACCTTCACCGACCAATCGCCCTTGCGGCGGTTCTGCTTTTTGAGCATCCACTCGGCAGCTTTGACCATGCGCGGATCGGTCGGCTCCACGCCGCTCTCGCCCAGGGCGAACAAGGCATAAGCCGTGTCCCACACTGGCGAAACGCAAGGCTGCATGCGGAAGGTATCGCCTTCCTCGATGCCCAGTTTCTCAAACTCGTCCAGAGCGCGAATCACCTGCGGATCATCGAGCGAGTATCCGAGGCAGCGCAGCGCGATGATCGAGTTCAGAATCGAGGGATAAATCGCTCCCAGGCCATCGCTCTGTTCAAAGCGCTCCAGCATCCACTTTTCCGCCGCTTTCAATGCGATCGAGCGTAGTGGGCGCACATGCACGCGCTCAAATCCGTGGCAGAGCCGGTCAAGCACGAGGAAGAAATTCCGCCAGCTGATCAGCTTGCTGTCCCACTTCAAACGCAGCGAATCACCATGGCGTCCGTGCGGAAAAAGCTCGTCGATATTCCACTCATCGGGAATCTTCTTGAATGGCTTTTTCGCATAGCAGATAGAAAGCGGAATCAGAATCGCGCGCGACCACGAGGAAATCTCGTAGATATTGAACCAGAACCAGTTGGGAAACAGCACGATCTCCGGCGGAATTGCCGGGACGGCGTCGTAGTCATATTGTCCCAGCGCACAGAGATAGACCTTGCTGAAAGTATTGCAGGCCGGCACACCACCCATGGCGAGGATACGCTCGCGGGCACGCGCCATGCGGGGATCGTCGGGCAGATACCCGCACATCTTAAGGGCGAAGTAGGCCTTCACGCTGGCGGTCACATTCGAAGGTCCGCCCTGGTAAATCGGCCATCCACCGTCATCGTTCTGATGGCGCAGGATTTCTTCCGCGCACTGCTGGAAGCGGCGCTCATCGCGGGTGCCGAGGACGGTGTGCAGAAAAATGTAATCGGATTCCAGGGTCGTGTCGGCTTCCAGTTCGCCGCACCACCAGCCATCTTCATGCTGTTTGTCGAAGAGAAACTTTTGCGCCGCCCGGATGGAACTTCTCAGCCGCGCGCCAATCCCCGAAATCTTTCCAAAACGAATCGCAGTCAATTGCGCTGAACTTGCTTCCATGGATTCTTACTCCACCCGTGGATCGGGAGCGGCACCAATTGTAGCCACGATCTCCGGAGGCAGCGCGAAACGTACATGCTCCGGCATCACTTCAACCTCGCGCACGTTTGAGTATCCTTTTTTCTCGAGGAAAGCTATCACTTCCTGAACCAGAATTTCAGGTGCGGAAGCACCTGCCGTGAGGGCTACGGTGTTGACGCCATCCAGCCATTTCTCGTCTATGTCTTGACAGGTATCAATGAGAAACGCGTTGGTGCCAAGGTTTCGTGCGACTTCCACAAGCCGGTTCGAGTTGGAACTGTTCGGCGAACCAACTACCAGAACCAGATCTGCCTGCTCGGCCACATTCTTGACTGCCACCTGGCGGTTCTCCGTGGCGTAGCAGATGTCCTGCGCGTGCGGGCCCCGGATATTGGGAAATTTTGCCTTGAGCGCCTCGATGATGTCCTTCGCTTCGTCGAGCGAAAGCGTCGTCTGGGTTAGGTACGCAACCCGATTCGGGTCCGGAATCACAATGTTTTTCACTTGCTCCGCGTTGCTGACCACTTGAGTTACCTCGGGAGCTTCACCGAGAGTGCCAACAATCTCATCGTGGTTCAAGTGTCCGATCAGGATCAGCGAGAAGCCGTCCTTGGCAAACCGGATCGCTTCCACGTGCACCTTGGTCACCAGCGGACAAGTCGCATCGACAACGCGTAGCATCCGAAGCTTGGAAGCCTCACGTACCGACGGCGCAACCCCGTGAGCACTGTAAATGACCCGCTCGCCATTCGGCACTTCTTCCACGTCATCCACAAATATGGCGCCCTTGCCCTTCAGGTCTTCGACCACGTACTTGTTATGGACGATTTCCTTGCGCACGTAGATCGGCGGCCCAAAGGTCTCCAGGGCAATGCGTACAACGTCAATGGCACGCACCACGCCCGCACAGAATCCCCGGGGCTTTAATAGAAGAAGAGTTTTGGCTTCGATTGTCATTCGATTCTATTCAGGTGCAGCCCGCAGGATCTGAGTACTCCACGGAACTGCACATCACTGCTGGCAAGTCTATGGCTACGTCCACTCCCAAACCACAACATCCCATAGAAGTGCAGGAACCCGCATTCAGTAGCTCATAACTGCGGGCGAACAGCCCTGATCCGGAGATGAGCTCGCTGCTTAGCGCTCCATAATCTTAGCAGGTAGGACGCCGTGGGTATAGCAAGGGTAGCCCCTTTCGGTAACCAACTCGACAACTCAGGCGTTTGCCCGGAGCAATTGCTCGGCATTCTGCAGACTAGCTTCGGTGACCTTGGCCCCGCTCAACATCCGGGCAATCTCACGGCGCCGCTCCTCGGGAGCAAGTGGCCGGACCGTGGTCTTCGTGCGACCTGCGCTCTCGTGCTTCTCGATGAGGAAATGGTGGTCGGCAAAGGAGGCAATTTGCGGCAGGTGGGTGATGCAGAGAACCTGCTTGGTCCTCGACAGGGCCTTCAACTTTTTGCCTACGGCGTCGGCAGCGCGTCCGCCGATGCCCGTATCTATTTCGTCAAATACCAGAGAGCGCTGGGCATCCGACTCCTTGGCGTGCAAGCGTCCAGCTTCAACGCTGGCCTTCAGGGCCAGCATCACGCGCGAGAGTTCACCGCCCGATGCAATCTCCTCGATGGGCGCTAGCGGTTCTCCAGGGTTGGTGGAGATCAGGTAGGCCACATGGTCAAATCCTGAGGCGGTCCAGTTGGGCTCTTCATCCGCGCCGGAAACCTCGATCTTGAACTTTGCCTTCATCGCCAGATCGTTGATTTCACCTTCAACCGTTTTCTCAAGCTTTCGCGCTATCTCATAGCGGCGCTTACTCAAAGAGTGAGCCTCATTCAGGTACCTGGCTGCTGCTCCCGCCAGTTCCTTGCGCAGCGCGGAAAGCAATTCATCCTTGTTTTCGATTTCATTGAGCCGCGCCGCAATCTCTTTTTGGAAGGCCAACACGTCATCCAGAGTCTTGCCGTACTTGCGGCGTAGTTTGTCAAGAATGGCGAGGCGGTCCTCCACTTCGGCGAGCCGCTCGGGCGAGGCGTCGATGCCGTCAGCAAAGTCGCGCAGGGTGGTTGCAACGTCCTCCACGGTGATGCGCGCACTCTCAAGCTGGACCAGCGATTCCTTAAATGACTCGTCGAAGCGCGATAGCTCCTCCAGATGTTTGGTCGCGGCTCGCAGGCGCGCAATGGCCGATTCCTCCACCTCATACAGCACGTCGAATGCGCCAATCGCCGCGCCGTACACCCGCTCGGAATTTGCCAGAACGCGCTTTTCGGATTCGAGCTTCTGATCCTCCCCGGCAGTGGGGTTGGCGTCGCAGATTTCTTTCAGTTGAAATTTCCAGAGATCGACAAGACGGAGTTTTTCCTGCTCGCCCTGTTCCAGCTCCGCAATCCGGTGCGAGACCTCTTTCCACCTCGCATAGGACTCGGCAACCGCGCTCAGGCTTACGCCGGCGGCGGCATCCAGCAGGGCGAGACGCTCAGGAGGATCAAACATCAGAATGGCTTGATTTTGCGCGTGAATCACGGCAAGTCGAGGCGCAAGAGCTTTCAGCACGGCTACGGTAGCTGGCTGGTTGTTGATGAAAACACGGCTCTTACCGTTGATTGAGATGTCGCGGCGCAGGATGGTTTCGGTGCCTGCGCCATCAATTCCGTTTTCTTCGAGCACGGCGGCGATGGCCGGATCGTCGCTCTCGTAGACGGCGGCGACGGTGGCTTTTTCGGCGCCATGGCGCACCACATCGCTGTAGGCCTTCTCGCCTAACAGCAGCGCCAGAGCGTCGATGAGGATCGACTTGCCTGCGCCGGTCTCACCGGTCAGAAGGTTCAGCCCAGCTCCAAACTCAACCACCACGTTGTCGATGACGGCGTAGTTTTCAACGCGCAATTCCCTGAGCACTGAGCACCCGTTCGTTGGAGTTTTCCCGGCGAGGATACCATGGCTGGGCTACCCTCGCCTCATGCTAAAAGTCGTTCTGGAAAAAAGCGTGCGGGTATCCGCCGCATTCACCAGACTTTGCAGGCATTCGCCCGAACCATCGGCTGCCCGGCTTGGCACTCGAAGGCCTGCTGAAACTGCGGCAGATCGCTCACGATGCCGTTGACGCGGTACTTCCCGGGCGAGTGTGGGTCGGTAATCGCGTTCACCCGCAACTCCTCGGGGCGCACGTTTTCGCAGGCCCACTGCGCGAAGCCGATGAAGAATCGCTGCTCGGGCGTGAAGCCATCCCCCGGCTGTAGTTTCATGCCCTGAGTGGCTTCGCTCCACGCGATGTAGGCCAGCAGCGTTCCTCCCAGGTCGGCCACGTCCTCTCCGCTGGTCAGCTTGCTGTTGATCTTGATGTCATCGACCACTACATAGCCAGCGTACTGGTCGCGCACGCAGTTCACTTTCTCCTCAAAGCGCTTGGCGTCTTCGGGAGTCCACCAATCTTTCAAATTCCCAGCGGCGTCGAACTGGCAGCCTTCGTCGTCAAAGCCATGGGTCAGCTCGTGACCGATGGTGGAACCGGTGTTTCCGTAGTTCGGGGCGTCGTCCAGCTTCGGATCATAGAGCGGCGGTTGCAGCACTCCGGCGGGAAAGTTGATATCGTTCATCTGCGGGTTGTAATAGGCGTTGACCGTGGGCGGAGTCATGCTCCACTCGTTCCTGTCCACCGGCTTGCCGATCTTGTTCAGGTCGCGATGCACCTCAAACGAGGCTGCACTCTGGTAGTTTCCGAAGAAATCGTCAGTCTTGATCTGCACCGCGCTGTAGTCGCGCCACTTGTCAGGGTAGCCCACTTTGTTTCGGACAGCATTCAGCTTGACCAACGCTTGCCGCTTGGTCTCGGGGCTCATCCAATCCAGAGCACTGATCTCCTCGGCCATCGCCTTCTCGATCAAGGCAGTCATGCGGACGGTGTCCTGCTTGGACTTCTCCGGAAAAGCCCGGCGCACGAACTCCTGACCCAGCGCCTCGCCCAGCAGAGCGTCGACATCCGCAACGCAACGCTTCCAGCGCGGGCGCTGCTCGGCGACTCCCCGCAGGTACTTGAGATTGAAGGCGAAATCCTCATCAACAAAGGGCTTGGAGAGAAACGGCGCGGCTCCGCTTACCAGGTGCCAGCGGAAATAAACCTTCCAGTCGTCCAGGCTCTCGCTCTGGAGTTGCGCCTGCACGGCTTTGAAGAACTCGGGCTCACTAACATTCAGGGTTTTTACTCCGCTCAGGCCGGTGTGTTCGAGGTAGACCGTCCAGTCAAAGCCGGGGGTGAGCTTCTGCAATTCCGCGGGCGTCATCTTGTGGTAAAGCTTGTAGGGATCGCGCTTGTCCACTCGCGAGAGAGTTGCCTTGGCCAGAGCGGTTTCCATGCGCATCACGGTGGCCGCATCCGCCGTGGCCTGAGCCTGGGATTCACCCGCCAGGACCAGCATCTTCGCCACATGTTCCACGTACTTCTGCCGCTGTTCCACCGACTTGGCGTCGGTCTTCAGGTAATAATCGCGGTCCGGCAGGCCAAGACCGCCGCTCACGGCAAACGCGATGACCTGGGTGGCATCGCCATAATCCTGATCAGAGCCAAAGCCAAACAGCAGCCCGCTGCGCCCGCCCTCGGTATGCTCAGAGGCCAGCCAACGGGCAAACTCGGCCTTGGATTTCATCTCCGCAATCTGCTTCAAAGCCGACTGAATCGGCTCGGTGCCGCGCCGGTCAATCGCGCCGGTGTCCATGCAGGATGCGAAATAGTCGCCTATCTTCTGCTGCGCTGGAGTGCGTGAGTCTGACGTTTTGGAAAGGTCGTCGAGGATGCCCCAGAGGAACTGCAGATTGTCATTCTCGAGTTTGCCGTACACACTCCAGCGCGGCTGGTCCGGCGGGATGGGATTGTTCTTCATCCATCCTCCGCACGTGTATTGATAGAAATCCGCGCAGGGATCAGCGCTGCGGTCCATCGACGGCAGATCAAGGCTCGGGGTGTAGGGCAAAGCCTGGAGCGGACGCTCCACCGCATCGCGCTCTACGGGTTTGGCCGGAGCACTGTTCTGCGCAGGGGACGCCAGGGTTCCAACCAGCAACGTGCACATCAGGAGTCGTGTCTTCATCATGATCATGATCGTTGGTCCTGGTTCCGGGAATTCCGGCGCAAGAAGTTTACACCGTAGTGCCTCGCTGGCCGGTATTGCGGTCAATTGTACTCACAATGTATCGAGTTATATTCGGGTTTGCTCGATAAAGTGGACTTCTGTCGAAACCCGCGCGCAAAGGCCTACAGAGCTGACTATAATGAAATTGATTCGCATTACAGTCGCAGAGTTACACGGGTCCATGTTGCGACTTCAGCGCTTGCTCCAATGAGAAAAGGATGCCGATTACAAATTTCTTAGCTTTCGCACTTGGCGGAGAGGTATTGGATATGGTTTCCAATACCGGCGTGATCGCCAAGATCGTGCTCTTGATTCTGCTTGCCTCCAGCCTTCTATCCTGGGCGATCATTCTCTCCAAGTACGGACTGTTCCGCCGCGCCTCGGTGCAAAGCGGACGTTTTGTCCGCGTCTTTCGTAAGGCCAGCCGCTTGCAGGAACTCGCCGCTGTCTCCGAGCAGTTCAAGCCCTCGCCCCTGGTGGCTGTATTCGAGGGTGCGGTGGAAGAACTGAAGCGTTGTGGCGCGAATCCGCGCACGCTCTCCGTGCAGCGCGCCACCCAGATCGCCTCCTCCGAGGAACTTACCCGGCTGGAAAGCCGCCTCTCCTGGCTGGCCACCACCGGCTCGATCGCTCCGTTCATCGGACTCTTCGGAACCGTCTGGGGCATCATTGACGCCTTCCACGGACTCGGTACGGCTGGCGCGGCCACCCTCCGCGCGGTCGCGCCCGGCATCTCCGAGGCGCTGATTACCACCGCCGCCGGACTGTTTGCCGCCATTCCTGCGGTGATCGCCTACAATCTTTTCCTCCAGCAGATTCGTGAATTCGGCGCGCGCATGGATGACTTCAGCCTCGAATTGCTCAACATCATCGACCGCAACGGCGACGCGCGATAGGAGGCAGCGGTGGCGTTTACAAACAACAAGGGACGCACCCAATCGTCACTCTCAGAGATCAACATCACCCCGTTCGTCGACGTCGTTCTGGTGCTGCTGGTGATGTTCATGGTCACGGCGCCGATCCTTCAGTCCGGCATTGAGGTTGACGTGCCGAAGACGAAGACGGTGAAGGAAATTTCCGAGGAGCGGCTGGTCATCACCATTGACAAGGACCAGCGTGTCTTCCTCGGCAACGATCCGATAAACATCAACGAAATCTCCGACCGGTTACACGAAAAGATTCGCGACCCGGAAGGCCAGAGCATTTTTATCCGCTCCGATGAGAATGTGCCCTTCGGCGCCTTCGCCACCGTGATGGACGCCGTGAAGCAAACCGGTATCACCAACGTGAGTATTGTTACGCAGCCACTGATTACGAAGGCCAATGCCGCTGGACGCTGAAATCTACGGTCGTAGGGAAGCTATCGCGCCGTCGCTGGCGGTCTCCACCGCGCTACACGCCGCGCTGGTGGTGTGCGTGCTCTTCCTGCCTGGAGTGCTCTCCCATGGCGGAGAAAATTGGGGCAATAACGGAAGTGGCGGCGAATCCGGCGGAGCCATGAGCGCGCATCTGGTCAGTGGAATTCCCTTGCCTCCCAATCCCCAGGCAAAGCCGGAAAACGTGCTGGCTAACGAGAGTAAAGGACTGTCGCAATCCATCCCCGCGCCTCGCGCCAAGGAAGACGATCACGCCATCGCAATCCCCGACAGGCAGACCAAAGTGAAACCCGCGAAAGAAAAGGCCGCGACCACAATATCGGGCCGCGAACTGCCAAAGCAGAAGCCATCGATCGCAACGCCAACCCACGAGCAACCGCACGAGATGGCGAAGGTGGATAACACCGTTCCGTTCGGCGCAGGGGGTCCCGTCGCCGGTCCCTACACTTCCTTCCAGAGCGGCGGTACCGCCGGCGGCCTGAAGTTTGGCGAAGGCGGCAATGGCACCTTCGGCAGCCGCTTCGGATGGTATACCGATGCAGTGGCGAGAAAGGTTCACCAAGCCTGGCAAAGTGAAGTGAGTCCAGGTATTACTTCCGCAAAACGGGTTTATATACTTTTCGATATTTCGCGCTCGGGGACGCCTTCCAACGTTCGCATCGAGCAGTCGTCGGGCATCCCGGCGCTGGATATCTCGGCGGTACGAACTTTGCAACGCATTGACACCTTCGGTCCGCTGCCCAGGGAATACAACGGCAGTTATGTATCTGTTGAGTTCTGGTTTGATTACCGGCGCTGAATGGTCGCGGCGTCCGCACGTTTGGAGAGAGTTGCATGAAGCGATTTGTGGTCTTGGCCGCTGTTCTGTTCGCCCTTGTATTACCCGCACTTTCGCAGGACTGGATTCGTACGGGCACCGGCGTCGGCGGTGAAAAAATCCGTCTGGCGGTGGCTGACTTCAAGATTCCGAGCGCCGAAGCCGACGCGCTCGACAAAACCTTCAACGCGGTTCTGTTCAACGACCTTCACCAAGCCGGCATCTTCGACATGGTCTCCAAGAGCTTCTATCCGCTGGCGGCCATCGGCGCACCTGCCGATGTCCGTCTCGACGCGTGGGGCGCGCCGCCGCCCAACGCTGCGATGCTGGCTTTTGGCAACCTCGCGGTCCGTGCAGGAACGCTCCAGGTGCAGGGTTGGCTGTTTGACGTGAAGAACGCGCAGAATCCTCAAGTGCTGGCCAAGCAGTATCGCGAAAGCGCCACCGATGAAAACGCTCGCCTGATCGCCCATCGTTTTGCCGACGAGATTATCTTCCGGCTCGGTGGCGGACTCTCCGGCATCGCCGAAACCAAGATCTATTTCATCAGCTCACGCACTGGGCACAAAGAGGTCTGGGCAATGGACTACGATGGCGCGGGGCAGCACCCGGTCACACGGCTCGGCTCTATCTCGCTGGGCCCCCGGGTCTCGCCGGATAATTCCCGCGTGGCCTTCGCTTCGTTTTTTAAGGGCGGCCCGAACATTGCAATGTGGTCGCTCGAACTCGGCCGTCTCGTCCAATTTCCCTCATTCGGCGGCACTACCTTATCGCCCGCCTGGAGTTCGGACGGAACACGTATCGCATTTTCTTCTTCACGCTCGGGCGACCCAGAGATTTATGTTTGCGATCAGAACGGAAACAACCTCAAGCGTCTGACGGCGTATCATGGACCTGACGTCTCGCCGGTATGGAATCCCAAGACCAACGCGCAGATCGCCTGGGTCAGCGGACGCACCGGCCTGCCGCAGATCTACATCATGGACAGCGATGGAACCAACGTACAGCGAGTCACCGATCAAGGTTATGCGGTTTCACCCTCGTGGTCTCCCAATGGACAGTTCCTCGCCTTCGCCTGGGTCCGTCACTACGGCCCCGGAGCTCCGGGTGCCTCTGACATTTACCTCATGGACGTGGCCAGCCGCCAATGGGTGCAACTCACCCATGACGGTGGGCGCAACGACTTTCCGTCCTGGTCGCCAGATGGCCGCCACATCGTGTATCAGTCCACTCGTGGCGGTTCGGAGCAGATATGGTCCATGCTGGCCGACGGTAGCCAGCAGACCCAGTTGACTTTTACTGGCTCCAATTCGCAGCCGAATTGGAGTTGGAAGTAGTAAGAATTTTGCAAGCAGTGGGTGGATCGGAGATTCAACTCTGTAACGGTTCGACGAGTTATATGTCGATCAACGCGAACTCTCTTGATTGGAGGATGATTTGAAACATCGAAAAATGAAGTGGACTTTACTGGTGTTATCCTTGGCAGCCATTGTTGTCATCGGTGGCTGCAAAAAGAAGCAGGTTCCGTCGGCTCCGCCCGCTGCTCCGCCGCCGCCTCAGCCGAGGGCAACCCTGAGCGTCAGCCCCGAGAGCATTGATCGGGGTGGTACAGCAACCCTCACCTGGTCCACTCAGGACGCAACCAGCGTGACCATTGACGGCATTGGAAGCGTGCAGCCGAACGGTTCACAGCAGGTCTCCCCGAGCACCTCTACCACCTACCACCTCACCGCCCAAGGCCCCGGAGGGTATGTTGACGCCACGGCTCGCCTCACCGTCGTTCCTCCACCAGCGACGCCGCCGCAGGCCGCCGCACCCGAAGAGAGTGAAGACGCTTTGTTTGCGCAATCCGTAAAGGACATCTACTTCGACTATGATCGCTACGACCTGCGTCCCGGCGATCAAGCGACGATCGATGCCGATGCGGCATTCTTCAAGGCCCATCCGTCGATCCGGTTCACCATCGAAGGGCATTGCGACGAACGCGGTTCCACCGACTACAACCTTGCGCTCGGCGATAATCGCGCCAACGCAGCCCGTGACGCTCTGATCAAGGCGGGTGTCGCAGCCAGCCAGATCAAGGTCATCAGCTACGGCAAGGAGAAACCGTTCTGCAGTGAGAGCACCGAGTCCTGCTGGCAGCAGAATCGCCGCGATCACTTCGTGTACGGCCAGAAATAAGCTGTTCCTCCGATTCTTATCCGGCGGGGCGTCTCCGGGCGCCCCGCCGCACACCTCCACTCTTGCCGAATGTACTGGCTTGCGAGACATTGTAAGTCAGTTGTATTAAACTCGATTTTGTTTGTGGTTACCTCCCTCGCCCAGCGCGAATGGAGTCCGGCGCCACGGCGCCCGGAGATAAAGATGAATCTGAGAAAAGTAACAGCTCTCGCGATGATGGCACTGATGGTTGCAGTCCCTGCAACGCCGGCCTTTGCCGTCTCCAAGGAGATCATTCAGCTCCAAACCCAGGTACAGGATTTAGCCGACCGCATGGCTGCCATGAAACAGTCCTTCGACGAGCGCATGGGCGTCATGCGCAGCCTAGTTGAGCAGACTACCGACAACATGAATAAGCTCACTGAGTCGGTGCAGGCGATGCAGAAGGTCTTGCAGCAACAGAACGCCGACTCCCAGACCAAGATTGATCAGGTTTCCGGCCAGATCCAGACGCTCAATGATTCCATCGACGAACTCAAGGCTCGCCTGGCCAAGACCAGTAAGCAGCTCGATGACATCCAGAACCAGCAGCAGAACGTGCCCCCGACTGGACCGGCCACGCCTGGTGCAACTGGTGCGCCCGCCGCACCCACCGGCGCTGCCATCCAGGCTCCGCCCGCCGACGTCCTCTACAACAACGCGCTGCGGGACTACAACGCTGCCCGATATGAGTTGGCGCTCTCGCAGTTTCAGGATTACGTCAAGTACTATCCCACCACGGATCTCGCCGGCAACGCGCAGTTCTATATCGCCGACGTGGAGTACCGCTCCGGAAACTTCGAGGCTGCGGTGGCCGATTACGACAAAGTACTCGAACAGTTCCCCGGCGGAAACAAGGCAGCCGCGGCCCAACTAAAAAAAGGCTACTCGCTGCTTGAACTCGGCCGCAAAGATGCAGGAATCCGCGAGTTGAACGCCCTCATCCAACGCTATCCCCGTACCATAGAAGCTACCCAGGCGCGCGAGCGCCTCCACAAACTGGGCGCGTCCGCCGCGCGCCCAGCAGCTCACAAAAAACCTTAAATCTGATCCTCGCTTTCGCTTCCTCAACCGCTGTTCTACCCAGCAAAGCTGCCAACCCCGCTCTCTTCCTGCTCATCTCAACTCCTGCTGATGACAACCCACAGCTCTCGTGAAAACGCCTTCGTTCAAGCACTCTCGACGCTCACCCTGGCTCCGGAGCGCGCCGGGCAAGTCTACCCTCTACTCTGTGAGCTCGCTGAACCCGAGTTCGCCGAACTGACTGCGCTGGCTAACTCAAATCACGTCGTGCTGCGTGCCCTTGAGCCTTTGCAGAAAATGGCCGGGACCTTGGACGACACTGCATTCTTCTCCCGTTGCCAGTCGGTCATCGTTCAGGAGAAGCTCCGCATCTCCAACGCCGTGCAGCACCTTCGCCTCATCACCGCAGCTCTGGAGGCTGCCGGCTGCCCTACTACGGTGATGAAGACACTCGACCACTGGCCCGATCTCGGCAACGACCTCGACCTTTACACCACGGCCGATGCGAAGCAAGTCCGCCATTTGATGACCACGTGCTTTCATGCCCGCATTGAGCCGCGCAGTTGGGGCGACCGGCTGGCCAACAAGTGGAATTTTGCGGTTGCCGGCTTGCCCGAAGCCGTCGAGGTGCACGTGCAGCGCCTCGGACAGACCGGCGAGCACATTGCCATGGCGCAGCGTTTCGTTTCGCGGCGCGTCACCAAATCGGTGCTCGGAATCGACTTTCGGGTGCCTGCGCCGGAGGAGCGTATTATCGTCGCTACTCTGCAGCGCATGTACCGGCATTTTTATTTTCGCGTCTGCGACATCGTCAACATTGCCGCGCTGGTCGAGTCCGGCGCGGTGGACTTCGTCGAACTGCGCCGCGCCGCTTCGTTGGGAGGCATCTGGGAGGGTGTGTGTTCTCTCCTCCGCATCGTCAGCGACTACGTCTTGCAATATCGCGGCACGCCCGTTTCCCTGCCCTCGGAGGTTCTTTCCGACGCGCTCTTTGGATCTGAGAAAGTGTACGTCAAGGCAAAATTCATTCGCGTGCCGGTGGTGCCGCAAGGCGCGCGGCTCTACACGGCGCAGGTCACCGCCGCTGCACTGCGCGGAGACCTCGCTGGAACTCTGCGTCTCTCTCTGCTGCCTTATCTGGCATCGGCGGCAGCCATCAGCTACAAACTTACCGGTAGCGACAAGGGAATCTGGTAGTTACAGCAGTGGGATGATCTCCGGCCGCAGTTCGCCGTCCACAATCTCAATTCTCCCCACCGTCACCGGGAGCGAGAAGCGGCGGGGCCCAGCGCTGCCGGGATTGAAAAACAGAACTCCATCGCGCCACTCGATCAACGGTTGGTGTGAGTGCCCATAAATGACAGCGGCAAATCCGGCGGCCTTCGGCTTCAAATCCAGTTCGGTGATGCGATGCAGGATGTAGAAACTTTTCTCCGCGCACTCGGCCACCTCCGCCGCGTGCAACCGCTTTGCCCACGCCGCCAGGTCCACGTTGCCGCGCACCGCCACCACGGGCGCAATACGCTTCAGAGCGCGCAGCACCTCTGCTGATCCCAAGTCTCCGGCGTGCAGAATCAGTTCACTGCCACGCAACGCTTCCTTGGCTTCCGTCCTAAGCAACCCATGGGTGTCGCTGATTACGCCGATCGCCATGCGCGCATTGTACTGGACAGAAAACTCCACATGAAAACATCTCTCAGATAACCTGCATCTCCGGACGAGGCAGAGCATCTGACAGAGTGCAAAGCTATGTATGACGCGATTCTGCTTGTCTCCTTCGGCGGTCCGGAAAAACCCGATGATGTGCTTCCCTTTCTGGAGAATGTTCTGCGCGGCAAGCCGGTTCCGCGAGAGCGGCTTCTTGAGGTTGCCGAGCACTACCAGCACTTCGGCGGTCGTAGCCCTATCAACGACCAAAACCGAGCCCTAATCGCCGCGCTGGAAACTGAATTGCGCGCCCATGGAATCTCCCTGCCGGTTTATTGGGGAAACCGCAACTGGCATCCGCTGCTCGCGGACACGCTCAGCCGGATGAAAAGCGACGGCGTTCAGCGCGCCCTGGGCTTTTTCACGTCGGCCTATAGCTCCTATTCCGGCTGCCGTCAGTACCGTGAAGACATTGCCGCCGCGCAGCGCTTGGTTGGCGAAGGCGCGCCGCAGGTCGATAAGATTCGCGCCTTTTACAACCACCCCGGCTTCATCGAAGCAGTCACCTCGCATGCCGCCGAAGCGCTCGCGCAGGTTCCTACCGAACACCGTTCCAGTGCGCGCCTGCTCTTCACCGCACACAGCATTCCGATGACGATGGCGGCCACCTCCCGCTACGTGGAACAGCTTGAAGAGGCCTCCCGCCTTGTGGCTGAAGCGCTCGCGCACCCAAATCACCGCCTCGCCTACCAAAGCCGCAGCGGATCGCCCTCGCAGCCCTGGCTCGCGCCTGACATCCTTGAGGTGATCGAAGAAGAGCATTCCTGCGGCGCGAAAGATCTGGTGCTGGTTCCCATCGGATTCGTCTCCGACCACATCGAGATCGTCTTCGATCTTGATACCCAGGCCCGCGAACGCTGCCGGGAGCTTGGCGTCAGCTACCAGCGCGCCCGCACCGCCGGAACCCACCCGCGCTTTGTGAGCATGATTCGCGAGCTTATCGTCGAACGCATCACTGCCTCGCCTTTCCGTCCCGCGCTCGGTTGCTACGGTCCAAGTCATGACGTCTGCCCCGTCGACTGTTGTCCTGCGCCTGGGATGCCCTCAGTCACCGGCCCCAACCGCTGAACCAGCTCGATCGCCAGAAGCAAAAACAGGACGGAGCCCACACAAAGGTTGCCAAACGCGATTTACGTGGCTACCATGCCGTGAACAACAATTCTTCGACCGTCGACCACTTTCTTGCTGCATCATCTCCCGCAGCGGCTGGACAACGCGAACTTATAAGGACACTGCCATGACGCCCGAAGACCTTTATCGTAAGCTCCAGCAGCACCTGGACCGGATGCCGGTCGGATTTCCAGCCAGCAAGTCGGGAGTAGAGATCAAGATACTGATGCAACTATTCACTCCCGAAGAGGCCGAGATCACGCTGGAATTGAGCGCACTTCCTGAGCCCGCCAAGGCAATCCATAAGCGCTTCAAAGCGAAGATGACGCTGCCTGAACTGACGCAAAAGCTGGACCAGATGAGCGACAAAGGACTCATCCACCGCCTCCCGATCGCGGCCGAGCCTCTCTACAGCAAGATGATTTTCGCTGTGGGAATCTACGAACACCAGGTGCACCGCCTGACTCCGGAGTTTGAGCGCGATTCCCAGCAGTATCTGGACGAGGCTTTCGGCGAAGCCTTCCATAGCAAGAAGACAACGCAAATGCGAATCGTGCCGGTGAACCGCGATATTCCGGTGGAGCGCAATGTTACTTCGTACGACGACCTTCGAGCCTACGTCGAGTCATCCAGCGGACCGTTCGCCCGAATGACATGTATCTGCCGGCACGGAAAAGAGCTGCTGGGGCATAAGTGCAAACAGACCAAGCTTCTCGACAACTGCCTCACGTTTGGCCTGGGAGCCAAGTTGATGGTGGAGCAGGGTGCCGCCCGGCTGATTAGCCGAGAGGAGATGCTGGAGCTGGTGAACGCAGCCGATAAGGAAGGACTCGTGTTGCAGCCGGAGAACACCAAGAACCCACTTTTCGTCTGCTGTTGCTGCGGATGCTGCTGCAACGTGCTGACTTCGGCAAAGAAGTTTCCGCACCCGGCTGAGTACTTCAGTTCTAATTTCTACGCCGAAGTTGATCGAGAGGCTTGTACTGCCTGTGGACTCTGCGAAGTGCGCTGCCAGATGGATGCAATTTCCATGAAGGATGAAAAGGCAGATGTCGAATCCTCCAGATGTATCGGGTGCGCCTTGTGTGTTACCACCTGTCCATCAGGTGCTCTTCGGCTACACAAGAAAGAGTCAGCAAAAATCCTTCCGAATGACACGCAAGCCCTCTATGGAAGGCTGCTGCTGGACCGTTATGGACCGTGGGGAATGGCGAAAATCGCCGCACTAAGGTTACTCGGCAAGAAAGTTTGACATTGGCGAAATGCGTTCCTCCGTTTGTGAATTGGAAGCCTCCACTTTTCGATGGCTGGAGCAGCCCTCCTAAGCTCTTGGCGCTGGGACCATGCAACCCGCGGTAGCTGGAGTTTCTTGCCGGAGCCATACAGGAACAGTCATGGTTTTGTCGGGCGGTCGTCTTCGGTAGAACGCTCCAGAGCCTCTTGCAGCACCACCTTTTGACCTGCCTCCAGGACGATTTCCTTCGAAAATCTCTTAAATCCATCGGCCTGGATTATGACGTCATAGCCGCCAGGCGGAAGCCTGAGTTCCAGGGGCGTGGTCTTGGGTGCGGACCAGCCGTTCAGCATCAATCGCGCGCCTTGGGGATTGGTCTTGAATTGCACCTCGGCCATTTTCTTCGAAGAGCCGCCTGGGAGAAACCGCTTAATCCCGCCGATCACCTTGCTGTTGGCGGCGTTCCCCGCCGGTATCAGGGTAAAGGCGACAGAGAGACTCTCTCCGTCCCTGATACTGACCTGGGAATGGGCCACGAGAAAGCCGGACTGGACGAGCGTGATGGTGTGTGTTCCGCTGGCATCGACGCGCAGCTCAGCCGGCGAGGTCAGGGCCGTACTCTTGCCGTCCAGAAGAATCGCAGCCCCGGCGGGATTGCTGGTGATCTTGAATACCGATCCTCTCGGCACCAGACGCGCTGCCACCTTGGAACGGACGCCTGCCACGACCTCAATCGTCACCGTTTGGGAAACAAATCCGGGTTTGGAGAATACAACGCGGTGGTGACCGGGCGGGATTGATCCCACGATGGCAGGAGTGACAAAGACAGGGTCACTGCTGCCATCGAACCGGACTTGCGCGCCGTCCGGCTGGGAGCTCACCAGCGCTTCACCCACGACCAAAACTGGCGTTTGAACACGCTGCGCATTGGGAATGCGGTTCGACTCACTCCCGCTGCCGTGGTGTTTGGTCTCGCTCGGGTTGTGTGGTGTCTCCGGGACAGCTCCGCTCCTGACCGCCGTCTCGGTCGGTGAATGTGCTGCCGCCTCCATCGGCACGACGACTTCAGAACTCTTCTGTTTGGGAACAGCACGCCCAGAGCGGTGAACGACAACAAATACGAAACCGAGGAACACCACGAGGGCGGCGACGGGAGCAAACCAGAATCGGCGTTTCATATGTCGTGAAGATTATCCGGGCGAGAAGAATAGACCATCAGCAAAACGCCGTACGGAAAGAAACGAATGTGCTCCCGCACGGCCGCTGTTCTCCACATCGGACACTGACCTTCCGACAATTGACCCGCTTCAGCCACCTTTGCATAATCAGCCAACCCTAGTGGGGTTTCATCATCCCCGGCACACGAGCGCCTGCGGGCTGGGAGAGCCGGAAAGAGCGGGATTATCGTGATCCTTCAGGACCAGACGCAATTTCGCCCGGCACTGTCCCGACGCGACCCAGAATACTGGATCGTCTTGGCGTTATTGCTGGCGGCTTCCTTGGCGTCCACGAGCTGTGGCGAGAAGAGAAAGACGCAAGCCAAGCTGCCTCCGCCGCCTCAAATCGCCGTGACCACCGCTCCCGAGCCCGCCGAACCGATTCCACCTGCTCCGCCTGTTCCCTTGCCAAGAGATCCGAAACCATGGACGCAGACCGGAATCGCCAGTTGGTACGTTGCCGAGCCTAGCGGCCGAAAAACGGCCAGCGGAGAGCCGTACGACGGCATGGCGCTGACGGCTGCGCATCGCACCCTGCCTCTCCAATCAATGGTGCGAGTAACGAACCTGAAAACAAACCGTCAGGTCATTGTCCGTATCAATGATCGTGGACCGTACGTGGGCGGGCGCGTCATCGACCTCTCGTTGACGGCGGCCAAGGCGTTGGACATGTGGCTGCCAGGCTTAGCCACCGTCAAACTGGAAGTAATGCACACTCCGGCCGCCATCGACTCCGGCGGAAAGTGGTGCGTGCAGATCGGTGCCTTCCGCCAGCGCCACGGCGCTCTCGACCTTAAGAAGACACTTGCCGCCCGCTTTCGCCAGGCGCGCCTGCTAGACTTCCCCGGAGCCACGGGCTATTGGCTGCGTCTGCGCGTGCAGAACGACGACCGTGTGCTGGCGCAGACAGTCGCCCGCAACATTAAGGTGAGCGAAGGTGGCGTCTTCCTGGTGCGCCTGGACTAGACTTCGTCACTCAGAAATCGCGAAGATGAACGTAGTGATTCGGAATTAACCGTCAGTTCCGGATGGAAGGGCGTGGCGCCCGGACCGCGGGTAAGGCACTCGACTCCGGTCATTTTATGGGTGTTGCCAACCAAAGGAAACGCGGGACCGTGCCCCCTCATGTGGCGCTGGTCACTGTAAACTGCTGGTAGGCATGAATCGCAGCGCCCGGAGCTAACCAGATGACATTGAGACGCTTTCTAATTCTTTTTCTAGCGGTTGTAGGAACTGCGGCATTTCTCCAAGCTCAGCAGCCGAATAGCGAACCTGTGCGGAACGCTCAGCCCACATTCAAGGAGCACCGAATCGGAGAATCCGCGCAAGCGTTTTTTTCGATTGCGAAAGTAGCGGACAAGAACGGAATGCTTTCGACTGATTACTGCCGTGCATATCTCAACAACTCGAAAGTGAAGAGGGCAATTGATAAAGCCAAAAGGAAGGGTGAAAGCGACTCATCATCCTTGGTGGCCACGATAATCACGGAAGGCTGCAACAATATTCAGGCAGCGCTCGCGGGACAAGATGTCGAGGTCGATGTGCGGTTTGCTGCGGAATTTGGCAGCGGGCAAGTGCGGTTCGTCGCTGGCCGCTTGGCCTCGGTGAGGTTCGTTGTCAAAGCATCATTCAATGATGTTGTGGAAGATATGACCGCTAAGTTGAACGCCAGTCCCCAACTCGATGTAGAAACCTTTCAAAACAGCGTCGGGGCAATCGTCAACCAACACAGAGCGATGTGGACACTCCCGAACTTCTTTGTGAAAGTTACCGAGTTGCAGTCGTTGGAGGATGACAACATCGGAACAGAGGTATCGGTGGCTGACCCTGCAATGGTGAAACACCGAACAAATTCACTGAATTGACAATCGCCCACGCACGATATGCATGCACGCCGGCAATGGGCATCCCACGGCCAGCCGTTCGTGCCCGACGAACTCAGGGACGGTCGAGCCGATGGTCATTAGAGCGCCGTTGCAACTCAACCCGCATTTCTCCGTCTAACGTTTGCGGTATTGCCCAACTCATTCCGAAAGCGGCCCGGTTTATGAATCTCGAAAGTGAGAATGCATGGCGAAGCGAGTTTTTGTCGTTGATGATGAGACAAATATAGCCGACACGCTAGCAGTGATACTCCGCAACGAGGGGTATCAGGCGACTGCGTTCTATAACGCTCAGAGCGCGTTGGAACAGGCAGGCGACCGCGGCCCTGACTTGATTATCAGCGATGTTATGATGCCCGGAATGAGCGGCATCGAGATGGCTATGCTGGTCAAAGAGCGTCATCCAGAGTGCAAAATTCTGTTGTTTTCTGGTCAGGCATCTACGTTGAATCTCCTCGAAACGGTTAGAGAGCGGGGACATAATTTCGAGTTGCTGGCGAAACCTGTTCATCCGACAGACTTACTGGCGAGAGTGGCAGAGGCGGGTCTGCCGGGGGCATTCTAACCGTACCGAAGTGTCGCAGGATTTTCTGGAATATGTCCTCGAAGAGAAAATGAAAGATGAAGTGGAAGAGGACGGCGAGAGTGAGCCCAAGAATCCTGGGAAAGACGATCAAGCCAGTAGATATGGATTATCGCCAGGTTTGTTCGGCTGTCAGGAAGCGCCGCAACGATGTTCACGCCTTTAGGACCGACCATTTTCTTCTTCCCAGTTCTCTCGTTCCCGGTTCAAGTTTTCTTACGTCTCATGCCGGCGCGCCTTCCCTTTTAGTCGAGCGGACTTCTTCCTTAATGCGTTGGATGTGGCCGCGGCCCAAAGCTTTGACCTCGCAGCCTAGCTCAAAATAGCGGCGGATATCTGCATCCTGAAGAATGCCGAAGCAGTCGACGACGGCAATCGGCCCGCCGGCCCAGCTGACGACCTCGTCCGGCTTCAGTTGCCGATACGGTGCATGGCGCACGGCGAGTACCAGCGCCTCCACTCCTCGCAGAGCTGCGGAAAGATCTTTCTGCACCCGAATGTGGCCGAGATCATTCTGGCCACGGAAGAATCTCGACCACGAGTGTCCCGGAGCGGGATAGGTGTCCTGATTCTCCAGTTCGTACCAATGATCGACGTACGGATCGTGGACGCTGATTTCCGCGCCCATCTCCGCCAACTTGCGTGCCACCAGTTCGCTTCCGCTGTAGCGCGTGTCGCCGACGTCTTCCCGATAGCTTGCGCCTGCCAGCAGAACGCGCGCACCGGCGATGTAGCGTCCCATGTTGCGTAACGCGTCGCGCGTGAGTTCGGCCACGTGCAGGCCGCGCGTGTCGTTGATGTCGATCGCGGTGGTACTCATCTTGAAAATGTTGTCGCCGTCCTCAAACCCCAGAATGTGGCTGTACGCCCAATATCCAAGGCCACCATCTTTGGGCAGACAGTAACCGCCGATGCCCGGTCCCGGAAAGATCATGTTGCTGTGCGTGGGTCGCACTTTGATGGCATCGACGACCTTGATCAGATCAACGCCGTTGCGCTCGGCGAATATCGACCATTCGTTCAGGAAAGCCAGAATTGTCGCGCGATACGAGTTTTCGACGATCTTCGTGGTCTCGGATTCAATGGGCCGATCCATCACCGTGAGCGGGTATTTCTCAACGTTGAGCACCTCGCTCAGAAACTTGATCACACGTCCTCTGGCCTCATTGTTGCAGCCCGAACACACACGCCAGAAATCACGAATACTCTTCACATACTCGCGGCCCGGCATCACGCGCTCGAAGCTGTGCGCCAGCACTGGCTCGCTTTGGATGCTACGCGCGCGGAAGGCTTTTTTGAGAATCGGGAACGCCACGAATTCCGTTGTGCCTGGAGCCACCGTGGTCTCAATCAATACCAGGCAGTGCGGTTGAATTTTCTCCCCAACCGTTTTCAGCGTGGCTTCCAGCGCCGCCATTTCGGTCTCGCCGGTCTTCATCGTGCCAAGATCGTGCTTGGTATAGTCACACTGCACATCGATCACAACGCAGTCAGCCAGGGCCAGGCAGTCGGGGTTGTAGGTAGCAGTGAGTGTCTTCTTCTGAAGAACGCATCGTGCGATCATCGGGTCCACTTCGGGGTCTTCCGACTTCACCGGCGAATTTCCACGATTCAACAGCGGGGTCTTCCAGTAACTCCGAGTACTTGGACGCTGGCATCCGATGACGAACTTGCTGGGTCGGCCACTCTTCTTGTCAACGGTATCCGCTACAATCGCAGCCATCACGGCCCCGACGAAACCCAGGCCCATCACCACGACCACCTCTTGGCCCTGCTTGCGGGCGGCATCGGCCAGTGCCCGTACCCGTTCAAACTCCACCGCGTAATCTGCCTTTTCAGGCAAGGCAAACTGCTCGCCACTGGGACTGATGGAATAATCAGGCATGCGTACCCCTTCGCAGAATGACAGTAAAATGCGCTCTCAAACGTGCGCGAGAGTCGGCGTTGATTTTAGACCTAAGTGTCTGCTGTCGCTACAACTCGTTTGCGGCGGCTCCTGACTGGGGTGAAGCTACCCAGCGTTGCACGATAAGTTGCTCGACGGCAGCAGCACCGCACTCATCCTAAACAACTGAGAACATTTCGGCGGTCTGCGGTTCATTGGGTGCCGAGGCATCCGTGCATTGGGTTCGTGTTTTGTTACAGCTTCAACATGCCCGAAGATACGCGATGATCCCACCAGTATCAACACGGCGGTTCTCCCAGTTCTGCCCGATCAGTTTTCAATTCCGGTATCATGAACGAGGAATCTGCTAGGTCGAAGTTCCAAGGAGAGAGCACAATCAACAGGGAAAATGGTCAAGATCGCCGGTTTTACCTCTCCCGCGAGCCTGTGATTCTCACGGTGCTCTCGGTGCTGGCGACCGTGTTTTTTCTTGCTGTAACAGGGCTGTCCCACGTTTTCCATGCCCAGCAGGAGTCTCTCGGGACCCGATGGTTTACGCGCGGTGCCGAAGATCTCAGGCAGCAGCGCTTCACAGCCGCCGAATATGACCTGCGAACCGCGTTACTGTATTCGCGTGACAACTTCTCCTATCAGTTCAACCTAGCCGAAGCGCTGATCGGCCAGGGGCGGAGAACTGAAGCTCGCGCTTACCTGGTTAATCTCTGGGACCGGGCGCCAGAAAATGGCCAGGTGAATCTCGAATTAGCGCGGATTGCCGTACAGAGTAATGAAACCGAAAAGGCGCTTCGTTACTATCACAACGCAATCTACGCCGCCTGGCCCGGCGATCAGGAACTCGAGCGCAGGGACGCGCGCCTGGAGCTAGTGGAATTTCTGTTAGGTATCCACGCAACCAAGCAGGCACAGTCGGAATTGATCGCGCTGGCTGCGAATCTGGATAATGATCCATCACAGCACGCACGCGTTGCGGATTTATTCTTCCGTGCGCAGGACTATGAGCATGCGTTCGCTGAGTACTTGCTCAGTCTGAAGTCCGGGCCGCAAAACCCGGCAGTATTGGCGGGCGCTGGACGGGCGGCTTTCGAACTTCGTCGTTACCCTTTAGCACAGCGTTATCTCCAGGCTGCTGTGGCCGCCAATCCCAGCGATGCGTCGAGCTTCGCCATCCTCAAAACCACGGAACTTGTGCTGCGCATGGATCCTTTTAGCCGGAGTATTCCGTTATTCCAGCGAGACAGAATTGTCGTCGAGGATTTTGCCACGGCCGGTGCGCGCCTCAAATCCTGCCCGGGGACGGTTGGTGCAAGCAGTCCGGTCTCATCCGCAGCTACTCAACCCAACCTTGCCGAGCAGTGGATGAAGATGTCTAAGCAGGTTACAGAACGAGGTCTTCGGAGGAATCCGGAATTGATCGAAGGGGCTATGGATCTGGTCTTCGAGATCGAGCACAAAACCAACGACATATGCGGAGCGCCAACAGGGAACAATCTGGCCCTGCTCCTGATCTCAAAATCGCATGAAGGAAACTAGTCTGGACATTTTGCCCAATTCGCAGATCGAGGCTCCACTCCCCAGCCGCGCTTCCGGAATCGCTTCGCGGATGATGATGCGCGAAGAGCATTTCTTTCTCATCCTGTCGGTTTTCATCGGTGTTTTCGCCGCCCTGGCGGTCGTCAGCTTCCGTTTCGCCATCGAGTGGTGCCGCATGTACCTCTTGGGAACGGGGTACACTCTCTCCACTTCCCGGCTTTTGCTGGCGCCCAGCCTTGCGGGCTTGGTCATCGCAGTGCTGGTGATTCATGTTTTTCCCCGGGCGAGAGGGAGCGGCGTAAATCAAACTAAGGCCGCGCTCTACATTTACGACGGCTACATTCCATTTCGCACCGCGATTGGCAAGTTCATCACTGCGGCACTGGCCATCGGCTCGGGACACTCACTCGGCCCGGAAGATCCATCCCTGCAGATCGGCGCCTGTCTGGCCTCTGCGCTCGGCCGGCGGCTGCGTTTATCGAGGGAGCGAATGCGCCTCATCGCGCCCGTTGGTGCCGCTGCCGGATTGGCCGCCGCCTTCAACGCGCCGATTTCGGCCATACTCTTTGTCATCGAAGAGGTCATCGGCCGTTGGACTGCCGGAATCCTCGGCTCGGTTGTCCTTTCCGCAGTTTCCAGCGTGGTGGTCATGCGTTGGTTCCTTGGCTCTGAGCCGCTTTTCAGAATCCCTGTCGTCGAATTGCAGCATCCGTCGGAACTTATCGCCTACTCCATCCTCGGAGTCGTTGGCGGTCTCGCGTCGGTCGCATTCTCCACCGGCATTGGCGTACTGCGTCCCCGGCTCAAGGCGCTGCCGACTTGGACCCAGTATTTTCAGCCCGCCGTCGCAGGTCTGCTGATTGGCATCATCGGTGTCCTCGGCGCGCCCCAGGTCATGGGCGCCGGATACGAGTACATGGACGAAGCCATGCATGGCCAATTCACCTGGCAGATGCTGGCCATCCTGGCGGGACTGAAGATAGTTGCCACCCTGCTTTCGTTCGTCAGCGGCACTCCGGGTGGCATGTTTGCCCCAACATTGTTTATCGGCGCCATGCTGGGCGCCGCTGTCGGCGGAGCCGAGCATGCCTTTCTGCCCCATCTTGCCGCGTCGCCTGGAACCTACGCTTTGGTAGGCATGGGAGTACTATTTGCCGGGTTCTTGCGCGCCCCCATGACCTCCGTCTTCATGGTTCTCGAAGTTAGCGGAAACTACTCCATCATCGTTCCCGTGATCGTGGCCAACGCCATCGCCTACGCGATTTCACGCGGCTTGCAGCCCACGGCGGTCTTTGACGTCCTCACCCGCCAGGACGGCATGGATTTGCCTTCCATGGAAGAACAGAGGGAAGAAGGTATCTTGCGCGTGGAGGACGCGATGCGCTCGTCAACCGGCCCGGTATTAGAAGCAGCGGATTCGGTTGATCATGCGTTTCAGCAGGCCGATGCGAAAGACCTCGATGTTCTACTCATCCGGCTGACTCCCAGCGGATGGAGCAGTCTCGCCAGAGAAGAGCTCGAGAGCATGGTGAAGGAGGGCAAGGGCGGCCTGACCCTGGATTCCGTGCTGGCCAACCGCCAGACTCCCTATTTGCATCCTGATCATCCGCTGGATTCGGCTTTGCGGTACGTTGATCGCTGGCCCCTCGTGCCCGTTGTGAGTCGTGCCGACTTCAGCAAACTGGTAGGTGTAATTTCCCAGGACGATGTGCTCAAGCGCTATCGAGAATTTGGAGAGAGTTGAAACAATGTTGCAGGCTGAGAGCGGCGCGGCCGGGCAGGCGGCCGCGGCTAAGAAGATGCCACCGAAGATACCGGTGCGGCCCGGAACCCATCCTCAACACCTACCTGACCAGCAGTAAATAAGAGACCAACCTACACAGTAGATAAGAGCCATCCTGCCAGCATGCTGGATGAGCAACCGCTGCGGCAACTTACTGAAACGCAAGGTCCCAGCTTGCCGCTTTGAGCTTGCCTCCAAAACAGTGTGGGTTGTGAGCCACCTATGCTTCAAAAAGTGGGAACACAATTTCCAAAGTAGTTCCCTTGTTCTCCTCGCTGGCCACGGATAGGTTGGCATGGTGCATCTCCGCAATCCACTTGGCGATTGACAATCCCAGCCCGCTGCCCTCCACCTGACTGCGCGATGGATCCGCCCGATAGAAACGGTCGAAGATGAAAGGCAGGTCACTTTGAGCAATCCCAATCCCACTATCGCGCACCAAAACGGTTGCCTTTCCCGGGCTCGTGCTTAGATTCACGTCGATCTGGCCCGGTGCTGGAGTGTATTTCAGTGCATTGTCGAGGAGAATCCAGAGCAGTCGGCGAAGGGTTAGGAGGTCTCCCATGATATTTACCGCTCGCTCCGTGCCGAGGGAAACTGACAGAACAAGTCTCCGCTCATTGGCCACTGGGCGCGCCTTCGCACAAACGTTTTCAATCAGGGCAGCAAGGTCAACTGGCTCCCAAAGCGCATCGGAGTAATCCGAGTCACCCCGAGCCAGCGTGAGCATATCTCCCAGAAGCACGGCGGCCTTGGCTCCTTCCTCAACGATCTCTTCAAATGCCCGGCGGCTCTCAGGATCGATTTGTGGGTTTCTCAAGGCAACCTCCGCCACCGTCCTCGTGAAGGATAGCGGAGCGCGAAGTTCATGCGAAGCATCGGCAGTAAACTGCTTGATCTGATTCACTGAGGAATCTAACCGCGCCAGCATTGCGTTGCAGGTTTCGGCGAGTCTTTGCAGTTCATCGCCTGTGTTGGCCACGGTTAGCCGCTCTGAGAGACTTCTTATACTGATGGATTGCACCGCAGACGTAATCCTGTCCACCGGTTGCAGCGCCTTTCGGCCTACCCAATATCCGCCTGCAGACGAAACCAACAGCAGTATTGGCGCCGACGCGAGTAATCCGACTAGAAAGCGGTTGAGGACCAGCAGATTTCCTGCCTCGGGCGCCGCCGCCATCAGATAAAGCAACTGATTGCCAAGAGAAAACGGACGCACCAGCACCCAATAAGTCTGACCGGCGGAGGTCACATGCGAGAATCGTTCCGAATCGCCGTTCTTCACCGCGGGCCAAGGAAATGTTCGCGCAGCAGACGAAGGCGAAGGATAAGCGCGGCTCCCGTCCACACGAAAGACCTCGTTCAGTCCGCTTCCGGTCGCGTGAGCAAAGTCCTGAAAATCCTGGTGGCGATCTTCTTCATTCTCGTCCAAAGTCTTGCGCAGCAGATCCTGCAACCGGTCCACGCGGCGCGAGAGTGTTTGAAAACGCTCCCCAGTCAGAGTGCTCTGCAGGTTAAACCACATCGCTACTCCGAACAGGAGCCAGCCTAAGAAAAAAATGCCTCCAAACCAGAGCGTCAATCGTAATGAAATCGACCAGCGAGGAATCAGCAGGACGCACCCCGCAATGAGTAGCCAACGCCACGCATGGTGTGCAACAACTCCGGCTCTCCCGGGTGCGTGATCTTGGAGCGCAGTGCACGGATGAATACATACAGGCTGTCGAAGGTGACATCGCAATCTGGTCCCCAGCCCTCTTCGATGAGCACTCCGTGCGGTACCACGGTGCGCGCCCGCCGCATAAGGGTTTCCAGCAATGCGCACTCTGTGCGAGTCAGGGTTTCTACGCGCTCTCCCCGTTGCAACTCATATTTGTTAGGCCGCAGAATCAAGTCTTCAAATTGCAGCCCGTGTGACATCGGCGTCACGACACGGCGCACCGCCGCTCGCACTTTTGCCAGCAGCACATCCAGCGCAAACGGCTTCGTTAGATAATCGTCCGCGCCTGCGTCCAGCCCATGGATGATGTCCCGCATCGAGTCGCGTGACGAAACTATGATGGCGTGAGTACGCATGCGCTCCTCGCGCATTTTTTTTATTACCGCAAAGCCATCCATGCGCGGAAGCATTACATCCAGAAGCATCACGTCGAAATCGTTGGTCTTGCCCAGGCGCAACGCTTCCTCACCGTCATAGGCGAGCGCCACCGAATAGCCTTCGCCTTCCAGCACGTGGCTCAAATGCTCCGCCAGGCTGCGTTTGTCCTCGGCAATTAAAATGCGCATTGGAGCCATTTTATCCATGCCACGTTAATTCTTGATGAAATCACCCTGTAACACTGTCTTTCTTTAGATTGCGATCAGATTGGCCTGCGAAACTCCCTACGTAATCCATTTGCACTGCTGCGCGCAGGAATCTGTTTTGGGAGAGAGGCTGCATGTTTTTAAACAGAAGGGCTTGGAACGCTCACAGGATCAGTTGGCTGCTAGTATGCCTATTGCTGCTTTCACTATCGGCTTTTGCTCAATCGGGCAAAGGAGTCATCTCGGGCTCGGTCACGGACAATTCTGGAGCGGCCCTAAAAGGAGCCCGCGTCGAGCTGCTTCCTTCAGGCATCGCCACCAGCACCAACAACCAGGGCATATTCGTGCTGCGCGATATTGTGCCCGGCCACTATGCACTGGCAACCACCTACATTGGCTTTAAGATCGACAACCAAGAGATCGATGTGGATGCAGGAAAAAACCTGAATCTAAACCTGAAACTGGAAGTAGCGTCCACCAGCGAGGAAATCCTCGTGACCGGCGATCGCGCTCACGGTGAAGCCGACGCGATTAATCAGACGCGTACCGCGGACAACCTCATCGATGTACTCCCTGCCGAGGTCATCACCAGCCTGCCCAATGCCAACATCGCTGACGCCCTTGGCCGCATGCCCGGGGTCGTACTCGAGCGTTCTGAAGGTGAAGGCGAATACATCGATGTTCGCGGCACCGAACCGCGCCTAACCAACACCACCATTGACGGCATCACCGTCCCATCTCCCGAGCCGACCGTGCGACAAATCCGGCTTGACGTGATCCCCTCCGACCTGGTGGAAGCCGTAGAAATCAACAAGACCCTCTCTGCTAATCAGGATGCCGATGGCATTGGCGGTTCCGTAAATCTGCGGACCAAGATGGCGACTGACCAACCGCTCCTCAGTCTATTCAGCAGCGGCGGGTACACTCCGATTCTCAATGGCCGCGCCGAGGACGAATTTGGTGGCATCTTCGGACGCCGCTTTGGGACGACCAAAAAACTCGGCGTTCTCTTCAGCGGCAGCTATGATTACAACGGCCGCGGTATCGATAACATCCAGCCGGCCCTCGATCCCCTTTCCACCTTCGCTCAGCCCTTCTACGACAGCGACACTATCCGTCAGTACCGCTACTACCGCACGCGTTACGGCTTCACCGGCAGCACGGATTACAAGTTCAACGACAACAACAGCATCTACGCCCACGGTCTTTTCTCTGATCTGAAAGACTGGGGCGATAAGTGGTACTACTCGCCGCAATCCGCTTCCCTCACCGCGACTGGTGTGCTTCCAAGCCTTACTGGCTCCTCACCCAGCCCCAAGTTCTACACCTCCAGCAAGCGGCCGGATGCCTCAGTCGGTAGCGTTTCCATGGGCGGCAGGCATGTACAACAGAACTCCTGGCTGACGTGGGAGATATCGGCGGCACGCTCCTACGAACTCGATTCCGCAGGTAATCCCAAAGCCGACTTCTCGTGGCTGGGACCGAAAGAGCAATGCAACTACAATCCTTTAGCTCAAACGGATAAGTACCGCCCCAGCTTCGGTGTATGCGATCAAGCCAACTCTCCACTCCTCAATTCTTCTCTCTGGACGCTGAAGGATCTCACGACCTCCAAAGGCTTGACCTCACAGCTCAACCTCTCGGCGGCTACCTCGTATGCGCGGAACTACTATGCGGGCGGGCACTTCGGAACCTTTGAAGCAGGCTTCAAAATCCGTAACGGCCATAAAACTCAGGACGCCACAGAAACCGTCTACGATGGCTTCTCAAAGAGTGATCCCGCTCTCCTGATGAGCGCGTTACAGAGTGGCTTCGAAAACAACGACTATTACAACGGCTCCTATTTCGACGGAAAGTTCGGACCTGTCTCGGACTTCAACAAGGTGCAGAGCTACGTTGTGGCGAACCTTGGCGGAGATGTGGACGCAGCCAAAACCGCATCTGATACTTATCCCAACATCTTCCACACCGTCGAGCGCATCACCGCCGGATATCTGATGAACACTATCGACTTTGGAAAGCTGCACGTGCAGACCGGTGTTCGTTTCGAAGGCACGCAGATGGATACCTTCGGTTACTACGTGGATTTCCCCGTAACTGGCGGGACCGTGGTCACACCCAAAACGAACAATCCTTCTTACCTGGACGTTCTTCCCAGTGTGCAGTTGCGTTACTCGCTGCCCCACAGCTCTGACTTACGTTTGGTTTACAGCCGCGGCGTCGCCCGTCCCGATCCTTACCAGCTCGTCCCCTATGCAACGGAAGTTGACGGGAGCGGCTCCACTGCTACTACGCTCACCATCGGCAACCCCTCCCTCAGACCTGAGCATGCCAATAACTATGACCTGCTCTACGAGAAATACATGCAGCCGCTCGGCATGTTCCAAGCCGGATTCTTCTTTAAGCAGTTAACTGCTCCGCAAATCGAACTCAGCAACGTTCCGACGGCATATGTCCCGGCCGCTCTGCAGCCGATCATCCAACAGTACAACGGCTCCGGCGATTCGATCTCGATGTACGTCAACGGGCAGAACGCCTACCTGTATGGCTTCGAAACCAGCTATTTGCAGCACTTCAACCATCTTCCCGGCGTGCTCAAGGGACTGGGCGTCTCCGCCAACTATACTTATACCGCCTCGCAGCTAAAAGGAATCCCAGGGCTGCGCACGGATCATCCTGCGCTGCAGCGCCAGACACCGAATAGCTGGAATCTTGGCCCGACCTATGACACCAAGCGGCTCTCGGTTCGCGTGGGTCTCCAGTACAGTGGCGCCAGCATTTACACTTACAACTGGTCCAACAGCGCCGACCCTAGCGGTCTCGGCCCCAATGGCCCCTCCGGCGATATTTACACTTACGCGCACACGCAATTGGATGCGCAGGGTAGCTACCGGATCGGCCACGGCTTTACAGCAATGGCTTACGGACTCAACCTCACGAACGAAGTCTTCGGCTTCTACCAGGGAAGTACGCAATTCGTGAACCAGCGTGAGTATTACAAGCCCACCTACGGAGGCGGTCTCCGCTATACGTTTGGACAGGAACGCTAAAACGTACGGTTCGGGCTAACCTACTTCACACCGGAGCACATGGCTTGCCTGGCATGTGCTCCACCTTTTTCTCTATCGATAGTTTCCGGTAATTGTTGGGCAGGTTTCGTATTCAAAATGCTGAGGAGTTGCATGACACGTCAGACTTCATATATAGCGTGTTTGATCCTATTCACCACCTTATTCGCGACCGCGCAAACAGCACCACTCGGGTCCAGCAGTTCAGATGCTGAACTGAAGTTTGTGGTTTACGTTAGCCGTCATGGAGTGCGCTCCCCTACAGGAAAACCCGAGCAATACAATCCCTATTCCGTCGCACCTTGGCCGTCGTGGACGGTTGCTCCCGGCTATCTCACCGAGCACGGGTACAGGTTGATGGAACTCTTCGGTGCATACGATCGGATGGAACTGGCGAGCCAGGGACTGCTGAACGCAACCGGATGCGGGGATGCGTCCCACGTCACCATTCACGCTGACTCCGGCCAGCGCACCCGCGAAACCGGCAAGGCGCTCGCCGAAGGTCTCTTCCCCGGATGCACACTTCCGGTGCACGCTCTGCCTGAAGGCGTTGAAGACCCTTTCTTTCATGCAGTCCCAGCCGGCGTCGGCCAGCCGGACCCTGCCTTGGCCGTCGCTGCACTCTCCGGGCGAATTGGTGGCGATCCAAACAACGTTACCGAAGCCTACCGTACCCAGATTGCCGCACTTGATAAGATCCTCGCCACCTGTGGCACTCCCGTTGAAGAGAAACGCACTTCTCTTTTCGAAATCCCGGCAAAACTCGCTCAAGGAAAAGACGATCGTCTCGCCGAGTTACGTGGTCCGTTGAACACGGCATCCACGCTGACGGAAAACATCCTGTTGGAGTACACCGAAGGAATGGACGTCTCCAGCGTAGGCTGGGGCTGCGTTGATGCCGAAAAACTCCGCTCCTTGGTCGATCTGCATACGGCGGCCTCGGACTTTACCCAGCGAACCAGAGCAATTGCGCAGGCGCAGGCTTCTAATCTGCTCGACCACATTCGCCGAGCTCTGGAACAGTCAGTCACGGGAAAGCCGATCTCCGGCGCTCCAAGCGCGCCCTCTGATCGCGCTCTCTTCTTGATCGGACATGACACAAACTTGACCAATATCGCAGGCCTATTGAATCTGACCTGGATTGTGGATGGTCGTCGTGATGATACCCCTCCCGGCGGAGTGCTCATATTTGAACTCTGGAAGACACGCGCTACAAGAAGCTACTCCGTGCGAACTTACTACTCCGCTCAAACCCTTGAACAAATGCGGTCGGCTTCCAGACTGACATTTGACAATCCTCCGCAACGCGTGCCAATTTTCCTGCCTGGTTGCAGCGAGCAGGATTTTTCGTGCTCATGGCCGTCCTTTTTAGTGACACTGGATCAAGCCATCGATAGGCACTATGTAAGCTCCCGTTGAGCCCGTTCGGGCATTCGTCTGACATTCACAACCCACACTGTTTTGGAGACAAGCTTAAAGCAGCAAGCCGAGACCTGGCGTTTCAGTAAGTTGCCGCAGCGGTGAGAGGGAACCTCTGGAGACATGTGTTGAGCAGGTCTCAGGATGGTTGAGCACGCTTTGATGTCCGGTATCCTTCTGGTTGCCTTGCGGTTAAATGGCGAGCGCGTCTGCTCGTCCGCCATCTTAGTTCCAGAGCTTCTGAACAATTCCGTTACTCGTCATCGATCCCGCCTCAGGCCAGCGCCAATTCTTTTGTCTTTGCCACATGCGGAAACGGACGAATCTTCGGCTGCTTCGTCTTCCGTGCTTGCCACAGGTCATACTGCATCTGCATCTTCAGCCAGAAGTCGGGTGAAGTGCCAAGAGCCGCCGAGAGCCGCAGAGACATTGCCGCCGAGACGCCTGCCCGCCCATTCAGAATCCGCGAGAGGTGCGCGCGTGTCACACCCAGCCGCTTGGCCGCCTCGGCAACCGTCATCTCGCCCAGGTAGTCTCGCAAAACCTCTCCGGGATGTGCTGGATTGAAAATCATGTCCTCACCCTCCTAGTGATAATCCTGGTAATCCACCAGTATCGCGTCTTCGCCCTCGAATAGAAACGTGAGCCTCCAATTGCCGCTCACGCTCACCGACCAATGTCCGGCTAGGTTTCCTTTCAATGGATGCAAGTCATAGCCGGGTGCGTTCATATCTTCGGGCCGGCTGGCCACATCCAGTGCGGAAAGTAATCGCTTCAACCGCGGCGCATGTTTCGGCTGGATGCCGGCTTTCGAGCCGCTCTCCGCAAACTGCTTCAGTCCCTTATGACGGAAGCTCTTGATCATGCGTATAGCGTATGGCTACGCTATACGACTTGTCAACCGTCTAGTGCGGCTTTGGAGTTCTTGCCTTCGGCGCCTTCGCCCCGAGCAATTGACCAGCCAGCCAAAGTGTTGCGTCCGGATGCTCGCCCACGCACCGCCAATATCTTCCAGGCGGATAGCAGACTGCTGTTCTCTTCGGTCTTCAAGAAACAGCTTAACGGCCCGTTCTACAACTGACGCACCCACTGGCCGAAGTTGCCGGTATCGTACTTCACCCTGAGAAGCACGGCCCGGGCACCGTGAATGAACATGCGCCGCAGATAGCGGTTGCCGCGCTTGCTGATGCCGAGGAGCTTCGTCTTGCCACCAGTGGAGTGTTGTCGCGGCACAAGCCCGAGCCAGGCTGCGAATTCGCTCCCTTGCGGAACGCTGCTCCATTGCCGATCGCGGCCACGGTTGCGGTTGAAACCAGGGGGCCGACTCCGGGGATCTGGCGCAGTCGCTGGCAGGCTTCATCCTCGCCGGCGATGCGCTCGATGTCCTCGCTGGCCATCTCGATGTCATAGTCGAGCTGTCGCCACTCGACCCAGCGCCGGTCGAGCATGATACGCATGCGCCGAGTCAAGTTGACGTCCGCATCTTCCACGATGTCTGCCATGTTTTTCCGCAGATGCGACGGCCCCTTGGCGAAGCTGATGCCGCGTTCCAGCAGAAACCCGCGAATCTGGTTGATGAGCGCAGTGCGGCGCTGTACCAGCCGCTCACGAATACGATGGAGCGCTTGTAGGTCGAGTTGATCTACGGTCTTGATGGGAACGAAGCGCATATTCTGCCGGGTAACAGCTTCGGCGATGGCTTCCGCATCGATAAAATCGTTCTTGTTGGACTTTACGAACGGCTTCACAAACTGGGTTGGAATGACCCTGACTTCGTGGCCTTGGTCGCGCAGTGCGGTATTGCTTCTTTTGGTCGCGCCAGCATTCTCCCAAGGACCACAACTCCGCGACGTTTCCCCAGACATTAGGGGGAAACTTGGCGACGATCTGAACGCTCGGCATGATCGTCTTGCCACTCGGCGCGATGAGATCAGGCAGCAAGTTGCCACCCACAACCAGAGATGCTCGGCGGTGGAGGAGGACAGTGCCGGTGCAGTGAGTTGCGAAGAGAAGTTATCGGCACTGGAGAAAACCATTGGCGAATACAAAGCGGACGTTGAGCAATTCCACCAGGATTTAGACCAGTCCTCAAATTTTCTTCAGATACTCCACAGTAGGAATCGCCGGGATGAACCTTTAACTGCACCTTATACAAACAGCGAAGCCGACCGGAGCACGTATGGCTATTTTCGTGTAATAGAACAATTCACAATTGAAGAATCGGAACGTTACGAGGCTGGAGAGGAAACATTTTGCAATATCTATGTCTGGGATGTGACAAGGGCAATGAATGCCGAAATCCCGCATATGCACGCCAACGAGATCGTAACCTGGTTAGAGGCCGAAGGGCGAAGCCGCGGCTGGCGCAGGGTGGATGCACGCATGGCTCAGGAAATGGCTAATACGGGTCATCCGGCAATCGCTGTGTGGAGGAACACCAATAGAAATCCCCAAACCGGAAGAGTTGGTCCCGGACATGTCGCAGTCGTTCGACCAGGATCAGTGGGCGATCAGAGGGGTAACGCAATTTCTGCGGCAGGGCGATACGTTGTGGATGCAGCCCATATGCAGGTTTATTTCAACAAACAAGGGATTCAGTACTGGTATCACAATTAGCGTGTGTTTCACGTTAGGCCGTCTACATCGGATTACTCGAGCACAGGATCGCCTCGCGCCGTGCCAGCCCGAAACGATCTGCCTGGTCACTGCAAGTACCTAAGAATCAGTGCCTCTTAAACAGATACCCGGGAAAGAGATACTCTGGATCCCGACTGTTCAAATAGTCATATCGCGTTGGCGCGCCGTAATTTGGGTCTTTCTTCATCCTCTCGACTTCCTGCTTGTAGAACTCGATTAGCCCATGGCAACCGGCGGGGATTGCACACAGTTTGAAGTGTGCGATCCAATCGCAGCTCGACTAATGTCCTCGGTGGTCACTTCAAAACCGGCCATGTTAGTGGCCTAAGACAGGTTTTGTTTTACCCTGCCGAAGTGGTTTTGGCAAGGCGGATTCGATTTCGCAGTTACGTGTTAAGTTAATGCTGTTCCCGCCGGGGTCGCGCCTGGCGGAGACATCCTGGGCCGAAGACGCGGGGCTGGCTCCGAGGGAATCGGCGAGCGAGACCCTTTGCAGGTGGGCCGTAATGGCTTTCTCTGCGAAGGGTTTCGTGTTTCTGTCGCCACTCTTGCTGGATCAAGGGCACCATAACTCCGGCATGACTCCCGTAGCTTCGGAGACTTCAGATTCGATGAAAACGTGGTAAAAGGTAGCCATGAAACTGTTCTGTCTCATTCTTGCAGTCTGCGCGTGTCTGCTGACAGCCGCGGCGCAGCCGCCACCAGTGGCCGTACTAACCGGGCCGGACGCCAATCTCAAGTTAATCTGGGTGCAGTCCGGCAATCGGCTGGCAGCTTTCGACGCAGTCGACTTCCGGCTCCGGCAAACGGTGGTGCTGCCGTCCGAGGCCACTCGCAACCCGGAGCGGATTTCAATCAGTTCTCAAGGTGCGGTGATGGTGGCGTATACGCCCGGCGAAGACGCTTCGTTGCGCCGGATCTGGCAGTCGGACCCGCGTTATGGCTCGATGCAGGCCAGCGCTATCAACGAGCGCAGGTCCGCTCCGTGTGTCGACGACCTCATCGCCGCGACAGGTCCCGAGGTCTATCTCACCAATGATCCGGAGCGGCTGTTCTGGTTCGAGAACCGCCCACAGTGCTTCACCCGCGACAGTTCAGGCGCTTCCGGCAACGACTCCGTGGAAACGGTCTTCTCGGCCTGGACCACGAACCGGCGAGGAGGAGATGTGCGCCAAGTCGCTGAGATTGACTTTCCAAAGTGTGACTGCACGACCGGAGCTTGCAGCGAGAGCTGCCCGCAAGCAT